>OBLW0100000182.1_pt1 | contig 51886 bp, 42 predicted proteins | sample 1520161 | NCBI WGS metagenome assembly OBLW01 (sample SAMEA3539309, study PRJEB22396) | soil metagenome | biome: tundra; feature: field; material: soil | place: USA | collected 2010-05 | depth 0.15 m
GTTCAGACGTGTGCTCTTCCGATCTAGAAGGCCGAAGTAGGTGGCGACTTCCGCGCCGGGAAACCAGTCCCGCGATTCGCCTATAGTGATCCCGCGCAGCACACGCGCGGTGAAATGGCCACATGCGTCTTGGGCTTCAATCGCGACCGAGAAGGGCTTGGCGGACAGACGGAATTCCGGCAGTGCGGCATCGAGCGGCTTGAGTTCGACGCCATAGATCGCCGCAGCCTCGCGCGCGATGCCGTAGTGATTCATGGCATCGACGCGGTTGGTGGTGATGTCCATCTCGAAGAGGAATCCATTGCCGGATCCGAGATCAAAGACACCTTCGACGGCGATGCCGCGCAACGTAAGGTCTTCGGCAAGCTGGGCATCGCTCACCGCGAGATGGGACAAATAACTGCGAAGCCACTTGGTCAGAATCTTCATTTGCGCAATCCGTGTTGAGCGGCGCTAGCGGAGTCAGCGGTGTTAGTTTCCGCGCTGGTACTGTGTTGCCTCAACGAACTGATCAACCCGTTAAGCAACCGTCCAACTTCCGCGCCTTGATCCACAACAGCCTGGATGTTCTGTTTGTCGAAATAGCCCAAGTCCGCAGCCAACTCAACCTGAGTCTGCAACTCACACAGTGAACCGCGCGCGTTGCCTAAGAAGTACCTGAACTGTAAATCGGTAAGCCTGCCATGCCCCTCCGCGATGTTGCTTGGGATTGACACAGCTGCCCGCCTGACTTGGGCGAGACGGCCGTATGCTTCGCTTTTGGGCAAGCCAGCGGTAAGCGTATAAGCTTGCCGAGCCAATCCCATCGCCTTTTGCCAGACGATCAAGTCCCGATAACTCTTAGGTCTAGACATTTCTAACTCCGCTAACCGCGCGTAGCGCGGCTAACGCCGCTGACTCCGCTTCTCACGCAAATTGCCCCAGAAACCGCATATCGCCCGCGAAAAATTGCCCAATATCGCTCACGCCATACTTCATCATGGCAATGCGCTCGACGCCCATACCGAACGCGAAGCCGGAAATCTTCTTCGGGTCGTAGGCAGGTTGCTTTTCCGCGGCGAAGGCGAAGACCGCCGGGTCGACCATGCCGCAGCCCAGCAATTCAATCCAGCCGGAGTGCTTGCATTTGCGGCAGCCCTTGCCTCCGCAGAAGATGCAGCTGATCTGCACGTCCGCCGAGGGCTCAGTGAACGGGAAGAACGAAGGGAAGAACCGAGTCTTGACCGAGGAACCGAACAGCGCCTTCATCGCGTGATCGAGCGTGCCCTTCAGGTCGCTGAACGTGATATCGGTATCGACGCAGAGACCCTCAACCTGATGGAAGGTGGAAGAGTGGGTCGCATCGTCTGCCTCATTCCTGTGAACTTTGCCGGGAATGACTATTCGCACCGGCGGCGGCTGTTGCTCCATGGTGCGCATCTGCACCGGGGAAGTGTGGGTGCGCAGAAGCAGGCGGTCCCGCAACGCGCGACGCTCCTGGTTCGCAATCACCAGCGTGTCCTGCGTATCGCGCGCGGGATGGCCTGGTGGAAAATTCATGCTCTCGAAGTTGTAGAAATCCGTTTCGACTTCCGGACCAACGCCAACCGAATAACCAAGCGCCGCAAAGACGGAGACGATTTCGTTCAGCGTGCGCGTGATCCGATGCTCGGCGCCGGTGAGGCGACGCGAACCGGGCAGCGTGATGTCGACGGCCTCGGCGGCAAGAGCGGAGTCGTTCGGCCCCGCGCCATCGGCTGCTGCGAGCAGGTCTTCGACAACTTCTTTGAGGCGTTTGAATCGCTCGCCGACGGACTTTTTGGCGTCGGGCGGTGCGGCTTTCAGCCATGCAGAAACCTCGTTGAGCCGGCCCTGCTTGCGGCCTACCCAACGCAAACGGAAGGCCTCGACGTCAGCGTCGCCACGGATTGCGGAGGCATCGTTGCGCGCCGTGTCTTCGAGAGTGCCGAACGCTTTGTCCAGCGCGTCGCCGTCAAAGGCCAGCAGATGAGGAATGTCTTCGGTTGCCATGCGTAAAGAGCAGGATAAATCACCGCGACAGTGTGCTCCAGTATGCTGCCTCCCATGAAAGTCTCCCATTTGGCGTTTGCCTTCGCTCTGTTTGCGTCCCTCGGCGTGACTCCCTTCGCGGCATCGGCACAAACGGCCGTCTATCCGCAGCAGGACGGTTTCGTCGATGCCCACGGCGTCCTCATCTACTACGTGACCTTTGGCCAAGGTCCGCCGCTTGTGGTTGTGCATGGCGGCCCGGGAGCGGACCACACCTATTTCCTGCCCTATCTCCTGCCGTTGGCACGCAGGCACCGGCTCATCTTCATTGACGAGCGAGGCTCAGGCCGGTCGCAGAGGCTGCAGGACACGAGCCGCTACACCGTGGAAGCGATGGCCGACGATGTGGAGGATCTGCGCGTGGCGCTCAAGCTGGGAAAGATTTCGTTGCTCGGCCACAGTTACGGCGGCGCGCTCGCACAGGCCTATGCGCTCAAATATCAGCAGAACCTTTCGCATCTAATCCTCAACAGCACCTTTCCCTCCACGAAGCAGATGAATGAGGTACTCGCGCGCGAAAAAGCGCAGATGCCGCCAGAGAAGCTGAAACGCCTGAATAAGCTGGAAGCAGCAGGGCTATTCGGCAAAGGAGAAGTCTGGGAGCACGGGCGCTACCCGGCCGAATACGCGGCGCTGGCGTGGGGAACGGGATACTTCCCATTCCTCTATAGAGCGCGGCCCGACCCGAACTACGACCCGCAAGCTCAAAACACATCGACGAGCTGGGAGCTTTATCGGACCATGTGGGGCGAGCACGGCGAGTTCGTCATTGACGGCAATCTCAAGTCGGTGGAATACGTGGACCGCCTGCCGTCGATCCACGTGCCCACGCTGATCATGGCCGGGGATCACGATGAGTGCGACCCCTCGTTGAGCCGCGAAATGCACGAGAAGATCGCCGGTTCGCAGCTCGAAATTCTGCCCAATTCCGGGCACATGAATTTTGTGGATCAGCCGGATTTGTGGCAGAAAACGGTGGAGGATTTCCTCGGCGGGAGATAGACCGCATTAGGGAAACAGCCCGGAGCCGAAGCTCCGGGCCCTTCGCGTGACTCCACCAGTCCGGTGTTGCCTTTTATGCTGCTTTTGTTGCTTTGGCCGCCTTGGCGTTTGCGGCTTTGGCCTGCTCGGCCAGCTTGGTAAAGCCCGCGGCGTCGTGGACGGCAATGTCAGCCAGGATCTTGCGATCGAGTTCGACGCCGGCCTTCTTCAATCCGCTGATGAATTGCGAGTAGCTGGTGCCGTTCAGCTTGGCGGCCGCGGAGATGCGCACGATCCACAGAGAGCGGAACTGACGCTTCTTCTGGCGGCGGCCGGTGTAGGCGAACTTGAGGCCGCGTTCGACGGCTTCCTGAGCAGCCTGATAGAGCTTGGATTTAGTAAGAAAGTAGCCGCTCGCGCGATCGAGAATCTTTTTGCGGCGGTCGTTGCGTTTGGTACTGCGCTTTACGCGGGGCATCGTCTTCTCCGTTTGTGTTGCGTCTGTTTGGCGGCTGGAGGCAGGAGGGCCAATTTCGTAGGCCGGTGCACCTCTTCACTCGCTCTGCAATCCTGATCTCTCGCTGTTGCGAACGCTTTTCGCAATCGGCGGGGGCCAACTTCGTCTTAGGCCCATCTGCATTTGTGGCACAACCCTCGTCCAAAAGGACTGCTCCATGCAATGGTCAGGCGTAGGGAATCATGCGCGCTACCTTCTTGTAGTCGCCGTCGGAAACAAGCAGGGTCCTGCCCAGCTTGCGCTTCGTCTTTGGCGACTTCGAAGTAAGGATATGCCGCGTCTTCGTCTGGCCCCGCTTGATTTTGCCGGTGCCTGTCTTGCTGAAGCGCTTGGCCGCGCCCGTATGGGTCTTCAACTTGGGCATTGTTTTCTCGTTTTTGACGAAACTGGTGTGTCCGTCGCAAAGTCCGTAGGCGCAGGGACTTCCCTATGCCTTTGAGGCTCATTCGAGTATATCGCAAGCCCGGATTCGCCGCCACCTGCGCATCGAGAGCTGGAGAGGTGGCCAAAATAGCCGAGTTCGGGTCTTGGAGAGCCTCAATCGGACGCGTCAGGGCCCGATTTGCAGGCAAGCTTGAAATCGGGGTGCATTCCAGCCATCGCGCCTGCCTTCAAGTCAAACGCCAGTCGCACGTTGTCGGAGCGAATTCCCACTGGACCCTGCAGGTCCTGCGCTTCCGGTCCGAGGCTTCCCTCCCACGCCACGCGATTGTCGACGAACACATGCAGTTCTTCCCCGTTCAGTTCCGCACCAAGCGTGTGGGTGTCGCCTGGTTGTAATGCGGGCACGGCACCCGCGTGCTGGGGCTTGATGTTCTGGTAGCCGCGGTTTCCGCACTCCGAGCTTTTGGTTTGTGTTGGATTCCTCTTGATTGAGACCACAATCTTCGACTCGGGCTCAATGCGCCACATGGCGTACACCAGGTTACAGGCATTCTGGGCGCGGAGTTTCAGTCCGAACTGACGCCGTATTTCGCCCGAACCGAGCTTCCGTTCTTCGGCCGCGGGTCCGAGATAAGTGAACTTCGCCTCGATCGCCTGCGAAGTCCAGGTATTCGCATACGCGCGCATTTTGGGAACATCGACTGTCAGGCGATCCCCGGTTCCATTCTCAACTGCGCCTTCCGTCACACAAAGATTCGCGCCGCTGATTGCGATCTTTCTCGCAGTTATCTGCGCCTGCGCTGCACAAGAGATGAACGAGAACAATAACCCCAGCGTTGATAGTCGACTTTCAAGGGCATTCATTGACTACGCCTCCCTTGCGAATCGACTGCGGGATCGTGCATGGAACGCCAATCGCACAGCAAGAATCAAGCGCAATCCTCAGCCGCCTACTCAAAACGATAAAGCGTCACCTTTTCCGTTTTAAGTTGGCGCGAGTCGAAGCGCCAGCCCTTGCCCTGGTCGTTTTCATCGCCATTCAGGCGCCGGCCGGGAATCCATTTCCCATCTTCGAAGCTGCCTTCGTCGACGGCGGCAATGCCTACCTGCTTGCCGGAGCGCGGCGCAAAGGAAACACGGAAGCCTTTGCCGGCACCAAGGAACTCATCGGGACCAGTCGCCATCACGATTCCGTATCCCGTCTCGGAGTGGCTGCCGAAGATCTCATCCAGTGTAATGTGGAGCGTGTCGCCGCTCATGGTGAAGTCGACTGAGGGATGGCCATGATCGAGCACGAAGCCATGGATTGTGCCGTCGCTCTGGTGTTGCGCGATAAGCGGCGACAGTTTCGCGAGGAGCATGTAGCTGGCAGCCAAGTCACCCTTCGCGTCGATTTCGCTTTCAATGCCGAACGGTGAAAATCCGAAGCCTGCTTCCTCGCCAAGCACGTAGAAAACATTCGCGGCGCCTGCGGCACCGCCACGCGTCTCCGGCATGAAGAGCGGGTTGTCGGCGCGGTGATAGCGCTTGCACCACAGGGCAAAGTTCGGATCGTAGAGGTCGGGCGAATAGAGGTCGATGGCGTTGCCCGCAGCCTTCCACACGTCGACTACCCATGGCTCGGGACCGCCGCTGGGATAATTCCCCGGCGTGGTGTCGTCGCCGGCGAGCCAGGTATTGACGTACATCGGAATGTCATAGGCGGCCTTGCCGCGTGCCGTGACGGCCTGGATGAAATGGGCATAGTGCCACGCCATAAAGAGCTCATCGGCGCGGTAGGTATCGCCGAAAACTTCAGCCCAAGTGCCCGATGTCTTGTCGCCGTTCGCGTCCCATAGCTCCCGAAGCATCGGGTAAAGGCTCTCGCGATGAACCTGAAGATAGTGCGTCAACTCCGCCGGGACTGGTGCAGAAAAGGCGCGATTTGCGCCTGCGGAGTGATCCCGCGTATCGCCGAGCACGCCGACTTCGTTTTCAACCTGCATCATGAGCACAGTGTGGTCGCGGCTGTCGGCCTCTTTGATGTGCTGCATCAAGGCGGCAAAAGCGCGCGCATCGGCTTCTTGCGTGGCGGTTCCCTGCGGGCTCAGGATCTCGACCTCGGCGCCATTTTCAACCACGCGCGGGAAGCGCCGCGTATCCTGCTTGACCCAGGCCGGCGCATAGCTCGACATGCCGTTCTTCCACGAGGCGAGCCATAGAAAAACAATGCGCGTATGCACCTGGCGCGCCTGATCCAGAAGGCCGTCGACCAACGTGAAGTCGTATTTGCCTTCGTTAGGCTCGACGAGTTCCCAGCTCAGCGGAGTAACAACAGTGTCGAGGCCCATCCCAGCGAGTTCAGGCCACAGCGGTTTCATGTAATCGAGGCTGGACGAAGAGGAGTTGTGCAGTTCCCCGCCAAGAATCAGGAAAGGCCTGCCGTCGACGATGAGCTGGGTCGCGGATCCTCGCTTCTCGAGGTGAGGCGCCGGATTCTGTTGCGCAAGGAGAACGGCAGGCACGAAGGCGACAGATAACAGGAAAACTGGCAGCAAATCAACGCGGGTTCGCATAACGTGAGGGAGTCTAGCACAGGATGCAAGCCTCAGTTTGTAAGGGCAAGGGAACGTCGGCGACACGAATTCGTCGGCTCGACGCGCGAGTTGGCTACACTGAATCTGTGAGCACTTCGTTTCACATTGAGAACTTCGGCTGCCGCGCTGCCCGCGCCGATGGCGAGGCAATCGCCGATAGGCTGCGTGCATCAGGGTGCAACGAACAGCGGGCGCCGCAAGCCGATGTGATCGTCGTGAATACCTGCAGCGTGACTGCGGAGGCTGATCGGGCAGCCCGCGCATTTATCCGCCGGGCGCACCGTCGCAATCCCGAGGCGCGGATCGTAGCGACTGGCTGCTACGCGCAGCGCGCGCCTGAGGAGTTGGCCGGATTGCCAGGCGTAGCGGCAGTTGTGGGCAACAGTCACAAGGCATTTGCGCCGGAGATTGCGCTCGGACTCGCAAAGGGCGCTGATCGGGCGGATTCGGAATCGGCCTGGGTCAGCGCGGCCTCGCTGATGGCAGGCAGCGAGTCGCCGCTCGTACATGCCGATGATTCGTTCGCGCATTCCTTTCTCGCCGAAGCGCAGGTGGCTCCCGGCGCACAAACGCGGCCGAACCTGAAGATCCAGGAAGGATGCGGAAACCGGTGCTCGTTCTGTGTGATTCCACAGACAAGGGGCTCGTCCAGAAGTTTGCCCTTGGCAGACATTCTCAGGCAGGTGAATGGATTCGTTGCGGCGGGCGGAATGGAGCTGGTGTTTTCGGGCATCAACCTGGGCCGGTGGGGGCGCGATCTGAAGTCGGCGCCGGGTGAGCCGCAGCCCAGGCTCGCATGGCTGTTGCGGCAAATCTTTGAACAAACAGAATTACCTCTCCTGCGATTGAGTTCAATTGAGCCGATGGATTGGGATGCGGAGTTGATTGGCCTGATCGCGGAGTTTGGTGGAAGGCGACTCGCCCGCCACGCGCATCTGCCATTGCAGTCGGGGTCAGACGCAGTATTGCGTCGCATGCACCGGCGCTACCGGCCATGGCACTACGCGGAGAAAGTTGCTGCCTTGGCGGGGGCAGCGGGATCGGAGCTAACGCTGGGTGCGGATGTGATGGTCGGCTTTCCGGGCGAGACGGATGCCGAGTTCGAAGAGACTCTCGAGTTTGTTCGCGCGCTGCCATTCGGCTATCTGCACCTGTTTCCGTTTTCGCCGCGGCCGGCAACGCGCGCGTGGGCACTGCATAAAGAATGTCCAGTGGCGCCGGGTGCGGTGGAAGAACGAATGGCGGTGATACGTGCGCTGTCCGCAGAAAAAACCTTCATCCATCGAATGCGCTGTGCAGGCCGAGAGCTGGCCGCGATCACGATGCACACGCCCGAAGCTCTGTCGCAGAATCGACGAACCACAGCGCTTACAGAGAACTTTTTACCCGTGGAGCTCGCAGGAGAACTCCCCGCCAACCGTCTCGTCCGGGTGCGTGTGAATGGACTCACCGCCGAAGGCGCGGTGGAAGCGATAATCGTCAATGAAGCGGCAGAGCCATTGACTACCGGTTCATCTCTCAGCTGGAGCGCTGTGGCAGTTCTAGAAACATGATTTTTCAGCAAATGCTTCGAGCAGTTTCCAGTGGAGCAATTCTTATCGCGCTGGCGAGCATCTCGTTAGCGCAAGCGCCGGCTGCGCACAAGACTGAAAACGTGCTCGTAGTGATGCTGGACGGAATGCGCTGGCAGGAAGTCTTTCGCGGCGCCGATCCCAAACTGATTAAGTCTCGGGGGCCCGCAGCTCTTGGCATTCCCAAAGAGCGCACCGCCAAGGCGCGGGAACGCTATTGGCGAGACACCCCGGAGGAACGGCGCATGGCCCTGATGCCATTCCTTTGGAGCACGGTGGCGCACCAGGGCGAGCTCTTCGGCAACCGCGATCTCGGATCTGACTCTCATGTAATGAACGGATTCAATTTTTCCTACCCCGGTTACGCGGAGACGCTCACCGGGATTGCAGATCCTCGGATCAACTCGAATAACAACGTGCCCAACCCGAATGTGACGGTATTCGAATGGCTCAACAAAAAGCCCGCATTCGCCGGAAAGGTAGCGGCATTTGCGGCGTGGGAAGCCTTCGAAGGCATCTTTAACGAGCAGCGCAGCGGATTCGTAGTGAATGCGAGCTATGCGCCGCTAACGGCCACTCCACTCACGCCCGAGTTGACGCTTCTGAATCAATTGAAGACAGAGACGGTGCGCATCTGGCCTGACGAAGCCTTCGATCCGATGCCCTTTCATACGGCGATCGAATACCTGAAAGTGAAAAAGCCACGGTTGCTTTTCCTCGGCCTGGGCGAGACAGACGATTGGGCACATGCGGGCTCCTACGCCGAGTATCTGAACGCCGCGCATCTGGGAGACAGTTATGTGCGCGCGCTGTGGGAGCTGGTGCAGTCGATGCCGGAGTACAAGGACAAAACCACGCTCATCGTGCTTCCGGACCATGGGCGCGGCGTTGGGCGCAAGTGGACCAGGCACGGCCAGGACATCCCCGAATCAAAGGAAACCTGGATGGCGTTTCTCGGTCCGGACACCCCGGCCCGGGGCGAACGCAAACAGACCACACCCGTCACGGAGAGCCAGATTGCGGCAACCATCGCCGCGCTCTTGGGCGAGGACTATCGCACCGCATTCCCTCAGGCCGCACCACCGATCCAGGAGGTTCTCGGGCCGTAGTCGTGGCCTTTCTTCGCTCACTGCCGTGTCTTAAACAGCGGTCAAGCAGCGTCCGAATGAGCCAAACCAATGCTATACTCAGGGTGCGTTCGCGGGCTTTTTGCCGTTCCGGATGGCCCCGGAACCGGAGGCTGCGAACCCCAAGTGGAGGAGCACCATCGCACTCGATAAACGTTCGGCCAAGTCTTTTATCCGCATCAATGATCGCATCCGGGCACGCGAAATTCGCGTCATCGACGAAAATGGCGAACAACTGGGAATTCTGCCGCCTTTTGAGGCGCTGAAGATCGCCCGCGAGCGCGGGTTGGATCTGGTGGAAGTTTCGCCCACGGCCGTTCCACCGGTGTGCCGCATTCAGGATTACGGCCGTTTCCTCTATGAGAAGGAAAAGAGCGAACGCGCCGCCCGCAAAAAGCAAAAGGTCATCACCATCAAGGAAGTCAAATTCTCGGTCACAGTGGACGAGCACGACTACCAGACCAAAAAGAACCAGGCTGTTCGCTTTTTGAACGAAGGCGACAAAGTGAAAGCAAGCCTGCGCTTCCGTGGTCGACAGATGGCCCACCGCGAGCTGGGATACGCCATCATCAACCGGCTGATTCAGGACATTGGCGAAGCAGGCACGGTTGAGTTTATGCCGCGCATGGAAGGAACCATTCTGCACGCGATCCTGGCCCCGTCAAAGAAAGAAGGCTCCAAGCCGAAGCCTGCACAACAGGCGCAGCCCCCTGCTCCGCGGCCGCCAATGCAGCAGCAGGCACGCTAGACTCGTTGCGAATAATTCCAACTGCAGGCCGCTCTTTACGGGCGGCCTTTGCATTTTGATTTCGCGGTATCGGCATTGTGTATTCTGACCGCATGCTTTCTTCCCTCCACCGTTCCTGCCTTGCCTTCATTTTCTGTGTCTCTGGCCTTGCGTTCGCCGCGGGCATTCTTCGCGCGGAGCAGGCACCGGCCCCGCATTTTCCAACCACGGAAGACCTGCGCCATTTGAAATCGATTGGCGGGCCGCAGCTCTCGCCGGACGGCAAGCAGGCACTCTTCACGGTGGTCGATGCGACCGCCGACGGAGCCAAAGCTCATGTCTGGTTGGTTGCAACGACAGGGTCGGACAAGGCACGCCAATTGACGTTTTCGCCGCCAGCCGATAAGCGCGGCGAACGCAATCCACAGTGGGCGCCGGACGGATCAGCGATTCTCTTCCTGGCACATCGAGGCGAACGCACCGAGCTGTTTCGGCTGGATCTGCGCGGCGGTGAGGCAGCACCGTACAACTTGAAGATTGTGCCGCCGGTGGACGAATCGAAGGAAAAGGATGCAATCCCACCACCGGGCGCGGAGAAGAGCAACGTCAAGAAGCCCGAGGAAAGACCCGACCCACAGAAGAATGGCGCACCAGAGCAGATCGCGCTGGAGCCTTCGGGGTTTGCGATTTCGGCCGACGGAAAGTGGCTGGCAGTGTGGGCGCGCGATCCGCAAACGCCCGGCGAGAAGAAGCAGAGCGACGCGAAGGCCGATGCTTCCTGGGTGAATCACGAGAAGCACGGCGCGCGGCTTTATTTGGCGGCGCTCAAGGCGGACGGCGCGCTGGATGGCGCACTGAAAACGCTTGCGATCGCACCGGATGTGCGTGGAGCCGTGTGGTCCCCGGCCAGCGACCGCCTGCTTGTCTTCACGGAAGCGCCGAATGACTTATCAGATCTTGGTCCGGCGGGTGCGGCGTGGGTCACGGATGCAGCTGCACCGGATAAACCGGCGAAGCTGGACGCTGTTCCCCCAACAGTGGGCGGAGGCGAATGGCGGACAGATGGATCGGCCATCGTGTTCAGTGCGGCCACACCAGAAAATGCGCCGCCAGGATACGACGAGCTTTTCGCGCTTGCTCTTGGAGATGCATCGGCCAAGCCAGTCAGACTGTCTGCCGGCTTTGCGGGACAACTGAATGCGTCCGCATTGTTCTTCGCGCAGGATGGATCGGTCGTTACTCCAGCAGCTGTAGGAACGCGCGCTGCGGTGGTGCGCATCGGGATGGATGGGAAGACGGCACCGACGCCGATCGACCTGGGTGCTCCTGTGGTCTCGGGGCTCAATACGAATCGCAAGCAGACTGGCTGGCTTTGGCTGGCCGAGAGCGGCGCGCAGTCGCAGAAACTTTGCTTCGCGCAGCAACTCGGCAATCCATGCACGGCACTGCCGATTCCAGAGTTGGCGCCAGCAGCACTGCGTTCGGTTGAGCCGCAGTTGGTGCAGTGGATGAGTGATGGACTGACAATCGAAGGGCTGCTCTATCTGCCACCGGATGCCGGCTCCAAAAAAGTCCCGCTGATCGTCGATGTGCATGGCGGCCCTTTCGGTGCCTTCGAAAACCGCAACGATCCGTTTGCCGCATTTCTGGTCGGGCACGGCTGGGCCGTCCTGCGGCCCAATCCGCGCGGCTCATCGAATTACGGGGTGAAGTTCGCCGCGGCAAACAAGAACGATCTGGGCGGCGGTGACTACCGCGACGTGATGGCGGGCGTGGATGCTGTGCTTGCGAAGTATCCGCTGGACCCGTCGAAGATGGCGCTCATGGGCTACAGCTATGGCGGCGAGATGGCGGCGTTCGTTGAGGGAAAGACGGACCGCTTCAAGGCCATCATCAGCGGCGCGCCGGTGATCGATCAGTTCAGCGAATATGGAACCGAGCACGGCTCGTGGTACGACCGCTGGTATTTCGGTAAACCGTGGGAGCATCTTGAAGACGCGTGGCGGCAGAGTCCCCTGGCCGGCGCGGCAAAAGCGAAAACACCGTTCTTGTTGCTGCAGGGGCAAAGCGACTCGACCGATCCGTTGGGCCAATCCGAAGAGATGTATCGCGCGCTCCGGCAAGAAGGAGTGCCTGTGGAATTGGTGAGCTATCCCCGCGAAGATCATGGGCCGCTGGCAGGGGGAATGTTTGGAAGGCCCTCGCCCGAACCATGGCATGGATACGACGCACGGCAGCGGGTTGCGGAGTTCATCGAGAAGGCATTCGGGAACGGCGCATCGCCGGCGGAATCGACAACGCGGTCGAGCACAACCCGGTAGCTCCGAAAGGACCGATTGCGGCCGGATTGCGCCCATGTGCACGAAGCGTTTTCGTCTTCGATATACTGGAGAGGTAACGCTCCTCAGCTGTTTGTCCAACTCACCACTGCATGCAGAGTCCCACCATCGATACAGCATCCACTCGTCCCCCTGGCACATCGCGAGCGGATGTGCGACGGATCATGGGATATGTTTACTTCACCTTTGTCTGCTATCTCGCCATCGGATTGCCGCTGGCAATTCTGCCGGCTTACGTGCACCTGCGCATGGGGTATCACGCGTCGCTGGCCGGGCTGGTCATCAGCATTCAATACATTGCGACATTCCTGAGCAGGCCCTGGGCGGGACGCATTAGCGACCATAAGGGCGCGAAGATCTCGGTGCTGTGGGGCATGGCGGCTTGCACAGCGAGTGGGGTCCTGTTGCTCGGCGCAGCCGCACTACACCGCAATCCGGCATGGCTGAGTTTGACCAGTCTGCTGGCAAGCCGGTTGGTGCTCGGCGTGGGCGAAAGCCTGGGATCGACGGGGGCGGCCCTTTGGGGCATCACAGCTGTGGGGCAGGACCATACTGCCAAAGTCATTTCGTATAACGGCGTGGCGACGTATGGTGCTCTTGCGCTGGGTGCGCCGCTGGGCGTCGTCATGGAACAGCAGTGGGGCCTTGCCGCGATCGGGATCGTCACCATCGTATTGTGCGTCGCGAGTTTCGTCTTCGCGAGCCGAAAAGAACCGGTGCCCGTGGTGCCGGGAGAGCATTTGCCGTTTCGCGATGTGCTTGGTCGTGTGACGCCGCATGGGATTGGCCTGGCGCTTGGCGGCGTAGGGTACAGCGTGCTGGCGACATTTGTGACGCTCTTTTATGCGAGCCGAAACTGGAACGGTGCAGCGCTGTGCCTGACCGGATTCGGCGTGGCTTTCATCGCTGCGCGGCTTTTGTTTATCCACGCGATCAGCCACTATGGCGGATATGCCGTGGGCATCACCTGCCTCGCAGTAGAGTCAGTGGGCGTGTTGCTGCTGTGGCGCGCGGTATCGCCGTGGATGGCTTTTGGCGGCGCGGCGCTTGCTGGATTTGGATTTTCGCTGGTATTTCCGGCGCTGGGCGTGGAGGCGGTGAAGCACGTCCCGGAGCGAAGTCGCGGCACCGCACTCGGCGTCTACACGGTGTTTGCCGATGTGTCATTCTTTCTGGTTGGCCCGATTGCCGGCGCGGTAATTGGGGCATTCGGGTATGCAAGCGTGTTCCTTTTCGCGCTGACTTGCGTGATTGCATCGCTGGGAATCGTCGTGGTTCTGGCGACAAGGAAGCAAGTGCCGCGCCCGGCTTCGGACTTCTAGGGCGGTTCTCCAATTTCCGTGGAGTCTCCTAACATCACGCAAGGTGGCATTTTCTTGAGGAAAATACCACTTGGCAGCATCGATTTCGCGCTACACCAATTGGAGGACCGCCTTAGCCAAGTCGAATAAATACGGCTTTCCTTTTGACAAACCGAAAAGGCGAGCCAGCCGCTCTAAGCAGCCTACCCCTTTAGTGGTACATGTCGTGGACGCAATTTAACTCTTTCTAGCGCGAAGGAGCCATTGTCTCCAATCTCCGCACGTACGATCCTCTTTCCATAGCTTCCCGATGGATTTTCTAGTCTGAGCGACCTGCAAGAAATGCGCCCAGCTGTTCGAACGATGGAGGCAGATCAAACGGAGACTCGAATGAAAAACTCGTTGAGCGTATTGGTTGAACGTACATCGAACATCGCGTCGCGCGGGAATAACCCGGTGTCGGATGCGGTGTTGAGGCTTCATTTCGGAATTCAGAACTTTTTGATCCAGGAAGACGCGCAGGACCTGGTTGAATATGCACTCGTCGTGGCGTTGATCGCATTCGGTGCGACGACAGCGATGAAGGGCCTTTCAACAGAAATCAAGACCGCGTTCAACGCGATCAGCAGCGATCTTGCCACTTCACTCTAGTCGTTTCAGTTAAACAGTCTTCTCGAACCGCGGAGCCGTTGCAAGGAAAGACAGCTCGTTGACCGTGCGCTTTCTCAGGTCTGCAATCACCTCTTCGGCAACGAACTTTCTCGGCTGACTCCTTTCCCTTCTCTGCGCTGCTGTTGTTCCCAGTAAAATCGCTTCTTCAAATGCAGAACGGCCATCCCGAAGGATGGCCGTTACTGTCTTGCTGCTTAAGAGAAATCTAGCGTTCGCTCTTCCAGTTGATGAGATCGCCAAGCGTGGTGGTTGAGCTGGAGACGGGATGCTTGTGCGGGTCCGCCTTGTAGTGCTCGACCTGGGTGCGGCTGGCTTCGTGGCCAACAGCGCGCAGGCTGAGTCCCACCTTCTTCTCTTCCACGTTGATCTTGATGATTTTGAAGTCGTGCTCCTGGCCCTGCTCAAGATTGGCAGGCGAGCCGTCCGCACCCACCGCTTCGGAGATATGGCAGAGGCCTTCCACGCCCTCGGCAATTTCAACGAATGCGCCGAATTGCGCCGTGCGCAGAACCTTGCCGTGGACCACGTCGCCCACGCGATGCTGGGCGAAGAAGCTCTCCCACACGTCAGGTTGCAGTTGCTTGATGCCCAGCGAGAGGCGGCGATTCTGCGGCTCAACGCCGAGAACAACAGCCTTCACCTTTTCGCCCTTCTTCACAACCTCAGAAGGATGCTTGACGCGCTTGGTCCAGCTGAGGTTCGAGACGTGCACCAATCCGTCGATGCCGTCTTCGATCTCAATGAAGGCGCCAAAGTCGGTAAGGTTGCGCACGCGGCCTTCGACCACTGTGCCGGCCGGATAGCGCTCAGTTAGGTGCTCCCAGGGATTCTCGAGAAGCTGCTTCATGCCGAGAGAGATGCGGCGGTCGGCTGGATTCACGCTGAGAACGACAGTGTCGACTTCATCACCCGGCTTGACCAGCTTGGAGGGATGCTTGAGTCGCTTGGACCAGGTCATCTCAGAAAGGTGAACCAGGCCTTCGATGCCCTGCTCGAGCTCGACAAACGCGCCATAGTCGGTAACTGAAAGCACACGGCCATGGACATGCGCCCCGACAGGATAGCGTTCGGTCGCATCGAGCCACGGGTCAGGCGTCAGCTGCTTGAAGCCAAGCGAAACGCGCTGCTTGTCTTTATCGAACTTGAGCACCTTCACCTGGATCTCGTCGCCGACGTTGACCAGGTCGCGGGGATGCGTGAGGCGTCCCCAGCTCATGTCCGTGATATGAAGGAGTCCGTCGATTCCGCCCAGATCAACGAACGCGCCGTAGTCGGTGAGGTTCTTGACCGTGCCGGTGAGAATGGCGTCTTCGCCAAGGTGCTCGAGGGTCTGGGAGCGCTTCGCGTTCTGTTCTTCCTCGAGAATCTCCTTGCGGGAGACAACGACGTTGCCGCGCTTCTTGTTCAGCTTGATGACGCGGACTTCAATCTGCTGGCCGAGATAGCCATCGAGATTGCGGACCGGACGAATCTCAAGCTGAGAGCCAGGCAGAAACGCCTTCATGCCGATGTCGACGGTGAGGCCGCCTTTGACGCGGCTGACGACCGTTCCCATGACCGGAGTCTTGTCGTTTGCGGCTTTTTCAATCGTGTCCCAGACGCGGAGACGCTGCGCCTTCTCGTAGCTGACGAGATAACCGCCTTCCGGCTCCTCGCGCTCGATCACGACTTCGATCTGCTCACCGGGTTGGAACTTCACGGCGCCGGTGTGGTCGACCACCTGCTCGATCGGAACTAGTCCTTCGGACTTGAGGCCCACATCGATGACGAGGTGCTTGTCAGTCTGCTTGATTACCGTGCCTGTGACGACCTTGTCGCCATAGGCTTCCACGGCTGCGGCTTCGGCGGCCTGTTCGCGTTCGAAGGCTTCAAGCGCCGCGGAGAAATCATCTGCGGATTCGGGTCCGTGTTCGGTTGACCTTTCAGTCACCGGTGCGGCAGGGGCATGCGACACGGCAGAATTCGCTTCTGCTGTAGGGCTGTCAGCTGCAGGCTGTGTTGTGGCATCGGCGTCCAGCGCGGAGGAAACGAGTGCTTCGGTGTTTTCGGGGTTGGACGTTGATTCGTGCAACGGCTGCTCAAGCTCCGTCGCAGGGTCAAGGGTTGGTGTTTCGAGTTGGGTGTTCAGGGTTATGCTCTCGGGTTCTGGATTGAGGACGTTTGCCATCACTGCTGCTCCGGGATTCGTTGCACCGGCGACGGACTTTCATGTCGCAGGGCTGACGCCTTGTATGCGGTAGCTTTCATCCGCAGGCGCCGGTGGCCTGTTTCTCGCGCCACGTGTGGCCGAGGTGATACTCACGGGGACAGTCGTCCGAGCCGGCACTACCGGCTATGGAAGCGACTCGTCTCCGAGGGAATCACCAGGCGCGCAACGGCTGGCTGGAGGTCGGCCGCAGCTCACTGATGGAATCCGCACACAGGAGCTACGTGTTAAGTTTAGCAACCTCGTCTTTCCAGCGTCAATGCAACAGGTTGTGGTATCGCAGCCAAGAGCGAATCTGACACGAAAAATTCACAGAAGTGGGTTGAAACCAGACAGGAGTGGTGCAGCGGGAGGCAGAAGGGGCGCAGGTGCGCCAGAAACGACGCGCAGCAAGCACCAGATCGCTCAAAACAGGCCCGTGCAGCCCACTATACTGAGGGACGAGATGGACCAGCTCTGGACACCCTGGCGGTTTGCGTACGTAACCACTGCAGACGGCGCGCCGCGCCCCGGGATTCCGGAGCGCCTGGCAGCATTCCCGGGCGACACCGGCTGTGTGTTCTGCAATCTTATCGCCGCCGTGGATCACGCGATCGCCGGAGGGATGCCCGAAGCAGAAGCCGAAGTGGCCGCGGGGCTGGTGATGCGCGGAAAGCACTGCTACATCTGCCTGAACGCGTATCCGTATACCTCGGGGCACGTAATGGTAGTCCCTTATGCACACGTGGACCGGTTGGCTGGGCTTGGCACTGAAGCCGCGCACGAAATGATGGACCTGGCGCTCAAGACCGAGCGGGTGCTGGAGCAGCTTTATCGTCCCCATGGGCTGAACTTCGGCATGAACCTGGGCAAAGCGGCGGGCGCGGGCGTGGCCGGTCATCTGCATTTGCATGCGCTGCCGCGCTGGGCAGGCGACACCAACTTCATGACGACAGTGGCGGAAACCCGCGTGCTGCCTGAAGATCTGACGACAACGTGGAAACGGATGCGCGAGGCTTTTGCAAAGACCGCGTCGGCAAGCTAACAATTGCGCGGGCTCGTTGGTCAGACGCTCAGCAACTAGATTTGGGGCCCCGCCCCATCTTCAGTTTCAGCTGCGAGGGCTAATTCAGCTTGGTCCACATCGGCGCGATCGAGAAGAGCCTTGGGGAGCGACTTCGTGGTGCGGAGGCCGAGCTTCTTGAGCAACTCCACCTGCCGAATGAGATTGCCGCGACCGTCGACCAGCTTTTTCATCGCGTTCGCGTAGTTCTGATCGGTACGGCGCAGATTGTCGCCAATGGCTTCCATATCCGTGACGAATCCGACGAATTTTTCATAGAGCTCGCTGCCGCGTTCCATCACCTCGCGCACGTTGCGCGCCTGCCGCTCCTGCTGCCAGAGCACATTCACAATGCGAATGACGTAGAGCAGCGTGGTGGGACCCACGAGCAAGATGCCCTGCTTGTACGCATCGGACCACAATTCACCATCGGCCTGCAGAGCCATTAGAAACGCCGGCTCGACAGGCACGAACATCACGACAAAATCCGGCGCTTCGAGTTCCGGCAGGCAGTGATACCCTGCCTTGGCGAGATTCGCAATGTGGCCGCGCACGCTGGCGAGATGCAGCTTCAGTGCGGCCTTGCGATCGTCGTCGCACGTCGCGCTCACGCAGTCGGTGTAGGCGGTGAGAGAGACCTTGGAATCGATGACAAGATTGCGGCCGCCCGGCAGGAAGACGATAACGTCGGTACGCACGGTCCGGGCACGCTCACTGCTGTCGCCTTCCGCAGCGGCAAAAGACTGCTGAAACGAATATTGCTCGCCTTCGCGCAGGCCCGCCTTGTCGAGCAGGTCGCGCAAAATGAATTCGCCCCAGTCACCCTGCGTCTTAGCAGAGCCGCGCAGCGCGGTGGTCAGGTTGCGCGCGTCCTCCGACAATTGTTGATTGAGACCGTTCAGCGCCCCAATCAGGGTTTCAAGTTTCGTCACGCCTGTCTTGGAGTCGGATTGCGCCTGTTCGACCTTCTCGCGGAACTCCTTGATCTGATCGCGCAAAGGCGTGAGCAGCGTGCCGAGTTCTTTCTGGCTACCTTCAGAAAAGGTCTTGGACTTTTGATCGAGGATGTTGGCGGCGAGCGCTTCAAATTGGTTGGCGAGCGCTTGCTTGGCGGTTTCGAGCAGGACGATTTTTTCCGCCATGTTCTGGCGTTCGTTGTTCAATTCGGCTTCGAGCTGGCTGATGCGTGCAGCCTGGTTGCGCGCTGCGACTTGGTTCGTCTGCAGGTCGGTTCGCGCGGCATCGCGCTCGGCAGTAAGGCGCTCGATGGTTCCGGCACGCTCGGCAGCAACGGATTCAAACCCGGCACGGGCGGCGGAAACGGCCTGGGCTTCGGCAAGCTGAGCACGAACGGCAGCAACCGCCTCGGCGGTTTCACGATTGCGCTGTTCGAGCAAATTCCTTTCTGATCGGGCGGCGTTCGAGCGAATCCAGTAACCCAGAGCAATCCCTACAACAACGGCGATTCCCGCAATCACAGCCTGCAACATTTCGGCGGAACCTCTTCGCCTAATGTACGCCTTTTCGATGTGCAATTTGGGGTCGAAACTGCCGTGGCTCTTGCCTGTATTGAGGCCTCCGGAAAAGTGTGGACGAAAACCGGAATGGCACTTCCTATTCCCTGTCCTACCGCGCCTTTACATGCTCCCGGCAGCCCGGTAGACTTGAAGATTCGGGGCCATGCGCATCTTTTTGTGCGCTGTGGTTGTGTTCGTGTGCCGGAGCCGGTATTGTAGGCAGGCGGAGCGGAGACGCGGCAAGGCGAAGCCCGGAGTGCATCCGAAGTTCTGAAGAAAACGAGGAGAATCAGGCATGGCTGTTGAAGAAAAAGTGAAGCAGATCATCGTCGAGCAGCTGCAGGTGGACGAAGCAGAAGTCACCCCGGGCGCCAGCTTCCAGGAAGACCTGGGCGCGGATTCGCTGGACGTGGTCGAGCTGGTGATGCAATTCGAAGAGGCTTTCGATCTGGAAATTCCCGACGAGGACGCCGAGAAGATCAAGACCGTCAAGGATGCGATCGAGTACATCGAGAAGAACGAGAAGACCGCGAAAGGCAAGTAACCGGTGAATCGTCGAGTTGTCATCACCGGCCTCGGGCTGGTATGCGGTGTAGGCAATACCGCTCCGGAGGTGTGGCGACAGTTACTGGCGGGGGCCAGCGGCATGGCCCCGATTCAGGGCTTCGACACAACGGGCTTTCCTGTCACCTTTGCCGCCGAGGTGAAGAATTTCGACCCGCTGAATTTTGTGGACAAGAAAGAAGCGCGCAAAATGGGGCGCTTCATCCACTTTGCTTTTGCAGCTACTCACGAAGCCATCACCCAGTCGGGCCTCAACATCACGCCAGAGATCGGTGACCGGGTCGGCGTTTTTATAGGCTCCGGCATTGGCGGATTCGAAATCATCGAGCGCGAGCACTCCAATCTGCTCGCGGGCGGCCCACGTAAAATCTCACCCTTCTTCATTCCCGCAGTGATCGTGAATATGGCGGCGGGGCAGCTCAGTATCCGTTACGGCGCCAAAGGACCGATTTCTGCTACGGCGACGGCGTGCGCCACAAGTGCCAATTCCATTGGCGATTCGGTGCGCATGATCCTGCACGGCGATGCGGATGTGATGATAGCCGGCGGCGCCGAGGCCTCAGTCACACCGTTGTCGGTTGGCGGTTTCGCGGCGATGCGGGCACTTTCGACGCGCAACGAGGAGCCGACCCGCGCCAGCCGGCCCTTCGAAAAGGATCGCGATGGATTTGTGATTGGCGAAGGCGCCGGCGTTTTGATCCTGGAAGAATTGGAATTCGCCAAGGCGCGAGGGGCGAAGATCCTGGGTGAGATCATCGGCTATGGCATGAGCGCCGATGCGTATCACATGACGGGCATCGCTCCGGAAGGCGCAGGCGCTCAACGCAGTATGCGCGCAGCTTTGAAAGACGCAGGCATTCAGCCCGAAGAAGTGGGCTATGTGAATGCGCATGCCACCTCAACACCGGCCGGCGATGGCAATGAGTCGCTGGCGATCGAAAAGGTATTCGGCGAGCATGCTTTGAGCAAAAAGCTGAAGGTGAGCGGCACCAAGTCGATGACTGGGCATTTGCTGGGAGGAGCCGGAGGCCTCGAAGCGGGCATTACGGTGCTGGCTTTGCAGAACCAGATGCTTCCGCCGACAACGAACCTCGACAATGTCGATCCGGAGTGCAAGCTGGATTACGTGCCCAACAAGGCGGCTCCGCACAGCTTCGATGTAGCGCTGTCCAATTCGTTCGGCTTCGGCGGCATCAACGCCACGCTGATCATGCGGCGATGGGACGAGTAAAAACGCGAATTAAAGACTCGAGCGGTTCCTTAGTTGCTATATCCGAGGGGCGACGAGGAGAGTAGGTTTGTTTTGGCGATTTTCCGCGCAGACGAGCGATGCCACGAGCCTATTCGGATGATTTGCGGTGCAAGGTTCTGCAGGCGTACGAACGGACCGGTGTGGGTCTGGAAGATCTGGCGAAACAGTTTGGTGTCAGCTACGGGTTCACGAAGAAGATCCGGCGGCAGCAGTTGTCGACGGGGCGCATGGAGCGGGTGCCGCAATGCCAGCATGGTCCAACCAGTCGCGTGACGGAGGCGGTGCGCACTTATCTATGCGCCCAGATTGATGCTCAGCCCGATCTGACTTTGGCCGAACTCCGGCAAGCCATGGAACGCAGCCTGCAGATACGACTCAGCCGAACGCGATTGTGGGAAGCACTCCGCCAGTTGGGACTGGGGCGTAAAAAAAACTCTGCACGCCAGTGAGCAGGATGGCGATCAAGGCCGGCAGAGACGCCAGAGTTGGCGGGAGCAGATCGCCGCGATCGATGCCCACCGCCTGGTGTTTCTGGACGAGAGCGGAGTGACCACCGAGATGACCCGTCGCTATGGGCGTGCCCGGCGCGGTCAGCGGGTTCGGGAAGGCACACCTGCTGGCCACGGGCGCACTCTGACTCTGCTCGGAGCCATGACGGTAGATGGTCTGGTGGCTACCATGACCATCGAATCGCCTACCGACGGCGAGGTCTTTCTGGCTTATCTCGAACAGGTATTATGCCCACGATTGCAGCCCGGACAGATCGTGGTGATGGACAACCTCTCCGCCCACAAGCACCCACAAGTGCGAGAGAAGATCGAGAAGTGTGGCGCGCGATTGCTCTATCTGCCACCCTATTCACCCGACTTCAATCCCATCGAAAAGTGCTGGGCCAAGATCAAGGAGTGCCTCAGAGCGGCCAAGGCCCGTTTGGTCGATCCCCTCGATCAAGCCCTAGCTGCGGCCATCGCCACCATCACCCAGCAAAACTCGACCGCTTGGTTTCAACACTGTGGGTATCGAATACAGATACCGTGAAACCGCTCTAATTATCGGAAAACAGACGGCGCTCATGCAAAGATGAGCGCCGCTTTTTGCCTACCAAGGCATTTTGTCTTCAGCCGGTCACTGCGGCGATTCCGACACCAATCAGGACGAAGATCGCCCACCACCCAAACACCGCAATATAGCCGGAGTTGCGTTTGACACCGGCAACCATGGCGGTCCCCATGCCAAGCAAGATCAGCGTCCAGATAGTGATGACGTCGATAGAGCTCGCCAGCGAATAAAGCGCAGGATTTGTTTCAAGCGGATTGAGGAAAGCTCCGAGATTCGTAGGGGCGTAGTTCTTGATGTTGAATGACTCCGGAGCCGTACCCGCATAGATGACGATCACTCCCAGCAGGACTTTGAGGATGCCCGGAAGACTCGCATACATCCACACTGCAAAGATGCTGCCATATTTCGCTTTGCCGCCGAATACGAAGTTGATGGTGCCCCAAAGGCCAAGCGTGCCGATGGCTACCGCGGCGAGCAGGATCAGCGGGTTCGCGAGGAAGATGCCTTCGGTGACATAGAGCGAGATCTTGGCCGACATCTCGCGCTGTTCCGGCGTCGCCTGGCTCATTCGTTCTTCCTGCTTTGGATTGAGGTGGATTTGGTTGTCGACCACCTGTTGCATGCCGATCTTGAGAGCGACTGCGGCAAAGAGAATATAGCCGACAAGCGTAAAGATGACGAACGGCATCCACCAGCTTTTGTTGCCGCGTTTGATATCTTCGAAGGTTTTGGATGGTGCGGTAAAAACATTGGAAACACGTTGCCACTGGGAGAGGCCGGGCGCATGCTCGGCCACCGGTTGAACCTCAACATCGCTCATGATTCCGCCTCTCGGAAATCTCCGGATACAAATCAAGTTCGCCCGAACTGCGCAGTTGGACTAGGGGAGCCAGCCAGCGGTTGCATAACTTCTCAAAAGGCATACGCTGAGCGCGTCCCACAGGTTCCAGACTGGAACAATTGCGTTCGCCCGCGATTGTACCTTTGAACGCGGCCAGGATGACAAGGATTTTCAGACGAAGGGTGGGACTGTCGGAGGACTAAATTCCTGGGGTAGCTGCTTCCGCGGGCATGGATGGGCTTTCATCCTCAGCCGGCGGCGCGGCAATGGGGTGGTGACCCTTATGAAGCGGTCCGGCCCCGATGTAGCTCTTGTAGACCGTAATGTGGAAGCAGGACTGGCGAAACTCCTCTTCCACATCGATTTTGCCTTCGGCTTGAAGACTGTTGAGGCGATCGCGCATCCAGTAGATTTCGCTTCGGCTCAGACCGCTTTTGGCGATATCAATCGTGGCGCCTGTGAGGTGAGGACTGGCGACGTCGCCCACAGCCGGCGCGGCGTTGCCGTTGGTCCGCATCAGATGCTTCTGGTACTCGACGGTGCGCACAGCGGAACTGACTTCAAACGGGTGATGAAACTGGGTCTGGTGCGCGCGAGAAAGGTCGGTGAGAAAAGCCGCAGTCCAAGGACGGCAGTAGCGTCGATCCAGAGGTAAGTTGGCGTTGACTGCGAGGGCATCCGATTCCGGAACCCGAACCAGTTGGCCGCGAGCGATCCGGTCATGCAGGTCGGCATCGTTCTCAATGCGCTCCAGGTTATCGGCGTTGGTTTTCTCATTCTGGCGGATCAGGGACTCAAGCGAACCGCGCAAGGGCGCCATCGCGACGATGCGCGTACTCCGCAAAGGGTCGAGTGCGGAAGTGGGGGCGGCGAGCGCAGCATGCGGACCAGGGATTTCGGCGGCGGCAATCTGGTTGGCCGCGTCTTGCGGCGTCGGCGAGTTCACTTCCGAGGCATCAGAAACTTCAGGTTCGGCGACGGAGGTCTGCGGTGTAGGAATGCCGGCGCGCTGCGCGGGAGCCGGGGATTCGATCTCTCTGACAGGCGCCGGCAGGTTGGGGGCGGAGGCCGCCGTGCGGCGCGCAGTCATCCATGAATAGCGGCGTATGGGCATGCGGGCACGAACAACAGCAGGCTGGTGCCGCATACTCCTCGGCCGGACGGCAGAATAGCTGCCGGCATGGCTCGCTCTGCGAGACGAACCGGAGCGAGCGGCGCGGGTGCGCTCAGAAGCCGCGTGGCGATGTGTTGTGGAAGTCGACGCGGGCCTGTGGTGTGCGCGAGTCTGCAGTGCGTGCGCGCGCGAAGAGGATGTCGCACACACGACCGCTAGAAGAAGACCGAGAAATACGGCGCGGGTGACAAGGAGCGCGCGGAGATTCGAGAGCAACACTAGTGTAAGACGCATGAGAAAGAGATTCGAGTATTGAACGTGGTTCGAGATCGTCCGATAAGTACCGGTTCAGTTTACAGCAAAATTGGATTGCCAGGGCGGACGGAGGTAACCGGCGAATCCAGGCTCGAGCAGATGAAGGAGAAATCACGCCGGCGGCCCCCGTAGCAAGCCGCACCGCCGACCCTACACAATCAGCGGCGTTCCAAACAACCGGACTCTTGAGCGCTGTGACCAATTCGAAAGAAGCAACCCTAACGACGAGACGCCCCTCTCGCGTTTGAGTTGGCTATTGCAACAGCGTCGGCTCGTCGTCCTTGGCAATTTCCTCGGGCGGGATGATCACAGCAGCCGCGACCTTATCGTCATCTTCAAGATTGAGCAGACGGACGCCTTGCGTAGCACGGCCGGCGGCGCGAATGGTCTTGGTGTCGATGCGAATGATTTTGCCGAACTGGCTGATGACCACTAGTTCGGAGTTGTCGTCGACCAGCTGAATCGTATTCACCCTGCCGATGCGCTCGGTGACGGCCATGTTCTTGACGCCCTTGCCCCCGCGCGTTTGCAGCCGGTATTCCTCCACATTGGTGCGTTTGCCGAAGCCGTTTTCGGTCACTGCGAGAATGCGGTACGCGCCCTCCTCGTGCTCTTTGGGTGTAATGGCAACGCCGACGACGTAATCGTTCTTCGCCAGGTCGATGCCGCGGACACCAAACGCGGGCCGACCCATGGAGCGGACATCGGCTTCGTCAAAACGAATTGCCATGCCAAGGTGTGTTGCAAGGAAAACAATCTCAGAGCCGTCGGTGATGCGTGCAGCGACGAGTTCGTCCTCCTTGTCGATGCCGATGGCGATAATACCGCGGGCCATGACGTTGGAGAAATCTTTCAGCGGGGTTTTCTTCACTGTGCCCTGCCGCGTACCAAAGAAGATGAACTTGCCTTCTTCCTCAAGATCGCGAACCGCGAGGATGGCGCGCACGTTTTCGCCGGGCTGCAGGTTGAGCAGGCTCTGCATGCTCTTGCCCTTCCCAGCGGCGCCCACGTCGGGGATTTCGTAGACCTTGAGCCAATAGACGCGGCCGGTGTTGGTGAAGCAGAGCAGAAACGCGTGCGTGGAGTCGATGATGAGCTGCGAAACGAAGTCCTCTTCGCGCGTCTTCATGCCCATGCGGCCCGCGCCGCCTCGCCGCTGCTGGCGATAAATGGAAATCGGAGTCCGCTTCAGATAGCCCTGGTGGCTGACCGTGACGGCTACTTGCTCATCGGCGATGAGGTCCTCGAGTTGAAGCTCAGCAGACTCGTCGATGATCTGCGTGCGGCGTGCATCGCCGTAGCGATCGCGGACTTCCTCGAGTTCCTTGATGATGACGGCACGAAGCTTTTTGTCGCTGCCGAGAATCTCCTCATACTCGGCGATCTTCGCCCGAATTTCCTTCAACTCGTTGAGAATCTCGTCCACGGAAAACTGGGTGAGGCGATAGAGCTGCAACTCGAGAATCGCGTCGACCTGGCGTAGCGTGAGGCCGCGCTCTTCACTGGGCAGGCGCTCGCGGTCGAGACTGATGACGATCTCAGTTCCCTTACCCCAGGCGTACAAGTTTTCGCGAGCCTCAACGCGCGACCGCGATCCACGGATGATGCGAATGACGGCATCCAGATTGTCGATCGCGATCTTGTAGCCCTCGAACTGATGCTCGCGCTCGCGGGCCTTGCGGAGAAGATAAACGGTGCGACGCTGCACCACGTCGATGCGGTGATTGATGAAGCTGCGAATAGCCTCATCGAGAGCAAACTCCTTCGGCTGGCCGTTGAGCACGGCCAGGAAAATCATCGAAAAGCTCTCCTGCATCTGCGTGTGCTTGTAGAGCTGGTTCAACACGATCTCAGGCTGGGCGCCGCGCTTGAGCTCGATGACAATGCGCATACCGTCGCGATCGCTCTCATCGCGCACGTCGCCGATATCGTCGACGATTTTTTCATTCACCAGCTCGGCAATCCGCTCGATGAGCTTGGACTTGTTGACCTGGTACGGAATCTCCGTGACGATAATCGCCTGGCGTTCCTTGGTCAGGGTTTCCGTAGCGACCTTGGCGCGCATCATGAAGCGGCCACGGCCGGTCTTGTAGGCATTGACAATTCCACTCTTGCCGTAGAGGAAGCCGCCAGTGGGAAAATCCGGTCCCTGCACGTGCTTGAGTACTTCAGCCAGGCCGCCGTTCGGGTGCTTCACCATCTCAATGGTGGCGTTCACAACCTCAGTCAGGTTGTGTGGCGGAATGTTGGTCGCCATGCCAACGGCGATTCCATTGGAGCCGTTGACAATGAGATTCGGAATGCGCGTTGGTAGAACGGTGGGTTCCTGCGTGGACTCATCGTAGTTCGGTACGAAGTCCACGGTCTCCATGTCGATGTCGGCAAGCAGTTCGCTGGAGATCCGGTCCATGCGGCACTCGGTGTAACGCATGGCCGCGGGCGGGTCGCCATCAACCGAACCGAAGTTGCCTTGGCCATCCACGAGGGGATAGCGCAGCGAGAAGGGCTGCGCCATGCGCACAAGCGTGTCGTAGATGGCGGAGTCGCCGTGCGGATGGTAGACACCCATGCACTGACCGACAACCTTGGCGCACTTGGTGTACTTCTTGTTGTACTGCAGGCCCATCTCGTTCATGGTGTAGAGCACGCGGCGATGGACGGGCTTAAGGCCGTCGCGAGCATCGGGGAGGGCACGGCCGATGATGACCGACATCGAGTAGTCAAGATACGACCGGCGCATCTCGTCTTCGATGTTGATGGGAATGTGGCTGGGATTGTTGGGCGGCGTACCGCCATCGAGGGGGAGCTGCGGATTCTGATCGTCTGCCATAGGGTTCTGGGGGCCCGCGAAGGTGGGTCTGAGAGATGCGTGCCGGGTGCCGCGGGCTAAGGTCTATTTTACCCTTTCGGAGGGGTTCTGAACAAGGCGGGCTGTGGGAAATAAGTCTTTATATTGCTTTTATTTAAAGGCGATCTCGCGGGAACGTCGAAGTGCATCCAAACGGGCCGCAATTTCGAGGACAAAATCACGCGAGAATGGAAGCCTTGAGGCTGATTCTTCGCTTCGGCAATGGGTCGAAATCAAGTGGTCTGACTTACAGCAGTCCCGGTAGGCTCAGGAGACAAAAGACAGCTTGCAGCACCACAATCGCGCCGCCAGCGGCGAGTGCCAGACGGCCGCGCGGGCTCTCGTAGGCGTCGGCAAAGACTCCGCCGATGAAAGTGAGCAGAAAGGGTAATGCCCACAGCGAAGGAGTTCCGGGAACGCCTGTCATGATGAGCCCAAACAACACCAGCGTGCAAAGCAACGGAGCCGTATTGCCGAAGTAGCGCGACCGGCGGACGCCTAGGTAGAGCAGCGCTGCGGATGCGGCCGCGACGGTAATGCCGGCATTGCTGAGCGTGGAAAAGAAGCGGCGCACCGGATCGAAGGAGAACCAGAGAAAGCCCGCAGCGGAACGAAAGACATAGCTGAACGCATCGGGCGAGAAGCCGTAGCAAACGAAGACGAAAACGAGCGCCCCGCCAGAAGCGATCAGGACGATTGGCAGAACCTGGCTGCGTCGCCCTTCCGCGACCCAGAGCATGAAGATCAGACCAAGCATTGCCGCCACCGGTAGCGCCGCAATGTGCGATGCGGCGGCGACTCCGAACACTGCCGTGAGAAGCACGATGCGTGGCCTCCACTTGCGGCGCGGACCTTGCATGGCATGGGCGACGCCAATGCACGTGTAGACAGCACCGTACACGCCCAGCGCGGCCACTACTTCCGGCGTGGGCGTCACGCAAGCTCTCAGGATCGGGGGCGAAAAGCAAAAGAGCGCGAGTGCCGTATACCCGCCTAGATTTCCATAGAGACGGCGCGTAACCCACCACAAGCCTGCGCCAAGAACACAGCCGGTCAGCAGAAACGAGAGACGCAACAGCAGAAGGATATGCGTGAGTTGATGCCGCAGCTCCCAGGGATTAAGCTCGCCTGCCGATTGCACGACACGGTCTTCAGGCTTGCGGAAGACATCGAGAGCGCGCTCGGCGAGCAGATTGAGAGTAAGCGGCAGACCGGCCATGCGGTAGGCTAGGATGCCATCCCTGATGTTGCCACAGGTCGTGAAATAGCCAGCGAGAGGAGAGGGCTTCTCCCAAGTCTCACGGCCGCACCGTGCATATTGATAATCGCGATCCGAAAGAGTCTGCCGGCTCGTAATCCAAAGCCCTTGCGCCAGAAAGAGCAAAAGCAGCCCAGCGGCGATGCGCTGTGGCAGATTGAAACGGAAGCGTCGAAGACGGGCGAACCGATGGGTCATCTTGAGGTGAAGCGGACCTTATCAGTCTAAACGGCGAGAGACGGACATCCCGGCGCAGGCACCGAAAGAGAGCGCGCACAAATTCTCGCCCATGCCTGATCTGACTTCAGGAAACGGGACCAAAACACAAGAAAGCCGCTCCGAAGAGCGGCTTTCGCATGCAAGGACACGACTCGGCTAGTTGAAGATCGCTCCGATCGAGGCGTTCGAGTTGGTCGTTCCGTCCAGCGTGATTGTGCAGGTGTTGGTGCCACCTTGCGTCGACGGGTTGGGGTTAATCGCACAGTTGTCGGACCATCCACCGAAGGTGCCTGTGGCGCCGGTCGGTTGCGTTGCTGTCAACGTGACAGTCGTCCCAACAGGATAGGTGGCCGTGCAGACCGAGCCAGTGCCGGGTTGTTGAGCAGTCGGAATCCAACCCGGACCGCAATGGATTACATCCTGCGTGCCCGTCGCGGAAGGCGCAGTGACCAGCCAATTGGTGGTATTGAGGCCCTCGTTATACACCGTCAGTGTGACGAGCAAACCAGGTGCCTGGGTACCCGGTAGACAGGTAGGCGGGGTTCCGGGATTGCCGGGGCCCGCGGGGCTTCCTTCAGACGCCGGACAGTTAAACGTAGCCGTCGCAGTTTGAATGGTGCTATCTGAAGGATTAGTCGACTCGGCGATGATGGTGGCAGAGCCGTTGCCGACAGCAGTCACAGTGCCTGCGCTGGCTCCAGTATTCCCTGCGGAATTCGTATCGACCGGGAATATCTCAGGGGCGGATGAGAGCCATGCTGTCGTTGGTGAGTTGGTCACATCACGGACATACGGCGCGGTGGAGTAGGTTGCAACGGCCAGGAAATTCCCGGTACCCAGCAAGTTCAAGACCGTAATCGAACTGGGGATAATGGAAAGCGAAAGGATCGGCTCGGGAGCAGGCGTCGCTGTGACCGTGACGGTCGCAGATGCCGTCACCAGAGTGGCATCAATGGGATTCGTGTATTGCGCGATGATGGTTGCCGTGCCTGCACTCACTCCCTGAACTAGTCCTGGGACTGCCGGGCCCCCGGGGGTCGCTGAGGCGTTTACGATGGCTACCGAAGGCATGCTCGAAGACCATTGGATATTCTTATCGCTGGTGACATTTTCTTGAAGCCCGTTGCCTCCCGCGCCAATCGCGACCAACTGGCCGGTTTGGCCCGACGCCGACAGAGTCTCGGACGAGGGAAGCAGCGTCAATGTGGTGACGTCTGCGGTCGATCCCCCAGTGACTGAAAGCGATGCCGTACCAGTCACAACGGATCCCGTTGTCGAGTTCGCGTAGAGGGCCGTAATCGACGTGTTTCCCGGACCAACCGACGTGGCGATCCCGGTGGCAGCACCGATGGTCGCAACGGCCGGGGTGCTCGAACTCCATGTCACTGCGGTGGTCAGAATCTCTGTCGAACCGGCAGATGTCGTTCCGATTGCGATAAATTGTGTTTGTTCATTCAGTGCTGTAACTGTTTGAGCGGAGGGAATGACAGAGATCGAAGTGACAACCCCTCCCGCCGTGCCTCCTCCTGTCGTAGACGATGTAGCCGTGAGAGTCGCCGTGGCAGTAAGAGGACCTTTGAATCCAGTGGCGCTGGCGGTGATCGTTGTCGTTCCCGCAGTCAGAGTCGTCGCAAGACCGGAAGCGGTAATGGTAGCCACGGATGGATTGCTGGAGGTCCAGGTGACACCGCTCGTTACGTCCTGGGTCGTAGGATGACTTCCATTGCCGTACGTCCCGACAGCACTTAATTGCACACTCTGCCCCGCGGTCACGGACGGAGTAGCCGGATTAACTTGTATGGAATCGAGTCCCGAGGAGTTGGTGCAACCGGTAATCGGCATCACAAGGCCGGTAAGTAACAGTGCACCCAAGAACAACCGTTCACGCATTAGAAATCTCCTGGCGGTTCCCGCCCGGCTGGCTCAAGCTGATCCATGACCAGCAAACACGTTTAAGTTAGGACCGGGAACCCTGGAAGTTACGCTTCCGGCCTTCGCCTTATAGAACTTCATTAACATCACTGGTAACGCACGCATAGCTGCCACAAGACTTCGGTGGCAAACTCAGGAATCGACCGGCAAACACGATGATTCGATACTTCCTTGGCCGGTCTAACTCAATTGGTACGTCTAGTGAGTTGGCGCAATCATAAGATAGGTCAATCCGCTGAATCAATAACAATCTTGGGTCATTGTGCTCTCATAGTTACGCGCGTAACGAAGGAAAACCCAATAACTTGCGAGAATTTTCCGGCGCGCACCGCGATTGGCTCTGCCGCGTTGAAACCAATCATGATTCGCGACGGCATCCGAAGCCGAGAATCGGTTGCTTTGCGGCGCCAACCGGCAGCGTCTACACTTCCCTCAGCATGACTCGCACTCAAGACGATGCCCCGGAACGGTTGGTCAGTGCTTCACGGGCCGAGGAGGAGCAAGGCTTCGAACTGAAGCTGCGGCCGCGATGGCTAGGCGAGTTCATCGGGCAGACGAAAGCGAAGGAACAGCTGGCGATCGCGCTCGAGGCCGCTAAATCCCGTGGCGAGGCGCTGGACCATGTGTTGTTGTTCGGTCCTCCAGGGTTGGGCAAGACGACGCTGGCGACAATCATCGCCAACGAACTTGACGTGGGCTTCCAGCAGACATCGGGGCCGGCACTGCAGATCCAGGGCGACCTGACGGCCATCCTCACCAATCTGAGAGAAAAGCAGGTGCTGTTTCTCGATGAGATTCACCGCATGCAGCCGGTGCTCGAAGAGAAGCTCTACACCGCGCTCGAGGATTACAAGCTGGACATCATCATCGGGCAGGGTCCGGCGGCGCGGACACATGTGATGGAGATACGGCCGTTCACATTTATCGGCGCAACGACGCGGCCCGGATTGCTGAGTTCGCCGCTGCGCTCGCGCTTTGGCATTTTGCTGCGTCTGGAGTTCTACACCGAGGACGAGTTGCGGTTCATCGTAGAGCGCTCGGCTGAGGTAATGCAGGTTCCCATCGATCCGGACGGCGCGGCTGAGATTGCGTTGCGCTCACGCGGAACACCGCGCATCGCCAACCGGCTGCTGCGGCGCGTGCGTGACTATGCGCAGGTGCGCGGAACGGGCACAATTGACAGGCCGACTGCGAACGCCGCGCTGACCATGCTCGAAGTAGATGCGCACGGGTTTGATGAGATCGATCGCCGCTTGCTTCTGACGATCATCCAAAAATACGATGGAGGACCGGTGGGGCTAGGCACGTTGGCCGCAACGCTCGCTGAGGAAGAAGACGCGCTTGAAGAGGTGTACGAGCCATTTCTGATCCAGATCGGTTTTCTGGACCGCACGCCGCGCGGACGCGTGGCAACACGGCTGGCATACGAGCACTTCGGATTGGCTGTGCCGGGGAGACAACCGGGATTGTTCTAAGCTCGGACCAATCCGTTTCACTGCGCTTACAGGCGAACGAGTCCGATAACAAATGGAGATTTGCGATGGCACTTACTGAATCGACAATGGAGTTGGAGTTAGGCACGATCGCGCCGGACTTCGCGCTGCGCGACGTGGTGAGCGGCAAGACTGTGAAGCGCGATGACCTGCGTGGCCAGAAGGCGCTCCTCGTGATGTTCATTTGTACGCATTGCCCGTATGTAAAGCACATTGAAAAGGGATTGGCTGCACTGGGCATGGACTATGACGGCGAACCGGTGAGCATCGTGGCCATTAGTAGCAACGATGCCGTGAATTTCCCCGATGACAATCCGGCTGGGCTGAGAAGGCAGGCGCAAACCCTGGGCTTTCGCTTTCCATATTTGTTTGATGAGACGCAGGCAGTGGCCAAGGCCTACAAGGCCGCGTGCACGCCGGATTTCTTTTTTTTCGATGGAGATTTCAAGCTGGTGTACCGTGGCGAATTCGATCGCAGCCGGCCCAGCAACACGGTTCCCGTGACCGGCGATAGCCTGAGGGCGGGAATGAATGCGGTTCTCTCAGGACAGGCGCCCGCAAAAGAACAGCGGCCCTCGATCGGCTGCAACATTAAGTGGAAATCTTCCCGATAGATTCCTCTACAGCGCCAGCCCCTTCAGATACTCGCGGAATTGTGGACCGAGGTCAGAGCGCTTGAGCGCGAATTCAACGGTCGCCTGCAACATGCCGAATTTGTCGCCAGCATCGTAGCGTTTGCCCTCGAAGGTGTAGCCGAACACCTTCTCTTCTTTGAGCAGTGCTTTGATTCCATCGGTGAGTTGGATTTCGCCGCCCGCGCCCGGTGTGGTCTCTTCGAGGAGTTCGAAGACGCGGGGCGTAAGCACGTAGCGGCCGATAATGGCCTGTTTGGAAGGCGCATCCGCAAGCTTGGGCTTTTCCACCATGCCGGTGCAGTTATAGATACGCTCATTGTCAGGATCCTGCGATCCAGCCAGCACACCATACGCGCTGATTCCGGGGCCGTCGATAGTCATGGTGGCCAGCACCGAGCCGCCACGCTCGTCGAAGACATCGAGCATCTGTTTGAGGCAAGGCGGGTCGGCATCGATCACGTCGTCAGGCAGAATGACGGCGAACGCCTCGTCGCCTACCAATTCCTTGGCGCAGAGCACGGCATGGCCCAGGCCCAGCGGCTCTTTCTGGCGTACATAGCTGATGCGTGCCAAGGCCGCGACGCTTCGCGAGACAGCCAGCAGTTCCTTCTTGCCGCGGCGCTCGAGAGTGGCATCCAACTCGAAGCTGTGGTCGAAGTGATCTTCCATAGCGCCCTTGCCGCGCCCGGTGATGATGATGATGTGCTCGATGCCGGAGGCAATGGCCTCTTCGACGCCGTACTGGATGATCGGCTTGTCAACCAGCGCCAGCATTTCTTTGGGTATAACTTTTGTGGCCGGCAAAAAGCGCGTGCCGAGGCCGCCCGCAGGAAAGACCGCTTTTCGAACTTCCTGGCTCATCTTGTCTCCGTTCTCTAAAAGAGTAGAACGCAATGCGTATCAAAAAGCCTGCATGATTGGATACTATGGCTGCTTCATAAATGCATTGAAAAATCGATACGACATCGGGTTACTTGCGTTTCACAATGTGGGCGATTCGTCGCCAAGCAACGCCTCCCGCACGATCTTGACAGGCGGAAACCCCTGGCGAAGGAAGTTATTGTGGAACTCCTCCAGTAGAAAGTCCGAACCCTGTTTCTCCTTAAGATCTTCGCGAAGTTTCATGATTTCGAGCTTACCGAGCGTGTAGTAGAGATAGGTAGGATCCGTGGTACCACGCTTGGCCTCGACCAATGCCGATTCCTTTGATTGGTAGCCCTCTTTCTGGAAGAAGTCAACGGCTTGGTCGAAAGTCATCTTGCCTGTATGCATTTCGATGCCGACAATGAAGCGGGCGTTGCGCAAAAGCGCATCCTGAAGTTGACCGAGGCGCAGGAATTTTGACTCTCGCTCATCTTTCGCACCCTGCCCCGGCTGCCCGTATCCTTGGTCGAGCATCATCTGCTCACAATAATGAGCCCAGCCCTCCACGTTCGTCGTCGCTCCGAGCAGTTTGCGCACGCGGCTCGGCGCCTGCGGAACCCAGAGGAACTGGACATAGTGGCCGGGATACGCTTCATGGACCGCCGTAGAAATCACAGTGCCGATATTGAAGGAGTGCATGAACCCCTCAACCTGAGCGGGCGTCATGGACGGATCTGGCAGCGTGACGTTGAAGTATGCCTCGGTGGCGTGTTTCTCGAAGGGACCGGGCGTATCCATGGAGGCGAAGGTGGTGGCGCGCATGAACGGCGGCGTCTCTTCCACGATAGGGCGAACGTCGGACGGAATGGTGACGATGTGGTGCGCGCGGATGAAGCCAACCAGGCCGTCGAAGGTGGCAGTAAAAGTGGGGATCAGTTTGTCCGGAGCAGGATGCATTGCGCCCAGTTCTTCAAGCACGGCGTGGGAATCCTTGTCTGGCTCCAGTTCCTTGGCCACATGGTTGAAGTGCGCCTGGTTTTTGCGCAGATCGGCCCAGCCGATTTCAAGCAGCTTGTCGAGAGGCAGATCGATCATCTCGTCGTATTGAAGCTTCTTCGAAAAGGTGTCTGCACCAATGCGGAAGTCGCCCTTCGACCGGGCGAGCAGGTCGCTCTTGAGCCAGTCGAGATAACTGTTTAGTGCGGCGATGACCACAGAGTTAGTGTGAGCGAACTCCTCTTTCAGCGCCGAATCTTTGGCTTCGGCAAAGGCCGCCGGCACCTCGTTCTCAAAAAAGTGAATGATGCCGGGCAATTGTTCGATTGCGATCTCGGTGTAGATGTGCGGAGGATTTTCAAGATTCACGCGCGCCTCATCGAGCAGTCCCGGAATCGATCTTTCCCGCGCAACCAGGGAGCGCAGCCTTTCGTCAGGAGAAGCAAACTTGCGCTCCATAATGGTGAAGGCGCCGTTGGTCAGAATCGTGGAATAGAAGTCCGGATCCTTTTTCCAGGGGCGAATTGTTTCAAGGGTGAGTAAAGTAGATCGGATGTTGCCCAGTACCATGTCACAGTCGCCGCGCGTAGAGGTGTCGAAGGAAGCTTTGTTGCGCATCTCCTCGAACCGCTTCTCAAATTTCTCAAGCGCTGCGTTCTGGGCGTTGACCGTGGCCTGACTGAAGTCCTCGAGCTTCGCGTCGTATTGGTGATAGCCGACCGCGGTACCTTGCGTGGGCTGATAAGGAAAATAGACCTGGTCGAAGTATTCATCCGACGCGTGCTCAAATACCTTCTTCCAGTAGATAGCGGTGAATTTCTTTTTTTCGGCGTGGGCTAAAAGGGCTGACATACAGGCTCCAAGAGCAAGCAGTGCGACGATTTTTTTCACATTCCCTCTGATGGTGGAGTGGAGTGGGGCTCTTATACGTTTACTGGCGTTGGCGCAAGGTTGGCAAACAACTCACGAATTTCGAGCAGTACTTCGTCGGATCGAGCGGAACTCAGCGGATACTTGAGCACACCCTGCGGCGTGAACTGCGCGCCACGCTTGGCGTTCCGGGCCACCAGCCGCATCAGGTGCTGTGGATCGACTTGCGCATTCTCAGTGAATCGGATTTGCAGTTCGGCGCGACGACGGTCAATCTGCGCGATGCCCATGCGTTCGCACTCCAGCCGCAGGGAGGCCGCTTCAAGCAAGTAAACGGTCGAGTCGGGGAGCGGCCCGTAGCGATCTTCCATCTCAGCCCGCAGGTCGGCAATGGCCTTCTCACTTGCGGCGCCGGCGATCTTCTTGTAAAGCCGCAAACGCTGATTTTCTTCGGCAACGTAGCTTTCGTCGATGCGCAGCGCGATGCCGAGATTGAGCTGCGTGGATGGACGCTCTTCCGAGCCCTCGCCCTTCAGTTCCTTGACGGCCGCCTCAAGCATCGAGGTGTAGAGTTCGAATCCGACAGCCTCAATGTGTCCGCTTTGTTCGCCGCCCAGCATGTTCCCTGCGCCGCGCAGTTCCAGGTCGAGAGCTGCAATCTTGAAACCTGCGCCCAGATCACTGAACTCCTTAAGCGCGGCAAGGCGACGGCGCGCGACGTCACTCAACTCCTTCTCGGATGGAATGAGCAGATACGCATACGCGCGGCGATTGGAACGGCCAACGCGGCCGCGCAATTGATAGAGCTCGCTGAGGCCATGCCGGTCGGCGCGATTGATGAGGATCGTGTTGGCCAGCGGGATGTCGAGGCCATTTTCAATGATCGTCGTCGCGACCAGCACATCGTACTCGTGGTTCATGAAGGCCAGCATGACACGTTCCAGCTCGGTTTCCCCCATTTGGCCGTGGCCCACAACGACGCGCGCCGCGGGAACCAGCTCCTGAATGCGCGCAGCAATTTCGTAAATGGACTCGACGCGATTGTGAACGAAGAAGACCTGGCCGCCGCGCTCCAGTTCTACTTCAACTGCGGAACGCACCAGCTTTTCGTCGAACTTGGCGACGACAGTCTGAATGGCCATACGATCCTTCGGTGGTGTTTCGATCACGCTCATGTCGCGCAGGCCAACAAGCGACATGTGAAGGGTGCGCGGAATCGGCGTCGCAGACATGGCAAGCACATCGATCTCCTTGCGCATTTGCTTCAGCCGCTCTTTATGACGCACACCAAAGCGCTGTTCTTCATCGACGACCAGCAGGCCAAGGTCCTGAAACTTGATGTCTTTCGAAAGCACGCGATGGGTGCCGATGAGAATGTCCACTTTGCCAGCTTCGACGCGCTCCAGGATCGCCTTCTGTTCTTTGGGCGAGCGGAAGCGGGAGATCATTTCTACGTGGATGGGAAATTGCGCAAAGCGTCGCTTGAAGGTTTCAAAATGCTGAAAGCACAGAACCGTGGTGGGCGTGAGCACAGCCACCTGCTTGCCATCCTGTACAGCTTTGAATGCGGCGCGCATCGCGACTTCCGTCTTGCCGTAGCCCACGTCCCCGCAGAGCAGGCGATCCATTGGCGTAGTGGCTTCCATGTCCTGCTTGATCGCGGCAATTGCGGTGAGCTGATCATCAGTTTCACGGTAGTCGAAGGAGTCTTCAAACTCGCGCTGGAATTCGTTGTCGGGCGAGAATGCGGTCCCCGGCGCGGTATGGCGTTCGGCGTAGAGCTTGAGCAGTTCGCCGGCCATATCCTGCATGGCCTTGCGCACGCGGGCCTTGGTCTTCGTCCACTGCTGCGAGCCCAGCCTGTTTAATACTGGCGCGGGACCAGAGTCGGTCGAGCGATATTTCTGAATCAGGTCCAGACGCGTGAGGGGTACGTAGAGCTTAGCCTGCTCTGCGAATTCAAGAATCATGAATTCGACGGAGAGGCCATCCTGGACGATCTCCTTCAACCCCTGAAATTGCGCGATGCCATGTTCGACGTGTACTACGTAGTCGCCCATGGCGAGATCGCGAAAGTCCGAGACGAAGGCCGCAGTCTTGGAGCGCTTGGGTTCGGGACGCGCCATGATGTCGGCTTCGTCGGAGAGGTCATTCGCGCCGAACACAAGCAGGTTCGCTTCGGGAAAGCTGACGCCGGAGGCAATCTGCGTGCGGACGATGACCGGAACGCGTAGATCGCCGGCGAGGTAGCTTGCCTCGTCGAACATTGTGTCGCTAGTTGGGTGCGAGGGTCGACTGCCGAGCCGATAAGGAATCTGATACTCACGCATCACGGTGGCCATGCGCTCCACATCGCCCTGCGTGGGCACCGCGAGAACGATGCGCTGCTCCGAAGCCATGAGGTTGCGCAGTTGCTCAGTCAGAGCGGGGATTGAGCCGTGAAAGCGCAGCGTGGGCCGCGAATTGAGCGCGATTTCGCCCAGCGTGTTGTCTTCTTCGAGCACATCGACAGCGCCAAGCTGATCGAGATCGAGACCTGGATGCGACTGAAACATCGCCTGCAGAATTTCCGGGCGGATATAGATATCTTCAGGCCGGATAAGCGAGCCGATGCCACTGCGCTCGTGGCGCTGCTCGACTTTGTTCCACCAGCGATCGATTTGATTGCTCACCATCGCCGGCTCATCGACAAAAAGAGCACTCTTGGGCAGCAGCTTGAGCAGAGGGCTCTCCGCGCCGGCGACGCTACTGAAAAACTCCCATCCGGGAAAGACGCTGACGCCGCCGGCCGCAGCCATTTCGGCGACCATTTCTTCGTCTGCATCTTCGACGTCAACGCGCTGGCGGCTGAGACGTGCGTTCACCGCGGCCAGCAAATGCTCGGTCACCGGGGTCTCGGTGAGAGGAGAAATCTGTGTCTCATCCAGACCCGCCTGCGAGCGCTGCGTTTCGGGATCAAATTTGCGAATCGTTTCAATTTCGTCGCCGAAGAACTCGATACGCACCGGGCGATCGGATTCGGGTGAATAGACATCGAGGATGCCGCCGCGCCGTGTGAACTGGCCTGGCATTTCGACGAGATCCATGCGCGTATACCCCACGCTGGCCAAGTGCGCGGTAAGCACTTCGACATCAATCTCTTCGCCGCGGCGCAGCGTAACGGCGAGACTCGCATAGTAGTCGCGATCAAAGAGCTTGAGCGCGGCAGCTTCGGCGGGCGCGATGAGGATAGAGACAACGCCGGTGGCCAGTTTCCAAAGCGCCGCAGCGCGCTGCTCCTGCACGTCGGGGTGGGGCGAGAGATTTTCGAATGGAAGTACGTCGTGGGCCGGGAATCGCACCACGCGGTTGGGATCGATGGCCCCAGTCAGCTCGCATCCGGCGCGCAAAGTGGGTTCCAGCGCTTCGGCAGCTTTGTTGTCCGCGACGACAAGGATGACGGGCTGCCGAGCGGCCCGTGCGAACAATGGAAGGTACAGTGACCGGGCGGTTGCGGTCAGTCCAGACACACGACGGCGCCCCGTACCAAGGTTGAGGTGCCTCTGTACGCGCTCAAATGCGGAGGAGTGCTCCAGCTCCGCGAAAATTTCGCGGACGAACGGGAGGATCATCAATTCCAAGTTTACCAGCGGCCCTGCACGGGCGGCGAAATGGCGCTTCGCGCAAGGAGAGAGGCGCTTGAACAGCGATCTTGGGTTGTTCGCGAGTACCTACCGCTTGCGCAACCGGAGTGATTCCCAACTACCGTCACTTGCCCAGCCGCCGTCGACCGATAAAGTGTGGCCGTTGATGAAGGCACTTTCAATCGGATCGGCCAGGAAAGCGATGGCATGAGCAATGTCGTCGGGCGTGGCAAAGCGCGCCATAGGGATGCGACCCGTAATGTCCGCATCTGTGTAGCTCCCGCCGGCCTGATCAGCCACGTCCATCTCCGTCTTGACCCAGCCAGGGCAAACCGCGTTCACGCGCACACCGCGTCCACCCCACTCGGCCGCAAGCGTTCGAGTGAGTCCAATGAGACCGTGCTTCGACGCGTTGTAGGCAGCCCGATCAGAGACCCCGAGGAGCCCCGCCACCGAAGCGACATTGACGATCGAGCCGCTACCCGCCTCCAGCATTTTTTTGCCAAAGATCTGGCACAGCAGAAACGGCGCCACCAGATTCACGTCGATCACGCGGCGGTAGTCGTCGAAGCTCGTCTCCTCGGCAGGAGAGATGAGGCTGATTCCGGCATTGTTCACCAGCACGTCGGCGCGCCCGAAGCGATCGAAAACCTGCTGGGCGAAATCGCGGACAGTCCCTTCCGCCGTAATGTTGCCGGAGTAGCCAAAGGCTCCGCCGGCTCTCGCTTCGATAGCCTTGACGGTCGCGGTCGGCTCGTGCAGATCAACGATGGCCACTCGATATCCCCGCTCGGCAAACAGCTCAGCGGTGCGACGGCCAATGCCCCGCGCTCCACCGGTGATTACAGCAACGCACTTTTCGTCGCTCATTGGCCGCCTAGCTCCTCGGCGAATGCGTAGAAGAAGTCCAGCGACTTCCAATAAGAGTCGACGGGCAGGCGCTCGTCCTGGCCGTGAGCTCGATCGTCGTCGCGTTCAAGCGCGATGGCAGAATAGCCGTAGCAAGGAATGCCGGCCCAGGAGAAATAGATCGAATCGCTGGCGCCATTCTCCATCACCGGCGTCACCGGTATGCCAGGCCAGATTTGCTGCGTGATCCTCGTCAGCGGCTCGAAGACTTCCTTGATCGGCGCCGGGGGCGCAATGGCTCTGCGCTCGGGCGCTGTGTCGGCAACAACACCGGCGTCAGAGACATATTTCACGCTGAGCTGCGGATCGGTGAACACGCCAATGACCTGCTTGCGTATCTCCTCAGGTGAGTGGCCGGGAAAGATGCGGCAGTTCACATTGGCCTGCGCAGTTTGCGGCAGCGCGTTGTTAGCGTGGCCACCAGAAAGGCGAGTGGCGACGCAGGTAGTGCGAAAGTTGGAGTTGAAGCTAGGTTCAGCACTGAGACGGGCGGCAGCGGCAAGGTCAGGCGGATTCGCCAGAATGGCGCGCATATCGGCCGCCGTCTGGCCCGTTTCCTGCTTTGAAAGACTCTCAAAGTAAGTGCGGGTCACTTCATTCAACTCGAAAGGAAACGAATAGGTCGCGAGCTTGTTGAGCGCCGTGGTCAGCTCATAAATGGCGTTGTCGGGGCGCGGCAGCGAGCTGTGGCCGCCGCGATTGGCTGCAGTGACTTGAAAGTCGGAGTAGACCTTCTCGGTAGCCTCGACATCGGCAACAACGGTGCGTCCGTGATCCAGTTCTACGCCACCCGCGTCGGGGTTGATGACGAAGGCCGCATCGACCAGCTCGCGATGCTGCTGAACAAGCCACGCCGCGCCATTGAACTTGCCACCTTCCTCGTCGGCGGTAAGGGCCAGAATAAGATCGCGCCGAGGCTTATAGCCTTCGCGATGCAAACGCAGGAAGGTAAAGACGAGCGCAGCGTCGGAATCCTTCATATCCTGCGTGCCGCGCCCGTAGTAATAGCCGTCCTTCTCAACGAACTCGAAAGGATCGGTGTGCCAATCGGAGCGCAGAGCCTGCACAACGTCAATGTGGCAAAGAAACAGGACCGGCTTTTCGGTGGCTTGGCCTGCGGCGCGAATGCGCACCACGAGATTCTGTTTACGCGGGTCCGGCCCGAGCAGGCGCACGTCTTGCGGCGAGAAGCCGGCATCCAGGAAGCGCTTCTGCATGGCGACCGCCGCATTGGTCACGTTGCCAGCCGGCGTATCAGTGGTATTGATTTCGATGAGCTGCTTGAATACTTCGCGCGCCTCGGCGCGATCGGCTGCAGACGTCGCAGGCAATGAGTCTTGGGCGAACAGAGACAGGCCAAGGCCGGCCATAAGAACAGATGCAATGAGACGCAAACGGGAGAAATTGAGACGCATGTGCGCATTGTAACGGTCAGAAGCGCGCCAACCCTTGTCCGGATCCGCATTCACCCCGTAGTCAGAAGCACGGCAAGACGGCGATGAACAGAAAGTCGATCCTTCTCGACCAGGCCGCAACAACACAGGCCGGGAAGGATTACTCACAGATTGCGCACAGCACCGCGGTACAGGCACCAATCGAGGAGGTTCGATTCCCTGCACTGGTTTGCACTCGGCGCCAAATCGATTTAATGTGGACCCGCCAGCCAATTCGAGGTGTAGGATGAACTCCAAGTTTTTCGCCGCCGCTTTTCTTGCCGCTTTCACTCTTTTCGCATCAGGACAGACAGCACCGGATCGGCCGAAGATCATCGGTATTTCGCATCTTGCCGTCTACACATCGGATCCTGCAGCGACCGAACACTATTACAAAGACATCATCGGCGCCGCCAAGGAGCCAGACCCCGAAAATGCAAAAGGCGTGCGTTACGCGGTGAGTGCGACGCAGTTTATTGAGGTTCTTCCTCTCCCGGCAGGCGCGGGAATCAACCGGATGGATCACACGGCCTGGAACACGACGAATGCAGAGGGCATGCGCAAATACCTGGCTGCCAAAGGTTGGAAGACTCCGGCCAAAGTGACGAAAGGCTCCGATGGCAGCCTTTGGTTCGAGGTGCTGGACCCGGAGGGCAACAAGGTGCAGTTTGTTCAGCCATCGGCGACAGCCAGCGTAGGTGCTCCGAACGCCATCGGACACCACATCATTCACGTGGGGTTCCTTGTGCATGATCGCGCGAAGGAAGACACTTTTTATCGCGATATTCTCGGCTTTCGGCCTTACTGGTACGGCGGCATGAATGACACAAAGGTCGACTGGGTGAGTCAACAGGCGCCTGACAGTCACGACTGGCTGGAGTACATGCTGACCAGCGGCCCATCGGGGTCTGGCGTTCCGGCCAATATAACTCAACAGAACCTGGGAGTGCTCGATCACTTTTCGATCGGCGAAGTGTCGGTCTTTGACTCCTACAAAGTGCTCGAAGCCGGCAATCGCCTCGATGGAAGGCACGACGCAGCGCCGAAGATCGGCAAGGACGGCAAGGGCCAGTTCAATATGTACGACCCCGATGGCATCCGCTCGGAGTTGATGAACTTCCATGCAACCGAAAAGCCGTGCTGCTCATCGTTCACTGCCGACGACCCGGCTGAGTAATTTCGCCGCATTCCGCATCTAATGAATTGGCCAGACAATCGGCGTAGCGAGGTTAAGGATGGCTCCCGGCGGTCAATTCCTGCGTGGAATTCCTGTTTCGAATCGGCTGACTTGGTGCGCGCTGGCATTCGGCGGCCTGTTGGTCTTGTCCGGTATCCGTGGCAGCGGAATCGGGATCGGATCAACGCCTTCAGGCGCAGAACCGCAAACGCTGCGCATGGCCGCGCAAAGTCACCATCTTCTGATGGGGACCGCGGCAGATGCCGGGCCACTTTCGCACAAACTCTATGCTTCGACGCTGCAAACGGAATACTCTGTGCTGGAGCCAGAAACCGAAATGAAGTTCGGGCTCATTCATCCCGAGCAGACACATTACGACTTTGCCGGCGCCGACAAGCTTGTGAACTTCGCGCTGGCCAATGGGATGAAAGTGCGCGGGCACAATCTGCTTTGGCACAACCAATTGCCGGATTGGATTGTTTCTCCTGCCCAGCCGTGGACGCCGGCAGCGTTGAACAAAGTACTGGCGGACCACATCGCAACTGTGGTCGGACGTTACAGAGGCAAGGTGTATGCGTGGGACGTCGTGAATGAGCCATTCAACGACGACGGCTCGTTGCGCAACTACGTCTGGTTCGACAAGCCGGGCATCGGTTTTGCCGGCCAGGGAACGCGGACGATCGAGCAAGCATTGAGGTGGGCGCACGCAGCCGATCCGAATGCCAAGTTGTTCGTAAATGAATACGGCGCTGAGACCATGAACGCAAAGTCCAATGCGGTTTATGCCATGGCCAAGGATTTCGTCAGGCGCGGAGTGCCTCTGTCGGGGATCGGTTTGCAGTTGCACGTCACTCCGGGTTTCGATCAAGATGGTTCTCTCAACGATTTGAGCAAGAACCTCCGCCGGCTCGCAGCCCTCGGACTCGAGGTCCAATTCACCGAAGTGGATGTGCGACAGCGTGACGGAAGCAGCTTCAGCCAGGCCGAGCAGGCAAATACCTACAAAAATCTTCTCGATGCGTGTCTGCGACAACCGGCGTGCACGCTCTTCCAAACCTGGGGCTTCACGGACAAGTATTCGTGGATTCCAGAGTCTAATCCCGGATACGGTTGGGCTCTCCCTTTCGACAAAAACTATAAGAAGAAGCGCGCCTATTTTGCCATGCTGGCGAAGCTCAATTCGCGCGGCAACGACGGTCCCCGGCCATCGCGTTCGCGCTAGAATTGTAAGTAATCATGCCTGCTGCGGCGCTCTCGCCTGAAATTCTTGCTAAGTACGAGCCGGTGATCGGGCTCGAAGTTCACGTACAACTGCTGACCGCCACCAAAGCATTCTGCGATTGCGCGAATCAGTTCGGCTCAGCGCCGAATACCAACATCTGCCCGGTGTGCCTGGGACTGCCCGGAGCTTTGCCGGTGCTGAACGCGAAGGCCGTCGAGTTCGCGACGCTGGCTGCACTTGCCCTGCATTGCACGGTGAATGAGCGCTCGATTTTTGCGCGCAAAAACTATTTCTATCCCGACCTGCCCAAGGGCTACCAGATTTCGCAGTATGACAAGCCAATCGCTGAGCATGGATGGATCGACGTTCCCACTGCCGATGGAAGTATGAAACGGATCGGCATTACGCGGCTGCACATGGAAGAGGACGCCGGTAAAAGCTTGCACGACGGATTTTCCGACTCCGCCACCCGCACCTATCTCGATCTGAACCGCTGCGGGACGCCGCTGATTGAGATCGTTTCCGAGCCCGACATCCGCACGCCGGACGAAGCTTTTGAATACCTAACGCGGCTGAAAGAGATTCTGCTTTACACAGGTGTCTCCGACTGCAACATGGAAGAAGGCTCACTCAGGTGTGACGCCAACGTAAGCGTCCGGCTAAAAGGCGCGGAGCGCTTCGGCACCAAAGCCGAAGTCAAAAACGTGAATAGCTTTCGCTTCATTCGCGCGGCCCTCGAGTACGAGATCGAGCGGCAGATTGAAGTCATCGAATCGGGCGGCCGTGTGGTGCAGGAGACGCGCCTCTGGAATTCCTCCGAGGGCAGAACCTACTCGATGCGATCGAAAGAACAGGCGCACGATTACCGCTACTTCCCTGAACCGGATCTGCCGCCTCTCATCGTTCCCCGGGAATTCCTGACGAAAAAGAGCGAGGAGCTCCCAGAGTTGCCAGAAGCGCGCAGGGCGCGGATGATTGCCGAATACGAATTAAGCGTCCGGGACGCGCACACGTTGACGGCTTCGCGCGAATTTGCAGATCGCTTTGAAGAAGCAGCCAGGACAGCGAAGAATCCGCGCCGCGTAGCCAACTTGCTTCTGAGCGAACTGGGTGGAAGGCTCAAGGCCCTGGGACTCGAGCCGGAACAGTCCCCCGTCTCGATGGCCGGCATCGTTCTGGCCGCCGATTTGCTCGACGAGGGCAAGATCAGCTCCAAGCAGATGAAACAGCTCTTTGACATTTCCTTTGAAAAAGGCGAGGACTTCCCTGCCATTTACGAACGCGAAAAGCCGCAGCAGCTCACAGATGCCTCGGCGATCGAAACCCTCATCGACCAGGTCATCGCCGCAAACCCCAAGCAGGTGGAGCAATATCGCGCCGGCAAAAAGACGGTGGCAGGCTTTTTTGTAGGTCAGGTAATGAAGGCTTCGAAAGGCCAGGCCAACCCAGCGCTCCTGAACGAGCTGGTCACGAAAAAGCTGGACGGCTAGCGGTTGTTCTCCAATTGCTGTAGAACGAAGTCACATCAGCCAAGTGGCTTTTTCATCAAAAAAAGTCGCCTTGCTCGGCACTCAGAATGCTGCATACGCATTGGAGAACAGCTTTGGCTGCGTCGCCGAGAGCCTTAAGGCGGGTCACTTCATCCGTAATTCAGTCTCGAATTCCTTGCGCGCATCCCACGAGCTCACCGTCTTGATGGCGGTCTTTCGACCATCTTTTTCCGCCCAAAGATCGTAGTCATCGGCCATGTTGACCTGCGCGAAGTGAAAGCGGCCGTCTTTTGCCGACGTATAACTGCGGATCGCCTTGGTTTTTTGATTCTTCAGGAAGACCGTGGCTCCAGCGACTGGCTCCGAATTGCTCTCGATCACAGCCCCGGAAACGTTCCGCTGACCGAGGTTCTGGGCTTGGGCAAAAAACGAAGCCCCGTGGGGCGCCGACAGAACCAACCCGGTCGCGAAGGCGGAAAACAGCATAGCGGCAGCAATCCTAGCGCGGATACACTTCACTCCTCCTCCTCGTCTTCTTCGAGGAGCTCGTCTTCATCTTCATCGTAGTCTTCGTCCACACGCGTCAATTCCAGCGGGTCGACGCCTACCACCTCGTATTCCGAGCCACATTCTTCGCAGGCGACCACGTCACCTTCTTCCAATTCTTCCACTTCCACATCTAGATCATTTTCGCATTCAGGGCAGCTTGGCATCGCAGCCTCCTTTCTTGAGGCATTTCTCTTTCGCGAAGACGAGATTCACACCACGACTTCGCTAGTTTTAGGGAGCACCCCTCCCCAGGTCAAGTGGCCCGACTTCAGGATTTTGCGCAACTCTCAATTGCGGAGAATACACCATGCGTTCCCCTTTCCTCTTGTGATATCGAACATATTCGGGCTTGCACGATCAGCCCGTCCGATCCCACCGAGCGCCTCCACAAGAAACAGACGAGGAAGACGACCGCGGGTTTGGTCCCGTCTCGGCGTCTTTTTGTACCATACGGTTCAAAAGCGCCCGAGTTCCGTAGGGATTCACAACGCCCGCGAATCCGCTGAGAGCCATTGGCTGAGAAATCGAAGCAATGCGTCGAGTGTTTTTTGGGGCTGTGCATGACACTCACATGTTGAACGGTTTAACCTGTTGACTACCATGCCTAGGATTGGCGCCACCCCGTTTGCGTTCCCCGAATTCCGCGGCGCGACCCGTCGCCTGGTGGTTGTGAACCTGGTTGCGTTCTTCGCGCTCTACCTGGCGACCCTGACTGCTCCGGGGCCAACCGGCCAGGTCGCCGGGTTGCTCGTCCTCGTACCGAACGCATTCTTGCATGGAGCAATCTGGCAGCCCCTCACGTACAGCCTTGTCCATTTCGGACTAGTGTCCGTGCTCTTCGAACTGCTGTCGCTGTGGTTTCTCGCCGGCTTTCTCGAACCGTTTCATGGCGACAGGTGGGTCACCGGCCTTTACGTTGCGTCAGTCCTGGGAACAGCCGCTGGCGCTGTATTGCTCAATGCGGGTGCCATGGCACTCGGCCATCCATTGGACCAGGCCCCGCTCTATGGCTGCTTTGGCGCGATTTTCGGCATGCTCGTTGCGATTGGCTATCTCTATGGCGACGTGCAGTTCCTTATGTTCTTTGTCATCGGCATCAAGGCGCGTTATCTCGCCATCATCTACGGCCTGATCTGTTTTGCCATGCTCTTCGGGCAGCAGAAGATGTATGCCTTCGCACAGCTTGGCGGAGCGCTTTTGGGTCTGATCTACGTCCGCGCGATGCCGCGGCGGGGATTCGGCTTTGTATTGAGCGAACGCTTTTACGGTCTCCGCAATGGCTACTACCGCTGGAAAAGGCGCCGGGCAGCGCGGAAATTTGAGGTCTACATGCGCTCGCAAGGCCGCACCGTCCGCTTCGATGGGCAGGGTCGCCAGATCGACGACAAAAGCGACGACAAGAGCCGCTGGAATTGAGCACCGCACCCCACCTTCATTTGGATTACCTGACTTGAGTGCAGGACCCTCTACGTCGGGCCGACCATGAATTCCGATTGCCCCGTAAATCTATACATATTGAAATTTACAGGCTGAATAAGAGATGGGGCCATGAATCCAGTCGGCCCCTAACGCTTATTCGAAAGCCTGAGACACCACCTTCGTAACCACAAAAGTGCCAGTTAACACCCCAAAAGACGCATTGAATGCGTTACCTCTGCCTCGCAAACTTAGAGGGAAGTTGAATTCCCCCTATCCTACGGCTCTGTGAGGCAGGACGTGAAGGCAACATCCCGGATGTTCACTCTTATGTTGCTGTCCATGTTAGTCCTCGTCGGGCTCAGTTTTGCAGGTTCGTGGGAAATCGATCACCTCAATTCAGCCTCACCGGGTAACTCTCCCGCAAACCAATCTACTAAAACAGGCATACATCGCGCAGAGCAGCAGCCCGCGATCGACCAAGCGCAAAAGATCCGAAACTTGATCGCCATCGTCCAGGGACTTTCGCTGATCGCGTGTGGAGCGCTGTACGGTTTCGGCATGCGGCTTCGCGATAAGGGACGGCGCGATGAACGCGAGAGACAAGCAGCCGAACTTGCGCTAGAGATACGCGTCGAAGAAAGAACCCGCGACTTGCGCAAAGAGGTGGAAGAGCGGCGCCTCGTCGAACATCTTCATCGCGGTCAGCGGCGGATTATGGAGATGCTGGCCGAGCCGGGCGATATGAAGCCGGAAGATATCCTGCGGTTCCTCGCTGACACGGTAGCGGCTCGAAACCAGGGCTGGGAATGTGCGTTGCACCTCATGGATCGCCGCGGGAAATCCCTTCAGTTGGCGGCGAGCTCCGAAGTGACCGAGGGGCTCGGGAACTACTTCAAAGCCGTGGGGACGGAGTACGCCGACAGTCCCGAGTGCCAGGCTTGCGCATCTGGCGAAACACACATCGTGGAGCATCTGGGCGAGATTGGCCTGGAATGGAGCGAAGTCCTTTCACAAAATGGAATCTTCTCGGCATGGTCGATCCCCTTCTGCGCCGAAGCATCAACCAGGCTGGCTGGGACGATGACGATTTACTCGCGTTCCCGGTGCAAGCCAACTGCTCACGAGTTGGAGATGTCGGAGAGTGCTGCAAAGCTGGCCGCACTGATTCTTGAGCATCGGCGCCTTCGATCCGAGTTGATTCACAATGCCTATCTCGATGCCTTGACGGGTTTGCCCAACCGGCGCGCAGGTGTACAAGCCATCGACTCCGCCATCAGCAAGGCTCGCGCCCACAGAGGGTCGGTAGCCGTTCTTTGGATCGATATCAACCGGTTCAAGCGGGTCAACGATCAATTTGGACACGATGCGGGCGACCACGTATTGCGCACTGTGGCGGAGCGGCTGCGCCGCAGCCCTTTGAATACAGGCTCCGTGGCGCGCATGGGCGAGGACCAGTTCCTGGTGGTGATCCCAGGAACCGAAGATTCCCTCGATACAGTCGAAATTTCGCGCCGGCTGGGTTCGGCTATTGCCAAGCCGATCTACTCAGGTTCAACCAGGATCACCGTTTCGGCATCCATCGGCAGTTGCATTTACCCGCAAGACGGCGAAACAGCAGAGATCCTGGAGCGGAATGCGGACTTTGCCATGTTCCGCGCAAAATCTTCCGGAGAGAGCTACTGCGTCTTCTCGTCCGCGATGAGCCAGGAGGCAAACGAGGGCATCGAAATTGAAGAAGCGCTCGGCGTGGCTCTCGAAAAGAATTACCTTCGTCTCGTCTACCAGCCGCTTTACTCCATCGAAGGCGAGCTGACAGGCTTCGAAGCGCTTCTACGTTTCCATCATCCGAGGCTTGGCAATATTCCTCCGGCGCGCTTTATCCCCGTCGCCGAAGATACACGGATGATTGTGCCGATTGGAAACTGGGTACTGCGCGAAGCCTGCAAACAGCTCAAGAGATGGCATGAGGCGGGTCTACCGCGCGTGCGCATGTCTGTAAACATCTCCGCGCTCCAATTCGCCCGCGATGATTTTGCCGACACGGTGGCAAATACTTTTTCAGAATGCGGACTCGAGCCCGAGCACCTGGTTCTCGAATTAACGGAATCAGTAATCATGGAAGACTATGCATCGGTCGTCAGCCAGATGAATCTTTTGCGTCAGTGCGGCGTGCATATCGCCATGGACGATTTTGGCACCGGCTATTCTTCCCTGAGCTACATCCACCGCATTCCCGTAAACATTTTGAAGATCGACCGGTCGTTCATTGAGCGGCTTGCCGAACCCGACGGCACGCGCCCCATCGTGGAAGCAGTCATCGCGATGGCCAAGCATCTTGGCCTGCACGTGGTAGCCGAGGGTGTAGAGACAGTGGATCAACAACGCATCCTGAAACAAGCAGGATGCCAGGGATACCAGGGGTACCTATTCGCGCGGCCCATGCCTGCAGATGAGGCAGAAAGCTGCCTGAAAGCGAGTCTCACCGTGCCATTTGCCAAATCAACAGTGCAGCCAGAAGGAGACGGACTTGCAGTTGCCTAATCGCGATCGCAGCCTTATCACCGGCACGGCGCGCAGCCTCGTCTACGGCGACGGAGCTTCGCAGCCAGCTCCAATACAGACCGAGGGCGGTGTGCCCCGCGAACGCTCCGGCTCACGTGGTCAATTGGACGCATCCTTTCGTCGGGTCACGTCGGTGGGCTCCCTTCAGACAAGTCTTCGCCGCGGTTTCGGTTTCGGCCGCCCCAGCTAAGCCCCAACTATCGCGAAATCCAGGAGGGATCAGTCCCGCGGATGACACGATACAATCCTGTCTGGAATGACGAAAAAACTGGCCTTTCTTTTCCCTGGGCAGGGTTCGCAGGCAGTGAGCATGGGCCGCGAACTAGCCGAGCGCTTCCCTATCGCAGCCGAAACTTTCGCCGAAGCGGACCATGCATGCGGCTTTCCGCTCTCAAAGCTTTGCTTTGAGGGACCGGAAGACGAGCTGAAACTGACCGAGAATATGCAGCCCGCTATCCTGACCGTGAGCATCGCGGCCTGCCGTGTCCTCGCTGAACAAGGCATCGAGCCTGCGCTGGCTGCGGGACACTCTCTCGGCGAGTGGTCAGCCCATGTAGCCGCTGGCACGCTGCAATTCGGCGACACGGTACGCGCCGTGAAAGCCCGCGGACGCGCAATGCAACAAGCCTTCCCCGCCGGCGAGGGAGCCATGGCGGCTGTCCTTTCCACTAACAGTGATGCGATTGTGGAGGCCTGCGCCGAAGCCGCACGCGAGACAGGGCTGACGGTAGTAGCAGCCAATTTCAATTCTCCCGGACAGACCGTGATCTCCGGCGCACTGGCCGCAGTGGAGCGCGCATCGGCAATCGCCAAAGCCAAAGGCGCACGGCGCGCAGTGATGCTCCCAGTGAGCGCGCCCTTCCACTGCGCGTTGATGCAACCGGCGCAGGAGGAGGTGGCACGCGTGCTGGCGTCTTTGACGCTCGCTGACCCGCGCATTCCGGTGGCCGCAAATGTGACTGGAGGGCTTGTCACCACGGCCGACGCGGCGCGCGACGCGCTCATTCGCCAAGTGACAGGAGCCGTGCGATGGGTAGACTGCGTTCAGGCACTCATCGGTGCCGGTGCGACGGTCTTCATTGAGGTAGGACCGGGCAAAGTGCTGGGCGGCCTCTTGCGTCAGATTGACCCGGCACAGAAAGCGCTCCACGTCGAAGACCCTGCCAGCCTGGAGAAGACACTTGCCAAGTTGCAAACGGTTTCGAGCTGAGAAGGTCGTCAAGGCCCGAGATAGAGCTCGACCGGCGAGAAGCCCAGCGAGTGCGTCTTCGGATCGTAGTCGATAAAGAGATTCTTGCTCTGGAGCCCGTTGATACGAATTCCCATCAGCAGCACATTACCTGACATGCGGGCAGCCAGGATCTTGTGGCTCTTGATCGAGCCATATTCGTTGGCGGAACTGGTCGAACTCCAGTCCTGCTGAAAACGATCGAAGGGATAGGCGTTGTAGTTGTTCGGGTGTTGCTCCCATTTGGGATCGTGGAACCAGATGCCATAGGCCTTCGGCAAATCATTTTGCTCGACGGCCGTGAGGAAATGATTGACGGTCATCCTGCCGCGAAAGTGCGTCCACCAGCGCCACGGCCAGTCAACAGGCATGCCGGACACAACCCAGCCACCGATGAACAGAACCACAAGCAACCCGACGCCGCCAACAAGCAGATTATGATTGCGGCGTTCGCGAGCAGCATCGAAGACGGGCGCGTCGAGCAAAGTCATCGGAGTCGTTCCTCGGGATCAAGCATACGACAGTGGACAGTGAACAGTGGGCAGTGAACAGCAAAACGCAAAAGAAGTGGTCCGGGCGTCTGAAGCTCGTCATCCGGCACACTTCCCTGTGAACTTAGACACCAGCGAATGACTTACTGTTCCCTGTTCCCTGTTCCCTGCTTCTCTACTCCTGCCGGCTATAGCTCGTGCGGCTCTTTTCCGCGTGCCTCTCCAGCCCCAATTCGAGGAGGCGTGTAATCAGATCGGTATAGCCGATGCCTGTGGCCTCCCACAGCTTTGGATACATGCTGATCTGCGTGAATCCAGGGAGCGTATTCACCTCGTTGAGAAAAATGCGGTGTTTGCCCCCGGGTTCCATAAGAAAATCGACGCGGGCGAGGCCGGAGAGATCGCAGGCCCGAAAGGCCGCAACGGCCATCTCTCGGATCAGATTCGATTCGGCGCGCGTGATCTTCGCGGGAATCACGGGCACTGAGCCCTCCGAAAGGTACTTCGCTTCGTA
>OBLW0100000183.1_pt1 | contig 51854 bp, 53 predicted proteins | sample 1520161 | NCBI WGS metagenome assembly OBLW01 (sample SAMEA3539309, study PRJEB22396) | soil metagenome | biome: tundra; feature: field; material: soil | place: USA | collected 2010-05 | depth 0.15 m
TTCTTTCGGTGACCTCAGAATTTGATTTATCATTAGATTTTTGGAGGTCAACACCTTTGATATCCTTATTATTCTCAACCGGTTTAGTTAAATCCTGAGGCGGAACGAGATTAGGAGTTATTTCAGTGCCTGATCCGCCGGATGAACCTGTGCCCTCTCCATTGCCAAAGGATATCTCATAAAATTGCTGAGGTGTTTTATCAGAAGTGAAATTATAGATAAGAAAGGCTGTAAAAAGTAACAGATGGAATACAATAGAAACCGAGAAGGAGAAGTTCTTAACTAAGCGATATCTCATATAAGCTAATACCTATTTATACTTATTGTAGAATTTTTCCGCTTCGTTCTCCGAATTAAAGTTTATAACCCTTACTCTGTACCAAGTTCCACTATTGACGTTAGCTTTTACGATCTCGGTTTGATATCCCTTTGCCTTTAAATAAGAAGCATGTTTAAGGGCATTTTTTTCTGAGGACCATGCTGATATTTGTACCAGGAATTTATCACCTAATTTATATATAAAATCTTTCACCCTAACAGCGGATGAATTAACATTATTACTTATGTTAGTTTGAGCAGTTTGTTTTACCGGGACATTTGTATTAGTCTGATCTTTCAGATTAGTGCTAATTGAATCATTGTTTTTATTATTTTCAGTTTGCTCAAATGCGCTTTTATCGATGGGGTCGAAAGAAGTTACTATATTACTGTCCTTTGGATAGGGGTATGTAACAGGGATTTCGTAATCTCTTTCAATAATGACAGAGGGAGTATTGTATACGGATACTTTAGCATCGGTTACTTTTTTACTGCCAGAATAATATGGATTTATAAACTTTAGGTAGATAAATGCGGCTCCACTTAGGACTATAATGAGAGCAAATATTACAAAAATTCCTAATCCCTTCCTGTTGGAATAACGAAGGTTTCCTGGAGTTGTTACGGGCATAGTATCAGAAATCAGTTGTGCGTGATTTTCATACTTCAATTCAGGATAATTATTTTCCTCAACTACAGGTTCGGGATTTATGGTTTCGCCGCTATTATATTCATTTTTTTTATCTTCATTTTCAGGGACACCTATATCATTATCCGACTTTTCAAATATACCTGGTTCAAATTGATAATTACGCGGATTGTGTTTTATTTCGGCAAAGCCCTCTTCATTTAATTCTTCATTTATACTTTTAAGAAGATCCGAATCCTCAGCGGAAACATGATCAAGGGGGAGCGTGTTTTTATGATCGATATTTAGATCAGAAACAGAGGACTTAACTCTCTGGAATTCACCCGGTTCCTTTTTTGATTCGTCCCGAACTGTAACAGGGATGGGTGATTCTTCATTGTCATTAAGATTTTCGCCAAAATCCCAGCTTATATCTTCCAGATCATCATAATCAACAAATAGATTATCCCCGTTTTCAATATCAAGGAGGGATTCTTCCTCAATTTGCTTTTCAAGTTCATCGCCAAAATCCCAAGAGAAAGCATCAGATTCTTTTGGTGTGGTTTGATCTGTGTCAGCAATAATATTATCATGGGAATCATGGTCAGTACTTATTTCATCCCAATTCATCTCCATTTGATTGGGATCAATAAGATCAGGATCAATTAACAAAATTTCATCCTCTTTAGTAAAACTCTTCACTACTTCTCCTTCCTGTATAAGCTTATCGGCTTTGGAATCAAATAGTCTTCTTAGTTCATTACCAGTAGGAGGGATAAAATATTCAGATTTATTTGCGTCTTTAAGAGGAATGACCGGTTTACCAAAACTTAAGCTGAAGTAAGAATCAATAACATTGAACTCTTCTTCTTTTTTACCGGGAATATTAAAGATGAGGTTTTCAAAAGATTCATCCTGTTCGTTCAGGAGCGGATAAAATACAATAAGATCGGCCAACAGCGGGGCTGGATTACCTTCAGATGTTTTATTTATTTTACCAGTGCGCATCTGAAAGTATCCGAAATTCTTTATCTTAATAGTTTCGCCCGGATTTAACTTCAGAGATACTTTCCGCAGAAATACTTCGAAAAATATTTTAGCATCAAGATCCTGGACGCCAACTTTCTTAGCGAGTTTTCTTATAATTTCTGCTTTGGTCATAATATAAAATAGTTCAAATAAATATTACCATATAAAACTAATACCTGCAGTAACGTTAAATGGCATTTCCTTATAAGCTGCCCATTTATAATTATCCTGAAACAGTAAATTAGAAAATTCCAATGTAAAGAGAAACATCGGTTTATATTGATATGAGAATTTGAGTCCCAAATCAACATTGTTTTTTAATTTTATTAAATTGGGAATATCTGTGTAAACACCGGAAGTATAATTAAGTTTTATTTCTGAATTCAGTTTTATAGTACTGAAATTATATCCGTAAATGAGAGAAGCAGATGTTGCGGGTACATAGGGCAAACTGTGACCTGCTGTATCATTAGTAGTGCTAAATTCAACATTACCATAGAAATAACCTAACGGACCCATATGGAAGAGCATATCAGCAAATGCTGAGTAGATGCTAGCATCATCAAAAGCAACATCAAATTTACCACTTACATTTGAACTTTTATAGTAGGGCATTTCAGTAGAAGAGAGTATTTTGAATCCGCCATTTATCTGGAAATATTTTTCATATTCGTATTTGACTGCTAATTTAATTGAATTGTCGTAGCGTATATACGCATTATAGAGAGTAAGGGAATTAATATATGGGTTCTGATGCAGGAACGAGGAAGCGCCAAGAAGATCAGCATGGGGTGAATATTCACCGAAGAAGGAGATATAATTATTAAATTTCAGAGCAGCTGAAATGAAGGGAGTGAAGAATATATTTCCCATTGACTGTGAATAATTCAACCCGAAATCTATTTTGAAGATTTCGGAAATGTTTAATCCTATTTTGGGTGCAATACCCACAAAGCCATTTTGGGAAGAGTTAATGGTATTATTTGTAAGGAACTGTTCTTTTAATATAAGATCGCAGCTAAGGTTAAAGGCAGACAGAGTAAGTTTGCCATAACCTTTGACTTGCAGAAAGTTCTCAGAAAAGTTTTCGTCCTTAAGTGAATTAAACTCATTTTCCACAGTAGCCGCGAAGACGAAATAATCATTAAGGTAATTATTAACATTAAGAGAGACATCCCCTCCGTTGAGGGTTCTTCTTTGGGCAGGATTTACAGCCGATCCATAAAATTTATATGAGCTTAAATCATAGTTACCATGGAATTTAATTTCAGTGCCAGGAAGGAAGGAACTATCATTCTTAGTAAATAAGGAGAGGTTCAATCCCCCACCCAGGTTATACCTATCACTGTTGCTTATATAAGCCATTCTGTTGTCGGTCATTGCGAACCATTCAAAGATTCCCCCATTAAAGGGAGCAGTAACAAGTATATCAGCTTTAGGCATGAATAGCGAACCTACACCAGCATTAAATCTGCCATTCTTATACTGAACTGAATCTTTCAAACTAATATTTTCTTTGATCGGATTAACAAAGTTCCTTAGTTCAAGCTGTTCAGCGGAGAAGGCAGGTTTAAGGAATTCATCTGATATTGTTGATCCAAAATCAGGTTCCATCTTCTTAGCTTTTTCCACAGAGACAGCTTCTGTACCAGTAATAACGAAATCGGGGAGTTCTACATTCTGATCCTGTTTCTTTTCATCCTGTGCGAAACAAATAAAGGGGATTACAATGCATAAGGTTAATATCTTTTTCATCATCATTTTAAAGTCCTCAGTTTTATTTGAGCTTCCTTGCCATAAGCATCGCCCTTATGTTTGGAAAGAACAACTTTAAACATCTCTTGTGCCTTATTGTAATCTTTCATTTCTATATATACATCGCCCAGTTTGAGAAAGGATCTTGTAAGCCATTCATCATAAGCGGAAAACACTGTTTTTACACGGACCAATGCAGTAACAGCTTCCGAATATTGGTTCTGGTCAGCATATAACTCGCCGAGATAAAACTGTGCTTTGGCTCCAAGTTCATCATTCCTAGTTTCGGAGAGACCTTTGAAATAGTTAACAGCGTTGTCGTATCTCTTAGCTGCAAGGTCTATTAACCCCAATTCTATCTTAGACTTCTCCGCAAAAATATTCCCGTTATAATTCTGTACGATATCCACTAATACTTCGTAGGCGCCGTCAATTTCACTTTTATTTATTAGTGTTTCAGCTTTCATAAACTCCAGTTCCGCCAAACGCGGAGATTTGGATAGTTTATCCAGAGATTTATTTAACATAGCCAGGGCGGAATTATAATCCTTCCGGTTATTATAAATAGTTATCATTTCAATTACAGAAGAAACAGCGGATTCTTTATCAGGGAAATCTTCGAACACTTTGTTAAAATACTGTAAAGCCTCATCATCCTTTCCAAGATTGCGAGAACTCTTGCCCATCCAATACCAGGCATCGGGGATAAGATTGCTTTGCGGGAAAGCAGTGATAAATTCATTGTAGCTTATTTTTGCCTTATCATACTGTTTCCGGCTATAGTATATTTCCCCTTTTTTGAAGAAGAGTTTATCAGAGAAGTTTGAGTTAGGGTTTTTGCTAACGAAATCATTTATAAGGGATACTGCCTTTTCGGGTTTTCCCTGAGCAATATAGGCATACTGTATTCCGTTAACTGCATCAAATACATAATTTGATGAAGGGAATTCAGATAGAACCCGCTGGTAATTAACAATTGCAGAATCATATTGCTCCATGTTATAATATGTATCACCGATAGAATAATAAATGGCAGGTCTTAATGAGGTGGAGGGATATACTTGAAGCACATTAGAGTATTCGGTAATGGCACCTTTATAATTATTTTGCTGGAAGTTTATCCAGCCGATAAGGTAAAGGGATTTATCTGCATAAGGTGATCCGGGGAATTTTTGCTGCAGATTCCTGAATTCAACTATGGCCTGGTTAGCATCTCCTCCTTTAAAGAGTGACTGTGCATATTGGTAATATGTAAATGGATTGTCGAGCCCTGTCTTACCCGATTTGAACAAATCTTTATATATAAGAGAAGCTGCGGAATAATTTTTACTACCGTAGTAGCAATCGGCGAGGCGCAATTCGGCATCCTTTATCTTTTCATCGTAAGAGAACTTCTTAATGAACTCGGAGAATATCTCTGCTGCATGATCATACAGCTTAAGGTTAAATAAACAATAAGCTTTACCGTATAAAGCCTGACCGCCAAACTGATTATTTCTCTGATCCACATTATTATATCTTAAAACCGCCTGTTCATAATTGCCCAAAGCAAACAGATTCTCAGCAATATAGAAATTGAGTTTATCCTTTTCAAAGTTAGGATCTTTATTATCAATCTCGGTAAGGCGGCCAACCGCGTCCTGATATTGATTTAAATAATAGCATACTACGCCGAGTCCAAGTAATGATCTGTTCTGAAGTTCGACTTCAATGTTTGGTATATTCAATGCATTATTAAAATATCCTTTCGCTGCAGGAGAGTCTTTTTTCTGGAGGGAGATTTCGCCCAGTATAGTAAAGGCTCTGGCTTTAACTGAATTGTCATAGGAGTTTATGGCGGTATTCAAATATTTTTCTGCAAGATCATATTTCTTTGAATTAAAATACAGAACACCCATCTGGTACTGGACACCTTCTGACAGTTTACTATCGGGGAACCTTTTCAGAAATTCGAAATAGATATCGAGTGCGTCTAATTCCTGTCCGGCATATCTTTTCGATTCCCCTTTCCAATAGAAAGATTTAACGGCAAGGGAATCTTTATCGTAAGAGAGGGAATCAAATATCCCGAAAGCATCATTATATTTTTTAAGCTGAAAGTATGTCCATGCCAGCCCATATCTAACTTCCCTTACAATTGATGCAGAGGGGTAGTTTTGAATAATTTCTTTGTAAGTTATTTCGGCTTTAGCATATTCCTGCACCCGATAATATGAATTTGCCAGGAGATAAAGACTTTCGGAATAAAGATCGGCTGGAAGACCTGATAATACGGGGTTATTTAATTCGATTATGGAAGACTGATAATCTTTCAGCTTAAAATAACACATCCCTATTCTTATTCTTGCAGAATTAACCAGCGGGCTATCCTTATGGTAAGAAATCAACTGATCGTAATATTGGACAGCGCTATCATAATCCTCTTTCTTTTCGTAAACTGAGGCAAGAGTATATATTGTATAATCGATAAATTTATTATTTTTTTTATCCTGAATTGCCTGAAGCAATAAATTTACCGCATCTTCCAATTTATTTTCTCTGGAATAGGATTCCCCTATCCAATATAAAGCAGAACCAGAGTAGTCACTTTCAGGATATTCATCAAGAAGTTTTTTAAGGTTCATTCTACTTGATGTATAATTTTTCCGATCAAAATAAATTAAACCCAGCTCATATAATGACTTATCCCTAAACCCTGACCATACAAAATTTTTAACTAAGTATTCAAACCTGACGGCGGAGGCGTCGATGTTTCCGGTTTTGAGTAAAGCCATTGCGGAATAATATTCGGCAGTAGCATAAAGTTCGTCAAGGTCAGTATGCTTTTTCATAAATTCATCGAACAAGCGGTTTGCTTCCACATATTGAGATGAATTATATGAATTCATTGCTAAGTCAAACTTTTCAGATAAAGATTGTCCAAATGAATATGTGATATAGCATAGAAGTAGAATAAGAGCTTTTTTCATTTTCACCTATTTTGAGACAAAAGATAACCCTTTTTTACTATAAATATTAACGATAAATTGTGGTTCTCAAATATAAAACTAATAAATATATATATCATTTCAGATATTGAAGTATTCTTTCAAGGAAATGAAGAAAATATTTCTTAAATTTTATAAACTGGAATTTTAATAACCATGAGGAAAGTTATGAAGATAAAATATTTTTCTTTTTTAATTATTATTTTTATGATGTTAACGACTTCATCATTTACACAAGGGTTAAAATTTGGAATAGGAGGTGGGATTTCCACAATTTCCAGCGGTAATTCAGGACTTAGTTATAATTCCGGTTATAATATAGCAGCTAAAGCAAAATTAGATATTCCGCTTTTTCCTTTGACACCTGTGATTACAATCCAATATTACATATTGAACGGCAGCTATTCATTTGCCAATTTTACCGGGAGTACTACGCAGAAAATATTCTCAGCCGGAATAGGCGCCGAGTATTCCATAATACCAGGCCCAATAAGCCCTTATTTAGCAATAGATCTGGGATTTAATAATATAGGAGAAGTTAGCTATCAACCTTCTATTTTAAACCAGTATTCATCTCCAGCAATTTCAAGAACAGGCCTTGATATAGGGGCAGGTGTGGATATTAGTATTCCTTTCTTAATTACTTTTGATATTAGCGCAAAATATAATATGCTAAACCTTTGGGGAAAACAAGGCGGGGAAGGTTCTATTAGTGCGTTAAATCTGGACCTAATGATATTATTTTAAGTTTTTGAATAAACAAAAAAGGCTGTCTAAAAACAGCCTTTCAATTCTAGTGCGGAAGAGGGGACTTGAACCCCTATGCCAGTTACGGCACTACCCCCTCAAAGTAGCGTGTATACCAATTTCACCACTTCCGCAAATTGGAAGTTGAAAAATAGACATGGTATACAATAAAATCAACTTTATTTCGCAATTAAATGCTAATTCTAATTTTTATTTTCCCCTATTACGTTTGATTCTTTCTTTCATGAGTAAATCCCTAATTTCTTCTCTGAACTTTCTTTCAAATACTATATACTTTCCAATCTGTTCAGGAGTCAGAATATCGGATAATGATCTCATATAATTCAATTTCTCTTTTTCAACGTCCATACTCAGATTGTAATAATCTTCATTCAGCTTCTGAATTTTAGTAACATCCTTATCTTTCCCTTTCTTTATTTCAGACTCAATATTCTGCAAGTCATTATTTATTTTATCTTCGTAGTCCCAAATTTTGGTTCTATTGACATTCCTACGAGTAAATAATTTGACAGAGGTAGCTTCATCAAGGTTAAGTACATCCAGAAGTTTAATCTTTTCAAGCTCTTCTATTTTTTTCATCGGAGCTCTTCTTTTATGAGATCCTCCTTCCTGTCCATTATCCTGCGGTAAAACTGCAGCAGTAAAAATAAAAGACAATGCAATTACAAAAAATAATTTATTCATTTTAATATCTCAGAAATATTTTTTATTGATAATTTCCTTATAAATATTATCCGCCTCTTCATCATTTATATCTTTAACAATAGTGGTTACATCGGATTTCCTGTCGGCAAAATAGTACGATTCTGTCTCCGGAGAAATATTCAGTTCATTCAAATATAATGCATTTATTGTAGAATCTATAGTAATATCGGCAGAATATTCTGCAGGCAGTATATCTGATGAAAATTTATCCCATAGTTCAGTTAAGTCGTGGTCATTAAGATTATCCGTAATATTAGGGATTTGGTTAGTCCTGTTCAGAAGAAGGAACAGAAACATAACAATAATCAAAGATCCAAAGGAAGCAAAGGCTACCTTTTGGAGCGGAAATCTTTTTAATTTACCGGGAAGCTCTGATCTAAATCTTGGCACCATGTTTTTAAAATAATCATCATCAGCGGGTATTTCTTTATAACCGGAGAATTCATTAAAGACATTCTTGTATCTTGATAATTCTTTTTGCATTGAAAGAGAGTCTCTCAATTCGGCCTCAAACCGAATTATTTCCTCTGCATCCAAATTTCCTTCAAGATATCTTAAAACGCGGTCATTCTTCGAATTCATTTTTCATCATCTCCGAAATTTTATTTATTGCATGAAAATAGTTTGACTTAAGTCCACCGATACTTTTACCAGTAATTTCCGATATCTCATCATAAGACAAACCGTCAACATTCCTTAAAATAAATATCTCCCGCTGTTTAGCAGGAAGTATTTGTAAAAACTGATCCAATTTTTTTATTTTATCCTTTATATCGATATCATCAACAATATCTTCTTTGGTGCCTGTTTCTGCAGTATTTATGTCATCAAAATATAATATTCTCTTAAGCTTGCGTTTATTTAAATAATTTATACTTCTAGTAGAAGTAATCCTGTATATCCAGGTATACAAAGAAGACTTAAATTGAAAATCCTTCAGTTTATGATAAAGAACAAGCAGAACTTCCTGGACAACCTCATCGGCATCGAGATGAGAACCAGTCATTCTTCGAGCATGCCAATATATTTTTTGCTGGTATTTATTGATCAGCCTGTTAAAGGAACTCTCATCCCCGTCAAGAAATCTCTTTACCAGCTCAAAATCAGTATTTTCAGGCATACACTATTATTTCTTCAATTATTCGACAAGAATAAAGTATTACGGGTTTAAATAATTTTCTTTAAACCTAATCTATCTTTCTACTGTCAAATTTACAAATTTTTACTTAAGGAGTAATATAAAATGACATCAATAAAAATAGTTCTTTCAGCTCTTTTTATTGTTATTGCCACATCTTTCATAAATGCCCAGACAGTTGATAAGAAAGGAGTCGTCAATAAGCAGGAAAATGTAAACAAACCCCATCAATTTAAGAAAGGAATGCACCAAGGTATGGAAGGACATAAGAGATTCCTGCGCGAGAAACTGCATCTTACAGATCAGCAGGTTGCTAAGATAGAATCTTTAAGGTCTGAACATATGAAAAAGATGATAGACCTGAAAGGCGAGCTAAAGAAGAGCATGATAGACCAAAAGAGTATTAGAAATAAAGAAAACTTTACAAGAGAAGATATAATAGCCGGTGTTGAAAAAGCAAATAAGATAAAAGATGAGATAGCTCTTGCAAATGCAAATCATAGAATGGACCTTTGGGAGACGCTGACAGCAGATCAAAAGAAAATAGTGAAGGATAATCCACAATGGTTGATGGGGGGCAGACATCCAATGATGCATAAAAGATTCGGTGGTATGAAGCATCCCATGATGCATAAAGGGTCCGACGGTAAGAAACCCATGATGGATAAAAAAGATAATGATAATAAATAAGGGGGAGTAACGTAGTCCAAAACCGTCTCATTCTAATGTGAGACGGTTTTTTTTTATAGATCACCTTCAACAGGTTTTATAGTAATTTCCTCCGGTACCATGTTGCGCTCCTGAAGATATACCCAGACAAGAAGACGCGCAACCTCTTCGCCAGTCATCATTCTAGCAGAATTTGTTTTCCTTATTTGAGAGGGCCACATTGGTGTTTCAGTAGCCCCCGGTAATATATTAATAATCCTAATGTTATATTTTCTAACTTCTTCGCGCAGGACATTGGTATATCCCAACAGGCCCAATTTAGAAGCAGTATATACAGAGCTGTTTGTGAATATTTTTTTAGTGGCAGAGGATAAGATATTTATGATAGTCCCCTTCCCCTGCCGGATAAAATGAGGTAAAAGAAACCTGATAGTATAAATAGAACCCAGAAGATTAGTATTTATAATATCGTTTATTTCATGAATAGAATTATCCTCTGCAGCCTTAAAAGAAGTAATTCCGGCATTGTTAATAAGGCAGTCAATCTGCTGCACAGCAATTATTTTTTTTATTGTTTGGTCCACATTAACAGATGAGGCAACATTGCAAGGGAAGATGACTGCAGATAATTTTTCTTTTTGCAATTCTTCATTAAGTTTTTCTAATTCCCTTGTACGTCTTGCAGAGACAAACACCCGGGAGCCAGTGCGTGCAAACTCCTTAACTGCGGCTTTTCCAATGCCAGAACTTCCACCAGTAATCCAAACACCTGATAATTTTTTAGACATCAAAGATTTTTAGTCCTAATCAAGTTTAAGAATTCGGCTCTTGTTCTTGCATCAGACTTAAAGATACCATGCATAGCACTTGCAGTTGCGGAAGAGTTCTGTTTTTCCACACCGCGCATCATCATGCACATATGGTAAGCCTCTGAAACTACCCCGACACCTCTTGGATTAAGATATTCTTTAAGAGTATCGGCAATCTGCTGAGTCATTCTTTCCTGAACCTGCAGTCTTCTTGAAAATGCTTCAACAATTCTAGGAATTTTACTTAGACCAACAATTTTACCATCGGGTAAATATGCTACATGAACTTTACCGTAAAACGGAAGCATATGGTGTTCGCATAGGCTATAAAAATCAATGTTTTTTACTATAACCATTTCATCATATTTCTCTATGAAAATAGCTTTATTCATTACCTTATCGATGTCCACATGATACCCTGCAGTGAGGAATTCATAGGCTTTTGCAACTCTTTTAGGGGTACTTAACAAACCCTCACGAATCGGATCCTCTCCAATTTCTGTAAGAAGATCAGAAATAATACCCTGTACCTTAACCTGATCCAAAAATTATTCTCCTTTATATTCAAAATAATTATTTTCTGTCTCATATAGCTTAACTGAATAGAGTTTGCCGGAGGGAATTTTATTGGCAAGCTGTTTCCATATAGCAACAGTAATATTTTCAGCAGAAGGCAAAATACCTTTCATAAAATCTGTATCAAGATTCAAATTTTTATGATCCACCTTATAAATAACATTTTCTCTTATGATTTTTTTCAGAAGATGTATGTCAATAACAAATCCAGTTTCAGTGTCAGGTTCACCGGCAACCATAACTTCCACAACATAATTATGACCATGCCAGTTAGGATTACTACATGGGCCGAAGACACGTAAGTTTTCCTCATCGCTAAATTTTGGATTAAACATCCTATGTGCTGCGCTAAATCTTTCACGTCGTGTTATATAAAGCATAATTAACTTTCCAATGCTTCCTGAATCTCGGCGCTATGTCCTTCAACTTTAACATGATTAAATATTTTTTTAATCATACCGTTTTCATCAATGATATAAGTAGTTCTTTCCACACCCATATATATCTTACCGTAATTATTCTTTTCTTTCCAGACCTCATATTTTTCCACGACCTCTTTATTTTCATCGCTTAAAAGGTCGAATGGGAGTTTATACTTTGCGATAAATTTCTTGTGAGATTCAGCCGAATCAGGGCTAACACCAAGAATTACAGCATTCAAGTCACCGAACTTAGGGAATTCATCCCTGAAACTGCAAGCTTCTTTAGTACAACCTGGAGTATCATCTTTCGGATAGAAATAAAGGACGATCCTTTTTCCTTTCAGATCGGTTAATGATATGGTTTTACCATCCTGATTTTTTAATTTGAATGAGGGTGCTTTTTTTCCAACTTCCAACATAGTTAAATCTCCTTATAAAATTTTACATACTTAATATATATTCATACTAATCAATTTATAGAACTTTAATTACCTAGCATTATTAAATTACTTAAATATGAAGGCTTATTCAAATGATTAGATGTCAAGACCATATATTATTTGGAAGCGTGAAGGGAATCACAAGGGAGTCTACTAGTTTTTTATATAATTAAATCAGTGACAATTGACTATTAAGGATTAAATATGAACATCGAACTTCCCTGGATTGAAATTATAGTAGAAGAAGAGGAGGAAAAGGACTTTACAATTCCTTTTTTTCCACAAGAATATGAAGACGATAAAGATGATCTGGAAGAATGTGGGTTATTACAGTGCGCTAAAGTGCACTAAAATGCGCTAAAGTGCGCTAAAAGAGTATTATTACTCGTATCTGAGCTATATATGAGTCGGATTTAATTCTATTATCATGGACATATCCGGCATACCGGGGAGCATTAATATATAGGCCAGTACGAATACTAACAGATATTGGAACTGTTGTTAATTGACAAATGGGGTTTGTTGAAAAGTTTATAGCTTTGGGCTGGTACGAATACTAACGGATATTTAATCTGCTGTTAGCATATACACATACAGGATTGGAGAGTTTTTGATTATGGGCAGGTACGAATACTAAGGGCAAAATAAACTGGTTTTAGTAGATGTTAACTTCTTCTGTTAACTCAATACCGAATTTTTTAATTACCGATATTTTGATTTCCTGAGCCAAAGATAAAATATCCTCACCGGTTGCATATCCATAATTTACAAGAACAAGAGCCTGTTTTTCGTGAACTCCGACGTTTTTTATTCTTTTCCCTTTCCAACCGCATTTTTCAACCAACCACCCAGCCGGTATTTTAACTTTATTGTGAGGAGAAGTAAAACAAGGGATTTCAGGATGTTCTTTTTTTAGTTCAAGAAACTGATCTTTATCTATTTCGGGATTTTTAAAGAAACTTCCAGCATTACCTATGGCTGTGGGATCAGGAAGCTTGTCATTTCTAATTTTAGCAATAATATCGCTAACATCCTTTATTGAATAATTTACACTTGGCAATTTTTCCAGTTCGTTCTTAATCGTTCCATAATTAAAAACAGGCTGAGAGTTTTTATATAATTCAAGGATGACAGAGGTGATAATAAATTTCTCTTTAAGCTCTTCTTTGAATATGCTTTCACGATAACCGAACTTACATTCTTCCTTCTCAAATACTGATTCTTTACCAGTTTCAATGTAAATCCCTTTAAGACTATGGAATGTATTCTGCAATTCTTCTCCATAGGCGCCGATGTTTTGAACAGGAGCGGCACCTACTGTACCAGGAATAGATATTAAGTTTTCGATGCCTCCTAAGTTTTTTTCTACAGCAAAGAGTACAAGATCATTCCATATAACGCCAGCACCAGCTTTAACAAGGCAGAGCTTTTCGTCTTCAAAGATTATCTTAATACCGGGGATTGAATTCTTAATCACGATTCCGTTATAATCGTGAGTGAATAATATGTTACTACCTCCTCCAAGAACTAATTTAGCTTCATCTTTTAATTCAGAGAGGGAGAGCAGTTGTTTTAATTCATCTTCATCATATATTTCAACATATTTCCGAGCGGAAACATCTATACCAAATGTATTATTATTCTTAAGCGATTTATTCTTTTCGATTTTCATTATTTAATATCAGCTTTTTACTGTCTTGAATTGAGGAACCTGAACCTTCTGTATTATAAGCATTCCTGCAAGGAAGAATATTCCTATAGCAAGAGCCGCTATCCTATTGTTAGAAAGATCAGCTACAATACCGTAGAATAATGGTCCAACTATGGCAGATGATTTACCAAAGAGACCATCAAAAAAGCCAAAGAACTCTGCTTCCCTCTCTTTAGGAGTAATTAAAGCCATAAGGCTCCGGCTACAGGACTGAGATGATCCGATAGATATTCCAGCCAATAGTCCAACGATATAGAATTGAAAGACAGTCTGAACAAGAAAGGCTCCAACAACAACTCCAATCCAGATTATTAGTGTAATAGTAATTGTCTTTTTAGGACCGATATGATCTGAGATTATCCCGAAAATAACAGAGCCGGCAAATGCAGTGCTTTGAACAATTACAAAGAAATAAATCACCTGAGCATCTGTCATCTTAAGAACATTAGAGGCAAATATTGAAGCGAAGGCAATGATAGTAATGATAGCATCATTATAGAGGAAAAAGGCGAAAAGGAATCTTGCCATAGACGGATATTTATGCTGCACAAATATTGCTTTTAAAGTACCAAAGCTTTCTTTGATACCATTTTTAATAAGGTTAGTTTTATTGACAACTTCTCTTTTGGGTTCTTCCAAAAAAAGGAATATAGGCAAGGAAAATATTAAGAAGAACAGAGCGGCAACAACAAAGGATAATCTGATATAGAAATAATATTGGGGAGAGGAGGCTGATGGTAAGAGGAACATTACAATTAAAAGAACAGCGCAAGCCCCGACATATCCCATTGCGTATCCATATCCAGATACCCTACCAAAGTTTTTCTTGTCAGTAATGTCGGGAAGGAAGGCATCATAAAATACAAGTCCAGCTTCGAAGCCAATATTAGCAAGGACAAAGAGAACCATACCCAGAAGGATATCACCCTTATAAACGAAGAACATAAGAGCAGTGCAGATGATGGAAAGCAAAGTAAGGAACAACAAAAATCTTTTCCTATTACGTGAGGTATCGGCGATAGCTCCCATAGGGGGACTTAGGATAGCGGCAAATATCATGGAGATACTAACTGAGAGTCCCCATAGCCAATTTCTTCCACCGGTAACATAAGTGCTGAAGTATTTAGAGAAGACAACTGTAACGATAATTACGGAGAAGGCTCTATCGGCAAAATCGAAGAGGGTCCATGCAAATATCTTCCCTTTATTTTTCATGGAACCTATTTTTTAGGAGGAGTTTTAGTAATAGTTTCCTGGAGTAATCCACGACCTGTTTTATTCAAATTTCCTGACTCTTTCAATTCCGAAAGGACGGCATCGAGGATTCCATTTATAAATTTACCACTTCCAGCGGTACTATATTCTTTAGCAATTTCAATTACCTCATTGATAGAAACTTTGGGTGGGATTTCAGGAAAATAGTAGAGTTCGCATAATCCTATTCTAAGCAGAATCAGGTCTATCAAAGCAATCCTTCCGAGTTCCCAGTTATCAACCCTCTCTTTGATTTTAACATCCAATTCCTTCTGATGTATAAGCACCCTGTTAACGAGGGTATCAGCAAAATCCTTATCAGTTTTATCATCAACATCGGAGAGAACACCATCTACCAGAGCCTGTAACGATTCCCTATTCAATTCATAAGCATACAGAATCTGAAGTACTTTTTCTCTGACTATTCTTCTTTTGAAAACCTGGGACATATTTGTACGAGCAAATAATGAAATAATATTTTCCTGAACATATAAAGCTAATTTAACAAATATTTGACCTAATTTATCTTAAATATCATAGGGCAAAGAACCAGAAAACCAGAAGTGCGATACATTCTCTGACCTTATAATAAATATTGCTATCAAAACTCAGATTGAGACTAGAGGGTTGAATACCTGCTTTAACATTATAAAAGATGCATATCTCATTTATCCTAGTCAGATGATATGAATTAGAGACAAAGATGATATTCGATAACCTTTTTTTATTTATCAGTTCTTCTTTGACATATCTAACCTGTTCGGCAGTATTCGTAGTTTTTTTCTCAAGCCAGATATCATTCATATTAACTCCTCTTTGTTTTAAATACAAAGAGGAAACTTCAGCCTCGCTTAATTCACCAGGAGCATTCCCACCTGTTACCTGAATCTTGTTAACATATCCTTGTTTGTATAGCTCATAAGCTTTTTCAGCTCTTGAGGCAAGCATAGGACTTGGTATATTATTGGACCAAACTGCAGCACCAAGCACGACTGCAACATTATCCCGTGTATTATTTAATTTGCCAACAGTTTTGCTTTGATTAACATAAACAAAAGCAACGACGAGGAAGAGAATAATTAATACAACTGCATTCAAGGAGGCATTAAGGAATAATAATTCCCTTCTTCCGATAATATTCAGCCAGATAGTAAAAAGGAGAATAAAATTCACAAACTGGTAAGCTGAAAAAAGAAATCCAGTCAATACATCCCGGAACTGATGTTCAAACATGTAAATCTTTGGCATAGGAAATTTGATGAAGGAATTTATAATACCAGCCAAAAGAAAGATGGTCATTATAACAATATATGACAAAATAGCCCGGTCAGATACTCTGGATTTCAAGAATATATTAACAATAAGTCCAAGAATGATAAGGACACCAAAAGAAAGATTTAATAAATTCCCAATATAGCCCAACCTAAAATTGTCGAGAGAGAGATATTGAATTTTATATTTTACGAAAAAGATTACAAGCAGGTGGATCAAAATAATCAGGACAGACACAATACTCAGGAAGATATTATTATTGTTTCTTTTAATCTTTTTCATATCAATTAAATATAATTATAATAGAAAAGATTAAAAAAATATAAGGGATATATCAGGCGTGTTTTTTTTCTACAACCAAGATCAGCAGTGACATCAGAATAACGCCAATTATAACTCCTGCTGTATCCGCTCTCCAATCCAAAATATCACATGTCCGTCCCGGTATAAATAATTGGTGCAATTCATCCAAAGCACCATAAGAAGAGACAATCAGAATAGTAAATAAAGCAGGGAATTTCTTAACAATCATAAATTTATTTTGTATACGGAGAGAAAGATTGAGTAGAAAACCCAGTCCACCATAGGCGAGCAAATGTTCGATTTTATCATTGATATGAACATTGGGTACATATGCTCCCGGTAAAGAAGTTAGAGTAAGAATTAAGAGCCAGTATAGTATCAAAGGCATATAGACCAGATACTTTTTATGTTGTTCAAAATATTTAAGCAAATGATTTCCTTAGAAATTTAATTGATTCAAATAAATTATTTATAATATCCGTAGCAGTATAACTATATTCGGTCATTTTATCTTCCAGGAGATCAGCTGTTAAACTATGGAGATAAACACCACAAACGGCTGCATCCTCTGCGTTTTTAATCTGTGCATATAATCCTGCGATCACACCGGTTAAAACATCCCCAGTACCAAATTTAGCGAGACCAGGATTACCAGTACTATTTATAAATGTTTCGCCGTCCGAATTAAAAATAATGCTCGGGGCACCTTTAAGAACAAGAACCGCACCGGTTTCCCGGGCAAATTTCTTCCCGAAATTTAATAAATCTTTCTTTAATTCAATTATATCAATTCCTAATAAATTGGAAAATTCGGCATAATGAGGGGTAAGAATAGAATTATTCAGCTTAACCTTTTTATAATTTCCATTTTTTAAGGCAAAGATTGCATCCGCATCGACGACAAATCTTTTGGATGGATTATCTTTAAGAATCTTAATTACCGTTTTTTGAGTTTCTTCATTTCTTCCCAGTCCGGGACCAATAGCAATTACATCAGCCCAATCAATTCTTTTCTGCAATGAAGAAATATTTTTAGGAACCAGATATTCTTCTGAATCGCCATAGGTTTCCATAATTACTTCAGATAATGAAGGTGCAATGAGTCCTCTACCTGCTTTGGGAAAAGCGAGGATGGAAGCACCAGCGCCTATATTCAAGACTGCCTTTGAAGTAAGAAGAGAAGCGCCAGGCAGGTTAACAGAACCAGCAATAGTAAGCACCTTACCAGCGGAGTATTTATGGATGTCCTTTCCTTTAGAGGGTAAAAGAACAAAGGCGTCTTCAGGTTCAATCAAATAATCATCAGTATGATAAGCTTCAAGCAGTGACTCATCAATCCCTATCCCCTTCTTCAGGATTTCGCCCGCGAAGGCATAGCCATCATTAAAGAAGAGTCCTTTTTTATAACCTGCGAGAGTAATTGTCAGATGAGATTTAAAGATCAATTCGCCATATCCTTTATCGGCATCGAGACCGGTAGGAATATCAATCGCAATCTTAAATAAATTTAACTTATTAATTTCTTTAATGATCGATGAATAAGGTTCTTTCAGAGGACCTTTTGCACCGCTACCCAAAATAGCATCTATGATAGTATCGCATTTATTAAAATACTTGATATCCTTAATGGAGCTATAACTGATAATGATTATATTGGGATGATTAAGGTTCTTCAGAACATTATAATTCAACCTGCTATCGGGAGATAACTCATCCGGTTTGCCTAATGATATTACAGTAACTTCGAAGCCCTCATTAGTGAGATGGCGTGCAACGGCAAAACCATCTCCTCCATTATTACCCTTACCGCATAAGATTCCTATTCTATTACCAAGATTCAGGGATGATAATTTTTCAAGAACAGCATCGGCAATATTTAAAGCAGCATTCTCCATCAATAGAATTCCAAGTAGACCGGCTTTATTGATTGCGTAGTTATCTAAATCCTTAATCTGGGATGTCGAATATAATGGTATCATAAAATTTTACTTTTATTATAATTCAAAATAATGAATAATTATATTAACCATTTTTACAAAAAGGAAGATATTAAATTTATAATTGATCCTGGTACAATTCCAAGCAGAATAACAATTAAAAAGCATATAAATACTGCAAGCAAACCTGTACTTCTATAATGAACAGTAAATTCAGATTGTGATTCTCTAAAGTACATCAGAACAACTATTCGTATATAAAAATAAACACTAATAGCGCTTGAGATTACACCGATAACAGCCAGCCATGTAATATTAGCTTTAACGGCTGATATAAAAACATAATATTTACCAAAGAAGCCGGCAAATGGAGGAAGTCCTGCCAGAGCAAACATGAACACTGATAAAAGAAGCGCAAGCATAGGGCTTTTTTCAGATAATCCAGCATAAGAATTTATATCCAGATTAGTCTCATCATTTCCTTCAATCATAGAGACAATTCCGAAAGCACCAAGGTTCATAAAAGTATAAGCGGTAAGATAAAACACTATACCGGCAATCCCAAAATGATTACCAGATGCAAGACCAATAATCAGATATCCAGCATGGGCGATAGAGGAATACGCAAGCATTCTTTTAATATTATCCTGAGCGATAGCCACAATGCTGCCGAACAACATTGACAAAAGAGATATAACTGCGAGGTATGGCAGAAATATATGCAATGATCCTCCGAACAACGCAGAAAGGGATGCGATGATAGCGCTGAAAGCAGCGGCTTTACCACCAGTAGAAAAAAGACCCGCTATAGTAGTAGCTGAACCCTGATAGACATCCGGAACCCACATATGGAACGGGAATGCAGCAATCTTAAAAGAGAAGCCAATAAAGAATAAAAGTACGCCAGCAAGGAATAGTATATTTCCAGACATTACAGGAAATTGGGCAGTAATAAGATCGATTGATGTTGAATGTGAGGCACCATATATGAGGGCAATTCCATAGACGGTAAATCCAGTTGCGAAAGCACCGAGCAGGAAATATTTCAGTGAAGCTTCGTTGGCATTCAATCTTTTCCTATTCAACCCAGCGAGAGCATAAAAACTAACAGACATAATCTCAAGTCCCAAAAAGATCATAAAGAGATCTTTGGCTCCAGCCATACACATCATACCAAGGACTGATATCTGAATGAGAATATAATATTCACCAAAATACACGCCATATTTCTTTATATAATCTATTGACAGGAGGCATGTAACAGCGGCACCGAAGTTAAAAATGAAATGGAAGATATTCGGAATACCCCCTGTCTGAAGCATATTCTGCATAATAACAGAGACAGAGTTTACAGTGAACAGAGAATAAAATCCTACGACACCAAATATAATAATGGAAAACCATGGAAGAATGCGTTCGCTATTTTTAGAATAAATTTCGATAAGCACCGAGATTAATATCCCAGCACCGAGGATTATGAACGGGAGAATACTATAGAATTCCTGAATATCGTTTATCATATTATTTTAATCTATGAGCTATCATTTTAAGTTCACCTGTGGAAGAGGGGTATTTACCTGAAGGATAACCCTAGCAGTTGACTTATCGCATACTTTTAAGAATGTTGACGGATAAACTCCTATCCACACTATAAATATTAAAAGAGAAGCAAATACGATAATTTCCCTGGAATTCATATCTGTTATTTTTTCCATTTTAGGATTCTTTACAACTCCGAATATCACCCTTTGGTACATCCATAGTAAGTAAACAGCGGCGAATATTACACCAGATGCTGCAAATACAGTAAAGCCCCAGGAATTAAGTACTGGGGACTTAAATGAACCTAGCAGAATTAAAAACTCACCAACAAAACCATTTAATCCGGGGAGTCCAATTGATGATAAGGAAGCAATTAAAAGAGCCGCAGAAAAGAAGGGAACTATCTTAGCAAGACCGCCATATTCGGAAATTTCTCTAGTATGAGTCCTTTCATAAATTACACCAACCAGAAAGAAGAGAGCTCCTGTTGAGAGCCCATGATTCACCATTTGAATTACAGCGCCCTGAATAGATTCCTGAGTCATTGCAAATATACCAAGGACAACAAACCCAAGATGGGAGACAGAAGAATAAGCCACAAGTTTCTTCATATCCTTCTGAACCATAGCGATGAGCGCTCCATAGATAATCCCAATAACAGCAAGGACGGATATATAAGGAGCGAATGTAATAGCAGCTTCAGGAAATAAGGGAAGACAAAACCTTAACAATCCATACGTACCCATTTTCAAAAGGACAGCAGCAAGAATAATACTCCCAGCAGTAGGGGCTTCAACGTGGGCATCGGGGAGCCAAGTATGCAAGGGGAACAGAGGAACCTTAATTGCAAAGCTCAAAGTAAATGCAAGGAACATCCAATTCTGAAAGTTCTTTGCTGCAGCAGGACCTACACTATATAACTCAACTATGTCTGTAGTAAAATGACCGACAACTCCACCGGCACTAACCGCAAGCCAGATAATAGCAACGAGCATCAGCAGGCTACCGAACATGGTGAACAGAAAAAACTTGACTGATGCGTAGATTCTCCTCTCCCCTCCCCAGATACCAATTATAAAATACATCGGAATAAGCATTGTTTCCCAAAACACATAGAAGAGGAAGAGGTCGAGAGATACAAACACACCTATCATACCTACTTCGAGAAGAAGCATAAAGAAAGTAAATTCTTTTACTTTTTTATTTATACTTTTCCAACTGGAAAGCAGAGTTAGCGGAGTTATAAAAGTCGTAAGAAGCAAAAGAAGCATACTGAGACCATCCACCCCGACATGATAACTAATATTAAGATTAGTGATCCATGGTATTTTATGTACAAACTGGAAGCCTGGATTCAGACTTTCAAATTTTGCAAAGACCATCAGGGAGAGAATGAACGTGATTATAGAAATGGCAAGTCCGAATATGCGTATCTCTTGTTCGTGCTCCCGTTGAAATACGAGCAGAAGCAATGCTCCAATCAATGGAGTAAACAGGACATATGTAAGTAATTGATTCGTTTCCATAAATTATAAACTCATAATAATCCAGAACAAAGCAATTACAATTCCGAGCATCATAATGACTGCATAGAATTGTGTAACGCCTGTCTGAATCTTTCTGATCTTACCTGATATAAAATTTATAAGTGAGGCTGTGCCATTAACGATACCATCAATAACTTCCACATCAGTAAATCTCCACAGGAACCTATCTGAACCTCTTTCAATAGGGTTAACAACTGCGGCATCATAAAACTCATCCACAAAATACTTGTTAATCAACAGATTATATAATCCCTTGAATTTAGTTGAGGCATTAAGAGCAAAGCGTGGATTTTTAAGATAAACATACCTTGCAAAATAAATTGCTAAGGCTGCGCCTATAACAGTTACCGACATGAGTATTATTTCTTCCAAACTGGAATGGGCGCTATATATCATAATTTTTGTATTAGCACTTTTGAATATGGGTTCAAGCCACTTTTCAAATTGGTTTCCATTTTCACCAGAAAAGAGTGGGGGGATACCTATAAATCCTCCTATGGCAGACAGTACAGCTAACACTATCAAAGGAATAGTCATGAGTTGAGGTGACTCATGAGGATGCTTATGAGCACCGAATCTCTCCTTGCCTTCGAAAGTAAGGAAGTAAAGACGAAACATATAGAAGGCAGTAAGCAATGCCGTAGCAATTCCGATAAACCAAAGAAAGATATGCCCATTTGCATAAGCATTCCATAGAATATCATCCTTAGAGAAGAATCCAGACAATGGAGGAATACCAGAAATAGCAAGAGCAGCAATTAAGAAAGTAAGGTGTGTCTGGGGCATATACTTTTTAAGTCCACCATAATGCTGAATATCCTGTTCTTCATGCATAGAATGTATAACAGAGCCAGCTCCAAGGAACAATAATGCCTTAAAAAAGGCATGTGTCATAACATGGAAAATTCCTGAAGTAAATGCTCCAACTCCCATTGCCAGAAACATATAGCCAAGCTGGCTAATCGTAGAATATGCCAATATTTTCTTAATATCATTTTGAACCAGTCCTATAGATGCAGCAAATATTGCAGTGAAGGCACCGATGACTGCAATAACAGTTAATATAGCGGGAGCAGAGGCAAATATTATAGAGCATCTTGCAACCATATAAACACCTGCAGTAACCATTGTAGCGGCATGTATAAGGGCGGAAACAGGGGTAGGACCAGCCATTGCATCAGGTAACCATACAAACAATGGGATCTGAGCAGACTTGCCAATAGCACCTATAAACAGGAATAAAGCAATGAAATTAAAGGTAGAAACCGGAACATTAAAGGAAGCGGCACGGGGAAATACTTCACCAAAATTAAGGCTACCGAATGTTAAATAGATCAGGAACATTCCAAGCAGAAAGCCAAAGTCACCAATCCTATTGACAATAAATGCCTTCTTTGCCGCATCGCCAGTAGTACCTTTTTCGAAATTCTTATCATACCAGAAACCAATAAGCAGATAAGAACAGAGCCCAACACCCTCCCATCCAAGGAATAGCAGAACAAAATTATCACTTAAAATAAGGTTCATCATTGCGAAGATGAAAAGGTTCATATATGTGAAGAATCGCCAGAAGCCTTTATCGCCATGCATGTAACCAATCGAATAGACATGAATCAGAAATCCTATACCAGTTACTATTAGAGCCATTACAAGGGATAGCTGATCCACCTGGTAAGAGACATTTATATTCAATCCACCGACGTTGAGCCAATTAAAAAGAGTAACGATTGTTTTTCTATCATCTGTCGGGAGCCCCAGAGTCTGGAAGAAAGCACCCACTACTATAAGAAAAGAGAGTCCAATGGTTCCACTACCGATCCATCCTATTATCCTTTCATTTTTTATCCTGCTTCCGAAGATACCGTTCACCAGGAAACCCAGCAACGGGAGAAGGACAGTCAAATAAATGTAATGAGTCATATATTAAAACCGGAAATTAGTAAATCACCATTTAAGGATATTTATCTCATCAATATTCATAGTTAATTTATTCCTGAAGAGAGCGATAATAATAGCGAGACCCACTGCAGCTTCGGCAGCTGCAACAGTCATAACGAAGAATACGAATAGCTGTCCCACCGGATTCCCTAAGTATGAAGAAAAGGTAACAAGAGTAAGGTTAGCCGAATTAAGCATCAGCTCAATGGACATAAATACGACGATAGCGTTCCTTCTTGTAAGCACTCCGGCAACGCCAGTAATAAACATAAAAGCGCTTAATACTAAATAATATTCAATGGGTATCGGCATATTGTTATTGGAATTTCTTTTTAGCTAAAACAACTGCTCCTATAGTAGCGGCAAGCAATAAAAAGCCAGCAGCCTCAAACGGGAGGATATAATTAGTATAAAGCTCTTTCCCGATTGTTTCAACAGTCCCGGCGTTTATGCTTGCAGCAACATCAGGTTTTATTGAAGAACCGGGATGAGAAAAGAATATAAGGTATGCTAACTGAATAAAGACCAGAGCTGCGACTGCAAAAGAAAAGGTTTTTATGCCGATAAATTTAGATGCAAGGGTTTCGTGTCCGGGTTTTAAGAGCATTATTACAAAGAGGAACAGTACCATAATTGCCCCTGCATAGACTATCACCTGCACAACTGCGATGAACTGTGCATTCAATAATAAATATAGCCCCGCCAAAGAACCGAAATTAAGGATCAAGAATAGGGCTGCTATTATTGGGTTGGAACGGCTTATCATTAATATACCTGATACAGCAGCAACAACAGCGAGCAGAATAAACAGGATAAGTTCTAAAGACATAATTATTGCAAAAAGATTTTACTGATTATCAGAAAATATCATGGAGTATTTCTATAGATCATTCTTGGGAAAGGGATAGTTTCCCTGACATGATCGAGTCCACAAATCCATCCAACAGTTCTTTCCAGACCTAAACCGAAACCAGCATGTGGAACGGAACCAAATCTTCTCAGGTCAAGGTACCATTCAAAAGCTCCCTGCGGAAGATTATGCTCTTTAATTCTTGCGAGGAGAAGATCATAATTATCTTCACGCTGGCTGCCGCCGATAATTTCTCCGCACCCTTCAGGGGCAAGGACATCAACAGCCAGAGCAAGATTGGGATTATCAGGATCCCTTTTCATATAGAATGCCTTAACAGCAGAAGGATACCTGTGCACCATAACAGGTCTATCATACTGATTTGAAATTATAGTTTCATCAGTGGCACCGAGGTCATTACCATATTGGAAGTCGACACCATTCTTCTTTAATATTTCTACTGCTTCATCATAAGAAATTCTTGGGAAAGGACGAACTACCTTCTGGAGTATTGAAGTATCTCTTTCAAGAACTTTTAATTCTTCCTGTTTTTCTTTAAGGATAGTTTGGACTATATATTCGAGGAATTCCTCAGCGAGGTCCATATCAGCATCAAGATCGTTAAAGGCAACTTCAGGTTCAACCATCCAGAACTCAGTAAGATGTCTTCTTGTTTTGGATTTTTCAGCTCTAAAAGTAGGACCAAAGGTATATACTTTTCCTAAAGCCATTGCTCCCGCTTCAGCATATAACTGACCAGACTGAGTAAGATAAGCTTTACCAAGATCGAAATATTCTGTTTCAAATAGGGTGGAAGTTCCCTCGCATGCAGCAGGAGTTAATATCGGAGGATCCATTAAAGTAAATCCCCTATCGTCAAAGAAATCCCTTATAGCTTTAACGATCCTGTGTCTTATTTTCATTATGGCAACTTGTTTAGAAGAGCGGAGCCACAGATGGCGGTTATCCATAAGGAATTCGATTCCATGGTCTTTAGGAGTAATAGGATAATCGTGAGCTTCGGATATCAGATGAAGATCAGTTGCGTCAAGTTCAAAGCCACCGGGAGCTCTAGATTCTACCTTGACTTTACCTGTAACCTCGATAGACGATTCCTGTCCAATCCTATCAGCCATGTTGAAAACATCTTCTGAAACATTTCCTTTGAAATAGACACACTGGAGATAACCTGAACCATCTCTAAGAACCAAAAATTTTATCTTACCGCCTGATCTTTTATTAAATAACCAGCCGGATAAAGTGACTTCCTGTCCAACGTATTGGGAAAGATCTTTTATATATATTTTTTGCATTTAGAGATTATTTCTTTATTGTAAAATTTACGGACAAATATAAAGATAGGGGTGTATAAATGCAAAGGAATCAATCCTTTAGTGGCAATATCATAATACTGATATTATTCAAGTCAGATTGAATTTTTCATAGGGACATCCATAACCAGAATTTCGCTATCATCAGAAAGAGAGACAAGATCAATGGAATCCAAATCACAAAGCCCAATTGCGTCCCGTTTTTGAAGCAGGTTATTATTGATTTTCATTTCTCCGTTAAGCAGGAAACAAAACACTCCATTGCCTTTTTTTTTAATCTGATAACTAACATTATGATTGTTTTGTATTTTCCCAAGATGGAACCATGCATCCTGATAAATCCAGACGCCTTCATCTTTAGGATTTGGGGAAACTATCTGCTGAAGCTTATTTATTCTTTTTGACGAATTAAGAGTAACCTGATCATACCTTGGCTGAACATCCAATTTATTTGGAAGAACCCATATTTGCAGAAATTTCACTTCTATATCTTTATTCCTATTTTGCTCGCTGTGAAAAATACCAGTACCAGCGCTCATAACCTGGATATCTCCGGTTTTGATGACCTGAATGTTATTCATGCTATCCTGATGTTCGAGTTCACCTTCGAGGGGGATGCTAATGATCTCCATATTATTATGGGGATGTCTTCCAAAGCCAGTGCCGGCTGCAACGGTATCATCATTCAGAACCCGAAGAACGCCAAATTGCAGTCTATCACGCTCATAATAGTTACCAAAGCTAAAATTATGGTAGGTATTAAGCCAGCCATGATCTTCATGTCCCCTTGTATCTGCTTTATGAAAAACCATATTTTCCATTAATATTTCCTTTAATTTATTTTTTTGAACTGCCCATTATTTTTTTATCCAGAGAAAAGCTTCCGCCGCCAAAGTACAGTAACAAGAGTAAAAGCATTGTCATTACAAAATCAGTCCTGTATTCGTGAGCGAAAATCCAGAAGCCTTTTTCAATTAAGAGCATATATTTTGTTGTAACAAAGGCGACAGCCATAATAATAAACAGAGGGACGGAAGCAATTCGTGTAAGCAGTCCAAATAAAATCAAAGTTCCGCAAACAATCTCAAAACTTCCAGTGAAGTATGCCCAGAATGCAGGATGAGCGAATCCTAGCTTTATAAATCTACCGGTACCGAGTAATTCAGGAAACAGATATTTCTGAATCCCTTCAGTAAGAAATACGAGACCCACAACAATTCGCGGAATAATCAATGGAAGGTTTCCTGTTTTAATAAACAGTTTCATTTTTCCCTCATATTAAAATCTTGATTAGGAAGCAGTATTTCTGCCGACCCATTCTTGGAACGCATTCATGAACTTCCGGAAAAATTCCCGAGTTGATTCATTTATGAGGTCACCTTTAGTGTCGAACAGTTTTGCGGCACCTCCTATATAAGCTTCAGGCTGCTGCATAGTGGGAACGTTTAGAAATACCAAAGACTGTCTCAGGTGATGGTTTGCGCCGAATCCGCTAAGATTACCCGGTGAAACACTAACAACAGCGGCTGGTTTCCCATCCCATACATTTCTTCCATAAGGACGGGAACCAACATCGATTGCATTTTTAAGCACCGAAGGAACTGAGCGATTATACTCAGGGGTAACGAAAAGGATACCGTCAAAACTTTTTAATCCTTCGCGAAACCTAGTCCATGTATCAGGCGGAGTTTGCTCGAGATCCTCGTTATACAGCGGGAGCTGCCCAATCTCCAAGATTTCAAACGTAAGCGAAGTGGGTGCAAGCGAGATCAGTGCTTTAGCTGTTTTCAGGCTAAAGGATTCTTTTCGAAGACTTCCTATAAGTACTGCAATTTTTTTAGAATTCATTATTTATCCGGTTTTGGATAGTCATAACTTACCATCCAGCGAATACCAAACTTGTCGGTCAGCATTCCGAAATATGAGCCCCAAAAAGTTTTTTGCAGAGGCATAGTAGTTTTTCCACCTGCCGAGAGCTTATTGAATAATCTATCTGTTTCACTTTCACTCTCCGCGCTTAATGATAAATAAAAGTTATTACCAAAAGTTAGTTTTTGACCCATAGATTCCAACGCATCGGTAGCCATGAGAATATTTCCATGACCAATGGGAAGGGAGATATGCATTAGTTTGTTTTTTTCATTTTCAGGTACTTTTCCCGATTCAGTGGTATCTTTAAAGCGTTGCAAATCCTTAAACTCACCACCAAATACAGATTTATAAAAATTGAATGCTTCTTCCGTGTTGCCCATAAAATTCAGATAGGGATTTATTGTAGCCATATTTTCTTTCCTTTGGATATAAGAAGTAAAATTTAATTTAATCTTTATAAAGTATTATTACTTACAACCTGTTTGAGAAAATACTTTTGTTATTTGACTGAACATTTCCAGGTAAAGAATATTTTAGAGTTTCGGCAAATTTATCTAAGGATTGGTTCCAACCCTGCTTAGTCATATCGTACATTTCGCCGGATGGCAGACCTGAATGCTGTAAAGTAAATTTAATATTTCCATTAATCTCTTCAAGCGTTATTGTCCAAAGCATTTCCAATGGGAAGTCCGCATTCATTCCATAATAGGAAGCTGGGACAATGTTACCTCTTTCATCTGCAAAGGAATCGGTGCAAACGATACGTAATGGTTTAACTATTTCACGAAAGATCCCAGTGCTCCAGTAATCCCGCCCTTCAGGTGACCTCATACAAAACAGTAGTACACCCCCCACCCGTAAATCGATATTGCAGAAATGCGACGTAAAACCTTTTGGTCCCCACCATCTTTTTATATGTTCAGGTTCAGTCCATGTTTTCCAAACAAGTTCGCGAGTAGCATTGAAATATCGTGTTATAGTAATTTCACTCTTAGTTTGTGCGGCGTAAATATTTTTTTCTTCTGCCATGTTCATTATCCTTTCTAAAGTATTTAACCTAAGATAATTTTTCCAGAGCATCGGGTAAGAACACAGATTTGACTGGAAAACGTCTCTTTTAATATTAATATGATTTATAAGTTTACAACTATGTAACCATATTATTATACAAATTATAAGTTAATTTATTAAAAGAGAGTGATGGGCAATAATAATCATACGCCCATCACCTTAATTTTTCCAGAAGGGAAAGAATAGCTATTGGATATTTACTTCTGGGTTCGGGGATTCTTTTTTACCAACACTTCCTTTTGAACTCTAGGACTGTTTCGATCTACTTTCTGTTTTTCAGCAGGAGGTACCTGCATACGAACTATATGCCTATTACTCTGCGTTTTAGTAACCATTGGAGTGTTAGTCCATACTGGAGGATTATCATTCCTTAAAGGAGGGGGAACAATTCTTTCGGGTGGAGTGACAATTCTATCGGGTGGAGTGTTAGTCCTTACAGTAGGATTCTCATTTTTCACAGGAGGAGTTACAATCCTTTCAGGTGGAGTTTGATTAACTAAGGGTTCTCTTGTGATTTTCACTGTTCCAATAGGGTCTTTTACATAACGCTGAATTGTTTTTACATCCGGCTGCCGTCTAAGAATCGGGTTTAGGTTATTATCTTCAACACGTGTAACAGTAGGAACTCTATATGAATTTACATTCTCCCTATTAAAATCTCCTTTTCTGACAACCATCCAATGATGCACATTATTATCTGCCCATGGTTCACCCCAACTCCCGTTATGACGCTGAGGCGCCCATCCGATATAATCGCCGTAATCAACCCATTGCACGCATGCGGGAGTCCATTCTTCACTTCCGGGAATCCAGAACCATCCATAATCAGGAGAATAATCCCAGGAACCATAATGGTATACAATCCAGCCAAACGGTTCGTAAGAGACCCAAACCCAGTCGTTTCCGTCCCATGACCAGTGGCCATTTGTAAACGGCTGCCAGTTACTGACTACTGACGGGTACCAGACCCTACCGTATGGATTTATATCTACCCATTCACCATACTGATTTAAATCATCGACATTATACTCAGGGTAATCAGTATTATATCCTGACCCGTTATCCTGGTTTGAAGAACCGACGTAACATCCGGGGATAAACCAAGCAACCAGTACAAATAACAACAGAGCTAAAATCTTTGTTTTCATTTTCTTACCTTTATTCAGTTATCTAAATAATAGTATTTTTTATTAAAATAGCAGGCATAAATCACATGCCTGAATTACTATTTTTAAATATAAAGACTTTAGCTCTTAAAAGGTACATTGAAAGAGATATTAGATTTGCGGATTTCAAGTAGCAACACGGGGTACAGCGTTGTGAATCCCTTTCAAGGTTTCCGTATGAGTTATAATTTTAGCCGAGAGGGATAAATGAAATTTTTCGAGATCGTGAGTAATTCTTTGTTCTTCGCCCCAATCGCTCCAATAAACGTCGGGAATTTCCAGAACCGCAAGATGATCGCAAACCTTCTCCAAAAAATCTTCTGAAAAATTCCCATCCGGAACCAATTTGAAGATTTGTTTGATTGTAATTTTTTCATGCTCTGTACCTAACGAATTAAATATGGGGGCGAACGCATCAAATAGCCGAGGCAAATGGGTTTCCATCTGATTTAAAATAGTTTTGCTTTTGCCAACAACTATAAATGTATTTATCAAACAGCCACTTGCGAAGAGTGAAGCGGAGACAGCTAAGTCTGGCTTCTCCAAAAATTTATGAATATGAAGGAAATTGAGATCATCATTATTTGAGTAAATCTTTTCACCGCGTTCTATCCATCCCAAACCAGATTCAATTCTATCAGGGCGGACTCCGACGATCACAATCAGATCCGGATTCCTTTCTACGAATAAAGATGCTTCCTTTATATAGTTAATAAATCTGTTTTCTTCCCGGATAAAATGATCCGAAGGGAATATTGCTACTATTGAATCAGGATCTGATTTATAAATCTTGGCTACCGGAAGAAGAATTCCGGCGCTAGTTCCACGTGGGCAAGGCTGGACAATGATTGTTTCTACCGGTCGATTGCTTAATTCTTCCCTATAGTACTTTGAATGATCATGAGTAACGACGGTTAGAATATTTTTATTTGAGATTATCTTTGACGCGCGATAAATAGTTTGTTTTATTAAAGAATGCGTGCCAGTGAGAGTGCAGTATTGTTTAGGTCTAGGATATCCATACAGGCGTTTGACCAAATTTTGCAGTCTTGTTCCTTCACCGCCAGCAAGCACTATTCCCCATAAAATATTTCTGACTATTGATGTTGGTTGAGTGTGATGTATATTATCTTCTCTGAACATTAGCATTATCTCCTTTCAATTTAAATATTCAGTAGAAAGTTTCTTCAAACTCCTTTTTTATTAATTATAATTTAATTGTTCCCAGCCCTTCGACAAACCAAATTCATTACGAGTTTAATGCATAAATAAATGACCTACCTAATGTGGTATATTTTCAATCTGCAGAAAACTATTGTTGTAAATTTATTATTTAAAGTTTATGAATAACAAATGGTGGTCGGGCAATCTTTAATATTTATGTTGAAAATTAAACAAATTATCATTACCATAACCAGTGACAGTTAAATGACTTTGTGAATTTCCCTATCGGGGAAGTTATAATACTGTCAGAGATTATTATATAAGGTGGGTTATGAAACCTTCAGTAATCTTAATTTATCTGGCATTTTTATCAGGTTGTTCCTCAATTCAACAAACCACAAATAACCACGCCCCTGTTTTATTAGTACAGTATCCTTTCCCATCCGTTCCTCTTTCTTTAGCTAAACCGGATGTTTTACTGGCAGCTGATATTCTTATCAGTGAAGATGGTTCCGTTACTGATGTAATATTAGGAACAGGCAGCGGCATCAAGGCATGGGATTCAATCGCAATTGAGACTATCCATACATGGGAATATTCTCCAATGAGGGTGAATAATAATCCGGTTGCTTGTTGGGTGCATCAAAAAATGAGGATCAGAATTGCTGCACCGAAACTTTATTCACTATCGGCTCTTCTTTTCCCTTCATATGAAATTGCCGATTCGTTTTACACTTATCTTGTTGAAGGGCGTAAATTTGAAGAAATTGCAAATTCTGTTTCCCTGTTTCCAACGCTAGGGAAATATATTGATATCGGCGAAGTTGATATTTACCAGTATTCGGAGTTTATAAGAAATAGTCTTACAAACCTAAGCGAGGGTGAATTTACTAAACCGATAAAATATGATGACCATTATATTATATTCAAACGCGTTCAGTAATGTCAGAAATTAATACTTATAAAAAGTAGAGACCACGACGTAAAGAGATTAATCGACGTGAGGGGGATTGGGGTGATTTGCAGGTTAATCGGAACTGGAAAAGAATAATTTATAAATCAAAACGCCAATATAAGCACCGACGAATGCTATAACCAAAGAAATAATTGACGAGTATTTATTGTACAGAAATATATTCCATATTGGAATCCAGATACCGACAGATATTGCCCATACCCAGGCACGCTTAGGCATAACAAAACCGAGACATGCCGTAGCAAAAAGAATCATTGCTACGGTAACTCCGGTATCATCCCAATGCGGTCGTGAATCAATATAATTAATCACCATACCTAATAAAACGGCGACAACAAACATTATCCAAAATTTATTTGTTGTATTCATTTTTCTTACAAAGTGCTATTTCAAATATTGCCAAAAGAATAATTATACTAATTTATATTTTTCTTTTATAAAAAGAATTTTCGATATCTTCAAGAATATTCCGACTCTTTAATAATTTATAATCCATTTGTCAAGTACCGAGCAAAAATTGGAATTTGTCCATAGGATTTAATTTCTTTTTCACAATATTTATTTTAGTTTTATAGGTTTAATATAAATAAAAAAATAGTCCATTTGAGTAAATACTTAAAGTTTATTAGTTTTAAGTATATTGGATAAAACAGTTATATAACCATTATGCCTGGGAGCAATTTTATGCTAAACATCTACCGTAATATGTCATTATATTTTCTCCTACTTGTACTTATATCACCTCTCCGTTTAAAAGCACAAACGAAAGATTATATTGCAATAATTCCGCCGTTTCACATCAGGCAGAATACAACCGGCACTGAAAGCCCTTTAGAACTTAGAAATCTGCAATTTGTTATTTTTGCCTATGAAAATGCTATTGTTGTTTATTCAGAATCTGATTTTATAAACCAAAGTGAAAATGTTATAGAACAAGAATTGGGGCTCCCATCAACAGGGCATAATGTAACCGGGAATGATCCTGACGGCAGAATTTCAAACGGAATTCGTAGTATTCAACTTTGGGTTCAGGGTGAAAGAGTGAATCCTCAATTAATTAAAGAGGGTGATGAAGAATGGTATACTATACAAGCCAAACTTACTCCACATGAAAGTCGAAAGGTGAAAGCACTGTTCTGGGCTGAGACTTCACTTGCAAATATTAACGATCTTCCCGGGTTAGATACAACAGTTATAACCAACGGAAGACGCATTTTTCTAATCGATTTAGCTCATGCCGCAGTATGGAAAAGCACTATTCAATCAATTGATATAACTGTTGTATTAAAAGATGGTATTTTCCCATCATGGGAAACATTTAGTGCAGGTCCTCCCTCTTATAATCTTAAAGATTCATCTTTAACTTGGTCAATGAAATATATTAAACCATCCACCACTGATAATGTCCTAGTTAAATATGAATCCTTCGATAATTCTGATTCAACTAAAAACACGATACCAAAATTATCCTCGTTTATTGTTAAACAGGCTTATGGTCAATTACAATATTTCGTAAGCCAACTGGATAAATTATAGAATCTCTTTAATGGAAAACTAAGAGACGAATCAGGCCATGGTTAACCACTTTCGTATTTTACTATCAAGTAAGTCAGAGAGTTCTACGTGATATACCCGATTTCTTTCATCATTCATATTATACTCTACTTAAGATTATTTTAATAAATCCGAATTATTTCCATTCTGGTTCGGGAGTGCAGGGGAATTAGTGAAGAAATGGAGTTCAATACTACCTTTTTCATCTATTGTGATGAAAGAACACCGATGTCCTGTCCAATCGCCGGAATTCCAGTATTCTATGGTGCTTCCGTCCTCATTAGAGACCCGCTGCATACCTTCATGGGTATGTCCGCAAATAATGACATCGATTTTTTCCCGACGTGCGAATTCTATTGCATCATAGGCAACGATTTCGGTTAAACGAAACCATTTAGTATGGAATCTGTCGATCATTCTAGTCAGGTGCCGCTTGCGGCTATCTATCTTTTGAAGGAAAAGGGTGATGTTGGAGATGAATTTACTTAGAAGAGGGTTCTTAAAAACGAATCTATCAAACTGATGTCCATGGATAACGCAAAACTTTTTTCCATTCATTTTCCACCGATATTCCTGAAGTGATTCAATACCCAATATCTGATTGACGAAATCATGTCCTGAAAAATCGTGATTTCCAACTATCCTAATAATCTTCTTAGCTGTATTCTTTTTTCGCAGTCTAGCGCGCATATATTCGATGAACTGGAACTGCTGCCAATTCATTTTAATATTATCAGGATGAACCCGGTCATCTTCTATCAAATCGCCATTAATAATGAGAGTTTCGTAATCATACTCCCTAAGGGTATTAAGCAAAAGCTTAGCCTGACAATTTTCTGATCGCAGATGGATGTCGGAAATGATCACTATGGATGCAGTTTTCATTTAGACTTTCTCGGTTAACTATTAAAAGATATTTAACGTTTAAACATAAGGAATACAATTTGAAAAATAATAAAGCTATAAATACCAATAAGAATTGAGGATACTTTGGATAATTCATCATATAGCTTATTTATTTCGGATATGACAATTATTATTTAATTTCCATATTAAATTTATTAAGAGTTGTATGAAACGGTCATTTATTAACATCAGCATTATAATATTATTTGTATCTATTCATCTTTGGGGTCAAAGCAAGGCTAAGGTTTATTATAATAGTGGCAATACGAAATATAACATTGCAGACTATGCGGGAGCCATCCTGGATTATGATAAAGCCATCGAAAACGATCCTCGATTTCTTAATGCCTATATTAATCGCGGGTTATCAAAAATTGAACTTAAAAACTATACGGGAGCTATACAGGACTATGATAAAGCAATAGATATTGACTCTAATCATGTTGTAACTTATACTATCCGAGGTATCGCTAAAGATAGTCTTTTGAATCACAGGGGAGCAATTCAGGATTACAATAAAGCAATTACAATTAAACCAAATGATGCCTGGTCATATTATAACCGTGGTAATGCCAAATATAAACTGGCTGATTATCAGGGAGCAATTCATGATTATACAAAAGCGATAGATTTTGCGCCGAAGTATATGCAGGCATATTATCGTCGCGGGCTTGCTAAACAAAAAAATAATGATATGGAGGGAGCGTGTTTAGATTGGAGAAAAGCCAGTGAGTTTGGTGACAACACTTCGCGGGCACTTATTAAAAAGAATTGTGGAAGGTAAACTATTAATTGGTAAGAATGCAAGCCTGGTTCCAATGTAACAAATATGAACAATGTATTTTTGCCAGTATTGTAATTTAAAACACCACGAATATTCTTCGTACTGAAAGTAACTTCTACCGCTCTAAAATTAAATTAAACTATTTTCCCTATATAAAATGAATAGAAATTATTGTCCGGTGATGTTAACCTTTTATAAAATATAGAATTGGTTCGAAAATTAATTTAAGATGTTAGTGATATTATTGCTGGCATAAAATATGGGGCAATAAATCAACGAGTCTCTGTATAAATAAAGAATTCATTTTTATCAGAATAATTATAGAGCATAACTAAACAACTTATAAAAAACAACTTTTTATAGGAGTGATTCATGGGTCAGCAGCAACTTCTTCTCATCGTTCTCGGCGTTATCGTAGTTGGTATCGCTATAGTAGTAGGAATAAATTTATTTAGCGCTAACTCAGTATCTGCTAAAAGAGATGGCGTTTTAGCCGATCTAACCAATTTAGGAGCTATGGCTCAACAGTACTACAAGAAACCGGCCGCAACGGGGGGCGGCGGAAATACTTTCACAGGATGGTCAATTGCAGGTACAAAGCTCGATACAACACCTAATGGTGTATATGTTCCGACCGTAGCAGCTCAGACTGTTACAATAGTCGGTACTGGCAATGAATTGAATGCCGGTAGTGCTATAGTTCACACAGCAACAGTATCATCAACAACAATTTCGATTGTTAAAACAAACTAGTTATAAGATTAAACCTAGTATCCGTGATAATTGTCAAACCTACATGAATGAGAAATATTAATATTAAATAACAGGAGTCAGATATGAAATCAGGTAGTTCGATAAGAGCAGTTTCGATATTTATCTTAGCGTTTATGTTCATAAGTTTTTCTTTTTTTACAGGCTGTAAGAAAAACGATACAGTTATAACACCAGCAACCGAGGATCCTCAGGCAACCAATGATGCCGCAGTAAGCCTTGGCGGTGCAATTGCAATAAATAATGGTGGATTATTAGACCAGGTTTCTGATTTACTTAATACTCCGACAGACAATGGTGTATTAAGTAAAGTAATTTCTTCAGATCCGAATACTATTTCATCAGTGACTAAATCATATGATTCTACGACAGGATGGTGGACAGAAAATATTGACCGCACGAAGTCAGGTTTATTATGGTATTCAAATTACACTCGTGTTTATATGCACCAATTTATAAATAGTAACGGCATATTTCAGAAAAAGTATGTAGACAATGGAGATACTGCATATACTGTGAATCATAAGATTGTTGGTGGAACGGGAGTGTTCAATAATTTGTGGCTGTCTCATAAACTTACAGCTCTATCAAGTGTGTGGACAGGAACAGGTACAAATACATCAACCGTAACAATAAACACAAGTTCACCTTATACAAGATCTGCAATAGATACAATATTTGGAGCGAACGGTGGAGTTAGAACTTTAGATCATACTATTACTATTAATTTTATAAATGTAACAGGACCACGCGGATCTGGATTGGATTGGTGGTTAAAAACATCCGGAACATTAACCGGTCATTATCATGCAGTTGTTACATTTGAAAAAGGAAGCACCTATAAAGAGACAACAATAGAAAGGGATTTTACAATTACTTTAGGAGGTCCTAAACTTGTTATTGGAGTTGGCGGAGAGACATTCCAAGCTGATCCGAATACCGGAGGGATTTAACTATAAAAATGAACCTCTCAAAATTATGGGAATTAAATCTTTGAACCTTAATAAAATTTATCCCCGGCTTACCGGGGATAAATTTTATTTAACCATTTCAAAATAGAATATATTTAATATTCTTGTGTCGCAAAACAATGATCTCCTCAATTCAGGATTAAAAAGAGTCTAGGTTGCACTCCATGTGATAACCCTTATAGTTACTCTTGAAAATTAGATTAGATTCGCTTGTGAAAAATCACTTAATAATTTAATGATAGGAGTTTATTATGATTCGTTTTTTGCTTGTGATTTCATTCATGACAATATCTTTTGCTATAACAGCAGATGCTCAAACAGCCGGTGCTATGACTCGTTCCAATTTACAATCGACACGCTTCCAAAAACAGCATATGCCACAAACAGAAGAAATGCTTGTTAATGGATTAAAGAATAGCGATCCTTTAGTAAGATCTACTGATATACAAAATATAAGAGATTTGGAGTTTGCTTATCCTGAAGAACCATTTATTGATTTTCTATCTCCACTGACGGAAACATTAAAAAATGAAAACGAAGTCACCCAGGTCCGTATTTTATCTGCTATTGCTCTGGATGGACTACATAGTGATACAGGAGATAAGGCGATTGAAGACATGTCCAATACGTCCAGCAATAAAAGTGTAAAGGAACTATGCACTGCTTTACTTGTAAAAAGCCAAGCACATTAAAACTAAACTTATAGGCTATTTTCTTTTCGACCATGACATTAATGGTTGGTATGTTCGTTGTATAGTTTGTGAACTAAAGAGACACATCTACTAAATAGTATCATAAAGACGAAGGAGTTGTCACGGAAATGTAAAAGATCATACTCAACGATTCCAGTCTGATCGAATACCGGGGGGAGTTAAAAAGATCTTGTAATTGTCAAAAGAATAATATAATTAGAACTTTAATTCTTAACTAAAACATACATATACAGGAATGATCAATGAAATATTTAATTCTGATTATTATAGCATTTGGAGTTTTATCAGTTGTAACTTCGGCTCAAGATAAAACTCCGGAAATAAACAAGAGAGAGGTTAAACAGAATAAGAGAATAAAAGAGGGAGTAAAGACAGGACAATTGACAAAAGGTGAGGCGAAATATCTTCATCAAGAACAAAAGCAAATCCGCAATTCCAAGAGATCTGCAAAGCAAGATGGTAAAGTTACTAAGGGGGAAAGAGGAATGATCAAGGCTGAACAGAATAAAGCCAACAAAGACATTTACAAACTGAAGCATAATAAAAAAGTAGTAAAGCAATAATTTATTATCAATATTTTTAAACCGCTCCGGATGCAGACTAAATATACCGGAGCGTTTAATTACTGAATTTCGTACCAAGCACATATATTACCGGAACCGGGTTAATCATTTTCTTCTCAATTCTAATGTTTTAAAATCCCGCCTCTTTCAATAATTCTACAAAGTGATTGGCTGATTTAAGAATTTGCGTTTATTTGTCATAATTAACGGTTGCTGATAAGGAATACAACTTGAAAAGTACCAAAGCTTTTATTTCATAAGTATGAACTTCTTTGCGGCACTATAATTTCCTGATTCCAGCCTGTACAAATATATTCCGCTTGCTAGGTTAGTGCCGTTAAACTTAACTGAATAACTTCCTGCAGGTTTATATTCATTTACAATTGTTGCCACCTTACTTCCGACAGTATTGTAAACAGTAAGCTTTACATTTCCTGCTTTAGGCAGAGAATAGTTTATTGTGGTTGCAGGATTGAACGGATTCGGATAGTTTTGTCCGAGACTAAACATCGCAGGTAAAGTTGATAAAGTTTGTGACACAGAGGAAGTATTCCTCCGGTAGTGCAGAATCAGCCCTGATGCACCGACAGCCCAGCCATTCACTTGTGAAGTAACAGGAGACATACTAACAGCATTAAGAGTTATGAGTCCCCAGTGACCCGGGCTCGTAAAGGTCCACTTCTGCCCAAGATTATTGGAATATGCTATACCTGTTCCCGTTGTTGCCCAGAATTCGCTGCCTAAACCGGAAATGCAAGAGACACTATTCGTCCCAGTACTGGCTGCAGAATCCCAGGAAAAACCTCCAGTGGTAGAACTATTTGTACCTCCGGAAGCAAAACCAGTCAATCCAATTGTAGGAGAATTAAAGTGAAGTCCCAAGGGATATGATCCGGAAGTCGGAAAGGAATTCCATGTAGCACCAAGATCGGTCGATCGATAGACAGCGCCGGAAGATGACCCGAACCATAGAGTATTGCCGAGAAGCTGGAAAGAAAGCAATCCGGATTCAGTTCCTACCTGTGCAGGTTCTGTGGCCAAATGATTCCATGTAGTTCCCGCATCAGTAGTTTTTAAGATAGTCCATTTCTCATTTACCGGGCTTCCCATAGCATAGCCTTGCAGAGTCGATTGCATCTGAATGCCACCAATGAGCCCATTGGTTTGACTAAAGACCTGCGACCAGGAACCGCCTCCATTAGTCGTTTTGAATATCCTTGTGGAAGAAGGACCTGACTGCCCTATCGTAGTAGTTGATGCGAAAGCTGTATTGGCGTCCAAGGCTTCAATAGCATACACGATATCAGAACCGATAATTCCCCCACCCACAGAAGTCCATGCAGATCCGCCGTTGGTAGAGCGGAAAATTCCGCCATTTGTGCCTCCTACCCAGACGACATTGTTGTCAACTGCTTTCACAGACCAGAGTGTATCAGAAGTGCCACTTTGTTGAACGACCCAATCGGAGTCGAATGCGGTAGAATATTTCCATATTCCATATCCTCCACCTAAAAGAATATCACCATTGATTCCAAAGCAAACCGCCGTACTGGCGATTGATAAGGGCCAATCTGTATTCCACCACATTGCACCGTTGTTGGTTGAAACATATACATTTCCGTTTGAAGCAAAGATATTACTAGTAGTTCCACTTGGCACGGGACTAGCGACAAGAGCGTCAATGTATGGAGTACCGGTTGTTGGAAGTCCGTTCATAGCAGCAGTCCAGCTAGAGCCATTATCAGTAGAATGATAGAGCCCACTGTATCCAACTCCGACAAATAAATTAATATCTGTGTTCCCGCCCGAGGGGGGTGTAGCAACAACTGCAGTGATTGTTCCTGAAGGTAATCCACTGGAAATTCGAGTCCAGCTTGTACCATCGGAAGTTGAAATAAATAATCCTCCGTCTGTCCCAACATAGAAATAAGTTGAACTTCCTACAGTAATCGAAGTAAAACACCTAACATTGGAATCAGCGGCAGTCTGAAATCCTGCATTGCACACAGTCCATGTTCCGCCATCATTGACTGAGCGATACACGCCGTTTAAACCCGTTTGAGCGACACCTGCAAGTATGGTGCTGCCTGCTGAGCCGAGAGCTACAAAATTCATATCATGTTCACCCAATTTACCGAGAGGGTAAACCCATGTCCAGCTTGCACCATCATTACTTGAACGCCATATACCACCCTCTTCCATTCCCGCAAATAAGTTAGTCGCACCACTATTATCAGAAGAACGCACAACGGCAAGAGCATAAACGTAGCTTGTATAGAACCAATAACCTAAACCATCGGTATCTGCTGTCCAGGTTGCACCTCCATCTGTTGAGCCATAGATAGCACTTCCCCATGTGGAGACAAACAGATTCCCCTCTTTGCTAACAATGCTAGTTACCCCTGTGCTGTTAAATCCGGTTTTTATCCATTGGGCATTTAAGGATGAATAAAATAGTACAATACTAACAGCTACGAGGCAATATAATTTCTTCATGCCGATTCCTTATTTTAGAAGAATCATCTTTTAGGTGATAATAAAATATATATTTTTTTAATAATAATACACCAGTACTATGGGCTCTTATTTTCAAACTGATATGTAATGTAAATATCATCCTTTTGTCCGAAAGATTCGGTTAGTCCAAGACCAATCCCAAGACCGGTTAATCCTCCGGTGCATGTACCCAATAGTATCATTACTGGACCTAAGTCATCGGAGTGCTCGCCTGAATTCGAAACTTCTTTTGAATTCCTTGAAACGACAAATCCCAAAGTTGTTCCCAGAGCCATACCACCGATCGTTCCGATTGCCACACGGGCAAAAAAAGTATCATCTTTATCCACTTTCTGAATTCTTGTAATATCTTTTGTAGGAAAGACAAATAAAGCGGTAATTATCTTATTAAACCTTATTATAGAATCCTTATTTGATATATAAATTTCATTTGCTTTAAATACCTGATTATCTTTCAATTCAATAGTACCCTCTTTGGTGGATCCGGAGTCATACTGAATCTTTTTCATGCTTGAATATGAGACTACTTTTGGTTTGAACGTAAAATTCTGTAAGGTAGTTGAATCACGAGTGATTTTAATATTTTCCCCGACATAAATACTGTCCAGGGTTGTTACCAGAACAGGTCTCTCCTTTTCTAATTCATTTAATTTTTTAAGAGAGGCATTATCTGAAAGCACAAAACTACTGCTTGGATTACATCCGGTTAGCATAAGAAAACTTGAGATAAAGAGAAACAGAAAAAGAAAGCAAATATTTGGAGCCTGTCTTGGGGAAATAAACCGAGTCGATTGTTTTATAATCATAATCGTAATCATAATATAAAATATTAGTTAGTAACTTAGTTATTAATAATTGAAGTATCAACTTATATTCAACGAATGTTATGTATATTAAATTAAGTCTTCCCAGCATTGTATCATGTAAGGGATAAATTTTATTTAACCATACTAATAGGAGTCGTATATGCTTAAAGAATTCAAGGCTTTTGCAATGAGAGGAAATGTTCTTGATATGGCAGTGGGAATTATTATTGGTGCTGCTTTCGGAACAATCGTTTCCTCGTTGGTAAACGATATTATTATGCCCCCGATAGGGATAGTGCTTGGTAATATTGATTTTAAGAACTTATTCCTCGTAATAAAACAAGGGACTGCCGCAACACCTTATATTTCTATAGAAGATGCGCAAAAAGCCGGCGCAGTAACTCTTAACTACGGCAGATTCATAAATACAGTAATTACATTTATAATAGTTGCATTTTCAGTCTTTATCCTGGTTAAGGGGATGAATAGTGCAAAGAAAAAAAATGTGGAAGCTTCTGCTGTTTTTGACCTAAAGACTTGCCCTTATTGTGCAACATCAATGCCGATTAAGGCAATTAAATGTCCTCATTGTACTTCAGATTTAAAATAGAATATATTTCATACTGCAATCGTTTGAGCTATCCGGAAATTCCGGATAATTAGTGGTTTCCTTCTTATTAAAAGGTACATTCATTATCGATATTTATTTTTTCAGACATAACAGGGAATCCTAGTCAGGCAATGGTGTGTACAGAAGAAAAGCTAAAGGGTAATTTAGGTCCGGTGGCAGCTATGAATCCTTTTTTTTCAGCTTTACTAATTGTTATATCAAAATCTGATTTAGTTATATGTCCAAACTTAGGCTCTACAATTAATAGTTTCCCTTTTTCATTCAGAATATTTTTCAAAGATTCAGAAAGTCTATCTTTATCAGAGACTTCATGAACCATATAGAATGCCAAAATGAAATCAACTTTATCCTCCTATTCGCCGAGCATGGTATGCTTTTCTAAAGATAAAGGGGAAGGTGTTGAGTACTAGTTCCTTATTCATCCCTTCACTCTATTTCAATATGAACAAATTCCAAGTATGTTCTAATTAAGATAATAGTATTAAATAACAAAGTATTGGAGTTATTTTATTTTGAACATAATGAAAAACACTATTGTTTGAAAAAATACTCCTTACTACACATACAAAGGAATTATGAAAAACAGGAAAAGATATACGACAAGTGTAATAGGCAGATTGACATTATTCATAGGAACTATGCTGATGGCTGCATTTATGGTACCTGTCGTAGCCATACCACAATCATCGCCGGTGCCAGTGAATCTTAGAACAGCTGGTAATTTCGTGATTTTATCAAAAACGGGGATCTCAACAACGGGAACAACTAAAATAACAGGAGATATAGGAGTTAGTCCAATCGCCGCAGCAGCTATAACGGGATTTGGGTTAATCATGGATGCATCCAACACATTTTCAACATCATCATTAATCACCGGAAAGGTATATGCAGCGGACTATACCGCTCCAACTCCGACTAAGATGACAACAGCAGTGAGCGATATGCAAACCGCATATACCGATGCAGCCGGAAGAGTAAGACCTAATTATACAGAACTTTATTCGGGAAATCTTACCGGACGCACTCTCACCCGTGATCTTTATAAATGGAGTACAGGAGTTCAGGTAAATACAGGCGCAGTAACTATATCAGGTTCAGCAACCGATGTATTTATTTTCCAGATTGCACAGAATCTGACAATGACCAGCAGTGCAAAGGTAACACTAAAAGGCGGAGCATTGGCATCCAATATTTTTTGGCAGGTTGCAGGTCAGGTTACCATTGGAACAACTGTTGATATGAAGGGAATCATATTATGTAAAACACTAATTGCCATGAATACCGGCGCAACGCTGAACGGGAGAGCCCTGGCGCAGACCGCTGTTACATTAATAGCCAATACCATTACTGCAACAAACCCAACTCTCTCAACTGTTCTAAAATCATTTACTTCAACTGTTAAAGGTTCTTCAGTTATTTTAAAATGGACTACTTCCAGTGAAGTAAATAACCACGGTTTTGATATCGAACGTTCTGTTAATCAAACAGTCTGGGCCAGATTAGGATTCGTTGCCGGCAGCGGTACCACTAACTCATTAAGTAATTATACTTTTACAGATAGATCTATCACTACGTCAGGTACATATTATTACAGACTGAAACAGATTAATAATGATGGGACCTATACATACTATAATAAAGCAGCAGGTGACATTGTTAAAGTGTTTAGAAATAGTGCCTTAAATCTATTAGATAATAATACAGAAGGAGAATCAGGTTCCGCTACAGAATTCTCGTTAAACCAAAATTATCCGAACCCATTTAACCCATCTACTATTATTGCCTATAGCATACCGCAGTCAGCCAATGTAACAATGCTTGTCTATAATTCAATCGGCCAGACTGTCAGGGTTCTTGAGAATGGATTTAAGAATGCAGGTAATTATACAGTATCATTCAACGCATCTGAACTTCCAAGCGGAGTTTATTTTTATCGCATAGAAGCAGGTCAGTTTTCTCAGATAAGAAAAATGATGTTATTGAAATAGTAGGATCAAAGCAAGCTTTGACCTTAAAACAGGAAAAGATTAGTCAAAAAATGCCCATCCGTTAGGATGGGCATTTTTATTTTTGAACTACTCGAGATTACTTAAACCTGTTCTGCAATAAAATTTTAGTCTATTTATAGTAATAGGTGGTAAATCCGGGAATTGGCGAAAAATAAATAAAATATATTTTTTTTGTCATAATGGTACACCTATGTAAAATAAATAAAGTTAATATGTTAAGGCTTCTTTATTTTACTAATTCCATTGTATGGGTTATCAATCCCTTTCTCCCTATTTTTCCATGACCAGGAATAACCAAGGCAGCCACCAAAAAGAATATTCCTTTTAGGAAGGTGGACCACAATATTGTCCTGAGTATGACTGGAACCAGGATAATAAACCTCCCAGGTTTTATTATCAAATGAAAGTGTTAATCCATTTTTAAGGGAAAATAAACTATCGGGGGGAGTAAGTTTTACATTTTTCCAATAAGTATAATACTTTTGCATAGAAGAATCTTTTAACATATCAAGCATCCCATTATCAAGTCCTCTTTCCTTTAACAATTTAACGCTGAGATCAGAACCATAAATAGCTGCGCCGATCTTTTTAAGATAACCATTACTACCAAACCGATCATTATGGAAATGAGTATTTATAGCAATTATTTTTATTTTTTTGGAATCTTTACCAACTAACCATTTAACCACTTGTTCAGTAGCTTCATCAGTATACGGGGTATCGAGAAATAAGTATTCACCTTCCTTAATTTTCATTACCAGACTATTTAAAGGCCAAGGGAAACTATGGGTGACTAAATAAATATCAGTATCGATTTCCTTGATAGTTCAATCTTTTTCCAGTTGAGAATTTATTTCTATATTATTCCCTTCATAAACAGAGTCAATAGTTATCACCCGAACATACTTGTCTTTAATCATAGCATTTAATTTTTTGAAGGCTGTATCATTTGTCAGAGAGATGCTACTTCCACAACATTCCGGGAGGAGGAGATAACAGAGAAATAAGAGAGGGAGAATAAGGATTCTGCTGTTGGTAATTATTCCGGACGGGAGAGGCTAAGGCGATTGTTTTATAATCATAATCAGGATCTATATTTATGTTTCTTAAAATTAATAATTAGAATAAAATTCAACGATTAAATATAAGGAATATGATTTGGAATGCGAAGGAGTCAGCTTTTCTTTTTGAAGAGTATCCAGCCGATTCCGACACCAATAAAGAGTGATATTATTGAGATAACCCAGATTCCACTTTGTCCACCCCATCCGATTCCATTCATCATTCCCCCGTTTATTAAACGAGTGCCAGAAAGTATGAAAATCACGAAGACTATTATGAGTCCTACGACGAGAGCTGCATAGGTTGTTTTGTTCACGACATTATTCTCCATTTGAAAAATTATATATGATTGAATACGAATTAAACTACGGAGAGATGTAAATAAGTATAATCGCCCAGAAGGTTGAAAAAGGAACTACATCCTGAACAAGAAAATTTCTATTAACTCAACTCATTCAAAAGAGTTAATCCTTTATTCATCCTTTTGGGTGATTGTTATAAATAATAGTTATACATAATATTAATCAAAGTTAAATAAAACCAAACTCTATTCAACAAAAGGAGCTTAAGACTATGAAATATGCATTTTCATTAATTATTTGTATGGCGTTTTTTCTCTGTTTTACCTCATGTAGTAAAAAGGAATCCAAGGGAGATAATAAGGAATCCGTAGGACTGTTCCCAGTTGTTTTAGGGGGCAAAACCGGCTTTGTTAACAGAGATGGAAAACTGGTTATCAATCCACAATTTGATGATGCGAGGAATTTCTATGATGGTTTAGCTTTAATAAGTAATGGCGGCAAAGCAGGCTATATTGATAAAGAAGGGAAAAACATTATCAATCCTCAATTTGACGTTGCAGGAGATTTTTCTAATGGTTTAGCTGCCGTAAGCACAGGCGGAAAGTGGGGTTATATAGACAAAGAAGGAAAATACATTATTAATCCTCAGTTTGACAATGCCAGGAATTTCTCTAATGGTTTCGCTATGGTAAGCAGCGGCGGCAAGGTGGGCTATATAGACAAAGAAGGAAAAAACATTATCAATCCTCAGTTTGATGATGCCAGGGATTTTTATAATGGTTTAGCTGCAGTAAGAACAGGCGGAAAGTGGGGTTTTATTAACCAAGAAGGTAAATATATTATCAATCCTGAATTCGACAATGTCAGGAATTTCTCTGATGGATTTGCTGTAGTAAATACCGGTGGAAAGGCAGGCTATATAGACAAAGAAGGAAAAAGCATGATCAGTCCTCAGTTTGATGTTGCAGGAGATTTTTCTGATGGTTTAGCTGTGGTAACGACAAGCAACAAGATGGGATATATTGACAAAAAAGGGAATTACATTATCAATCCTCAGTTTGACGTTGGCAGTGATTTTTCCGATGGTTTAGCTGCAGTAAGTACAGGCGGAAAGTGGGGCTATATTGACAAAACAGGAAAATATATTATTAATCCTCAGTTTGACAATGTGAGGAATTTCTCACATGGTTTTGCTGTAGTAAGCAGCGTTGGCAAGGTGGGTTATATAGACAAGGAAGGGAAATACGTTATAAATCCCCAGTTTGATAATATGGATAATTTCTTTGATGGTTTAGCAAAAGTAACCGTCAGTAATAAGACGGGTTATATAGACAAAGACGGTAAATATATTTGGAATCTAAGCAACTAACGGTTGAAGATAAGGGATACAATTGGAAATATACCAAAGCTATAGAGACCTATAAGCATTGAGGATACGGTGGATAGTTTGTGAACTGCGCGAACACATTTATAAAATAGAATCATAAAGGCGGAGAGATAGATTACAAAGGTTATCCAGAGGAGGGTTCTCCATATTGAAGGAGAGTTCATAGCGATTTCATGCTAATTAGCGTTAATAATATTTACATCAATGTATAACCGATTAAAGGTATTAGAATATATATAAAGCCATATCTGAAATATCGTTATTAAACCATAACCGCAGGCAACTTTTCTGGTTCAGCAAGTAATTCATTTTTTAATAATCTTCTGCTTTCTACCGATCATAAAATATAAAATGGCACCTAGTATAGGGATCAATACTACAACAATTATCCATATAAGCTTATAGTTCTTCTTAAAATTATTTTTTAGTATATCAACGAAAGCCGACACCCAAAATAGAATGAAAAAAGCAATAATAAGTATAGATCTTATTCTGAATATTGGAGGCATAATTAAAGGGTCAGAATCTTATTCCAATAAATTTTATTAACGGGAATGCCATGAAACAAATTTTCTTTACGAGTTTTAAGAACACGCTCACCCGGATAAAGAATTTCTACCGATTCAGATTCGTGGATTGAACTATGGCAATCATCTATTATTTGATTGATAATACTTGAAATCGGCAATGGTCGTCCTGATTCAAGAATTTCGGCAGCATTAGTTGTCAGCACTCCATTTTTATTGTAACCGCCGGGCACCGGGAGCGGCAATCCTTTCGATTTTGCAATTTCCATTTTACCATAAGAGAATTGCGATAACGCCATGTCGATAACAATTGCTTCGTTTCAGTAAAAATTCTTGCACAAATATTTGCTTTCTCCGGTGTGAAGTCATATTTGAGTAGTATGCGATGAAATTCTTTCATCATTTGCTCAAATGTAATTCTTATTATTTCAATAGAATTTTGTTTTTCGTTTTCCATCTGAATTTAATTTATGAGTTGTGCCTATTGAATGAAATTAAACGATTAAAGATAAGGAATAATATTGGAATGTAACAAAGCTGCAGAGACCTATGAGTATTGAGGATACGGGGGAAAGTTTGTGAACTGCGCGGACACATTTATAAAATAGTATCATAAAGGCGGAGTTAGATTACAAAGGTAGTCCAGAGCAGGGATCTCCATATTGTAGGAGAGCTCATAGCGATTTCATGCTGAAGGGGTGTATGGGGTGAATACTGATGGAGCTCCTCCACCAAATAGGATTTGATTGTCTTTCTATCTGGATCTTTATAAGTTTAAATAATGGCGCGAAATAGTGTTTGGTTATTATAAAGAAAGGAGTATTTAATGAATTATTCTAAAATATTATTTGGTATACTTGCGTTTATTACTATGTCAGGTATGAGCTACACCCAAACCGGATGGTCATTTCAAACTAATCCCATCCCCCCAAGCACAACTAATGATCTCGGTAAAGTTCAATTCGTTAGCTCCACTGAAGGTTGGATTTCTGCACCGAACGGGGATTTACTTCACACTACTGATGCCGGTGCAACCTGGAATAGAGTGACTCCATTTCCCAATGATACAGTTACTTCATCGGCGGACCCGGCAAATTCAATGTCGTGGGTAAATAAATCTCATGGCTGGAAAATAAACTGGTTTGGAACATCATTTACAAATGCACATGGTGCTGTTATTCATCAAACTACTGACGGAGGGGTCAGTTGGACAAAAAAAATCCTTTCTTCTACAGCCGGTGATATAGGTGTCCAAGTTCAGTTTGTTGATGAACTAAACGGGAGAGCACTTATTTATAATTTTTCAACAGGTAACCCACAATTTCTGCAAACCACTGATGGTGGTAATAATTGGAGTCCCTTTAGTGGAGCAGGTATATTTTATTTTGTTGATCCAAACAATGGCTGGTCGTATGCAGGTTCCGGTCCGCAAGGCGTAAATACACCATACATGATTTACCATACTACAAATGGCGGGACAAATTGGGTTAGACAATTCTCCGATTCTATTACGGGCAGTTATCATGCCATTCAATTCACTGATCTAAACAACGGCTGGATTGTTGGCGACAGTAGTAAAATCCTTAAAACAACTAATGGCGGAGTCAATTGGGTGCGGGTAACTAATTCAGGGATTGATCCTAATTCGGAAAGTAAATGTGTCTTCTTCCTTAATGCGAATACCGGTTGGATTGGTACCAATGATGGTATTATTGATTTAAATCCAAATCGTGTAATTCTCTACACTACTAACGGTGGTGCAAGTTGGACAAAACAATATCCTCTGATCTCAAATGGTATATTTAGCATTTTCTTCTGGGATGAAAACAATGGCTGGTTTACTGCAGGTAATTGTGTGCAAAATTGCGACGATACTTATCCTGATTCATTAAAGATTTGGCAGGGAGTAATCGGTCATACCAGTAATGGCGGTGTTACCGGAGTTGAAGAGAACAAATATACATCGTTACAATTTTCATTATCTAATAATTATCCGAATCCATTCAACCCGAGTACTGTAATTTCATATTCCATACCGTCTGGCACTAATGTTGAATTAATTATTTATAATATATTAGGGCAGGTTGTTAAAGTTCTGGAGAACGGATATAAGAATGCCGGGAATTATTCAATTACCTTTTCTGCAGATGAACTTCCGAGCGGGATTTATTTTTACAAAATAGAAGCAGGACAATTCTCTCAGGTAAAAAAGATGATTTTTATTAAATAAAAGTTTTATCTTTGATAAGTGACTTTTCGTATCTGTTTATAAAATAATTATAAGCAGTTATGTACTTTAACAATAAATAATGGCTGTCATGACAAACTATTTCAAAACAATTCTGATTATCATTTTCTTATTATCTTGTTCAATCAGCTTATTTCCTCAAATTCCCGGTGCCTATGCTGATGGCATTCACAAGGATACTAAGGCAATTCAAGCGGCATTCGATAGTATAGCAAATCTGGGCGGCGGAATGGTTCACTTTACAGAAGGCGTATACCTTACCGGACCATTTGTCCTCAAAGGGGATAACTTGATTGTTCAGATTGATAGCGGCGCTACAATTTTGGCTTCCCCCAATATGAAAGATTATTACCCCGTTGGCGCTGATACATCCCTTCCGCTTACTAATACTCTAAACTTTATTTCAGCCAGCGGTTTCAGGAACATGACTATTCAGGGGAAAGGAACAATCGACGGACAGGGCTCTGTCTGGTGGCCAACTATCGATAATCCTCCGCGCCCCCGAATGCTAGAACTCGAGAAAGGAGTTCATCTGGAAGTAAAAGAAGTCACTCTAACAAATTCTCCCAAATTTCATCTGTGTCCAGAGCATTGTTATGATGTCTATATCCACGATATCCGAATTATAGCTCCTTCTAATTCGCCCAATACAGACGGGATTGATCCGGGTATTTCCCACAAAGTTTTGATTACAAATTGCTATATCGACAACGGCGACGATAATATCGCATTCAGCCCGAGCAGTTCTGATGCAGGGTGGACAGCCGCAAGCACCAACATCACGATCAAAAACAACACATTCATGCACGGTCATGGAGTCTCCATCGGCAGTTATACTCAGGGTGGTGTCGATAGCATGTTGGTCGATAGCTGCACTTTCACTAACACCGATAACGGCATCAGGATAAAATCTCAGCGCGGCAGGGGAGGTAACATTCACGGCATTACATATAGCAATTTAACTATGACTAACGTCCGCTACCCTATCTATTTTACAGCTTTCTACTCCGGCATTCCAGCTCAGAATGTAGATACTTTATTCCCTATTACCAGTACAACACCCTACTACCATGATATAAAGGTTATTAATCTCACTTCAACAAATACTGCCTCAAACTCTGTCGCTGGTATAATCGTCGGAGTTCCGGAAGAACCTCTAAATAATATCATATTGCAGAATGTAAAACTTTCTGCCTATAAAGGGATTCAATTGCGCAATGCATCAATCTCAGTCTCTGATACAATGCTTATAAATGTAACTTCAGGGCCCCGCATCATTTATGAACTTAGAAGTCAATTGGTCACAGGCATCAGTAATAACCCTGCAACTGTTTTGGCAGGATATTCCCTGCTGCAGAATTATCCCAACCCCTTTAATCCAAGCACCACAATAAAATTTTCATTGTCCAAAACAATGCATGTAACATTAAGCATTTACAACTCAATGGGACAGGAAGTTTCTAAACTAATTTCAAAAGATATGAACTCAGGAGTTTATACAACTGAATGGAATGCTTCGGGTTTTGCGAGCGGAATTTATTTCTACAGAATACAAACAGGGAGTTTTGTTGAGACTAAAAAGATGATTCTCTTGAAATAAAATTAGTAGTGGTGTAAACTAATGCTATAAAGCCGTCGGTTAATTCTAACGGCTTTTTTATTTGATAATATTAAGGAATGCCATATTTAATTGATAAAGAATTATAGTATAACAGAATATGAAATATAATGAAACTCTATTTATTCCAGGGTGAGTACATGATAACAAATAAATTTCTAATATGAGAAATAATCTGTCTACGAAAATATTTTTTACACTTCTGTGTTTAACAACTCTTGCTAATGCCCAGCAAAATATTTCTACTAGACATGAATTATATCCATTTGGTAATTTTGGAAATAATATACTTAACAGCTTTAAAGGG
>OBLW0100000185.1_pt1 | contig 51757 bp, 40 predicted proteins | sample 1520161 | NCBI WGS metagenome assembly OBLW01 (sample SAMEA3539309, study PRJEB22396) | soil metagenome | biome: tundra; feature: field; material: soil | place: USA | collected 2010-05 | depth 0.15 m
GGCGAGGCCCTCGACGCGCTCGCGGCGGGGGAAGAGGTCGACGGTCCGACCCGGAGCGAATTGCTGCTCGAAGCCGCGCAAGCGGCGGCGAGGTCGGGCGAGCCACACAGCGCTCAAGATCGCGCTCTCCGTGCCGCCGACGCAGCGCCGGAGCGCGCCACGCCCCAGCTCCTGGCCCGCGCCCTCGAGTATCGGCTCCGCGGGGCGGGAGCGCCCGACGAAGCGCGCCGGACGATCGAAGAGCTCGGACGCATTCGCGATACGATCGACGGCCCCGACGCGGCGCTCCGCGCGTTCCTGATGGCCGAGGCCCTCGACGTCGTACAGGGTCGCGGCGCGGGGCTGCGAGAGCTCGAAGCCGCTCGCGCGCAGATCGGCGATCATCCGCTCCTCGGACTGGGGCTGGCGGAGCGTTTCGCGTCGATGGGCGAATCGTCGGCGGCGGTCGACGAGTATCGGCTCGCGCTCCGAGGGTCGCTCCTCGACCTGCGCAAGGCGGGCAGCGTCGCCCTTCACGCGGCCGACGCGGCGCTGCGGGCTGATCGCGAGCAAGACGCGGCTCACTTCATCGACCTCGCGCTGACCGATCCCGACACGCGCACACAGGCGCAGGCGCTCCGCACGCGAATGCTCGAGCGCTCGGCGCCGGCGGCTCCCGCGGCGTCCGCGCTGATCACGCTCGACGCCGACCATCGACTCTATGAACTCGAGGCCGCTGTCCGCACGGCCACGACGCCCGTGGGCCGAGCGAGCTCGAGGCTCGCGCTGGCGCGATCACGCATCGAACGAGGCGACACTCCGGGCGCCGAGCCGCTCTTGTGGGAGGCGCTGGCCGACGGGCTCCTCGAGGCCGGCGATGCCCTCGCGCCCATCCTGTCGTCTACGCCCGATCGCGTACGAGACGTGGTGCGCTTGCGTCGCCAGCAGGTGACCCTCGAGCCGGGCGACGTGGGCCGACTCGAGCTCCTGCGGGCTGCGGCCCTCGCCGACGACGACCGCGTCTACGCTCGCGCGGTCGAGCACGTGCTCCGCGCCTTCGACCCCGGCGCGGGTCCTCTTCCGCCCCCGCCACTCTCGACGCAACCCGAGCAGCCAGGGATCTTCGCGCTGCTGACGCGTCCCTCGCGCGACGCGGCCGGCGAGGCTCTTGCGGCGTTGTGGGAAGGGGCGACCCACCTCTTCGCGCGCGACCCGGCGATCTACGGAATCACCGCCCTCGAGCGCGTCGTCCCTGGACCGACGTCCATCGTGGCCCGACTCTACGAGATGGCGCTCCGGCTCCTCGACATCCCGCGTGTGCCGCTCTTTCTGACGCGGACGCCGGCGGGCGCACCGTCGGTTCAAGTGGCGTTGCTCACCCACCCGTCGGTCTTGCTCGCGGGCGACGTTCACGAAGAGAACTCGGCGCTGCGTTTCGCGCTGGGCTGGGGACTCTCGGCGGCGCTCTCGCACAATGTCCTCCGGCTCGCGGTGTCTCCGGCCGAGGGCCTCGGTCTGGTCGAGGCCATGCGCGCCGCGTTCGGCCCGCCCGAGATCGGCCGTCGGGTCGAGGCGCACGCGGCTCGCCTCGCGCAGTCTTTCTGGCAGACGGTCCCCGCGAGGACGCAGCGACGGCTCCAGGAGCTGCTCGGCGGCGGATCGTTCCCCGACCACGCGGACCTCGTCGCGCGAGCTCATGAGAGCGGTCGGCGCGTCGGGATGTTCCTCGCCGGAGACTTCGCCTGGGCGGCGCGCCAGCTCCTGGCCGACACGGCCGGCGAGCATGGCGCGCTCTCCCTGGCCACGCTCCGGACCCTGTGCGAGGAGCTCCCGGACCTCGCTGATCTCTTGCGACTCGCCGTCAGCCCGGAGTATGCGGAGGCGCGCTGGCACGTGGTGGCGCCCGCGTCGCAGCGTGGCATGATCCCGTCGGGCCGTTACAGCCTTTACTGATGCCGCAGACGGTTCGCTCATCGAATCGAGCACTCCGCGCTCTCGTCCTGGCCGCTGCGGTCGGCGCAGCCGTTCCGGTGGTCGCAGGCGGTGTCGCAGCGTGCATAACGTCGCCGCCACCCGACCTCCCGGAGCTTCCTCTTCGAGGGCCTCGCATCCTCGAAGATGCGGTTCGACCGGTCACGGACCAGTATCTGACGGGCCTTGTCGTCGGCAGGGAGTTCGTCGTACCGGTCGAGGTCACCGACACCACGCATCCGATCGTCGGACGGGTGTTCGTCGACTTCAATCCGGGGCCCACCAACATGCCGCCTACGACGAACTATGTTCGTCAGGTCATAGCGGTCCCGACGCTCGATGGTGGTGTGACGAACCTGTCGTTTTTTTTGTCGCCCGCGAACCTCGGCGATCCGACGGCCTGTCACATCATCGAGTTCATCGTCGCCGGGTCCTTTGACGAAATGAGCGGCTCGTCCCACACGCCCACGCCGGGAGACAACCTGGGGGGCGACAGCGTCTCCTGGTTCTACACGCCGAACGGCCCGAACGGCTGCTTCGCATACGACGCGAGCGACGGCAGCGCGGTACAGGGGGACGCATCGCAAGACGGCCCGCCGCTTCCCGACGGGACAGGGACCCATTGACGCGAGCGATCGCGGCCATTGCGACGAGGGCGTCTACGTCGGTGCGTGCTGTCGGCGGCCTCGGGATGGTGCTCGTCGTCGGCATGGCGTGTGACGCCATCTCGCCAGTGGTCACCGCCGGGCCGCCGATCAACGCGTGTCCGGCCCACCCGTGCGCAGCGTATAAACACCAGCCGGGGAGCGCGCCGTCGTGCAGCGACGATGGCGTATGCGCGGTCGCCGCGAGCCCCGGCGATACGCTCCTCGTGATTGGCCTTGCGGTCGATTCGCTCTTCGCGCCGGGGCGGACGTACTTGACCACGCTCGACCGCGCGACCGAAGAGAACGGGCCGTGCGCGATCTTCAACTGCAGCCCGCCTACCTGCTTGCTTCCCTTGTGGGTGCAGGACACCAATCTCTATGTCGTGAGTCCAAACGCCGCGCTTTCGGTCCGCTGGGACCTCGGCAACATGGGTTTCACTGCGCTCCCGGCGCAGGCGACATACCGGCCGCTCCTGCCGCTGGGAGGATCGATGGCCGACGCGATCGACCTCGGGCTCCCGCTCGATCCGGTGCCGGCGACGAACAGCACCACCTTCTCCGCGTCCGGTCCCGAAGGCGGGCCAGCTCTCCAGTTTCAGGCGTACATGCAGCCCGGCTGCTACGAACGCACGCTTCAGCCGTACCCGCCGTTCTCGGAGGCGTTTCCCCCGGAAGTGAAGCCGTGGAGCCGGGCCACGGGAATGAATCCGGTGGACCACTTCGATACCACGAGCGAAGAGACCGAACTTCCGATGGGGCGACCGAATCTCACGATCCCCACCTTCCCCACCTTCCAGATTGCGCGAGCCGAAGGCCTCGACGGGTGGACGGCATATCTCCGGAGCATCGCGACGAAGCGCATCTACTCGAACGTGGCTCCCCTCAGCGGCTCGCTCGTACCCGAGGTCATCCTCGCGACCAATCACCTCGGCGCCACCGGGGACGCGCTCGACGGGCTCGAACTCGTGATGGCTCCCCCGGCCGGGACGCCGCAGCCGACGGAGGTGATCGCGCCGGTCTTGCAGGAGCTCCCCTTCCACGAAACGTACCCGTCGATGCCCTTGCCGATCGCGATGAGCGGCCGGATCAGCACGCCCGCGGGGGTCGCGGTGCCGGCCACGGTCGTCTTCACCGCGATGGATATCTTCGAGCGAACGGGGACGACCTTTCCGCCCAACTTCGAATTCGTCACGCAAGTCCAGACGAGTACCGATCGGCGGTCCGGCGCATCCACGTATTCGGTCGTTCTGCCTGCGGGCGACTACGCGATCGCTGTGCGACCGACCGATGATTCCAGCGCGGTCACGCTCTCGGCACGTGCCGTCGGCGGGCCGGCGGCGGGGGGCGGGAGCGTCGATCTGGCAGTGGGGCAGCTCGTACCGGTCTCCGGTTACGTGTTCGTGGCCGACGAGCGCTCGCTCGGCGAGGCCATCGTCGAGGCCGTGCCGACGGCGTGCGCCTCGAACGGGACGGTCACCGTGCCCGACGCATCGAACACCCAGTCTCTCGCGCTCAGGACAGGGTCCGAGTTCTGTATGCCCAGAGCCGCTCAGACCATCACGAGGAACGACGGGTCGTTCATCCTGGCGCTCGATCCGGGCGGCTATCTCCTGCGCGTCCGGCCCGTCGAGGGGTCTCGTCTACCGTGGACGATGCAACCTCTGGCGATTGACCCCGCTTCGGGCCCCGTGTTCCTGGACCGGATCTATGTGCCGGCGCCCGTTCGGGTCCGCATGACCCTCGATGACACGTCTAGAAACGCGATTAGTAACGCGATCGTGCGCATCTTCACCGATCCTTCGCAGGGGACCCCACCCGTCGAGCTGGGGCGTGCCATCACGGACTACTTGGGGAACTATGAAATCGATCTTGCGCCCCCGACTCCGTAGCGCGCTCCGGGTTCTGGTATGCTCTTGCCGCGAGCGCGCGCCAAGACGCGCGCCCCGCGGACGAGAGATCCCATGCAGAACGAGGCCCGCATCAACCTCCTCGCGCGCGTCGCACGTTCCGCGCCGCCCCTCGCAGGGTCGGTCGAGCCGGCCAGCTCGGGCTCCATTCTCTCTCTCGCCGCCGCCTCCTATGGCTCCCGCCCCTCGGGCGACGCGACGGTGCCGACGGGCTTCGACCCGCTGGCCGTGGCGCTGTTCGAGGCCATCGTCGAGGGAGCCTACGTGGTCGCCAATGCCGACGGGGTCTTCGACGACGACGAACGGCGCACCTTCGAGAAGGTCGTGGTCACTGCGTGCGGTGGCACGGTGGCACCGAATCAGATCGCCGCTCTCGTGAACGACCTGAGCGATCAGCTCGAAGAAGACGGCGTCGACCGCCGCGTCGAGATGATCGGCAAGGCGGTCACGAAGAAGGACCACGCGCGTGAGATCCTCCGCATCGCGGCGCTCCTCGCATACGTGAGCGAAGACGTGAGCCCGATCGAGCGCGAGGTCCTCGGAAAGCTCGCCCGTCAATTCGGGATCGAGCCCGGCGAGGTCGACACCGCGCTCGCCGAGGCGCGCGATGCCGTCGCGCATGGGCGGTAGATAGTCCGATTCGAGCCGGCGGCTCGACCTCTCGGTCGACGGAGCAGGAGCCCACGCTCGGGTCCGCAGCGGCTAACTGCTCGGTATCGCGGCGAACGCGTCGCGGTAGAGGGCGGCGTCGTCGCGGCGTTGCGCGGCGTCGGCGCGGAATGCCATTCGTTCGAAGACCGCTCGGGCGCGCGCGGCGAGGGCCTCCCGACGCGCGGGAGGCGCGTCTTCGAGACGTCCGACCAGCAGCGCGACGAGCTCGTGACCGCGACCCAGGTCTTCGAGGAGCGCCGTGAGTTCGTCGGCCAGGGGCTCGTTGGCCGGGTCGTCACGCAGGCGCCGCGTCAACTCGTCGACTCGAGCCCCCTTTTCGACGTCTTCGTCGGGGACGTCGTCGGCCATCGCCAGGTCCATCGCCAGGTCCATCGCCAGGTCCATCGCCAGGTCCATCGCGTGCAGGCGCGGAGGGCCGAGGACTTCCGGCGCGGCGGCTTGCTCGCCATCCGCATCGTCCTCATCGGCCCGCTCGCTTTCGAGCCGAGCGAGCTCGGGAGAGGAGCGGTGCGCGAGCCGTGAACCGACCTCACGATACGCGCGGCGCGCCTCGACATCGTGGGGGAGGAGGCGCAGTGCGACGGCCAGGTGCCGCTGCGCGGCCAGCGAATCGTCGCGCACGTCGCGCTCCATCGTCGCCGCCTCGAGGAGCAGGCGAACGATGGCGTGCGCTTCCGGGTCGCCGACCCGAGCGGCGGGGGTCAGCGATGCGGCGGCGTCGCGGAGCCGGGCGAAGGCGAGGGTCGCGCCTGCGAGATCGCCCAGGCGGGCCCGCCACCGCCCCTCGAGGCCCCGCGCCGTCGCGGCCTCCGGGGCGGTCGCGGGGATGGCGGAAGCGTGTGCGATCGCCGTGGGCAGGTCGTCGAGTCGCTCGGCGAGGGCCGTCGCAAGCGCGAGGCGGACCGACGACTCCGCACCGCCGCGCGAGCGGACGATCTCGAGCGCTCGATCGAGTAGCGACACCCCACGCGCTTCGCGCCCCTCGCCGAGAAGGGCCACGCCCAGCCCCGTGAGCGCGCCGGGTTCGTCGGGCGCATACCGAAGAGCGTGCTCGAAGATCGGACCGGCGTGCGCCGCCGCGCCTCGGGCCTGCCACGCGCGCCCTGCGCGCAGCCATACGGCGTACTTTGCGTGCGCACCCCGCGCGAGCGCCTCGAGGTGTTCGACGTCGGCCAGCGCGTCTTCGAGACGTCCGAGCGTCAGCCGGGCATCGACGCGGCGCCACCGGGCGGGCACCGAGCGCGGGGCGAGCGCAAGCGCCCTATCGAGCCATCGCGCCGCGTCTTCGGGATCCCGTGACGCTCGGCCGGCCAGCTCGAAGGCCCGCGCTGCAAGTGAAGGCGCCGGTTCGGCGTCTCCGGCGCGCTCGAAGCTCGCGATGGCCGCGTCCGCGTCGCCCACCTGCGAGAGGAGCTCGCCAGTGACGAAGCCGGTGCCAGCTCTCCCCACACCTCGGCCGGTAGGGCGGCCGAGGGCGCTGGAGCTCACCTCGGCCAGCGTGGCGAGCGCGGCTTCGGCGCGCACGGGCATGCGAGCGTCGATCTCGACGACACGAGCCGCGATCTCGGCATGACGCGGGGCCCGTTCGAGGGCTTCGGTGTACGCGATGCGGGCCGCGACGAGATCACCACGAAGCAAGGTGTCGTCGGCCTCGACGAGCAGCGCGGCGACCTCCCGTGCCCGAAGGGCGTCTTCGGTCGGCGCGGCCGCGTCGGCGTCGCGCGCCGCGTGGGCGATCCACGTATCGCCGTCGGCGGCGAGCGCCGACCAACGGACGCCTTCGGTCGCGGGAAGGCGAGCGCCCACCGAAGGGAAGAGCGCGAGCAGCACGAGTCTCGCAGGCCGGCGCAAGGTGAAGATGGCTCCGGCGCGGCTCGCGCTGGTGCCGAGCACGGCGTGGAGGCACGCCATCGCGGTGGCAGTCGGCGGCTCGGGAAGCCCAGCGCCGCGCGCGTTCGAAACGATGAGCACGAGTCCGTCGCCCTCCGCGAGCGCGTGGACGTCGAACGCCACGATGGCATCGTCGCGGTCGCGCTCAGCGCCGGGCGGGATCTCGAGCGCTTCGGAGGGCGCGTTCATCGCTGCGCTCACGCAGACCGTCGAGCGGGCCCGTCCCACCTGGATCCAGACTTCCGGAGTTCGTGTGCCCACGAGCCCGCGGAGCTGTGGAGCCATCCACCGCTCGAGGGTCCGCGCAGAGACCTCGATGCGGAGCGCGCGAAGCTCGCCGCGTCGATGCCGGAACCGCGCGACGCCGCCCGAGACATCGACCGGAAAGCGCACTCCCGGCAAGCTCGTCGAGAGCTCGACAACACGAAGGCAGCCTATTTCTGCGGGTTCGGCGAGCTCGAGTCCGATCCCCGCGCGGCCTATCGCGAGGGCGAGGGCGACCGGCGAGGCGGTCGCCTCCTGCTGCCGTGGCCCCCGGCCGCCCGGCTCCCGGACGCCGCCCGGGCCGTCCCCCCGGTCGCGATGGCGGCGAGGCCGCGCATCGGGCAGGTCGCGCGCGTCGCGCGCGTCGCGACGCGCCCGATGCGGGGGCTGCTCGCCTTCGACGTCCCGTCGGGTTGGCATGATCCTTCAGATAGGAGGGTACCGTGCGCCCCCTCCTCCGCGCGACTTTGCCGCGTTCGGGCCGCGCGTACGGGCACCGGCTCGCACCGGCTCTCAGAGCGCTTTCCCCGCAAAACCCTTCGACGCTCGGCTTGACCCGACCGGACGCGCATGTGAAAACCCGGGATGCATCCGGTCGACTGAGCCTCGATCGAACTCGCAGGAACCTCCGCATTTGACTGCTCCCCGGAACGCGCGATCGGAGACCGCGAGGCCCCAACGAGCGAGAGCTCGTCGATGATCTCGAAGGAGACGATCTCCCTCGTGCGCGATCGGACGGACATCGTCGCCGTCATCTCGGAGACCGTTCCGTCGTTGAAGAAACGTGGTCGCCGGTTTCTCGGCTTGTGCCCGTTCCACAAGGAGAAGACGCCGAGCTTCAACGTCAACGCCGACACCGGTCTCTACCACTGCTTCGGGTGCAAGGAGAGCGGCGACGCGATCCGGTTCCTCGAGAAGATCGAGGGATACGCGTTCGCCGAAGCGGTCCGCGCGCTCGCCGAGCGCGCCGGAATTCCGATCGAAGAAGAGCGCGGCGCCGCTCCCACCGAAGCCGAGCGGCACAAGCGCGAGCGCGCGGCTCTCTATGCCGCGATGCAAATGGCGGCGACCTGGTACGAGGAGCAGCTCGTCGAGCACCCGCTCGCGCCCATGGCGATCGCCGAGCTCGGTCGGCGCGAGCTCACGCCCGCCGATGCTGCCGTGAAAGACTTCCGCGTCGGATACGCCCCGGCAGGGTGGGAGGGGCTCGCGGCGTTCCTCAAGAAGCAGGGCGTCTCTCCTGCGGTCGGCGAGAGCGTCGGTCTCCTGGTCCCGCGCTCGAGCGGCTCCGGCTACTACGACCGCTTCCGCCACCGCCTGATGTTTGCCGTCGCCGACGCGCAAGGGCGCGTCGTGGCGTTCAGCGGGCGCGCGCTCCCGCCGCCGCCGGGCGAAGACGAGCAGCGGGATGCGCCTCGCGATCCCCCGCCCAAGTACATCAATTCGCCGGAGAGCCCGATCTACGTCAAGGGGGCCACGCTGTTCGGCCTCTGGCAGGCTCGACACGCCATCCGGCAAGAAGACCGGGCCATTCTCGTCGAAGGGAACTTCGACGTCGTGAGCCTCCACGCCCGCGGCGTCACGAACGTGGTCGCGCCCCTCGGCACGGCTTTCACGATCGATCAGGCGAAGCTTCTCTACCGCTACACGCGAAACCTGACGCTCCTCTTCGACGGCGACACCGCGGGCCGCAAGGCGGTGACGGCGGCCCTGGAGCCCAGCGAGCAGGTCGAGCTCGACGCCGAGGTCGCCGTGCTGCCCAACGGAACGGACCCCGACGAGTTCGTGCGTAGCAAGGCATCGGCGGGCACCGGCGGCGCCGAAGCGCTCAAACATCTGATGGGCCAGGCGCGCGGCGTCCGTGAGTACTTGCTCGACGTCGAGTTCGACGTGGCCTTCAACCCCACGAACTCGCGCGAGCTCAGCGCCCGTATCGACAGGGTGTGCGACATCATCGCCGGCGAGAAGGACCCCTTCCGCAGGACGATGCTCAAAGCGCGCGCCGACGACGCTCTCGGCCGCCTCGACCTTGTCCGCTTCGCTCGTGATGCTATCGAGCCTGCGCGCAGGAAGTTCGCTCTCGCGGCCCGGACAGGCCGCGTCTCCGTCGGGCCGAGACCGTACGAGGCGCGGGTGAGGCCGCGGCCTCCCGGGCAGGAAGAAAGAAAAGCCATTGTCGGCGCGATCCTCGAGTTCCCCGAGCTATTGGACGATTCCAGTGTGCGTGGAGACCTCGAGCTCCTCGAAGGCGATGCGGCACGGATCGTGGCGGCAGTAGCGAAATGCACACGAGTGACGGCAAGCGGCGAAAAGCGGCTGGACGTCACCGAACTCCTTGCGCAAATGAATCCTGCGATCCAAGCCTTCGCGTCCGCGCGTTTGGCGGCTCCGGCGCTCGAGACGCTGGACGAGGCGCGTCTACTCGTGGCCGCAAACTCCAAGAAACTTCGAGAGACTACCGTCGCGCAGGAGAACCGCGACGCAGTTCGTGAGCAGCACCGCGTCGTCGGTGATTGGGAGGCCGAAGTGGAGTTGGTAAAGCAGGCGGAAGCGCTCTCCCTGGGGCGACACGGGTTGAGTCCGCGGTGACGGGTGGAGCACGGGGCGGGGAAGCTGCGTAGCAGCGTCCCTCGATTCGCGTATGGGGCAGAAGCACCGAGGTAGCGATGGCGACGAAGAATCGTGATCGGAAAGAAGTTCAGCAGCTCATCGAGATGGGGAAGTCGAAAGGCTTCCTGACCTATGACGAGGTGAACGACGCACTCCCGGCCGACATGGTCGCGGCCGATCAAATGGACGACGTTCTCGGGGTCCTGGGCGACGAAGACATCGAGATCGTCGATGCCGCCACCCAGGTGAAGATTGCGCCGAAGCGGATCGCGGAGGAGCAGCACGCCGAGCAGAAGGTCTCGCGCGATCGCGAGCACAACCCGACCTCGACGCCGCCAAAGGAGGGAGAGGACCTCGACGGCTATTACTCGAAGAGCAACGACCCGGTACGCATGTACCTGCGCAAGATGGGGAGCGTCTCGCTCCTCACGCGCGAGGGTGAAGTCGAGATCGCCAAGCGCATCGAGCAAGGCGAGCACATGGTGCTCTCGGCGATCCTCAACTCGCCGGTGGCCGTCCGCGAGATCATGGATCTCGGCGACAAGCTCCGGAAGCACAAGATCCGGGTCAAGGACATCATCCGCGACGCCGACGACGAGAACGCCGAGTTCGACGAGGAAGAGGCGGATCGCCGCATCCTTCGCCTCATCGACAAGGTGAAGCATCTCGACAAGGTCGCGGCGGATCTCAAGGTGTCGCTCGCGGATTGCGCCCAGTCCCGCAAGAAGGGGATCGAGGCCGAGGTCGACGCGAACCGCCAGAAGATGGTGGAGACGCTCGAAGAGATGCGGCTCAACAAGAAGACGATCGAGAAGGTCGTCGCGAAGCTGCGCGGGCTCATCCAGCGCATCGAGCGCGCCGAGACGGGGATCATCGATCTCGCGAGGCGCGCAGGCGTCGAGGTCGATCAGCTCCGCAAAGAGGCTCGACAGTCGCGCGCCGACGCCGGGGCCGAGCGGAAGTACAAGAAGAAGTACGGTCTCACGCCAGACGATGTCCTCGGCGCGCACTCCGCCGCGCAGAAGAACCTGAAGAAGGTGGAGGAGGAGCTCCAGCTCGACGTCAAGGAGCTGCGCGAGTCGTACGAGTCGATCCGCGAGGGAGAGCGCATCGCTGACAAGGCGAAGGCCGAGCTCGTCGAGGCCAATCTGCGCCTCGTGGTCAGCATCGCGAAGAAGTACACGAACCGCGGTCTGCAGTTCCTCGATCTCATCCAGGAGGGGAACATCGGCCTCATGAAGGCCGTCGACAAGTTCGAGTACAAGCGCGGCTACAAGTTCTCGACCTACGCCACGTGGTGGATCCGCCAGGCCATCACCCGGGCCATCGCCGATCAGGCCCGCACCATCCGTATCCCGGTGCACATGATCGAGACGATCAACAAACTGATCCGGACGAGCCGGTACCTCGTTCAGGAGTACGGCCGCGAGCCGACCCCCGAAGAGATCGCCGAGAAGATGGAGCTGCCGCTCGACAAGGTCCGCAAGGTCCTGAAGATCGCCAAGGAGCCCATCAGTCTCGAGACCCCCATCGGCGAAGAAGAGGACTCGCACCTGGGCGACTTCATCGAGGACAAGAGCGTCGTGTCGCCGGCCGAGGCGGTCATCAACATGAACCTCGCCGAGCAGACCCGCAAAGTCCTGAAGACGCTGACGCCGAGGGAAGAGAAGGTCCTTCGCATGCGGTTCGGCATCGGAGAGAAGAGCGATCACACGCTCGAAGAGGTCGGTCAGGATTTCGAGGTCACGCGCGAGCGCATCCGCCAGATCGAGGCCAAGGCGCTCCGCAAGCTGCGGCACCCCTCCCGCAGCAAGCAGCTGAAGAGCTTCATCGAGAGCTGACGGGCGTCTGGGTCTGGTCGCCGCGATGCGTCGTCAGGCGCGAGTCGGCCCCCCCGGATGTTGCCGGGCACGCTTCACGGCGGGGGCCCGGTCGCGCATAGCAGGGTCCGCGCCGATGGCGATCGCCTTGGCCCTGGCATCGGGTGGGTGCGAGCGCGGCTGCACGCGCGAGTGGCTCGCCGAGCGCGGACTGGGGGCGCCCACCCCTACCGCTCCGGGCCCGATGCCCCTGGGCGCCACCGACTGCCCCGACGGCCTGGCGCGCTGCGAAGAGGGTACGGTCTCCGCGTCGCGGCTGGCTACGCTTCCTTCGTCCCGCATGCCCTGCCCCGGCCCGGCGGCCGAGTGTGTCTGCCCGTGGGACCCCGTCGGGGAGTGCGGCGCCGGCTGCGCCGCCGACGGAGCCGAAATCGTCGTAGAGCGCGGGCTGGCAGTGGCCCAGCTCTGCGCGCCGGCCCCGGATGCGGGCTCGTTTGCGATGCCAGTGGTCCCTGCGGCGACGCCGCCGCTTGCTACGACGCCGCCGCCCGCAGGTGCGGCGCCAGCCGCGGCTCGCGGTGAACCCGACCGGCCTTGCGAGGAGGGGGACCGCTATCGATGCTCCGACGGCCGGGTCGTCGAGTGTGCTTCGGGGCGGGCATTGGCGCGGTGCGTCCGAGGCTGCTTCTCGGAAGGGACGTCGATTGATGACGACGACGTGAGCCGCGAAGCGGCCTTCGCGATCTTGTGTTCGCGGTGATGCGCACCGCGATGCTCTGACACCCAAGTCCCGTTAGGGGTCCGTCACGCGCAAACTTCGCGGCCCTTGCGCACACTCACCGCAACAAACGTGACCGCGCGAGTCGCGGGCCTATACGCTTGGTTTGCGGCATCGAGCGGCGTCGAGAGGAAAGGTTTCGTGCGGAGTTTGCCGCCGGATGTGCGAGTCGCAGGGGGTAGCCATACCGGCTCGTCGGAGGGCCGAACACCCACTTTGAGGCTCTTCGATTTCCCTTTTTGAGACACGGATCGCGGCTTGCTTATTCAGTCTTCGGGATTCACTTTTTTGGTGAGCCCTTCGTCCAAGAGAAGTGTCGTCTGGTAGGCGGCCCCCGTCACGACGCGCAGTGCGCCGCGCATCCGGGAGCTGCGACGGGATTGTGCGTGCTCGTCACGCGCAGGCGGTAGCTCCATGCGTCGCAATCGGGCGTTGAGTCTGTTCGGGTGCTTTCTGATGATGCTGGCTGTCGCCACGGTGACGGCCCGTTCGCATGCGGCCGACCGGGGCCGCTCGCGCGGCTCGGGGGCCGTCGAGCCGGGGTCGCCAGCCGCGGCCCGCTCGTCTCTCAGGCTCCTGCCGCCGGCCCGGACGCACGACCTTTCGCTCCTCGGGAGCTTCGCTCGGCCGACGCCCGAGGCCGTTCCCACGGCCACGAACTGCCCGACGGGAATGGTCGAAGTCGAGGGCGATTACTGCCCGTACGTCGAGCAAAGGTGCGTCCGCTGGCTCGATCCGGCGACCAAGCTGCAGTGCGCCGAGTTCGCCCGGGCGGCCACGTCGAGCAAGTGCTCGATGAAGACCGAACACAAGCACTTCTGTGTCGACCGGTACGAGTGGCCGAACTACGCCGGCGCGACGCCGGTGGCCATGGCCAGCTGGTACGATGCGAAGGCAGCCTGCGAGGGGGCCGGGAAGCGCCTGTGCTCCGATACCGAGTGGACGCTCTCGTGCGAAGGGCAAGACCGCAAGCCGTACCCCTATGGCGACGGGTATGCCCGCGACGACCAGGCGTGCAACATCGACAAGCCGTACATCTTGCCGGACGCCGTCCGCATCTTCGATCCGAAGACGTCGGCCCTGGAGCTGGCCCGGCTAGATCAGCGCGAACCGAGCGGGACGCGCAACTCTTGCGTCAGCCCCTACGGGGTGCACGACATGGTCGGGAACGTCGACGAATGGGTCGTCAACGTGTCGCAGGCGGGCAAGCCGTTCCAGAGCGGCTTGAAGGGCGGCTACTGGGGCCCGGTGCGCACGCGATGCCGCCCGATGACCACGGCCCACAACGAGACGTTCCGCTACTACCAGATCGGCTTCCGTTGTTGCGGCGAAGCCCACCCGACCGAGTCCAGCGAAGGTCCGCTCGCTCTAGCGCAGGAGACCCGTTCGTCGCAAAGATGAGGAGGCCGATCCGCTCCGCCTAACGAAGCGACCGTCTACGCCGTGATCCGATCGGCTCCCCCGAGGAACCCATCGATCACCGAAGCGGGCCAATCGGCTCGCCTGGCAGATGCGTCCCCCAGCGAAGCGGGCCAATCGGCTCGCCTGGCAGATGCGTCCCCCAGCGAGGCGGGCCAATCGGCTCGCCTGGCAGATGCGTCCACCAGCGAAGCGGCCCAATCGGCTCGCCTGGCAGATGTGTCCACCAGCGAAGCCGACCGCTCCGCGGGCGCGAGGAACTCGCCTATCCGCGAGGCTGACGACCCTACTCGAGACGCCGACGTGCCGGTCAGCAAAGCTCGCCAGGTCATCGGCGACGCCGATGAACAGGACGCGGATAGCTGCGCCGCGGCTAGTCGTCGCCGTTGGGGGGGCCCCCATCCGGGGCGGGGTCCTTGGGCGGCGGGGGAGGCGGCCGGTGTTCGGGGGCGTCGCCATATTCCCGCCGCATCTTCGAGGCGAGCGCGTCGAGGATCACCTGCTCGTGATAGTGCGGCATCTGAGGGAGCTGCACGAGGACGCTCACGGCGGACGAGTCGACGTCCCGGCTGCGCACGAGCTCGAGCGACCCGGCGCTCGCCTTGCTGCTCTCGGGCGACGCGTACTCGAAGAGCAGGTACCCGTTGGCGGCGTCCTTCTCCGTGACCTTCCAGCCGTTGTCGACGCGCACCAGCCGGAGCGCGGCATTCCACGTCCGGTCGTAGCCGTAGGGGGACTCGTAGGTCGACTTCGCGCTCGCGCCGGGAGCCGTCGCCGCGATGGCGGCCGCCACCAGCACCCCTGACAGGCTGCCGAAGAACGCGCCCTTCGTGGAGCCCCAGCCCATGGACCAGCGCCTACCTGGACGGGCGCCTCGGGGCCAACTTTCGCTCAGTTCTCGGCGGGGGCCGGGGCCAATCCCTCGGCTTCTTCAAGGTCGCGGAGACCGTGGCCGCGCTCGATTGCGAGGCCGATTCCGCCGAGCGCGACCTGATTGACGAACTGCGTCGCGTACAGGAGAAAGACGTAAGCGGCCCCCGCCGAGGTGACGACGCTGGTCGGGTAGAACATCGTCATGCCGGCATAGATGCCCGCCTGAAACACCCCGAGCAGTCCGGGCGGGCCCGGGATCAAAACGGCGCAGCCGAGCATGCCCATGAGCGCGCACGCCTCGCCGAAGGTCGGCGCCGACCCATCGGCGTGAACGACGCCGCACCCCCACGCCAGCAGCCACATGCCGAGGGCGTTGGAGAGCCAGTACAGCGTGGTCTCGCCGAGAAACGCGAGAGCGTCGCGTCCGCGACTGAAAACATGCAATCCATCCGCGAACTTTTCGGCCATTCCCGCAAGTCGCTCGGCAAGCTTCATCGAGATCTTGCCGACCACGGCAAGGGTCGTTCGATGGGCCCAGGAGCGCGCGAAGTAAAAGACCGCGATCGTAACGAAGGCCGTGGTGAAGAGGGCGAGCATCGCGTAGCCGCTCAGGCGAACGTGCGCGACAGTCACCGGCAGCCCCACGACCCTGTCGGGCAGCGGCTCGACCGTGGGCACGAAGAAGAGCGCGAGCGCGAGGACGATGCTCAGATAGAGCCCGTCGATGATGCGCTCAGCCACGACCGAGCTTGTCGCTGCCGTCAGCGAGATCGGGCGGCCGGTCCCGACTTCACGCTCCCCAGGTGGCGTCCGGATCATGTACGGCCGGACGATCTCGCCCAGCCGGAACGGCAGGAGCAGGATTGCCGCGAAGCCGACCGCCGACACCGCGAAGAGCCGCTTCTTCGGCACCTCGGCGATCGAACGGAGCAGGAACCGCCACCGCACGCTGCGGAACCAGGCGACGGCGAACAGCGTCACGACGTAGGCCGGGATCGTCCAGGCGCGCACGTGCTGGAAGTCGCCACCCTCGGGGAGGAACTTCAAGCCCCCCTTGTGGATCGTGAAGACGATGCCGCACGTGATGACGAACGACGCCACGAACTTGAGGGCGTGGCGCCTCAAGAAGCCGTGTGCGGGCGCCGTCCGTGCATCTCCGGAAGGGCCGCTCGCAGTCTTGGAAGGTTCGAATCGCACCGACCCCACGATAGTTGGGGGCGTAATAGCACGGGCTCATCCGCCGCGTCACACGCTCCAGTACCGGATCCGCCGCGCCGCGCGCGACGGGTCGAGGACGCTCTTCACGTCAACCAGGACCCCGCCGTCGCGGATCATCGCCTGGATCCCGGGCTGGCCGAGCCCGAGGTACCACTTGTGCGATACCGCGAGCACGACCGCGTCGAGACCCACGAGCTCTTCGACGGGCACGAGCCGCACGCCGTACTCGCGCATCGCCTCGGCCGGGCTGGCGATTGGGTCGTGGACCCTTGGCGTTATCCCGAAGCTCCGGAGCTCTCGCAAGATGTCGGGCACCTTGCTGTTCCGGATGTCGTTGCAGTCTTCTTTGAAGGTTAGCCCGAGCACGCCGACGCGGGCGTTCTTCACCGTGATGTCGCCTTCGATGAGGGAGCTCGTCGACCTTTTCACGGTGGATGTCGAACCCCACCGTGCCCGGAAACCGACGCGCGAATGCGAGCGCGACCGGGAGGCCCACGTACCCGAGACCGATGACCCCGATTCGTTCCCTCATCTCCGCGCCGTGTCCCTCACCCGTCGTCGTCTCGAGACCCGAGGATCGCCCGCGGCCCCTCTGCGAGCAATCGGCGCGCCTCCGCGGAGCCGACCAGCTCGTGGAGGCGCTCGATGGCCTGCACCACCGTCTCGATGTCGCGCGGTTTGTGCGCGTCCGAGCAGGCGGCCTCGTAGGCGTCGTCTTCGAGGAGCTTCTCGGCCGCGCGCTGCGGCGCCCGGCCGTACTTGCCCACGAGGCTGCAGAGATCGAGCAGCAGATGGGCCCCCGCGTCGAGCAGGGGGTCGAGGCACGCGTCGTCGCGCCATACCGGCTCGTAGCGCTCGGGATGGGCGATCACGGGTACGAGCTGCGCGCGCTGCAGATCGAAGAGCCGGTGCTGCAGGCGGGCCGGGAAGGCCGCAGGACCGAACTCGATGAGCACGGGGCGTCGCGTCGACGCCGTGGCCGGGGACCCGGCCTCTCGCGGCGCAGCGGCGAGGGGGACGAGCGGCAAGCGAGGCAAGCGAGGGTACGGGACGGCCTCGCCGCGCACGAGGCGGCCGTAAACGACGTCGTCGAAGAAGTGCTCGCTCCCCAGGTGCACGGAGGGCAGGTCCCCGGCGGCGGCCAGGACCGGCTGCATCGCAGCGAACGCGCGCTCGATGGCCAGCCGGTCGTTGTCGAACATCCCCGGGCGCATGTGGGGGGTCGCGACGACCGCGTCGAAGCCGGCCTGATGAAGCCCGCGCAGCATCGCCAGGCTCTCCTCGCTGGTCCGCGCGCCGTCGTCGATGGCCGCGACCCAGTGACAGTGCAGGTCGACGAAGCCTCGCACTTGCTTACCGTACGCTCGTCCGTAGCACGGGCAACGTGACGCGCGCCCGCAAAACGCTCCCGACGGGGGGCCTCGGGCGATGGCTCGATGCCGACGTCGTCGCCTCGGCGCGTCGCGAGGATCAGAACAGGCTACCGACTCGCTTCGCCAGCGAGCCGTGGCCGAAGAGGAGCCCGGCTCCGCGGCGGAGCCACGCGTAGCTCCTGGCCGTGTACGGAAACCAGACCGGATCGCGTGAGAGCGGGTGCAGGCGGTCGAAGCTCACGTACTTCGTGTCGCAGAGGTCGCGGAGCGACTGCTCGCCGTGCACGCGGCCGAACCCCGATTGCTTGATGCCGCCGAACGGGGCCTCGGCCGTCGCGTAGTTGCTCCAGACGTCGTTGACCACCACGCTGCCTGCTTCGAGGCGTTCGGCCAGTCGCCGCGCGGCCGCACGGTTCTTCGTGAACACGTAGGCATTCAAACCGAGCGTCGAGTCGTTGGCGAGGGCGACCGCCTCGTCTTCGGACTGGACGCGCATGAAGGGGACGATCGGCCCGAAGATCTCGGTCCTCATGACCGTCATCGAGTGATCGCAGTCGGCCAGGACCGTCGGTTCGAAGAAGAGTCCCGGACCGGGAAGCCTCTTGCCCCCGCACACGACGCGGGCGCCCTTCTTCACGGCGTCGTCGACGTGGCGCTCGGCGACGGCGAGCTGCTCGGAGAAGATGATGGCGCCGAGGTCGACGTCGCCGCGCGCGGGATCGCCCTGCCGCAGCTCCGCGACGAGCTCGCGCACGCGCGCGAGGAGATGCGCGTAGATGGCCTGGTGCGCGTAGACCCGCTCGACGGCGACGCACGCCTGACCACTGTTGGCGAACCCGCCGAAGACGATGGCTCTCGCGGTCCGTTCGAGGTCGCAGTCTTCGCACGCGACGAGCGGCGCTTTGCCGCCGAGCTCCATCGTGCACGGTACGAGACGCGCTCCGCACGCGGCGGCGACCTTGCGCCCCGTCGCGACGGCGCCGGTGAACACGCAGTGGTCGATCCCTGCATCGACGAGCGCCTGCCCCGTCGCGCCCGTGCCCACGACGACGCCGAAGAGATCTTCCGGTAGACCGGTCGAGTCGTAGATCGCCTTGGCCTGGAGCAGCACGAGCGGCGTCAGTTCGCTCGGCTTCACCACGCACGCGCTCCCGGCGGCGAGCGCCTCGACGACGGTCGCCATCGGAATGAGCAGCGGGAAGTTCCAGGGCGAAATCACGGCGATCACCCCCCGCGGCACGTGACGCACTTCGCCCGTGCGGTGCTTCATGAGATGCAGCGTCGTGCCCTCGGGGGCGAGCGCTCGGGGCGCGCGCTCGGCGATCCAGCCGGTGAAGTCGAGCAGCGGCATCACTTCGTGCACGAGCGCCTCCTGACGGGGCTTGCCGCACTCGAGCGAGAGCGTGTCCACGAGGTCGTCGATGTGCTCGGCGAGCGCGTCGCGCAGGCGTAACAGGCGGTGCGCGCGCTCTTCGACGGGCAGGACGGCCCACGCCTGCTGCGCGCGCCTCGCGCGCGCGACGACGCGCCGCACCTCGTCGGCCGACGCTACCGCGAGATCGGCGAGAGGGGCCCCCGTCGCCGGGGCGAACGTGACGACTCGCTCGCCCGGCGCGTTCGACCCCGGCCCGTTCGCCTCGCGCCCGTGCTCACCCGTCTGCTCGGTCATGCCGACGAAGATGGCACAGCCGGCGGTTACGCCCAGCGAATCAGCGACGTCTCGTATGGGTGGCTCATGGCCTCGTTGTACGGAACGGCGCGCACCGCGAACGCGTGCGCACCGCTCTCGGCCGTCGGGATCTCTCCCGCGAATCGCCACGCGCCGTCGGTCGTCCGGTCGAGGGCCGTCATGCGCACGATGGTGCCCTTGGTGACCTCGTGCCCTCCGTTGGTCGGCCCGTGGTAGAGCTCGATCGCGACGTCTTTCGGCGTGAGGGCTCCGAGCTGCACGGTCGCCGATACGCGGACCGGCACCCCGACGGCCACTTCTTCGGGCGAATCGAGCTGGACGTTGCGAACCGCCACGCTCGGCCACGCCGCGTGCACGTGGTTCTTCCACGTAGTGAGCGACTTGGCGCCGGCGAGATCGCCGTCGGTGAGCTTCTGCGCCAGCTTGATCGACGGCACGTAGAACCGCCTTGCGTACTCGCGCACCATGCGCGCGGTGTTGTACTGCGGCACGAGGTGCCCGATCGTGGTCTTCATTCGCTTGATCCATCCACGCGGGATGCGGTCGGTTCCGGTCCGCGTGAAGAACAGCGGTACGAGCTCGCGCTCCAGCACGTCGTAGAGCAGTTCGGCTTCGCGGGCGTCGCCGCTGCTGTCGGGATACTCTTCGCCGTTGCCGATCGCCCAGCCGACCTCGGAGCCGTGGTCGCGCCAGGCCTCTGCGAACCAGCCATCGAGGACGCTCAGGCCGAGCGCTCCGTTGGCGGCGGCTTTCATGCCGCTGGTGCCGCTCGCCTCGTAGGGGCGTCGGGGTGTGTTGAGCCACACGTCGACGCCGCTCACGAGGGCGCGCGCCATGCGAATGTCGTAGTCCTCGAGGAAGACGACGCGACCGCGCAGGCCGGGATCGCGGCTCGAGTGGATGATCGAGCGGATCAGCTCCTTGCCGCCGCGATCTTGCGGATGCGCTTTGCCCGCGAAGACCAGCTGCACCGGGCGATCGGTGTCGGTCAGGAGACGGCGGACGCGCTCGACGTCGGTGAAGAGCAGGTTCGCGCGCTTGTAGGTCGCGAAGCGTCGGGCGAAGCCGATGGTCAGCGCGTTCGGGTTGAGCACTTCGTCGGCGAGCTCGAGCTCCTCGGGGGGGGCGGCTCGTCGCTCGGCCGCCGCCCGTAGCCAGCGCCGCGCGTGCTGCACCAGGCGGTGGCGGCGGTGCTCGTGCACTTGCCAGAGCTCCGCGTCGGGGATCTCCGACGTGCGCGCCCACAGCTCCTTGTCGTCGCACTGCTCGACCCACCGCGGGCCGAGGTACCGGGTGAAGAGGGCGCCCATCTCGGACGCGACCCACGACGCGGTGTGCACGCCGTTGGTGATCGACTCGATCGGCACTTCGTCGGTCGGCAGATCGGGCCAGAGCCCCGACCACATCTTTCGCGAGACCTCGCCGTGGAGCGCGCTCACGCCGTTGTAGTGGTCCGACGTGTGGATGGCGAGCACGGGCATCGAGAAGGGAGCCGCTTGATCGCGCGGGTCGACCCGGCCCAGGCCGAGCATGTCGCTCTCGGAGAGGCCGAGATCGGCGCGGTAGGGCTCGAGGTACTTGCGAACGAGGTCGGGCTGAAAGGCGTCGTTGCCGGCGGGCACCGGCGTGTGTGTGGTGAAGACGTTGGCCGGGCTGTTCGCCTCGGAGGCCACCTGAAACGAGACGCCCCGCTCGCGCATTACGCGGCCGATGCGCTCGATGGCGAGGAACGCCGAGTGCCCCTCGTTCATGTGGCAGACCGTCGGCGAGAGGCCGAGCGCCTCGAGGGCGTACATGCCGCCGATGCCGAGCATGATCTCCTGGCGGACGCGGAACTCCTGATCGCCGCCGTAAAGCGGGCCGGTGATCGATCGGTCGGCCTCGGCGTTCTCTTTCAGGTTCGCGTCGAGCAGGTAGAGCGGCACGCGGCCGACCTGCACCTTCCACAGCTGCGCGTGCACCGTGCCGGTCGGGTACTTCACGTGGATGACGAGGCGCTTCCCCGCGCCGTCGAGCACGGGCGACACCGGCATCCGGTGCCAGTCGTTGATCGGGTACTTCTCGCCTTGCCAGCCGTCGGTGTTCAACACCTGCCGGAAGTACCCTTCGGCGTACGCGAGACCCACGCCCACGAGCGGTATCCCGAGGTCGCTCGACGTCTTCAGGTGATCGCCGGCGAGAACCCCGAGGCCTCCGGAATAGATCGGCAGGCACTCGTGGATCCCGTACTCCATCGAGAAGTACGCGATACGCGCGCCAGCTGCGTCGGGGAACGAGCGCGAGAACCAGCCCTCGCGCTGCATGTAGCGCTGGAACGTCTGCCAGGCCGCGTCGAGGTGGCTGGTGAACGCGTCGTCGCTGGCGGCCTCGTTCAGGCGCTCCTGATCGACCCGCGCCAGAAGCTCGATCGGGTTCCCGTGAACGTCTTCCCAGAGGGCCGGGTCGAGCCGGATGAAGAGATCCTGGCCGACGGGAGCCCACGACCACCACAGGTTGTAGGCGATCTCTCGCAGGCGCTCGAGGTTGGGTGGCAGACGCGGAATGACGTTGAAGTGCCTCAGCGTGAGCATGGTAACTGTCGGTATCCTCCCAAGGGCGCCCGCTGCAACGGCTTTCGGACTGAGCACTGCACTCGGTTTCGAATCGGTTTCGAGGAGGCGGAATTCGGACAGCGGCGGCGGAGCGGGTCGACTAGGGTGGCGCGCTTCCCCGAACACTCTCGACGCACCCGAGGGGGCACCGATCTCATGGCTCGATTTCGAATCCCCGCTGCGGCGTTCGCGATCTTCAAAGAGGCGGCGCGGCACCTCCTTCGCCGCCCAATCATCGGGATCGCGGCAGCGGCCCGAACCGCCGACGGGCGCTGGCTCCTCATTCGCCGGGCCGACATGGGCCAGTGGGCGCTCGCTGGCGGCACCCTCGAGTGGGGCGAGACGCTTCGTACGAGCATCGCGCGCGAGCTCGCCGAAGAGGCGGGCGTCGACCGCTGCGAGATCGTCCGCGTCGTCGGGGTGTACTCGCGCCCCGATCGCGACCCCCGCTTTCACGGCGTCACGGTGGTGGTCGAGTGCCTGATCGACCCGCCGACGCGCGCGCCGCAGAATCCCCTCGAGATCACCGAGGCCCGCCTCTTTCTGCCGTCGGAGATTCCGGCGACGCTGGCGATGGGCATGGAGGACATGCTTGGCGCGGCCCTTCGCGGGGGTCCCGCCGTTCTGGAGTGAGGCGACGGCCATGAGGACGCGAGCCATGTCGCTTCAGGCCGCTGCGGCGATCTTTCTTTCCACGTTCGTGCTCTCGGCGTGCGCGCCCCGGACGCCGGCGCCGGCCGGGGCGGTGTACTCGTACGAGATCACGCCGCCCCCGGACGGATCGTGGACTCTGAAGGTCGAGGCGACGTTCGAAGGCTCGCCCGGCGATCGGCTGGTCGCGCCAGAGGCGGCTGGGTCGGTGCGCGAGGTCGTTCTCGCGCGAGGGGCGGACACGACGCCGCTCGCCCGCGAGGGAGACGCCTGGCTCGCGCCGCCGTCGTGCCGGACGCGTTGCACGATTCGATACGACCTCGATCTCGACGCCGTCGCGGCGGCTTGCCACCGCATGGATTGTGACCGACGCGTCGGCGACGCGATCATCGGCCGCGCCTCGACCTTCATGCTGCGCCCCAGGCCCATGGGCGACGCGGTCGTTCGCGTGCGCGTGGCGGGACCGGACGTCGCCCGCTTCGCCACCGGCCTCCGGCGCGATCCGGAGGGCGGTTACGTCTTCGCGGCCCGCGAGCTCGGCGAGGCGAGCTTCACCGCGTTCGGAGCGATCCGCCGCGCGCAGCTCGCCATCCCTGGCTCGCGCGCGCGCGTCGAGCTGGCGCTCCTCGGTCCCCCTCTCGCGATGGGCGATCAGGGCGTCGCCGGCTTCGTCGTCGAGAGCGCGTCGTGCGTCGCGGGCCTCTTCGGCCGGTTCCCGGTCGACGCGACCGTATTCGTCGTGCCCGTTCGCGGCTCGCGTTCGGTCGTCTTCGGCCGGGTCATGTCGCTCGCGGGCGCGTCGGTCGCGCTCCTCGTCGGCGACGCGACGCCCGCGTCGAGCGTCCACGACGAGTGGGTGGTCGTTCACGAGCTCTTTCACCTGGGCACGCCGTCCTTCGTCGGCGAAGGCCACTGGCTCGAAGAAGGGCTCGCGACCTACTACGAGCCGATCGCTCGCGAGCGCGCCGGGTGGATGACCGAGGCTGAGCTCTGGTCTCACTTCGTGCGCGAGATGCCTCGCGGTCTCCGGGCGACCGGCGATGCCCCGGAGCTCGAGGAGCGGGACGACACCGACTCGACGTACTGGGGAGGGGCGCTGTTCGCCTTCCTGGCGGACGTGAACGTCCGCGCCGCGAGCGGGGGCGCCCATTCGCTCGACGACGTCATCCGCGCCGTCCTCGACCGCGAGGGCGACGGCACCCACGCGTCGCGCGTCGCGGACTTTCTTCGCGACGGCGACGCCGCCGCGACCAACCACGAGCTCACGGCCGCTTACGGGTCCTGGGCCGTCCGCGGCCAGAACCCGGACCTCGACGCCCTCTGGCGAAAGCTCGGAATCTCCCGGATCGCAGACCCGCGGGCTGGCAGCGAACGCAGCGCGAGTAGGGAGGCGACCGTCGTCCTGCGTGACGATGCGCCCTGGGCCGCCATCCGGCGAGGGATCGCTGGGGTCGGCGTCCAGCACGCCGGCAGTGAGCTTCACTGAACCGATGTTCCCAGGTACTGTAGGGGGGCTGTGGCTGCACGCTCCCTCGCAAGCAAGCTCTCGAGCCTCGAGACGGCCGGGCGGACGCCTCGGGCGATGTCACTGTCGACGTCGCCGGCGAGCGCCACGGCCCCGGCGTTCGCTGCGGCCTTGCCGGGCGCGCCGTCGTCGGGTGGGGCCCGCGCCAGCCTCCTCGACGACCTCCGTGCTCGCATCCAGGCGACCCTCGAGCGAAGCGCCCGAAGGGCGCCGCTGCCGCCGCCTCCGGTCGACACGTGCGAGCTGCCTTTCGTCACGCTGGACTCTCCCGTCGGGCCCCTCCACGTCAGAGTGCAGCGCCTGTCTGGAGCCCATCGAACGGGACACGCGCCGGTCGCCTGTGCGCGCGACGCCAGCCCCGAGCTCCTGGCCCTCCTGGCGCTCGACCCCGCGCTGGCCCCGTGCGACCCGGCGGGCGCCTTGTATCTCGACACCGAGACCACGGGCCTCTCGGGCGGCGCCGGCACCGTCGCGTTCCTCGTTGGCCTCGCGTGGTGGGACGGGCCGGCGCTCGTCCTCGAGCAGATCCTCGTACGCGCCCTCGGCGAAGAGGCGCCCATGCTCGAGCGCGTGCGCGACCGCATCGCCGCGGCGTCGATGCTGGTGACGTTCAACGGCAAGAGCTTCGATTTGCCGCTGCTTCGCACGCGCTTCGTGATGGCGCGCGTCGCGGCGCCCGTCGAGCCGCCTCACCTCGACCTCCTGCACGTGGCCCGTCGCGTGCACAAGGAGCGCACGCGACGGAGCGCGGGGGCCTGCAAGCTGACCGCCCTCGAGCGCGACATTCTCGGCTTCGAGCGCATCGACGACGTGGCGTCGGGCGATGTCGCCGCTTGCTACCTGCACTTTCTGCACAGCGGCGACGCGCGCGCGCTCCTCGGGGTCATCGAGCACAACGCGTGGGACGTCGTGGCGATGGCGGCCCTCGTCGGGCTCTATGGCGAGCCGCTGCCGGTGCAGAGCCGCCTCGCCCCCGAAGACCTCGCGGGCCTCGCGCGAACGCTCCGTCGCGCGGGCGCCCTCGACCAGGCCCTGGCCGCCGCCGAGGCCGCGGTGGACCGCGGCGGCTCCCCATCGAGCTTCGCGCCGGGCTGCGCGCCGAGCCACGCGCCGCTACGTGCACGCGCGGAGATCGCCAAGGCACGAGGCGACCGCGCCCAGGCCCTGGCCGACTTCGAGGCGCTCGCGGCAGCGGTCGACGATCCTGCCATTCGCCTCGAACTCGCGAAGATCTACGAGCACTGGGCGCGCGCGCCCGCCGTGGCGCTCGCGTGGGTGGCGCGCGGCACGGGAGAGACGCCGGAGCTCGCCGAGAAGAGATCACGGCGGCTGGCGCTCAAGAGCGAGCGAGCCGAGCGAGCCGAGGGGAGTCGCCGTGAAGGAACGCCGGCCGGTCAGGTGATGCTCAACCTGCAGATGAACCGACCGCACCGATCGCCGCGAACGACGCCTCGAGGATCGTGAGGGCGTCGTCCACATCGCGTCGCGTTGCGACGAGAGGCGGCGCCACGCGGACGACATTCCCGTAGAGACCGCCACGCCCCACGAGCAGCCCGCGCTTCTTCGTCTCTTCGAGCACGCGGAGCGTCGCGTCGACGGCGGGCGTTCGATCGCCGGCCGGTTCGTCGCGCACGAGCTCGAGCCCGAGCATCAACCCGCGCCCGCGAACGTCGCCAATGGTGGCGTGGCGGCGCTTGAGCGCCTCGAGCCCGCCCTTCAGGTGCGCCCCCGTCGACGCGGCGTTCTCGACGAGCCCCTCCTCGCGAAGGACGTCGATGGTCGCGCTCGCGGCCGCGCAAGACACCGGGTTGCCGCCGAAGGTCGCGATGTTGCCTCCCTGCCAGGCGCTCGCGATCGCCGTGGTGGTGACTACCGCGCTGATCGGGAATCCATTGGCGATTCCCTTGGCCATCGTCACGATGTCGGGGTCGACGCCCTCGCCGTCGACGCCCCACATCGAGCCCGTTCGCCCGAAGCCGGTCTGGACCTCGTCGCAGATGAAGACGCCGCCGTATCGCTTGACGATGTCGGTGGCCCGCTTCAACCACCCGGGCGGCGGCGTGATGACGCCGCCCACTCCGAGGATCGGCTCGGCGATGAAGCCCGCGATCACCCCCGTGGTCGTCGTCTGGATCAGCTCTTCGATGTCGTCGGCGCAGCGCAGCTCGCAGCTCGGGAAGCGAAGGCCGAAGGGGCACCGGTAGCAATAGGGCGCGTGCGCGTGCTTCACGGCGGCCACTTGCGACGGCACGACGCGGTACTTGGAGTGCCCCGTGAGCGACTGGCCGAGCATCGAGCGCCCGGAGGACCCGTGGCGGAGGGCGACGATCTCCTGCCGTCCGGTGTGCACCTGCGCGAGGGCGACGGCGGTCTCGTCGGCCTCGGTGCCGCTGGTGCAAAAGAACGCGCGTTCGAGCTTGCCCGGGACGAGCCGCACGAGCTTCTCCGCGAGCTCCGCGAGGGCCAGCGTCGGATAGAGCGTCGAGACGTGGCCGAGCCGCCGGAGCTGCGCAATTGCCGCCGCGTTCACCTTCGGGTGCGCGTGCCCGACGCTGATTGTCAGGATGCCGCCGAAGAAGTCGAGGTACTCGCGACCGTCGTAGTCGCGAACACGGATGCCCGAGGCGCTCTCGATCGCGAGCGCGTCGCCGTAGTAGGTGGCATTGCTCGGGAAAAGGTACTGCTTGAACTTCGTGGCCACCTCCGCGCTGCTCGGCTTGTCGTCGTCCTTCACTCGACAAGCATAGCTCTACGCTTTCCGCTGAGCGGGTCGCTCGATCGAACGCTCCGGTGATCGCGGCGGGGCGGACGTCAGCCCTTCGCCGGCAAGAGGCGACCTCGCGACGTGACCGCGCCCTCGACCGGCCTGTGCAGGACGATCTGCCGCCCCGCCTCGCGGCCGTGCACCCAGGTGTCGGTGCGGCGCTGCCCCGCGTGCCGCACGTGCCGCACGTGAGGATGCCGCCGGCGAAGGTACCCTCCGAGGTCGCCGTCCTTCACCCAGACGAGCCCCTCGGCGCGGCATGTTGCTTCCTGGCGCGCGAGCTTGTCGGCGAAGCCGGTCATCACCCCGGCCATATACGTGCGCCGCTCGCGATCGCTGGCCAACCCGCGCGCCCGCTTGTGATCGCTCCAGAGGCGCTCGGCGGTGCCGAGCAAGAAGCCGTGCGCGTACTCCGCGATGGCCAGGTTCGCCGGCGTCCCGCAGATCTCGAGCACGCTGCCGCGCTTGCCCTCGCGAGGTCGATAGACCGGCACCCAGATCGCCTCGACGAAGAAGTGTTTGCCGAGGATCATGGCGACGAGGCGTTCGTGCTCGCCGACGCGGCCGGTCGGCCGCCCGAGATGCGCGAAGCCGTAGGCGCGCCCGGCGCCCGAGCGCGCGCAGTCGACCGCCGTGTCGAGGTTGTGTTTGAGCATCAGCCGCTGCGCGGCGGCCATGGCGGCCTCGGCCTCGTGCCGGTTCGGGCTCTCGGCGAGGGCGAGCAAGCGAGAGATGCGAACGACGACCTTCTCCTCGGTTTCGTCGGGCTCGTCGGCCGGCGCTGCCGGCATTCCGGCCGCGCGACCGTCGACCCCGAGACGAGCGCACGCATCGCGAAAGGCCGCGCCGTGCGGCGTCTGCGACCTCTCGCCGAGGATCTCGTGGACGTACTGGTGCGCCATCTCGTGCTTGAGCACCTCGACGACCACGCCCCACGGCTTCTCGATCGCGAGAGAGAGCGAGACCTCGACGGTGCGCGTGCCAGGTACCCACCGACCGAGCGTCGACCGGGCGGCTACGAGCTCGAGCGTCGGCGTGAGGAGCGCGCCCCGGAAATACGCCTCGTTGATCTGGTGCCAGGTGGCGCGAAGCTCGCGCGCCAGTGCCGCTGCGAGAACGGCGGTGAGCGCGGCGGGCAATCCCTCGGCCATGACGATTCCGGTGCGAGGCTAGCGCGACCCCTGCGTGGCGCGAGCCCGCTGCGACCGCTCGGGGACGAATGATCACAGCGTGGCATTTCGCGGCGCTCGATCGACCGCCGCGTTGCACCGAACGAGCGAGCCCGCGAGAGCTTTCGTTCGAAGCTCGCGGGAAATGCTCGCCTCGTTCGCGTGGACGCGCGCTGCGCGGTTCTGGTGCATGCGTTGCATCTACGGCTCACCTGGGGGGTGAGGCTTGATCGCCGTCTCCATCACGGGCCTCGCGAAGGTCGAGCAGCGCGCGCTCCTCTCCGTGCTCTTCCAGGGTGAAGACGCCGTGAGGCGGCGGTGCACCATGGTGGCCTCGCGCCTCGAGATCGTGACCAGCGCGATGGTGCTGCTCGAAGTCGCTTGCCACGCCGATGCGTCGCTCGACGATCTCGACAACCTGGCCCTGGCGCGGGGCGTCGTCCTCGAGACGATCGCGGCGCGCGTATGGTCGTGGGTCGCGGTCGCCGCGACGTGGGTCGGCCACCTCTGGCCCTCGCCCGTCTTTCGCGACTACCGCGCGGTGCTCGACGCCATGAGGCAGAACCTTGCGATCGTGGCGCTCCTTCGAAGGACCTGCGCCGAGTGCGGCGATCGTCGCATGGCCGACTGGTGCGCTCTGTGGACCGAGCAGCGCATCCGCCTCGCCGCGCGCCTCGAGGCGACGCTCGCCGAGGGCACCCTGAGCGACCGCCGGACGTCGAGTGAGCCCGCGTCGAGTGAGCCTGAAGAGATCCAGGATCCGAGCTACCCCAACTAGGGTGCCTCCAGACGGCTTTGGCCCTCACGAATCCCGCTCTGGCTCACGGTCCGACAGCGAGATTGGCCGCGGAGGGGGGGCAGAGCAGAGAGGAGCGGGCTCGGGACGCTTGGCGACGCCGACCTGGGAGCGCGAGTCGCTCGGTCTCAAGCCCCCCCCGTCACCCTGCGCCTCCGCGGTCTCTCTCCTCCTACGACGAGAGCGTGCGCATCCGTCTTGCACAGCCTCAGGCTTCTCGGGAGACATACCGTATCGCTCCGCCTCAGGGCTCCAGCGTAACCGGGCTCTCGGGCCAGTCAGGCCGCGATCGGCCCACCAAGGAGAACGCCATGAACAGTACGAACATCGATGAGTCGCAAGCGAGACCGCACGAGGCCGCCGGCTCGCGCCGCAGCGAGCGCACCGGCCGGACCGAGGGCGCCGAGCCGGGCTCGCGTCGACGAATCAAGCTCGACCGGCTGCGAGAGGTGGGCCGCAATCTTGGCGTGCAGCTCGACGAGCAAGTGCGCAAGCGGCCGTACGTCGTGCTCGGCTCCGCTCTCGGGGTCGGCTTCGCGGCCGGCAGCGTCCTGGGGTCGCGCCTGGGTCAGGTGCTGCTCGCCGCGGGAGTGGGCTACGTCGCCAAGCACTTCCTCGGGCCCGACTTCGGCATCGAGCGCATCCAGGCCACCCTCGAGAAGCTCGCCTCGGAGGCCGAGCGCCGATCGACGCCCTCGTAGTCGCTCGAAGCGATGAGCCGGGCGCGCTCAGACGACGCCGGCGGTTGCCGGGCGCTTCAAGAACGCGAGGAGCCGCCGGTTCACTTCATGCGGTTGCTCCTGCTGACGACGTCGTCGCGAAGCGTGTCGATGTCGTAGGGGCCCTTGGCCTCGGTCCGTTGACGTCGGCGAAGGCGTGGCGAACGCCGGGCTCGTCAGGGGTCATGTCAGGGGTCATGATTGAGGGCCCGCGTGCGGGGCGGGGGATACCGGCGCGGACGCAGACGCAGACGCTGGCGCAGATGCCGGCTCCTCATACTCCGGGGGGAGCATCGGCGGGCGCGCCGCAGCCCCGCCGCAAGCACCGCTCAGGAGGCAAAGCCCGAGCAGGGTGAGCGGCCCGACGGTGGCGCCGGCCCCACCGCGGCGAGTGCGGCAAACGCGTGTGGTTTCAGCGTCCTGCATGCGCCGAGGTCATAGCTTGCTTTTTTGCGCTCCGCGCGTACCTTGCGCCCCCACGACAACCGTGGCGGCGCCCCTGCTGGCTCCCCACAAGTACCTCATCACATCCCACACGCTCTCCCGCGCGAACCTTTGCCCGGTGCGTGGGCCGCTCTCCTCGAACAGAGAAGTTGGCCTGCGTTGGCAAGGGACGGGGAGCGGAGGCCCAACCGAAAGGACGCGCAAACCATGACCCAGAATACAGAAATCAACGCCCAAGGTCTGCCGCAGCTCCGCGTCGATCTCCCCCTTCCGCTCCGCTCGCTCCTCGACGCGGGCGTTCACTTCGGCCACCAGACCAAGCGCTGGAACCCGAAGATGCGGCCGTTCATCTACGGCGCCCGGAACGGGATCCATATCATCGACCTCGACCAGACGGCCCGCCTCTTCGCGCGGGCCTACAGCTTCGTTGTCGAGACCGTCGGCCGCGGCGGTCACATCTTGATGGTCGGCACCAAGCGCCAGGCCCAGGAGATCGTCCGCGAAGAAGCGACGCGCTCGTCGAGCTTCTTCGTCGTCAACCGCTGGCTGGGCGGCACCCTCACGAACTTCCGCACCATCAAGATGGGCCTCGAGCGCATGCGCCACCTAGAGCGCATGAAGGAAGACGGCACCTACCAGTCGATTACGAAGAAAGAAGTCTCGCGCCTCGAGAAGGAGCACGAGCGCTTCGAGAAGTACCTCGGCGGCCTCAAGAACATGGGCTCGCTCCCCGGCGCGATGTTCGTCATCGACCCCGCCAAGGAGCTGATCGCCGTGCAAGAGGCCAACAAGATCGGCCTACCGGTCATCGCCATCACCGACACGAACTGCGACCCGGACAAGATCACCTACCCGATCCCCGGGAACGACGACGCGATCCGCTCGATCAAGCTCATCACGGCGCGCATCTCCGACGCGGTCATCGAAGGCGCGCAGCGCCGCAAAGAGACGATGAACCGCGACAGCCGTGATGACCACCACGGGCGTCGCGGAGACGGCCCGCAGGCAGAAGTCATCCGTGGCGGCCGCGGACGCCGCGATGATGGCGGCGATCGCCCGAGCTGAGAAGGAACACCCGTCATGGCAACGATCAACGCATCGATGGTGAAAGAGCTCCGTGACCGCACCCAGGCGGGCATGGCCGACTGCAAGAACGCGCTCGTCGAGACCGACGGCGACATGGAAAAGGCTGTCGAAGTGATCCTCAAGAAGGGGATCGTCAAGGCGGCCTCCCGCGCCGGCCGCATCGCGGCAGAGGGCGAGGTCGCGACCTGGATCTCCGACGACGGCAAGAAGGGCGTCATTGTCGAGATCAACTCGCAGACCGACTTCGTCTCCCGCGGCGACGACTTCAAGGGCTTCGTGAAATCGGTCGTCCACGTCGCCTCGAAGGCGCCGAAGGACAGCGATCTCGGGGCGCACAAGCACCCCGAGCATCCCAAGACGATCGACGAGGTGCGCGCCGAGCTCGTGGCGAAGACGGGCGAGAACATGGTCATCCGTCGCTGGGCGGGGCTCGAGGCGAAGGAGCCGAACGGTTTCGTGCACGCCTACGTGCACGCGGGCGGCAAGCTCGCCGTGCTCCTCCACGCCGAGGGCCCCAAGGGTCCGGAGCTGACGGCCTTCGTCGACAACGTCGCGATGCAGGTCGCCGCGATGAGCCCGACCGTCGTCCGCAAAGACGAGGTGACCAAGGCGACGATCGACAAGCAGAACGAGATCTTCGCCGCGCAGCTCAAGGAAGAGGGCAAGCCGGAAGCGGCCTGGCCGAAGATCCTCGAAGGCAAGCTCGCGAAGTGGTTCACCGAGGTCACGCTCCTCGGGCAAGACAACGTGTGGGATCCGCCCGCGGGGACCATCGAGAAGGTCCGCGCCGAGACGAGCAAGAAGCTCGGCGGCGAGATCAAGATCCACGCGTTCGTTCGTTACTCGCTCGGCGAGGGCATCGAGCGCGGCCCCAAGGAAGACCTGGCCGCCGAGGTCGCGAAGCAGATCGGCACGTAGTCCGGCCGGAAGACCACGGAAAGACGGCGCATGCGACTTTGCGCGGTCAGCGTCGATCTCGACGAGATCCCGAACTACTTCGCGATTCACGGGCTCCCGGAGCCGGCCGGCGCGGCGCGTACCCTGGTGTATGACGTGGCGATCGATCGGCTCCTGGGGCTCGCTCGCGAGCTCTCCATCCCCCTGACGCTCTTCGCGATCGGCGCCGACCTCTCGCGCCCCGAATCGGCGGCGAAGCTGCGAGAGGCGCGCGACGCCGGCTTCGAGCTCGCGAACCACTCGCTCGACCACCGCTATGATCTCGTGCGCCTCGGGGGTCGCGAGATCCGGCGCCAGATCGAAGAGGGCGCGAAGGCCATCGAGCGCGCGACGGGCATCGCGCCGGTGGGGTTCCGCGCGCCCGGCTACACAATCACCGACGAGGTGTTCTCGGTGCTCGAAGACCTCGGCGTCGCGTACGACTCGTCGGTCTTTCCGTGCCCGGCGTACTGGGCGGCGAAGACGGCGGCGATCGGCCTCATCGCCGTTCGCGGGCGCGTGAGCCGGTCGATCATCGACACCCCGGCGGTGCTCACGGCGCCGACGCGGCCGTACCGGAGGGGACGGCCTTACTGGCGCCGCGGGCATGGCGTGATCGAGCTCCCGGTGCAGGTCACTCGTGGACTCCGGCTCCCGTTCCTCGGGACGAGTGTCACGCTCTGCGGGCCGCGCTTCGCGCGCGTCCTCACGCGCGGGTGTGTCGGCGAGCCGCTCGTGAACCTCGAACTCCACGGCATCGACGTGCTCGACGCCGCCGACGGCCTCGAGGAGCTCCGTCCGTATCAGGTCGACGTGCGCGTCCCGCACGCGCGCAAGATCGAGTCGCTGCGGGCTGCGATCGAGACGCTGCGTGGGGCGGGGCACGAGTTCGTCACGCTGGGCGAGGCAGCCCGGCGGGTCGAGGTCATCGCTTGAGGAGGGAGAGCGAGAGGGAGATTGGCCCATCTCTCCTCTCTCCTCTCTCCGCCAGAGCTAGGCCAGAGCTAGAGAGAGGTGCGGCCGCGCCAGCTCGTGCGTCGCGGCTGGAGCTTGCCGTGAACGAAGGCGCCGAGCACGGGCGCGATGTTCTCGGCGTCGTTGTCGTCCCACTCGTCAGCGCTGATGGCGTCGCGCGGCTGTCCGCGGGCGTCGAGCAGATAAAACCAGGGAACGGTGGGCTCGTTCATGCGCAACCCCGCGAGTTCGGAGCGGAACTCGTGCACGTCGACGCGGAGCAAGCGCACCTTGGAGAGCGCCGAGAGCACCGCGGGCTCGGTGACCGCGTGCTCGATCTCGGTGCACGGTTCGCAAGACGGCAGATCGGTCTCGACGAGCACGTTCTCGCCTGCGCGAGCGGCCGATGACGCCTGGCTAATCAGCTGAGCCCGGAGCGCGCCGGCGGAGGGGTGAAGCTCGACGACCGAGCCATGGGCCGCGTGCCCGGCGGAGCTCGTCTCGGGGGGCGCCATCGGCGCGACGACGGGAAGCACCGGGGTTCGCGTGGCGGACGCGACAGAACCCGAGTCGGACGCGAACATCGTGTACGCCACGATCGCCACCCAGCCGACGAAGACGGTGGACCCGATGGAGCCCAGGATGATCCCGGCGGTGGCGAACCCACCGCCTCTTGCGACCCCCCCGGCGGCGCCCGCAGCGCGGATGTCCCGGTGGGCCAGCGCTCCCAGGATGATCGCGGGGATCCCGAGCGAGAGGCCCATTCCGCACACCGTGCCCACGAGGCACAAGATGCCGAGCGTGAGCGCCGCCACGGCTTTCGTTTCGCGAACGAGAGGCGCGGGCAGCTCGTCGGCCCCGCTCCGGCGCCAGGGAGGCGGGGGCGGCACCGGCGGGGGCACTGCCGGAGGCCACCCGCCCGGCGGCGGGGGCGGCGGGAGCGGGGGAAACGTCGGCTGCATCGCGGGCCTCCTCGCTGAGGTGAACATTACCCTAGCGCGCGGATCGTCAACGCGCCGTTCGACTTGCGAGAATGGCGTCGACGTTGACGCCGGACTGTCGGATGAACTCACGCGCGTCGGCGTTGTCGCCGTGCGCCAGCTCGTCGGGCGTGCCGCGCGCCGCGATCTGCCCCTTCGTGAGGAGCAGCGCCTGATCCGCGAGCTTGAAGCAGCTCGCGATGTCGTGCGTGATGACGAGGCTCGTAACGCCGAACCGTTTGCGCGTGTCGTCGATGAGGTCGTCGACGGCTCGGCTGGTGAGCGGATCGAGGCCGCTCGTGGGCTCGTCGTACACGAGGATCTGCGGCTCGAGCATCAGCGCCCGCGCGAGGCCCACGCGCTTGCGCATGCCGCCGGAAAGCTCCGCGGGGAACTTCATCAAGACGGTCTCGTCGAGCTCGAGGATCTGGAGCTTCTCGACGATCCGTTGGCGGATCTCCGCCCGCGAGAGCTTGGTGTGCTCGACGAGCGGGAACGACACGTTTTCGAGCACGTTGATCGAGTCGAGGAGCGCCGCGTACTGGTAGACCATCCCGAACTTCTGGCGGACCCGATTGAGCTCGCGCTCGCCCATCGGCACCGTGTCTTCGCCGTCGACGAGAATGCGCCCGCTGGTGGGCTTCTCGAGCGCCACCACGAGGCGGAGGAGCGTGGTCTTTCCGGCGCCCGAACCGCCCACGATGCACGTGGTCTGGCCGTGCTTGCAGACGAGGTCGATCCCGCGGAGCACCTCGACGCCGCCGAAGGCCTTGCGGACCTGCTCGAGGACCACGATGTCCTCGCGGGTCGAGGGCTTCGCCTTGCCGGCCAGGGCGTCGTGAGCCATCGACTGGCGATAGTCTAGCAGGCCTGGGAGGCCGGCCACGTGGGCGCTGGTGGCCCGAGTCGACGGGTGGCCGGCTTCGCGTTAGGACTTCCGGCCCATGACGGGCGAACATCTCGAAGCCATTCTGAAGCTGGCAGGCGCCAAGACCGAGAAAGACGGCTGGTCCACCTTGCCCGAAGGCAACGCCATGACGCTGCACGTCGCTCACGACGGCGCGAGCATGACGGTGTCGCGCATCGACGCGCTGAAGCAAGACGGAGAGCTGCTCTACGCGCGCAACCCGCGCCGCGAGCTCTTCTGCCTCGTGCGGAGCGACGTCTTCGCAGTCGCCCTCGAAGGCGAATCGAACGCGGGGAAGGTGGCCCGCCGCGCCGGCTTTGGTTAGCGGCTTGCCCGGCCGGGGCGTCCGCGGCGGCGCGATCGGCGGCGGCGGCGAGGGCAGCTGGTGGCTGCGGGCGCTCGCTGCCCTGGTCGCGCGCCTGCCGTGGCGTGCCTTGCGGGTGCCCGGGGCCTTGCTCGGCTGGCTCGCGGGCAGCGTCCTTCGCATCCGGCGCCGACACGTCGAGCACGCGATGCGCGCCGCCGGGCTGGCGGCTCCACCGCGCGAGGCCCGCGCGATGTACGCGGCGCTGGGCCGATCCGCGTTCGAGTTCTTGTGGCTGTCTCGCCGAGGCGCCGAGGCGCTCGAGCACGTCGTCGTCGAGCCTGCGTCCGAGGCCGTGTGGCAAGCGATCCTGGCCGAAGGGCAGGGGATCGTCCTGGCGGCGTCGCACACGGGCAACTGGGACCTGGCCGCTGTCGCCGCGGCGCGGGACGTCGAGCTCCTGGTCGTGACGAAGCACCTGAGCGCGCCTTCGCTCGATCGCTTCTGGCAGGGCACGCGGGCGCGCCTGGGGGTTCGCCTGTCGGGCGCGCGAGGGGCCATGGCCGTCGCACGCAGCGTCCTCGGGCGAGGCGGCGCCGTGGCCATGATGACCGATCAGGTGCCGGGCTCTCCCCGCCACGCCGTCGGGATCGAGTTCCTCGGCCGTCGCTGCCTCGCCGATCGCGCGCCGGCCGCCCTCGCGGCGTCCACTGGCGCGCCGCTGGTCGTCGTGGCCGCTCGAGCCGACGGGCGCGGAGAGCACGTCGTGCACGTCCTCGCGGTGATCCGGCCGCCGCCGCGTCCTCACCGGGTCGACGCCGGGATAGACCGTGGGGTCGACCGTGGGATCGACCGTGGGGGTCGCGTGGCTCCGGGCGTCGCTCGAGACCCGCCCGTCGACGGCTCGCGACGGGCGTGGATCGCCGAGGCGACGGCCGCTTCAGGTCGGGCCCTCGACGCCTTCGTGCGCGCCCACCCGAGCCAGTGGCTCTGGATGCACCGGCGATGGAAAGGCGCGGGGGTCGACCCGCGCGGGCCCGCGGCTACACTCGGGCGGCGATGGCACCTGTCCCGCTTCCCGCCCCGCTCCAAGACCCCCTCGTCATTGCCGGACGCAGCTTCGAAAGCCGGCTGATCGTCGGCACCGGCAAGTACAAAGACGTCGCCGAGACCGAGCGCGCCATCGACGCCTCCGGCGCCGAGATCGTGACGGTGGCCTTGCGCCGGGTCGACCTGGGCGATCGCTCGTCGGGCTCGCTCATGTCGCTGCTCGTTCGCAAGAAGTGGCTCATCTTGCCCAACACCGCCGGGTGCTACTCGGCCGACGAGGCGATTCGCACGCTCCGCCTTGCGCGCGAGCTCGGCATCGCGCCGCCCCCGACCCCGGCGCACACCGGCCCGATGGTGAAGCTCGAAATCATCGGCGATGACAGGACCCTCTACCCCGACAACGAGCAGACGCTCGAGGCCGCGCGGCTCCTCGTCAAAGAGGGGTTCGTGGTCCTGCCGTACTGCATGGACGATCCGATCCTGTGCCGGAAGCTCGAGGACGCCGGGTGCGCGGCCGTCATGCCGCTGGCCGCGCCGATAGGGAGCGGCCTCGGCATCCGCAACCCCCACAACCTCGAGATCATCCTCGAGCGCGCGAAGATCCCCGTGATCGTCGACGCCGGGGTCGGCACGGCGAGCGACGCGGCCGTCGCCATGGAGCTCGGCTGCCACGGGGTCCTCATGAATACCGCCATCGCTCACGCACGCGACCCGGCCCTCATGGGCGACGCGATGCGCGAAGCGGTCCGGGCGGGCCGAAAAGCGTTCCTCGCCGGGCGCATGCCTCGCCGGCGATATGCCAACGCGTCCAGCCCGACCGCGGGCCTCATCGAATGATCGTTCGCGCGCTCGCCGGCTCGCTCGTGGCCGCCACCTTCTCGCTCGCGCCGCTGCAGTGTCCCCGCGAGACCGACGCTGCGCATTGCTGGGACGACGCGCCCGGCGACGGACTCTGGGACCTCGCGCAGAAGTTCCGCGACGGGCACGACGACGCCGCGGCGCGGCGCACGCTCGAGTACCTCGTCGAGCGGTACCCCTCGAGCCGCTTCGCGCCGGCCGCGCGTGACCAGCTCGCGAGCGCGATCGACGCGGGCGCGCGCGCCCCCTGAGGCCGAGCGCTCGGTGAACGCCCGCGTCATCCTCATCACCGATCCGTCGTTCGGCGACGACGCCATCCTTCGCTGCGTGAGAGAGGTCGCGGCGGCGCTGCCCGCCGGCGCGCTCTGCGTGCAGCTGCGGGACAAGCAACGGCTGCCCGTCAGTCTCCGTCTATTCGCGATGGCGCTGCGCCGGGCGACGCGCGACGCGGGCGCCGCGCTGGTGATCAATGGTCACGCGACCCTGGCGCGCGACGTCGGCGCCGACGGCGTACACCTCGGCGGCGGCGGGGGGAGCGTCGAAGCGGCGAGGGCGCAGTTCAGAGGGTGCGCCTGGGTGAGCGTCGCCGCGCACTCCGACGACGACGTCCGCCGCGCCGTCGATGCCGGCGCCGACGCGGTGCTCGTCAGCCCCATCTTTCCGACGCGCACCCGCTCCCTCGGTTCGTCGATTCAATCGATCGAGAAAACCACTCGCGGAACGAACGCGCTCCGATCCGCGCGAAGCCTCGCGGGGTCGCGCGTGGCGGTCTACGCGCTCGGCGGCGTCACCGTCGATACGGCGCGCGCGTGCGTCGCTGCCGGGGCCGATGGAGTCGCCGTCATTCGTGCGTTGCTCGCGAGTCGATCGCCCGCCGCCGCCGCTCGCGCGATAATTGGGGCGATCGCGCACGCGCACAACCACAAGCACAACCACAAGAAGGAGTGATCGCATTCGGCTCGAGAGCCCATTCATCAATCGATGGTTCTCTCTGCCATGTTCGACCACATCCGCCCGTCCGATCTCTCCGAGGCCCGTCATGCAGGGAGCGGAGAGAGTCAGTCTTCGAAGGGACCGATGTCCTCGCCAGAGAGGACGAAGAACGCTTCGCCGTAGGTCTTGAGGAGCTCGAGGGCGCGGTCGAGGTCTTCCTGGGTGTGGCCGCGGGTGACGTTCACCCGGAGTCGCTCTTCTCCGATCTTCACCGAGGGGTACACGAGTGGGACCATCAGGATTCCGCACTCGAGGAGCGCGACGTGCATGAAGATCGCCTTGACCTCGGCGCGGCACATGACGGGCATGATGTGCGTGTTGCTGGCGCCGAGATCGAAGCCCGCCGCCTTCAGGCCGTCGCGGAAATACGTCGCCTTCTGGTGAAGTTCGGTCACGAGCTTGGGGCCGTCTTCCTCGAGCATGTCGAGGATCGTCGACGCGGCGGCCACGATCGGCACCGGGAGCGTCGCGCTGAAGAGGAAGCTGCGCGCGGAGTTCTTGATGTGCTCGACGATGTCTTCTTGCCCGAAGAGAAGCCCGCCGATTCCGCCGAACGTCTTCGAGAACGTGGAGATGACGAGCGGGACGCGCCCCTGGAGGCCCATGGCCTCGAGCGTTCCGCGGCCGCTGGCGCCGAGAGTGCCCGTCGCGTGGGCGTCGTCGACGATGAGCGGAGCGTCGTAGCGCTCGCACATCTCGACGAACTCTCGAAGAGGCGCGGTATCGCCGTCGAGTGAATACACGCCTTCGCAGATCACGAGCGCGTTCTTGCGCTCGCGGGTCTTCAAGATACGTTCGAGGCTCTTCGCCGAGTTGTGGTTGAAGAACCGGATCTCGGGTCCGTTCTTGGGCACGCCCGCGGCGAGGAACGACCCGTCGAGGATGCACGCGTGGCTGTACGCATCGAGAACGAGCGTCGTGTCCTTGTCGGCCAGCGCCGCGATGGTGCCGAGCATCGCCTGGTAGCCGGTGGTGAAGGTGAGGCACTTCTCGAAGCCCATCCACCCGGCGAGGCGCTCTTCGAGTCGCACGTGCTCGATCGTCGTCGCCTGCGGCCGCGACGACGAGAGGCCGCAGGCGTACTCGTCGACCGCGCGCTTCGCCGCCTCTTTGACCTTGGGGTGGTTGGTCAGCCCCAGGTAGTCGTTCGAGCTGAAGTTCGTGACCGGCTTGCCCTCGATGTGCGCATGGAGGCCGCCGCCGGTGTCGAAGACGCGAAAGAACGGGTACCCCTGCTTGTCTTTCGCCTGTCGGACACGCGCGACCGTGTCGTGCGCTTTCGCGTGGATCCAGCTCACCGGGGTGCTCCGAGGTTGCGATTGTTTATCGCGAAGCGGCGCGCATGACGAGCGCCGATGCATTGCCGTAGTACCCGAGAGCCGTGACCAGCGCGATGCGTACCTTCGCGTCGGCGCGAAGCGTGCCTCGCACCACGTGCCCGCGTCCTCGTTCGAGCGGAGCCGCGGCCGTGTCGCTTCCGGCTTGCGGGGGCGATTGCAAGTGCGCGATGGCTGCGAGCATGGCCATCGCGCCTCCGGCGCCGAGCGTCTCGCCGAGCGCGAGCTTCGGCGCCACGACGGGCGTCTCCCGCCCGACCTGTCGTTCGATGGCGATGAGCTCGGCCTCGTCGAACACGCGCAGCCCGGAGACGCCGGAGACCACGAGGTCGACGTCGGACGGGGCGAGGCGCGCGTCGCTCAACGCCGCCGCGATGGCCTCTTCGAGCGCGCTCGGCGTAGCGTGGACGAGCGAGCCCTCGCGTTCGGGGGGCGCGAAGGACGTGCCGTAGCCCACGACCTCCGCGAGTACGGCGGCGGAGCGGGCGCGCGCGCTCCCCAGGCGTTCGAGCGCGACGAGCGCGGCGCCTTCGCCGATGCACGGGCCCTCCGTCGCCTGGATCCCCGGGCCGGGCACGCGCGAACCAGCCGCGCCCAGCCTGTGGAACGCGAGAAACAGCGCCTCGCTCATGGCCTCGGCTCCGCCGACGAGGAGCGCCTCGGCGCGCCCCTGTCCGAGGAGCACGTCGGCGCAGGCGACGGCGTCGAGGGCGCCGCAGTTTCCGTCGCTGACGCAGACGTTCACCGCGCGGAGGTCCTCCCAGATGCTCACGTACCCGGCCGCGCTGTTCGACACGGTCAAGGGAAAGCGCGACGGATTGATGTACCGCGCGTCTTCGAGCAGGGCGACGCGATCGAGCTCGGTGATGGCCTCGAGCGACCCGTAGGCGTTCGAGCACACGAGGCCGACGCCGTCTGGACCCGGGCGGGCGCGCCCCCCCGGCGGGGCGGTGACCCACGCGCCGTCTTGCTTGAGCCCCGCGTCGTGAAGGGCGAGCCGCGCGGACACGACGAGGAGCTTCGCGAGCCGATCGAGCGACCGGAGGCCCTTGTCCCCGAGGTACCGCGTGGCGTCGAAGCCGCGGACTTCGGCGACGCGCGCCCCCGGGTAGCCCGCGGCGTCGAAGGTCTCGATGCGACCGTCGGCGCTCGGTGCCGAGGCGCCGCTGCGGAACGCCGCGAGGAACTCTTCGCGCCCGATGCCGAGAGACGACGCGACCCCGAAGCCGGTAATGGCGCGGGGCTTCACGCCTCGCCCTCGACCGCGGGCGTCGGGATGGGCGGCAAGAGCCCCGGCTTCGCGAATACCGTGACGGAGTTGTAGCCGCCGAAGGCGAGCGAGTTGTTGACCACGATGTCGCTCTTGCCGCGGCGGGCCACGTTCGCCACCACCTCAACGTCGCACTCGGGGTCGGGCGTCTCGTAGCCGATCGTCGGCGGGTACAGCCCCGTCTCGAGGGTGAAGATGCAGCCGATGGCCTCGAGCGCGCTCGCGGCGCCCATGCAGTGCCCGAGCATGCTCTTCATGCTCGACACCGGCACGCGCCGGCTGCCGAAGACCTCGCGCACCACCTTGGCCTCGGCGAGGTCGTTGTGATGGGTGCCGGTTCCGTGCGCGTTGACGAAGTCGACGTCGTCGGCCGTGATGCCGGACCGCTCGATGGCCGCGCGCATCGCCACGATGCTCCCGGTCGCGTCGGGGTGGGGACGCGTGATGTGGTACGCGTCGCACGAGAGGCCGTGGCTGCGGACCTCGGCCTGGAGGCGCGCGCCGCGGCGCTCCGCATGGGCCTCACTCTCGACGATGAGGAGGCCGGCACCTTCTCCCAGAAGAAGGCCCTGGCGGTTCTTGTCAAACGGCTGGCACCGCTCGGGTGCCATGGCCGCGAGGCGGACGAACCCGCTGAACTGCAGCTCCTGCAGGAGCTCGGCGGCGCCGGTGACCACCACATCGGCGCGCCCGGCGCGGATGAGATCCGAGGCGAACCCGATGGCGTAGTTGCCCGCGGCGCATGCGGCCGGGAGGGTGAGCACCATGCCGCGCGCGCCAATGGCTCGAGCGACGTGAATCGGCAGCAAGGTCGAGCCGTACCGAGAAATCATGGCCCGCGAGACGGCTTTTTGGCCACGCAGGATCCATTCGTGGTCGAGCTCGGCGAGGATCTGCGCCTCGCCCATGGTCGTTCCGAGCACGACGGCGGTTCGAGGGCCGGCCAGCTGGGCCGGTTCGAGGCCGGCGTCTGCGATGGCCATTCGGGCGGCGGCCAGGGCCATCGCCGAGCACCGACCCATACGGCGCTGTTCCCCCTGCGTGAGATGGTCTCGAGGGTCGAAGTCCTTGACCTCCCCGGCCTTTTCTCGACCCAAGGAAACGGCGTCGAAGGACGTTACAGATGAAATTCCGCTGGCACCCGACTCGAGCGCGCGAAAGAACGCCTCGCGCCCCAGCCCGATCGAGCTGACGACACCGACACCTGTGACGAAGACCCGCGGCGACACGAACGGCCCTATTTAGCTCGGCCCTGCACATACGAGCAATGTGGGCGAACGCCGAAGGGCGGAACGACGGGGCCCGGACCTCGCTGGCCGCTTGCCAGGAGCCGGGTTGAAGTGTATTGCGCGCCCACCTCGAGCATGGCCGCCTCGTCCCCTTTGCCTCGTCGGCCTGGCGCGGGTGTCGCGCCGACCCTCGTCGACGCCCTTTACGCCCTCGAGGGCGACGCCACGCGCGGGTTCGTCTTCGTGCGGCCCGACGGCACCGAGCGCCTTCGCACCTTCCAGGAGATGGCGCGCGAAGCCGCCCGGCGCGCGGCGGGCCTGGCGGCGATAGGCCTGGAGAGAGGCGACCGCGTTGCCCTCGTGATCCCCGACGGCGAAGAGTTCGTGCTGTCGCTCCTGGCGACGCTCTTCGCCGGACTCGTGCCGGTGCCGCTGAGCCCTCAGCTCTCGTTCACGAGCGCCGATGCCTATCTCGAGACCGTGGCTCACGTGGCGCGGGCGGCCGCGGCGACGGTGCTGCTGACCACGCAGGCGGCCCGGCCCTTCCTCGAATCCGCGGTGCCGCTGACGGCGCGGGTCGCCGGGCTGCGCGCGCTCGTCACCGTCGAAGATCTCGCGACGTCGACCGGGTCGGCGACCGAGTCGTTGCGCGTCGCCGTCACCCCCGACGACCTCGCGCTCATTCAGTTCACGAGCGGGAGCACGGCGCGTCCCAAGGGCGTGATGGTCACGCACGGGAACCTGGCGGCGAACTCCGATGCCTTCATGATCCACGGCCTCGACCGCGACCCGGCGGTCGACAAGGGCGTGAGCTGGCTTCCGCTCTTCCACGACATGGGCCTCATCGGCTTCGTCGTGGGCCCGATCTTCACACACGTGCCGTGCGTGCTCCTGCCGAGCGCGAGCTTCGCCCGGCGGCCCCGCATCTGGCTCGACAAGATCCACCAGCACCGCGGCACCATCACCTACGCGCCGAACTTCGCGTACGCGCTGGTGTCGAAGCGCCTGAAAGGCAAGGACGTCGAGGACCTCGATCTGTCGTGCCTGCGGGTCTCGGGTTGCGGAGCGGAGCCCATCCAGGCGAGCGTCTTGCGCGAGTTTGCCGCCACGCTCGCACCGGCGCGCTTCGACGCGCGCTCGCTCCTGTCTTCGTACGGCATGGCCGAGTCGACGTTGGCCATCACTTTCACGCCCCTCGGCCAGGGCACCCGCGCCGACGCCGTCGACGCCGAGGCGCTGACCAAGGGCCGCGCGGTGCCTCCGCGCGCCGGGTCCCGCGAAGGGTGCGTGCGCAGCGAGGGCGCGCCCAACGAGAGCCATGGCGAGGTCGTCGATTGCGGTCGCGCCTTTCCGGGGCACGAGCTGGCCATCATCGACGGCCAGGGCCGACGCCTCGAGGATCGAAGGGTCGGGCAGATCGTCGCCCGTGGGCCGAGCGTTTCCCGGGGGTATTTTCGTGAGCCCGCCCTCACGGCGGAGACGTTCAAGGCCATCCAGGGCGACACCCCCGGAGAGGCCCCCTGGCTTCACACCGGCGACCTCGGCTACACCGCGGCCGGTCGCCTCTTCGTGTGCGGTCGGGTGAAAGATCTCATCATCATCCGCGGACGAAACTACTACCCGAGCGACATCGAGTGGGCGGTGACCACGGCCCTCGGAGAGGCCTCGAGCGCCCGAAAAGGCAACGTCGTCGCCTTCAGCGTTCGCGTCGACGCTCGCGGGCGTGCCTCGGGCGCCGGCGACGCGATCGGCGTCAGCGCCATCGCTGGCGAGGAGCACGTCGTGATCTGTTGCGAAGGGCACTCGGCAGAGGTCGAGGCCATTCGCGAGGCAGCGACCGCCGTGCTGGCATCACGGTTCGGGTTGACCGTGCACGAGGTGGTGGTGGCTCCGCTCGCGTCCCTCCCCAGAACCTCGAGCGGAAAGCCCAAGCGCCGCGAGACGCGTCAGCGGTACCTCGACGGTTCGCTGCCCTCCGCGCGCCAGGCGCGCCAAGCCAGCGGCGACCTCGCACGGACTGTGCAACCGGATCCGGGCGAGGCGCATCGAGGCGATCAGACCCCCGGCGAGAGAGCCGACGGTGCCTCGGATCTGGCCAGGGACCCATGAGCGACCCATCACGAACTTTCACAGCCCGCTTCACGTCTGTGTCGCAATCGCGACAGTCAGAACCGTTCGCACCGTTCGCACCGTTCGCCCGCCTTCGCGCGAAGCGCGTAACGCCCTTGGCCGCGTAGGTATCTACGCGTCCGATTTCTGGACACTTCGTCAAAGGAAAGCGATTCAATGCACGCGCCGATGCAGACACTCGACACGGGTGACGTGAAGCCAACCCGCGACGGCTTGCTCGCAATGTTTTGCGAGACCGCCAGCGAGGTGGTCGAGAAGGACTATCACCACGTGGTCGAATCGATGGCGATCAGCGAGCTCGCCATCGACTCGCTGGGGATCCTCGAGATCATCGGCTCGCTGGAGCGCCGGCTGCGCATCCAGATTCCAGACGAGAGCCTGTCGGGCATTCAAACGGTCCGCGACCTCCTCGACGAAGTCGAGCGACGGATCCCGTGACCGGGCGAGCGCCCACGCGACTTGAGATTCAATTAGGAGAGACGCCATGTCGAACGACACCCTGAAGGAGCAGCTTCGATCGCTGGTCGCGGAGATCGCGGAGAAAGACGAGATTCCCGACGAGGCCTCGTTCAAGGACCTCGGCATCGATTCGATGATGGGGGTCGAGATCGTCGCTGCCATCGAGCGCCAGTACCAGATCAAGGTCGCCGACGACGAGCTCTCGGGCTTCAAGGACCTCGTCGGCGCGTACGCCATCGTGGTCAAGAAGCTCGAAGCCAAGGACGCGATCGCCGCCGCCGAGTGACGTGAGTCGACCTTGCCCGGGCTGACTGGGCCGGAGAAGGCGCCGGTTCGGTCGGCGTCTTCGGTGCTAGAAGACTGGGCCCATGTCCGGGCCCATCTTCGAGAGAGTTTCGTCCGAGCTCGACTTTCCCGCCGAGGAGGCGGAGGTCCTGCGCTTCTGGAAAGAGCGCAGCATCTTCGAGAAGACGCTCTCCAAGCCCGCGCCCAACGGCAACTTCGTGTTCTACGAAGGGCCGCCGACGGCGAACGGACTGCCGCACAACGGCCACGTGCTCACGCGCGTCATCAAGGATCTCTTCCCGCGATACAAGACGATGCGCGGCTGGAGCGTGCCGCGCAAGGCCGGCTGGGACACCCACGGATTGCCGGTCGAGGTCGAGGTCGAAAAAGAGCTCCGCCTGCACGGGAAGGCCGCGATCGAGGCCTACGGCGTCGAGCCGTTCATCAAGAAGTGCATCGAGTCGGTCTTTCGGTACACGCGCGAGTGGGAGTCGCTCACCAACCGCGTGGCCTTCTGGGCCGATCTCGACGACGCCTACGTCACCTACCACCGCTCGTACGTCGAGAGCGTGTGGTGGGCCCTCGGTGAGCTCTTCAAGAAGGGGCTCCTCTACCAGGGTCACAAGGTCGTCTGGTGGTGGGCGCAGGGCGGCACGGCGCTCAGCGCCCAAGAGGTCGGGCAGGGGTACAAGACGGTCGACGACCCGAGCGTCTACGTCGCGTTCCCGCTCGCGGGGGACGTTGGGGCCCGCCCTGGCGAAGCAGGCGCCGCGCTCCTCGTCTGGACGACGACGCCGTGGACCTTGCCCTCGAACATGTACGCGGCCGTCAACGCGAACCTCGACTACGTCACGGTGAAGGCGTCGACGGGGCGCCGGTTCATCGTCGCCAAGGGCCTGCTCGAGGGCCTCGCGAAGAAGCTCGGTTGCGGGCTCGAGGTCGAGCGCGAGATGAGGGGCCGCGACCTCGTGGGCCTCGCCTACGAGCCTCCGTTCGATCTCTTCGCGGGCGACGTTGCCGGCTTCGAAGACGTGGTGTGGCGCGTCGTCGCCGCCGACTTCGTGACGCTCGACGCGGGCACGGGGGTGGTTCACCTCGCCCCGGCCTTCGGCGAAGACGACCACGAGGTCCACCGCAAGCTCTCGCGCGGTCGGCCCGCCGATCAGACCCTGCCGCTGCTCTGCGCGGTCGAACCCGACGGGACGTTCATCGCGCGCTTCGAGCGGTACGCCGGTCGCTGGGTCAAGGACTGCGACAAGGAGATCAGCCACGACCTCAAAGACGCCGGCCTCCTCGTGCACGCCGAGCAGTACCGGCACGACTATCCCTTCTGCTGGCGCGCCGACACCGATCCGCTGATCCAGTACGCGCGGCCCGCCTGGTACATCCGTACGACGGCCCACATCGATCGCGCGATCGAGAACAACGCCCACGTTCAGTGGCTGCCGGAGCACATCAAAGAGGGGCGCTTCGGCGACTTCTTGAAGAACAACGTCGACTGGGCGCTCTCGCGCGAGCGCTGGTGGGGCACGCCGCTCAACGTCTGGGTGTGCGACCGAGACGAGACGCACAAGTCGGTGCCCTCGAGCGTCGCCGAGATCGAGCGCCGCAACCCGCGCGCCTTCGATCACTTCCACGCCGCGCGCCGGGCCGATCCGACGCTCAGCGAACATCTCATCGTGCACAAGCCGTGGATCGATCAGGTCACGATGCCGTGCGAAGAGTGCGCCGGCGGCGGAGCCAGCGGGACGCTGCGGCGAGTGCCCGAGGTCATCGACTGCTGGTTCGACTCGGGGTGCATGCCGTTCGCGCAGTGGGGCTATCCGCACGCGGCGGGGTCCGAAGAGCGCTTCCAGGCCAGCTTTCCGGCCGACTTCATCAGCGAGGCGATCGACCAGACGCGGGGCTGGTTCTACTCGCTGCTCATGGTCTCGACGCTCGTCTTCGAGGAGGCAAAGTACCCGCACCCCTTCAAGACGTGCATCGTCCTGGGTCACGTCACCGACAAGGAAGGGAAGAAGGAGAGCAAGAGCAAGGGGAACTACACGCCCCCGGAGATTATCCTCGACAAGGTGGCGATGGACTTCGCCGTGCTGAGCGAGCCCGAGGCCAGGAAGGGCGTGGCGCTCATCGCCCGCGAAGATCTCGAGGGGCTCGACCTCCAAGACGGCGCGGCGGTGCGCGTCTACCGGAGCGACGCGCCCGACCGCGCCCTCGATCTCGTTCTCCGCGCTGGCAAGAAGGTGCGGCGGCGTCTGGTCGTTCTTCACGAAGACGATCGCGCGGAGCTCGGCGTCTTGCCCACCTCCACGAAAGACGTGATGCCCGTGGCCGTTCCGCGCTTGCCCGCCGAGCAGCGCGTGGTCATCGAAGACCCGGCGACCCCCGCGCCCGGAGCCGACGCGTTTCGCTGGTTCTTCTACGCGTCGAGCCCCCCCTGGTCGGCGACGCGGCACTCGCTCTCCAACGTTCGCGCCCTGCAGAAGGAGTTCGCGGTCAAGCTTCGGAACGTCTATTCGTTCTTCACCATCTACGCGAACATCGACGGGTTCGACCCGCGCGACGCTGCCAGAGGCACGCGGGCCGGTCGGTCCGACGAGGCCGAGCTCGATCGCTGGATCCGCAGCGAGCTCGCACTGACCGTAGGCGCCGTCACCGAGCGCATGGACGCCTACGACGGGTACGGCGCGACGCAGAAGCTCGTTGCCTTCGTGGATGCACTCTCGAACTGGTACCTGCGCCGCACCCGCAAGCGCTTCTGGCGGAGCGGTCTCGATGCCGACAAGAAGAGCGGCTACGCGACGCTCCACACCTGCCTCGTGACGCTCGCGAAGCTCACGGCGCCGTTCACGCCCTACGCCGCGGAGGCGATGTACCAGAACCTCGTCGTGCGCCCGAGGATCGAGGCGGCTCGCGAGAGCGTGCACCTCGAAGACTTCCCCGCGCCGGCCGCCGCCGACGTCGATACGGCGCTGTCGAGCAAGATCGCGACCGTTCGCGCGCTCGCGTCGCTGGGTCTCCAGGTCCGGAACCAGGCGAAGATCAAGGTTCGGCAGCCGCTGTCGACCACCCACGTCATCACGACCCATCTCCAGGAGCTCGACCCGTCGGTGAAGCAGCAGCTCGCCGAGGAGCTCAACGTCGGCGAGACGCACTTCGTTTCTATCGAGGGCGCCTCGCAGTACGTCGAGTTCCGGCTCAAGCCGAACTTCCGGACGCTCGGTCAGCGAGGGCTGGGCAAAGAGGCGCAAGCCCTGAAGAAGACGATGGGCGCGATGCCGTCGGCGAGGGCGGGGGAGCTCGCTTCCGCGTTGATGGCCGGAGAGACCACGACGCTCGACGGCGTGGAGCTCAAGCGAGAAGACGTCGAGATCGAGTTCGTGGCGAAGGAGGGGTTCGCGGCCGCGGGCGATCGTGTCGGCGTCGTCGTCCTCGACACGCGCATCGACGCCGCCCTGCTCGACCGGGGCCTGGTGAACGAGTTCGTGAACCGAATTCAGGTCGCTCGCAAGGAGCTCGCCCTCGAGTACACGGACCGGATCCGGGTGTCGATCGTCGGAAGCGACCGGGTGAGCGCCATCGTGACCGGCGCAGGCGACGCCATCGCGTCCGAGGTGCTCGCCGTCGAGGTCTCTCCCCGGACGCCGGTCCTCGGCGGGTACGACCGAGAGATCGACGTCGACGGCGAACCGGTCCGGCTCGGGGTCGCGCTTGCTCGGGTCTGAGTGAGAGTCTGAGCGAGAGCGAGGGCTTCCACGTGGCGACCGGGAGGCGACATCGCGGCACGGATTTTTATCGGCGATGCTGTAGGTGATTCGGGGCGGAGTCGTGCTCGGGCTCTGGTATGGTCGTCTCTACGGGCGTCCCGCCCGCGGACGGGGGATTGCACGTGGTGAAGGTGGCAAAGGCGCTCGCGAAAACCGGAGAGCGGGGCGAATCATCCTCGCGTCCGCAGCTCGCGCGCACGGAGCTCCTCGACAAGGCCATCCGCGTTCGCTTCGAGTCGGAGATCGACGCCGCCCTCAAGCGCCGCCCGGCCGCCGAGGGCAAGCTCGCGGGCGCGACGCGCGCGGTCGCCGCCTTGAGTCCCGCGCTCCGGGCGTCTCTCGGAGAGGCGACGTCCGTTCTCATTCGCCGTGGAGCGCGCCAGCGTGAACTCTACGCGTGTGGGCTGCGGGCCCTCGCAGAAGCTCAGGACCGGCAAGCCACCGCCCTCTTGCGCCAGGCCCTCGCGGGCGACGAGGCGGGGGGGGCGGCGGCGCTGAGCGCCGCGTGCTTCTCGCGCGATCGCGAGCTCACCCCTCTACTGGCGAAGGTGGCGGCGAGCCGCCAGTCGCACATTGCGTTCGGTGCCGAGCTGGCACGCGTGGCCCGCGGCGAGTCGAATGGGGCGCTCCTCGCGCAGCTCGCGCCGATGATCAAAGAGAGCCATCGCATCGCGATGTGCGTCGAGCTCTTCGTGCCCCTGGTGCGCGCGAAGCCGATCCCCAGGCACGTCGCGCCTGCGCTCTCGGTCCTTCGCGGCGCCGAGCGCCATCTGGGCCGGTGGCTCGTGCTGGCCGAGGTCGCGGTCAAGGCTGGCGACCTGGCGCCCCTCGAAGAAGCGCGCACCAAGGCCGTCTCGGGGCCCTCGAGCTCGCGAGCCGCCTGGTCGCTCGTCGCCTGGTCGCTCTCGGAGACCGACGCCGACGCTCGAGGCGTGGCGTCGCCCGCCCCTCCCGCCACCCGACCCACCCTCGAGCTCATCGCGCGCCTGTCGGATCGACCGAGCGCCGATCGCGACACCACGTTCCTCTTTCGCATGGCGCGGGCTGGAGCGACGTGCGCGCGCCCGATGCTCGAGACGTTCGTCCGCACTCTCCCCCTCGCTGACGAGAGCGGCATTCGCGTCGCGCTCTATCTGGCTCGCGACTTCGGTCGCGAAGACCTTCGCGCGGCGCTTGCGGAGGCGGCCGTGAGCTGCAAGCGCGAAGAGCTCCGCGGCATGGCGGCCGCGGCTCTGTGGGACGCGTCGCCTCCCTCGGGGGGCGACGGCGCCCAGAAGATGCGCGAACGCTCCCGCGAGGTCGCCGAAGACCTGCTGCAATCGCGCATTCTGTCGAACACCGCGTGGGCCGCGCTCATCCGGGGCGCGTCGAAGGGCAGCCCCAACGGGCACCCCCTCCTGACCGAGACTCTGTTTCGGTGGATCCAGTGGGGTTGGCTCGAGTAGCTCGCACGGGGGTTCGCGGCGCCGCCGTTCTCGCGGCGTCGATCGCGCTGGCCATGGCCGGCTCGCATCGCGGCGCCCTCGCCGCCGAGACCGAAGCGCTGAATGTCGCCCTCTGGGCCGATCGCGATGACGACGACGCCGACGGCCGGCCCGACGGAGACGGGCCGCGCGTCGCTCCCGCCGCGTGGGTCGATCTCGTGGCGGCCGACGGGCGCCTGACGGGAAGTACGCTCGACGTCGTCTCGGGCGGCGAGCACGCGCGGATCATCTTGCCCACGGGCGCTTCGCTCGGCTGGGGCACGCCGCTGCCTCCACGATCCTCGTTTCAGGGGCTCTCGCCCGGCCGGGTCGAGCTCATGGCCAGGGCGGGAGCGCACCGCATCAGGGTGACGCTCGACGTGCGCGGCCTCGGCCTTCGAGACGGCGAGGGCAGGGCGGTCGACCTGGCGCGGTCCCACGCGTCGCTCGAGAGGACCCCTCCGATGCGCGACGAAGGCGGCCCGGACGCGCCCTTCGACGACGTCGACGCGCTCCGGGTCGTCCTGGCGCTGCCCGACTCCGGTTCCGGTGTCGACGACGCGCACGAGGTCAGCGTCGAGTCCCTGAACGCGCAAGGCGCCCGGCTCGACGACCTCCCCCGGGTTCCGTTGAGCCCCTCGCGTTGCACGGCGCCCTTTGCGGACCTGGCCGACCTGGCCGGTATTCGTTGCTGGGCGAGCGCGCCTCTCCGCGCCGTTGCCGACGCGGTCGACCGCGATCACCCGCTCGTCCTCGGTCGTTCGATCAAGGCCGACCTCGGGGGCGCCCTCGTTTTCCGCAGCGGCGGCCACAAGGCGCAGATGGTCCGCGTCCTCGGTCCACGCGACACGCCGGCGGGCCCCATCGGTCGCCTTCGGGCCACGCTGCGAGCGTTCGTCGTTCGCGTGACCCCGGGCGGCGCGCCCGCCGTCGGCGGGACCGACGCGGGCGCGATCGAGGCGCTCCGAGCGGAGCTCGCGTCGGCGTCGGCCATCTGGGGGCAGTGCGGGCTGACGTTCGGCGATCCCCGCGGCATCGAGGTCAAGCTCATGGACCCGCCGCCTTCGCACCTCGTTGCGGTCGGCGACGACCTCGGGCTCCTCGCGACCGGCGGAGAGATCCGGATCCGCGTCGACGGCAAGGGGATCAGCGTCCCTACGACCCCGGGCGAGAGCGCCGACCAGGTCGCCGAGAACCTGGTGCGCAGCGTCGAGCGGGCAGGGCTCCTCGCGGTCGTGTCGCCCAACGCGCGCATCGGGCCAGGCGTGACCTCCAGCGTCGACGTGTCTCTCCGACGCCGCGACGGCACCCTGCTCGCGGTCGAGACGCTGCCGGGGGCACCGCTGTCGACCGACCCGACGCTGAGCGTCCGGATCGGTTCGGTCGACATGTCCGACGGGCTCCAGCACTTCACCGACGTCGACGCGATGGCGGGCACGCTCGAAGAGCGAACCCTGCTCAAGGCCATCGACAACCTCGATCCCGCGACGGTCGAAGTCGTCGTCGTGCCGCTCTTCGCCGGGGGCGGGCGAATCGGCGAGTCGTTCATCGGGAGCGATCTGTCGAGCGTGCGCAACGTCGTCTTGCTCGACCGCGCGGGCATCCGCGCGCGACAGAGCAGCCTCACGCTCGCCCACGAGCTCGGTCACGTGTTCCTCGATCTCCCGGGCCACCCCGACGACTACGGCGTCGATACGCCCACGCAGCTCATGGACTCCGACGCGGCCGATGCGTCGCCCTTCGGGCCCCGCCGCCTCACGCTCGACGAGTGCGCGCGCGCCCTCAGGCAGGCAGGTCCCAGCGCGCGCGTGCCGCTGCTCTCCGAGTGGCCGATCGCCCCGCTCCCGGTAGGCGTGCGCTAGACCCATGCCGCTCTTTTAGGCGAAAGAGAGATTGGCCGCAGAGGCGCAGAGAGCGCAGAGGACAGAGGGTTTTGCGCGCGCTGGAGCGCAAAATAACGCAGATCGGATCCGCCGCGC
>OBLW0100000187.1_pt1 | contig 51599 bp, 45 predicted proteins | sample 1520161 | NCBI WGS metagenome assembly OBLW01 (sample SAMEA3539309, study PRJEB22396) | soil metagenome | biome: tundra; feature: field; material: soil | place: USA | collected 2010-05 | depth 0.15 m
GTTCCCATGGTGGTTGAGCAGACGAGTCGGGGCGAGCGCGCCTACGACATCTACTCCCGTCTGCTTCGCGATAACATCATTTTTCTTGGTACTCCCATCGACGACCAGGTAGCCAATCTGATCGTCGCTCAAATGCTCTTCCTCTCCGGTGAGGACCCGGAAAAGGACGTTCAGCTCTACATCAACTCCCCGGGTGGCTCCATCACGGCCGGCCTTGCCATCTACGACACCATGCAGTTCATCAAGAACAACGTGGTGACCTACTGCATCGGCCAGGCAGCCAGCATGGGTGCATTCCTCCTGTTGGCCGGGACCAAGGGCAAGCGCTTTGCCCTGCCCAACTCACGTATCCTCATTCATCAGCCTTCCATGGGCGGCCTCAGTGGTCAGGCCACCGATATCGACATTCACGCGCGCGAGATTCTTCGCATTCGTGAGATTACCAACACTTTGATGGCAACACACACCGGCCAGTCCCTCGACCGCATCGAGCACGACGTCGAGCGGGACTTCATCATGAACGCGCAACAGGCGAAAGAATACGGCATTATCGACGAAATTATCGACCGGCCTCGCACTTAAGGGCCATAGTCAACTGAAGTCAAACCGCGGTATCTTATCAGGGGGTAGTCCAAATGAAAACGCGTACGGGACCCGAAGAAGCGCTACGCTGCTCGTTCTGCCACAAGTCGCAGGACGCCGTGGCCAAATTGATCTCGTCGCCCAGCGACTATCCTCGCGCGTACATCTGCGATGAATGCGTTGCGGTCTGCAATTCCATCCTTGAAGACGACCGCGGTGAGGCACATCCCGCTACCACCGCCGGACACCTCCCCAAGCCGCAAGAGGTCAAAAGCTTTCTCGACGACTTCGTGATCGGACAGGACCAGACCAAGAAGAAGCTCGCGGTCGCCGTTTACAACCATTACAAGCGCATCCAGATGAACCGCATGCGCAATAACGAAGTCGAGCTCGCCAAATCCAATATCCTGCTGATCGGCCCCACCGGCTCCGGCAAGACCCTCCTGGCCCACACCTTGGCCAAGATGCTCGATGTTCCCTTCGCCATTGTTGACGCCACCACTCTGACGGAAGCCGGTTACGTCGGCGAGGATGTCGAGAACATCATCCTCAAGCTACTGCAGGCAGCCGACGGCGATGTGAATCGCGCCCAACAGGGCATCATCTATATCGACGAAATCGACAAGATCGGCCGCAAGGACGAAAACCCCTCCATTACCCGCGATGTTTCGGGCGAGGGTGTGCAGCAGGCCTTGCTCAAGATCCTCGAGGGCACTGTCGCCAATGTGCCACCGCAGGGCGGGCGCAAGCACCCGCACCAGGAATTCACCGCCGTCGACACCACCAACATCCTCTTCATCTGCGGCGGAGCCTTCGTCGGCCTCGAGCGCGTGGTCGGCCGCCGCGTCGGCAAAAAGGCTCTCGGGTTCAAAGCTGTCGATGCGGAAACCGATGCGGCAACGGTCCGTTCGCACCGCGACACCGAATTGCTGCGCAGGACCGAGCCCCAGGACCTCATCAAGTACGGTCTGATTCCGGAGTTCGTCGGCCGCCTGCCCGTCATGGGCATCCTCGACGAGCTCGATGAGCCGGCTCTGATCGAAATTCTTACCAAACCACGCAACGCTATCCTCAAGCAGTACCAGCGCCTGCTTGAGTACGAAAATGTTCGCCTGCACTTCACCACGGACGCTACAGCAGCCGTTGCCCGCGAAGCCTTGGCCCGCAAGGTGGGAGCGCGCGGCCTGCGCATGATCCTCGAAGAGTTGATGCTCGACTTGATGTATCACCTACCGTCGAACAAACGCGTACGCGATCTCGAAATCACCAAAGACATGGTGGAGCGCCGCGACCTCTCGCTCTGTCTGCTCGAAAAAGCCGGATAAAAGCGGAATCGACTCCCAAACACACATTGACCCTCAGCCACTTGCTGAGGGTCAATCCTTTTGCGCCCCTGAATTTCATTCGCCGCAGAGATAGGAAGGATTGGTTTCCCTGTTTCCCTGTCTATCTGTCTCTCTCTTCCCTGTTCTCTTGCATTTAATCTATCTATCGCCCGAGCTCACCTGCTGGGCCCATTCCATGGCCTTCCACTGCGATTCTGAGATGAACGGCTCGGACACATGCATCTCCTCGCATAATCTCGTCACCTCGGGCCACTCCCCAGCCTCGACCGAAAGCATCAGGTTGTAGAGAGGCGACAGGGCCGAATCCTTCTGCATCAATGCCGATTTGATGTCTTGGTGAACTGAAAGGGCATCGACCACGGATGCCATGGGAATCTCCAGAATCGCATCCATGAGCGAGAGAAGTCCAAGGAGGAAATGGTCGATATTTCCGTCGACAACGGTTGGCCCGACTAACTCGCAGAAGTGGGCGCGCGTGAGTGCAGTCAGCATCAGGTCGGACGTCCGACCGTGAGCCATTTCCAATGTCACGGCGAGTCGGCACCAGCGGCGAATCTCATTCTCTCCGAGAATGAGCAAGGCCTGGCGAACCGAGCAGATTTCGGCCCTGAACCCGAACATGGGCGAGTTCAAATAGCGCAGCAGCCGGAAACAAAGCGTCGCGTCTTTCTTGATGAGGCCTTCCACCTGCGTCAGGTCCAGTTCGGGTTTTAGAACCGCGTTCAGAATAGAGAGGTGAATGGCTTGATTTGCAGAACCTGTCCAGGTTCGCACCATCTGGGGTCTGCGGAAAAAGTACCCCTGCACCAGCTGAAAGCCCGCTTTTTTGGCGAACTGAAAATCCTGTCTCGTCTCGACCTTCATGGCAATCATCCGGCAAACCGCCCGGTGACTGGCAACGATCAGGCCGGCATCGGTCAGAGAAGTTTGCCTCATATCCACCTTGATGAAATCCGCAAAATAGGCCAAAGGCTCCCGCGGATCGTCGACCACATAATCGTCGAGTGCAATTTTGACCCCGGCTCGTTTGAGTTGGGTACAGGCCTGCATCACCTCTTCGTCCGGTGGTACCGTGCTCAGGATTTCCAGCACAACATTCTCCGGCGGAAGGAGCGTGATGAATTCGCTCAGAAGGATATCCCGGTTGCAGTTGATGAAGGCGAGCGTGTTGTCGCAGAGGACACCGAGGCCGAGCAGGCTCGACATGTCGATCACTGAGCGCGTGGCGTGGGTCGGGTCCATACTGCTGAAGCGGTTCGCGGCATCAGAACGAAACAGCAGTTCATATCCGAAGACTCGCTCGTCCGGCGTCAAAATCGGCTGCCTGGCTACGTAACGTGCAAGCTGCAGTAAATCCGTCGACGAAAGAGCGGGGGGGGAGGTGTCGGTCGGTGGCATATCCATATATCGGCAAAAACCGGGAAATAATCAGTCGGGAATCCTACTTCTCGTAGGTCACTGTTTTTGCAGGACTTCGATGAGTCGCCGCCGTTCCTCACTCCTTTTGCATAGACTTTTCCTCAGCCCGCAACAGGGCAGCAAAACATCACAATCCATCTACTGCCTGATTCTGCCGGCCTGACGCGGCATAATGGGCTGGCATTCAACGAACCGTCAAAACCTCTCGGCCGACCATGATCACGCGACTCGACGAGTCGCCTAGGAGGAATTCTTCTATCCGATCAAACCAGGCTTTACTCCTTTCCCACATCTTTAACTCGATCCTTGGCCTCTTTCCTTCGATTTTGAACACAGCGAGCGAGAGCATCCTGCTCATGATCATGGAGTTTCCAGCATTCGGCCGCCGCAGGGTAGCTCAACCAGTTCCGCTGTACAATCCCAACATGAGCCGTGGAACCTTCTCTGCAGCCGATACTGGCTTCGCGCGTCCAATGTTCAGGGTTTCCCCAAAGGTGTGCCTATGACCACGTCCCGTGACAAGACCGAACCACGCAAGCTTCCCATGATGCCCATCCGGGATATGGTGATCTTCCCCTACATGATGACGCCCTTCGTTGTAGGCCGCCTCTCCAGCGTGCGCGCCCTCGAAGAAGCGCTCACCGGTGACCGCAAGATTTTTCTCGCCACCCAGCATGACGCCTCCATCGACGAGCCCAAAGCCAAGGAAATCTATCAGGTAGGCGCAATCTGCAACATTGTGCAGAGCGTGAAAATGCCCGATGGCAACATCAAGGTGCTGGTTGAAGGCGTGGAGCGCGCTAAATCCATCGAGATCAATGACCGCGACGGCTTCTTTGTCGCCACCGTGCGCACCGGCAAAACCGAATTTGAAATGACTGCGGCCGTCGAGCAGCTCATGCAGCGCGTCACGTCGCTTTTTGAGCAGTACGTCAAGCTGCAGCAGTCCCTCAACTACGAAACCATCATTGCCTCTGTTCGGATGGACGAGCCCGCCAAGCTCTCTGACACCATTGCCGCCAACCTGCAGATCGGCATTGAGGAAAAGCAGGAGCTGCTTGGCATCTTCGATCCCGCTGCGCGTCTGGCGCGCATCGCCGATGTGCTCGACATTGAAATAGAAAAACTCGACCTGGACCGCAACATCCAGTCGCGCGTCAAGCGGCAGATGGAGCGAGCCCAAAAAGAGTATTACCTCAACGAAAAGATCAAGGCGATTCAAAAGGAACTGGGCCGAGGCGAAAAAAGCGAATTCGACGAACTCCGCAAGAAGATCGAATCTGCAGGCATGCCGAAGGAAACGCTCGACAAAGCGATCCAGGAGCTGAAAAAGCTTGAAGCCATGCCGCCCATGTCCGCAGAGTCAACCGTCAGCCGCAACTACATTGACTGGCTTCTCGCGGTGCCGTGGAAGAAGAAGTCCAAGGAAACTCGCTCCATCGACTACGCTGAAAAGGTTCTCAACGAAGACCACTACGGGCTGGAAAAGATCAAGGAACGCATCCTCGAATTTCTCGCCGTTCGCCAACTCGTCAAGAATCCCAAAGGCAGCATCTTGTGCTTCGTTGGGCCTCCGGGAGTCGGCAAAACCTCACTGGGCATGTCGATTGCCAAGTCGACTGGCCGCAAGTTCGTCCGTCTTTCGCTAGGCGGCGTGCGCGATGAAGCCGAAATCCGCGGCCATCGCCGGACCTATATCGGCGCGCTTCCAGGCCAGATCATCCAGCACATGAAGCGCGCGGGCACCAAGAATCCCGTCTTCCTCCTCGATGAAGTCGACAAGATGGCTTCCGATTTCCGCGGCGATCCGGCGTCAGCGCTGCTTGAAGTTCTCGACCCCGAGCAGAACACCGCCTTCCAGGATCACTACCTCGACGTCGACTACGACCTGTCGCAAGTGCTCTTCGTGGCCACGGCCAACGTGATGCACACCATTCCTCCGGCGCTGCAAGACCGCATGGAAGTCCTCCGCCTGCAGGGCTACACCGAGCAGGAGAAGCTTGAGATCGCGCGCCAGTACCTTGTCAAAAAGCAGCGCGAGCAAACCGGCCTGAGCGACAAAAACATCGTCTTCCACGACGATGCGATTCTCGAGATCATCCGCTGCTACACGCGCGAAGCCGGAGTGCGCAACCTCGAGCGCGAAATCGGCAACGTCTGCCGCAAAGTCGCACGGCGCGTCGTTAAAAAAGGCGCCAAGCACAAGGAAGAGATCACCGCAGCCAACATCCACGAATTTCTCGGCGTCATCCGGTTCCGCGACTCAGAAGTCCACGAAAAGAGCGAAGTCGGCCTTGTCACTGGCCTCGCCTGGACCGAAGTCGGAGGCAGCATTCTCACCACCGAGGTACAGGTTCTCGACGGCAAGGGCAAGCTCACCATTACCGGCCAGCTCGGCGACGTGATGCAGGAGTCGGCGCAGGCCGCACTCAGCTATATTCGCGGGCGCGCCCAGGCACTCGGCCTCAGCCGCGAGTTCTACCGCAACCTCGACATCCATCTGCATGTACCCGAAGGCGCCATCCCCAAGGACGGTCCGTCAGCTGGCATCACCATGGCCACAGCCCTTGCCAGCGCACTCGCCAAGATTCCGGTGCGCCGGGACATCGCGATGACCGGTGAAATCACGCTGCGCGGAAAGGTCCTGCCCATCGGCGGCCTCAAAGAAAAGCTGCTCGCCGCACTGCGCGCGGGTATCTTTGAAGCAATCCTTCCCAAGCCCAACGAGAAGGATGTGGCGGAACTGCCGGACAACATCAAGAACTCGATGAAACTTCACTTCGTCGACACGATGGACGAAGTGCTGGCGCTTGCTCTGGAGGGTCCGCTTCCCACACCCTTCCAGGCTGAGAGCGAAGTTCTCTCTGCCGTACCGTCGAGCGACGTCGGCAACGGACAGGCGGCACGGCAGTAAGATTGCCGTACGCCTGCCCAATATGCGCTATACCACTCAATTCCTGCTTTCCGCCCTTTCGGCTACACAATTCCCCGCTCCCACGGTGCCGGAGATTGCTTTCCTTGGCCGCTCCAATGTAGGCAAATCGAGCCTTCTGAATGCGCTCGTCGGCGACAAAGCTGCCAAGGTCTCGTCGACACCTGGCCGCACCCGCGCGATCAATTTCTTTGCTCTGCTGGACCAGCGCCAGCGCCCGAGAAGAATCCTCGCCGACCTGCCCGGCTACGGCTACGCGAAGATTTCGAAATCCATCTCCGCAGGATGGCCAGCCTTCATCGAGCCTTATCTCCAGAACCGCGAAACCCTCAGCCTTTGCATCTGCCTCATCGACTCGAACATCCGCGCGCAGCCTGGCGATAAGCAACTCATCGATTGGCTCCGCCACGCTGGCCGCAGCTTCGCCGTCGTCGCCACAAAGGTCGATCGCCTTAGCGGCAACGAGCGCACGCGCAACCTGCTTGCTCTGAAAAAAGGGTTGGAGCTGGACGAGATTCTACCAGTCTCTGCGAAGACTCGTGCGGGTATCGACGTGCTCTGGAGCCGGATCGAGTCGGGAGATACAGAAGAAGGCTGAGGTCAATCACTTTCGTTCAATGGCCTCGGCGGAAAACTGTACTCGTCATTCCGATCCGAGTGGCTCACTTGAATCTGACCTTGAAACGCGATCTCCCCGCGCCGTTCCAGCTCCCGCACTCGCTCAACGAAGCGTGCAGCGAATTTGCGATTGCTAACCAGCAAATGCACTGCGTGCCCAAGCCGGCCCATGTAGCGCGGAGCAAGCCGAATCCAGCGGCGAGCGAACTCATCTTCGGAATCGAGACAATCGAGCGCAATCGCATCCAGCTTTGGCAGACCCACAGCGGGCGCCGCATCCACGCGCCAAATCACCAGCGCCTGATCCCCGATCGGATCAAACTCGCCCGGCCTGTGTTGCGCATCGGACCATTCCGATGCGGCGATGACGCCCTCTCGATATAAATCAGGCTGCACGCCCCGCTCAAGCATCTCGCGCTCGATCAAATCCGGCGCCGAGCCGACGCATACGGCCACCGTTTGTCGCTTGCGAATTTCATTCTTCAGGATGCGCAGAGCCTCATCAAGCGATGTCACCAGGAAATCCACGATGCCATCGCGAACGGCCTGCTTCTGCGCATTCACGTCCGCGGTTGCCGCAAGCGTTGCTGCGCCCGCGATGTTGCCCGCCGCTGCCAATGCGCGCCCTGAACCATCAAGTTCGCCAGCCCACAGAAGCCCGCCGCCCAGACCTGACTCAGGACTCGGCACAGGACTCTGCTCAAAGCTCGGTTCCTGACTCGGCACCTGGCCAGACGATCGCTCAGCATCCATCGCCTGCATGAGTCCGAAATAAAACTTGTAAGCTTCAAGGGAAAAGGTGTATCCCGCCAATGCCTGGGGATCGTGCGCCAAATTCCAGTCTCTCTCTGACGGGTTTCGCAACGCTAGTATTCTTTCGCTTCTTCCTTCCAGTTCCGTTTTCTAACAAAGAGAACAAACTCGCCCGGCTTCGCGTCGGTCTTCACTTTGTCCGCATCCTTCGGCCTGACGCAATCGTTTGGAATTGCAATGCCGGATGTAAGAATGTCCGACACGGGATACCAGCTGTCCACAGCGCTGTCCTTCTGTTTCGCCACATCGCAGTTGACGAAGTATTCCATGGAATTCTCATACGTCGCGCGCACCGTAATGGCCTTGGCGTCCTCAGGCAGTCTCACTTCGATCGTGCCATCGTCTTTCTGGTCCACCCAATTTCCGCTCGCTTCCCCCTGATGGTTGAAGCGCACGTGGATATTCGAAGGGGTAACGGATGCGCCGGTCTTGCCATCCCTCACTTTTATCGTGATTACTCTTCCGGTTTGCGCCAGCAGCAATCCGGTGAAACCGCCCACGAATGCCATTAGAAGAAGAGAGCCATATGCCCGTCGAATCATGCCGTTCCTTTGGGCAAGCTCGTCGGAATCTACCAGGTCGAGTAGGGCTGCCCGTCTGTTCCCGATTCTTGCGATCCCGAGTGCACATCGTTGATGCCGCCCGAGTCCGTCTGGTCCACGGAAGAAAGCGTATCGCTCGTATCCGTTACCCAGGTATCTTTACTGTGCGTCATCGGGTCTTCCGGGATGCTCCGAAGGTAGCCGTCCTGGATCAGGTCGTCAAGTGACTGTGGTGCCTTCTGCTTATCCATCGTGTAGGAGTCGATGGCCGCGCGCATGATGTGCAGGTCCTCACGCAGCACTGCTTCCCTGGCCGACCTCATCGCTCCGACAAAGCTGGGAATGGCCAGTGTCGCGAGGATTCCGATAATCGCCATCACGATCATCAGTTCCATCAACGTAAAGCCTGCGTCTTGTCTCCGCATTCTGCGCATGGCTGTCCTACCAGTCCGCGTACTTGGTGCCGTCAAGCGCTGTGCCTTGCGACTTCGAATACACGTCGAAAACACTCTGCCCGCCGAACGAGTCAGATGTGGGATCGTCCTGCATCGAGCGCATGCCCCACTCGGCCTTACCCGTCATGGGGTCGACGGGAATGCGGCGCAGAAACTTCACCTTCTTGCTTTGCACGTCCACCCCGTTCACCAGCGTATCCAGGTCGGGCGGATAGTTCTGGCTGTCCACCTTGGTCTGAAACGCGCCGCGGTCCGCCGCATCTTTGTAGTGATCGATTGCGTCACGCATCTCCCACAAATCGCGCCGTAATTCGCGCTCCCGATCTCGCTTCACCTTGAAGCGCGCCACCGGCACTGCCGCCGATGCAAGAATTGCGAGGATCGCCACCGTCACGATCAGCTCGATCAACGTCAGGCCGCGTTCCGTGCGTTTCCGGATTGGCCGCTTGCTGCTCATCGGCACTGCACTCTACTTCACCACGATGGTGGTCTGTGCGCCCTCGGCCGGAACTGGCTGCTGCGCACTGTTCATAGCTCCCGGTCGTGTGATGCTGATGGGCGCCTCGCCAGCCGCCTTTGCCTGGAAGGTCAAGACGCAGACCACCCCGGCTCCGCTCACGCCGACCGTTCCCGGTGGACGCGAGGCGTTAATCGTAATCATGCCTGGCCCGTCATCCCTATGCACCAGCGCCACGGCCTGCCCGTCACGGCCCAGAATATCTCCGTCGCCCACATTCACCAGCGACAGCTTCGCCGGGTCGTATTGCACCTGCAGCGGCACAGAGGCAATGTCTCTGGCTCCGGTTATTACGATGGGGACCTGGAACGTGGTACCCGCCGCAACGGAGGATCCCGACGATGGCACCAGCGAGAACCGCACCGCGGCCGGCGGGGTCATGGTCGCAGGCGGCGACGCAGCATTCGGTGTCGCTGGCGGAGGACCGCCTTGCGTGGACGCACGCATTTGCGCCAGCGCTTCCGGAGCCGCAGCTTGCGCGCTCTGTCCCGGCACTGAACCGATTCCTGGCTGAACCGCGGGACGGACCGGCGGAGCAATCGGCGAAAGGTCGCCTTCGGTCGATGTCCGCCGCAATTCGATCTGCTGGCCGGCTCCAGTGTCAATCGGACGCAAGTTCGACGGCGTCAATTCCGGCGAGCGCACAACATGGGGGATCAGCAGAAAGACGATTTCGTCATCCGTGATCTGGTGGTCCTTCGAGCCAAACAGGTACTTCAGAATCGGAATCGAACTCAGTCCCGGAATTCCCGTCCAGCTCTGAATGTCCTGCTGGTTCAGGATTCCACCGAGGATGGCTGCCTCTCCCTCGCGCAGGCGAATGGTCTGCTCGCTCTTCTTCTGTGCGATGATCGGCTCGGTCACGCCCTCGATCGTGACGTTGTTGCTCTCCGAACTCACTTCGATCGCAATCTTCAGCGTAACGTCGTGGTTGTAATGCACCGTCGGCGTCATGTCGATGTTCACGCCCACGTCGATGTATTGGAACTGCGTCTCAGCTAGCGGCGTCACCGCGGCGGCCACGCCCACACCCGACTGAAACGACCCCGTGGCGATCGGAATTCTGGAGCCGATCTTCATGGTGGCTTTTTGAGCGTCCGTCGACCGGATGCGCGGGTTTTGCAGGGTCTTGGTGTTCGAATCGGAAAGCAGAGCGTTGGCCGTCGCCGTGCCGATCGTGACCGCAAAATCGTTCGAGTTCAAATGGGCCAGGTTATAGAGCGTCGGGTTCGTACTGCTACCGCTGGTGGGAGTACAGGTCGTGCTCCCGGTCGGGCAGGTCGTGCTGCTGCTGGCGTTTGGGGATTGCAGCGTCACTGTGGCGCTCTGTGGCCATGCAATACCCAAGGTTCGCTGCCAGCTCTTGTTCACTTCCAGCACCGCAATGTCGACCACCACTTCGGGCCGCGCTTTATCCAGGTCGTTCACCAGTTTCTGCGCCAGCAGCAGTTCATCCGGCGTGCCCCGCATCACGATGGCGTTCTGGCTCGCGACCCCGTAGGCATGCGAGTTCGGGAGCACATTGCGGATGGCCGTCTGCACATCCGTCAGATCGTTCTGTTGCCAGGCATTGGCCAGATAGAACGTCTGCACAGCATATTCGTCGAGTTCGGTCCTCTTTGAACGCGTGTTCGCAGCAACAAAAATTGTGTTGCTCGTGACCGGCCGCCAAAACGTCGTCGAGAGCGTCCCTACAATGCGCAGCGCATCCATCAGGGACACATTGGTCAGGTCCACCTGGATTCGTTTGCCCGTGTAGTCCGGATCAAACAGGACATTGATGCCCGCTGCCTTGCCGACGGCCTGGTAGACATTCTTCGAGTCTTCCACCATGTGCAAGGTCAAGGGCTCATTGGTGACGGGCTTCAACTGCACAGGCGCGGCCATTGAGTCCAGATCCGTTTGCTCGCTGGCCCCTTCCGGCAGGCCGGAAACATTCGCCGGCATCTGTTCCTTGTGCAGCGCGCGCATCTTGGCGATCTCCTGAAGAGCTGCCTCGTCGCCGGGGTCGATCTCCGATGCGCGCAAAAACTCCATCAATGCGCCTTGCTCGTCGCCGGTCTCGAAGAGCCTGCGCCCCTTCTTCATATGCAGCGCAGTCGCGGGGATCTGCACCCGGTAATAGGCTTCCTTGTAGCTCATGTCCTTGGGGGACATCGAATAGGCTTTCTGATAATCGATGAAAGCCGCATCGTAATCCTCGTGCGCCTCGGCAGCCTGTCCCTGCTTGTACCAGGACTTGGCAGACTCGGCATACAGCTTGGCCGATCCTGCACCGAACCCGGCCAGAAGGGCGAAAAGCGCGATCCTGAAAAGGATGTGGGATGCGGCCTGTGCGGCTGCGCAGCGACTCATCGAACTCCTCAGCGTCGTGTCGGGTACATCCTCTGCTTCGAGCCGCTCCCGCCATCCCATGACGCAATATTGAATAATCGAAACACCCATCCAACGTCGCCTCATTCTAACAAAGCCAAGCTGGTGCCCAGACCGCGCACGATCCTGCATGTCCGTCCGTTTGCCCTGCGTCCGTTTGCCCTGTACGTGCGGCCACCGGGCACCGGCTCTGGATACCATTTTCTCCGCCGATGCTACGATGAAAATTCGAGGAAACGTTGCCATGCCCCGCCAGACCAGCCACACGATCGCTCCGAAGGAAGGCTCCGGGCCTCAAAAACCCGTGCGTCCCCGCGACCCCGTGGCCTCCGGCGAACGAGACGCAGCCCAGAACCGCGCAGCCAGTCACAACTACTTCCTCCTTGAGAAATTCGAGGCTGGCGTCGCCCTCCGCGGGACTGAAGTCAAATCCATCCGCGAAGGCAAAGCCAACTTGAAAGACTCCTATGGGCTGATTAAGGACGGAGAAGCCTTCCTGCTCAATGTACACATAGGTCCTTATTCACACGGCAATATCTCAAATCACGACGCACTGCGTACACGCAAACTGCTGATGCACCGAGGCGAGGTTCGCAAGCTACAGTCAAAGACGCAGATCAAGGGACACACGCTCATCCCCACCCGGCTTTACTTCCGCAATGGGCGCGTCAAGTGCGAACTGGCCCTCGCCAAGGGCAAACAGGACTGGGATAAGCGGGAAACCGAGCGCCGCCGCGAGGCCGACCGCGAGGCCCGCGCCGCCATCAATGCCAATAAGCACCGCCGCGGCAATTGACAGGCGTTTGCTTCCAAAGCGCAACCTGAGGAATCGATGAAAACCACCCTCTCCTTTGCAAATCTCGCCGCGATTCAAACCGAATTGCTCGCTGTTCCAGCCATCGACACCCAAACTGAAAAAGGCCCCAACGCCAAATCAGCACCCACGCTTCTCACCGCCGACCCAGCGGTCACGGCCGCCGCAACCGCGGTGCTCGCAAGCGGCGAATACAAGGCTGGGGCCAACGAGACCCTCCTGTTGCACGCGCCCCCCGGTCTCGCCGCCAAACGTCTCCTTATCGTCGGCCTCGGCAAGCAGGCCAAGGCCACCGTACACAGCGTCCGCAATGCCGCCGGAACCGCCGTGCGCTTCAGCAAGCCGCGGGGAATCCGTGAGCTGGCCTTTGCGTTGCCCGAGAACGAATCCAAAAGTCTGCCCCCCGCAGGGGTGGCCAGAGCTGCAATCGAGGGTGCGCTCGTTGGTGACTTCGATCCCGACACCTACCGCAGCGATCGTAAGGATCAAAGCGTTCAGTCCTTCACCCTCCTCGCCCCAGCGGGCGCTGACCGGGCTGCGGTCGAATCCGCTTTTGCTGAAGGCGTCACCATCGGCGAGAGCCAGAACTTCACCCGCTCGCTGGTCAACGAGCCCGGCAACAAGCTCACCCCCACGATCATGGGCCAGCGCGCCGCGGCCATGGCAAAGGAAGTGGGCCTGGCTTGCGAGGTTCACTCGACCGAAAAGCTGCATGAGCTCAAGATGGGGGCCTTCTGGGGTGTCTCGCAGGGTTCCGAGGAACCGCCCGCGCTGATCGTTCTTCGCTACGAGCCTCCGGGCGTGACCGACGGTCCCGTGCTGGGCCTCGTCGGCAAAGGCATCACCTTCGACACCGGAGGCATCTCTATCAAGCCCGGCGACAACATGGAGAAGATGAAGTACGACATGGCTGGCGGCGCGGCCATGCTGGGCGCCATGCGCGCCATCGCGCAGCTCAAACCCAAAGTCCGTGTCATCGCCATCGTCTGCGCTTCGGAAAATATGCCCGATGGCAAAGCCTATAAACCCGGCGACGTTCTGACCGCAATGTCTGGGAAGACAATCGACATCATCAATACCGACGCCGAGGGCCGCCTGGTGCTGGCCGACGGGCTTTGCTACGCGAAGAAGCTCGGAGCGACCCACCTGATTGACGCCGCGACGCTGACGGGTGCAATCGGTGTAGCACTGGGCAAGATCAACGCCGGCGCGTTCTCCAACGACGAGGCGACATTTGAGAAGTTCAACGCGGCGCTTGCTATTTCCGGCGAGAAGTTCTGGCGCATGCCCCTCGGAGAGGAATACGCAGACCTAATCAAGTCCGATATCGCCGACATCAAAAATACCGGCGGCCGCTATGGCGGAGCCAGCACCGCGGCGGAATTCCTGAAGGTTTTCGCCGAAGACACCCCTTGGATTCATCTCGACATTGCCGGCCTGGCGTGGATTGACGAATCGAAACCATACGTCGCGAGCGGTCCCAGCGGCATCGCCGTGCGCTCGATTCTGGAATGGGTGCGAAGCTTCTCCGCGTAAACCCGTAAGCCTCGACCGAGCACTATTCAGCCACCGATCCGACGCCAACTCGCGGGTCCGACACCTCCAGCACCCACTTTTCGACATTTCTTTATGCCGTCTTTATTGCAATGCGAAATCTTCTGCGTTATCAAAAGGCAGGCGACGGATGCAGGCGTAGAATCGCTGCAATCCTTTCTCAAAAACCAGCGGAGGACAACGCAATGATCTTGCAGACAGCAGGACTATCGCCAAGCCAGAAAGCCTCCCTTGAGGACAAGGCAGGTCGCAAGCCCCAGGACGCGGAGAACATTGTGTGCTGCGGCAGAGCGGTGAAAATCGCCAGCGAAGCCCAGCGCCAGAATGCGGCACTCCAGATGCGCTACCAGCTTTCCCTTCTTGATCGCAGCCAACGGCGCATGTCCATTGAGGAATGCATGGCTGCCTTGATGGGCGAATCCGACGCCGAATTGACGGCCTGAGTCGAGAAGCTTTACACGCCGACGATCGTGCCGTCGGCCTCGACGTCGATTGCGAGCGCCCGCGGTTCGCGCGGCAATCCCGGCATCAGCATCATGTTGCCGGCCACGGCAACGACAAACCCTGCGCCCGCCGACAGCGAAACATCGGTCACATGCAACGTCCAGCCAGTTGGCGCGCCCATACGCTTCGGATCGTCGGTCAACGAGTACTGCGTCTTCGCAATGCACACAGGCAGAAGTCCAAAACCCCACTCCGCATAAAGATCGAGCTTGGCCCGCGCAACATCGCTGAGCGTCACGCCTTCCGCGCCATACACCTTGGTAGCTACTTTTTGGATCTTCTCTTCTAGGGGCTCGTCGAGTCCGTACATCGGCCTGACATCGTGCGAAGGATTGCTCTCCATCAGCTCGACAACTTTTTCAGCCAGATCTACCGAGCCCTCCCCGCCTTCGCTGAATGCCGTGGTGATCGCGCACGCTGCCCCAAGTCGTGCACACTCCGCCGCAATCGCATCCAGTTCCGGCGTTGTATCGGCGGGGAAACGGTTGATCGCCACCACAACGGGTACACCGTATCCGCGCAACACGTGAAGGTGATGCCTGAGGTTCGCAAATCCGGTTTCAAGATCGCCCTCACCCTGCGCGCGCAGGCTCTGCACGGTTGCGACCAGCACGGCCACGGCGGGTCGCACGCCCGAAACTCCCATCACGATATCGAAAAACTTCTCCGCGCCCAGATCGGCGGCAAAACCGCACTCGTTCACCACATAATCGGCGAGCCTGACGCCCATCTGCTGCGATAGCACGGAGCTCGTTCCATGTGCGATGTTGGCAAATGGTCCAGTGTGCACCAGCGCCGGAGTGCCCTCAGTGGTCTGCACCAGGTTGGGCAGCAAGGCGTCATGCAGCAGCGCCATCATTGCGCCGGTCGCGCCCAGTTCGGCAGCCGTCACTGGCCGGCCCGCACGCGAAACGCCGATCACGATGGAACCCAGTCGCCGCCGGAGGTCGGGTTGACTCGTCGCCAGGCCCACGATCGCCATGATCTCCGAGGCCGCCGTGATCACAAAGCCGGTCTCTCGATTGGCGCCTTCACGCCCCGGCTTATCCTGCTGACCGGCGCTCACGATCACCCGTCGCAACGCACGATCGTTCATGTCCATCGCGCGCGGCCACGTGATCTGCGCCGGATCGAGGTCCAGCGCATTGCCAAAGAAGAGATGCGAGTCCACCATCGCCGCAAGCAGATTGTGCGCCGCAGTGATGGCGTGGAAGTCGCCGTGGAAATGCAGGTTGATCTTCTGGCTTGGCTCGACCTGCGACCTTCCGCCCCCGGCTGCGCCGCCCTTCATGCCGAAGACAGGCCCCAGCGAAGGCTCGCGCGACGTAACGATGGCCTTGCGTCCGATACGCTCGAGGCCCTGCGCGAGGCCGATCGACACCACGGTCTTGCCCTCGCCGGAGGTCGTCGGCGTTGTCGCCGTCACGAGGATCAGCTTGCCGCGCACAGGAAACGCAGGGTTATCGAGCAGGTCCAGCCTGAGCTTCGCGCCGTACGAGCCAATGGTTTCGTATTCGTCGGGTCGCAGCGCGAGCTTACGAGCGACATCCTGGATTGGGAGAAGAGTAGGTGTCATTAAACCTGTGTTCGTCATAGAACTAACCGTTGAGCACTATATCCGGACGCCACTAGGACCCATGTGACGCGTGCCACATTTGAAAAGGACGTTCTTACATCGCCTCGGGACTCTCGATACCCAGCCAGCCCAGCACCGTGACGAGTTCACGCAGCACCACCGCAGCCGTCGCCAATAGAAACGTTTTCCGCTCCGGATCCTCTTCGGTCAGGATGTGGTGCTTGTGGTAGAAGTTGTTGAACTCCTGCGCCAACTGGAATGCGTGCTTCGCGAGGTACGCCGGCTCCGATGTGGCAATGCACTGCTCCAGCACCGCTGTGCGCCGCCCCGCGCGCAGCCATAGCGCCCAGATGTCCTCTGCGTCTTCGCTGTGAAGATACTTAGCCAAGGCCTCTGAACCTAACCCCGCTAGCTCCGCTAACACCGCTTCAGGCTTTGTCTCTGCCTTGCGAAAAATATTCCGCGCCCGCACCACGGCATATTGGATGTAGGGCCCGGTCTCGCCCTCGAAGCTCAACGCATCCTTGAAATCGAACGCAATGACGGAATTGCGCGTGTACTTCAACATGAAATAACGCAGCGCCCCGATTGCAATTTGTTTCGCAATCTTCTGCCGCTCCGCTTCGTCGCCGCCGGTGTGTCGCGCGTCGACCTCGGCCCGCGTCGCCGCAATCAGCCTGTCGATCAGGTCATCGGCTTTCACGCCGAAACCCTTTCGGCCGCTCACTTCGATATAGGGCCGTGCCAAATCTTCTTTCGAAACCTCGTAACCCAACTCCACCGCGCACCGAGGCGTCAGCGCCACCATCTCGTAGCTGAAGTGCGTGTAGTGGTCCGCCTCTGAGGTATACCCCAGCCCGCGCAGAGCCTGGATCACGTTTGCCTGCGGATCGCTCTGCCGTGCATCGATGACGTTATAGATTGCCTGCGCCCCGCCAAAATGCGGGTGCTGCTCTTCGCCTTTCTCCGCCGAGATCCAGCATTCGTGATCGGGATAGGTGAAGAACTTCTTGTACCCGAAGTCGCGCCCCAGTAAGCCGAACTTCCACAGGTGATAGGCGATGTCCTTGCCGACGTAGGTCACGGTCCCGTTCGAGCGGACAATCACCTTGGCATCCTCGTCGGTCTCCTTCGTGCTGTTCTCGTCCTGCGGCGCATTTGCGTCCGGCTTTTCCGCTTCGGGCGTCTTGCTCGCTGCGGCAGGCCGCGTCATCACCCAGCAGCCCTTGTTCTTGCCTTCGGTTTCGAAGTAGAGCACGCCGGTCTTCTTCAACTGTTCAAACGCCAGCGCCCAGAAGTTCAGGTGCAGAATCTCGCTCTCGCGCGGAAGAAAATCGTACTCGATGTCGAGCCGCAGCATGGTTTCGAGGTGTCGCCGGAGCACCGCCGTCGAAATCAGCTCGGCGATCTCCGCCGTCTCATCGCCGCCATGCTCGATTTCGTGCAGCGTGGCATACCGCAAGCCCTTGCGCGCAACCTTCCCCTCTTCACTCCCTTGCTCGTACCAGGCCGAAGTCCGCGCGTAGAGGTCCCAGCAATAGAAATCGATGGCGCCGCTCTTGTCGTTCGACGCCGCAGCATTCCGCTCGCACGCAGCAACGAGTTGGCGGACCTCCACCAGCGACATACTCTCCAAATGCAGAAACCCAACCACCACATCCGCCACCTGCACGCCGGTGTTGTCGATGTAGTTCTGCACGGTCACCTGCTGCCCTGCGGCGCGGAGTAAACGCACAAACGTATCGCCCAGAATTGCGTTGCGCAAATGCCCAACATGCGCCGCCTTATTGGGATTGATGCTCGTGTGCTCCACCAGTGAGTGAATTCCGGATGAAGCCAGCGGCGCTGTTCCCGTCGCGGCAACCGATTGCACCCCGACCGCCCGATCCAGCCGTGCGTTGATATATCCCGCCCCGGCGACTTCAAATCCGGCAAAACCCTCCACCACACCCAGCGCCGCGACAGTCTCCTGCGCAATCACCTTCGGCGCTTTGCGCAGCTTGCGCGCCAGCTCAAACGCAATCGGCGTCGCCAGCTCGCCGAATTTCAGCTCCGGCGGAGTCTCCAACGGAATGTTTTCAACGTCGAGATCGTACTTTGCCTTGAGCACATCGCGGAGACGCGCTTCGAGCCTGTTCTTCAATTCCAGATACACGAGAAAGGCCTCAAAACTGCTTGATTTTCAAGGCGATTCTAACAGACCACCTGAGGGAGGGCAGATCACATGCCGTAAGATGGAGAGTGATCGACGAAGATCTTTCAGCGAACGAAAGTGAGCGCGCGGTCAGACAATATTGATGACAAATCCTGCGTCCAACTCCGCCCACTTCTATCTCACCACGCCCATCTACTACGTGAATGCGCGCCCGCACCTGGGCCACGCCTACTCCACCATCGTCTGCGACGCTATCGCTCGGCGCAAACGCGCCCTCGGCATCGAAACCTGGTTCCTTACCGGCACCGACGAGCACGGGCAAAAAATCGAGCGCTCCGCGAAAGAGGCCGGCCGCACGCCGCAAGAGTTTGCCACCGCGATCTCGGGTGAGTTCCGCGCCCTGTGGGATCGACTGGGCCTCACCTACGACGACTTCATTCGCACCACCGAGCCTCGCCACAAGCGCGGCGTGCAAAAACTGTTCGCCACGCTGCGCGATCGCGGGTACGTCTACAAAGGCTCCTATACGGGTCAATACTGCGTTTCCGACGAAGCGTGGGTTGACGTGCCTCCCGGTGCACCTTGCCCCGATTGCGGACGCATCACCGAAACCGTGAGCGAGGAGAACTACTTCTTCAAGTTGTCGGCGTTTGAGCGCAAGTTGCTGGAATTTTATGACGCAAATCCCAACTTCATGCTACCCGAGTCCACGCGGCGCGAGGTGATTTCTTTCGTTCGCAGCGGGCTGAGCGATGTTTCCATCAGCCGCACCTCGCTGAAATGGGGTATCCCGGTTCCCGGCGACGAAGAGCACGTTGTCTATGTCTGGTTTGATGCGCTCGCCAACTACATTACCGCTCTCGGCTATGGGTCGGATGATCCCGCCGACCAGGCAAGATTCGCCAAGTTCTGGCCCGCGAACATGCACCTCATCGGCAAGGAGATCAGCCGGTTCCACTGCGTCTACTGGCCGGCGTTTCTGATGGCCGCTGGCATTCCAGTGCCCTATACCGTCCGTGCCAACGGCTGGCTGCTGTTCGACCAGGGCAAGATGTCGAAATCGCGGGGCAACATCGTGCGCGCTGAACCCGTACAGGATGTCCTCGGCGCCGATGCGCTGCGCTATTTCCTCCTGCGCGAAATTCCTTTCGGCCAGGACGGCAATTTCTCCTTCGACGCGCTCGTCCAGCGCTACAACGGCGACCTTGCCAATGGCTATGGCAATCTCGTCAGCCGTGTAGTCAACATGGTGCACAAATACTTCGGTGGCGTGGTGCCGGAAACCGGCGAAACAACTCCGGCCGAAATCAAGTTGCGCGCGCTGGCTGAACAAACCATCGCTGAATTCGCTCCAACATTCGACGAACTCAACTTCTCGGACGCGCTCAAGAGCCTGTGGATCCTAGTCTCAGAGACTGACGGCTACCTAACCGCCAACGCCCCGTGGAAAAAGCCTGAGGGACGCAGCGATGAGGAGCACAAACAACTTCAGGCGCGCGTGCTGGCAACAGCGGCCGAGGCCATCCGCATCATAACAGCGCTGGTCTACCCCATCCTGCCTGACGCTGCCGCAAAGGTCTGGCGCCAGTTTGGCTTGGGCGAGATCGCCGATGCAGCAAAGCAATCCTTCCTCACCAATCTCGCGTGGGGCGGATTGAAGGCTGGAACCCAATTCAGCGAGCCCGCGCCGCTGTTCCCCCGCGCGGAGAAGGACGCAGTCGAACGCATGCAGAATCTCGAAGACGAAAACAGTCGCAGCGCCGTGGAAGCCGCGAGCAAGAACAAACCTGCGGCTCCCGCACCGCCCACCGCGTCACCGTCCGTCGCTTCAGTCACCTCCACGGATGCAGACGAGTCGAAGGCCAACGAAAATCTGACGCAGACCACGACAGTCTCGCACGACGCTGAGAAACCGGTGACGACGACAAAGGTGCACCATGTGCCGGCCGATCTCTCCAGTAGCCGGCTAAGTTCCACGCCTTCAGACGCTCCCCTCGACTCTCCCCTAACACCGAAGCAGCCAGGGTTGGCCACACCGCAGGTGTCCGAGGAGAAGAAGCAAAACCCTAGTACGGCACCGCAGCAGACGAGTTCCGCACCCCTACCGGTGGCCGGGCAGTCTGAGCACATCACTATCGATGATTTCGCAAAAGTGGAGCTGCGGGTTGCCCAGGTGCTCGTCGCCGAACGCATTCCCAAGGCCGACAAGTTGCTGCGTCTTGAAGTCGACCTTGGCTATGAAAAGCGCCAGATTCTTGCCGGCATCGCACAGTACTACGAGCCGGAAAAGCTGATCGGCCGCAAAATTGTGATCGTCGCCAATCTCGCTCCGCGCAAGATGCGTGGCCTTGAATCGAAGGGCATGCTGCTGGCAGCATCGCTACCCGATGGCGCGCCTGTGCTTGCGGGATTTCTCGAAGAAGTCCCAATCGGCGCCCGGCTCAAGTAGCTCAGAATGGCATGCCGGCCGCCACTGGTCGTCGCATGAAGAAACTACTGGCGATCCTCGTGAAACTGCCCTCGGAGATGGTCCTCCATGCTGATCGATTCACACGCCCACCTCGATAGCGAGCGCTATGCCGAAGACCGCGCAGCCATGCTCGCCCGCGCTTCTGAGGCAGGCATTGGCGCGGTTCTCTCGATCGGCATTGGCGAAGGCCCAGCAGAGATGCACCGGGCGCTCGACCTTTGCCGCGAGTTCAACGGCCAGCCAGGCATCCCCAAGCTCTACGCCAGCGCCGGCATCTATCCCCACAACACCTCGGAAGCTGACGACACGACCCTCGCCAAGCTAGACAGCCTGCTCGCCGAACCCGAAGTCATCGCCTGCGGCGAGATCGGCCTCGACTATTACCATGAGGGCGCCGCGCACGAAGTACAGCGGGCAGGTCTGGTTCGTCAGCTTGAGATTGCCGCCGCCCGCAAGCGGCCGATCCTGATCCATTGCCGCCCGAAAGATGGGCTGCACGACGCCTGGGATCACCTGTTCCTGACCCTCGATACGTACTGGCGGCACACCGGGCTAAGCGGCATCATGCACTGCTTCGGCGGCGACTGGGAACAGGCACGCCGCTCCCTCGACCTCGGTTTCCTAGTTTCATTTGCAGGGAACCTGACCTACCCCAAGTCCCAGCCTCTGCGCGACGTGGCTGCCCGCCTCCCCCTCGATTCCGTCCTGGTTGAAACCGACGCCCCCTGGCTCACGCCCGCGCCCGACCGCGGAACGCGCAACGAGCCTGCCTTCGTCGCCCGCACCGCCGCCACGCTCGCCGGTCTCCATGGCGTTACTCCCGAAGAAATCGCCTCCGCCACCACCGAAAACTTTGCCCGGCTTTTTCGCCTCCCCTCCGGCATGGGAAACTAGTAGAGTGGCACTTGCCCGGCTGGACTCCTAGCTATTGGGCATCGAGGGAAACATGGCTCAGGACAACTCATTCGACATCGTCAGCAAAGTGGATATGCAGGAAGTCCGCAATGCCATTGACCAGGCGCTCAAGGAGATTCGCCAGCGCTTCGACCTCAAGGACTCTCACTCCGAGATCAACCTCGAAGGCAGCGATGCCATTCAGCTCGCGTCGGCCAGCGAATACAAGCTCGAAGCGGTCAAGGAGATCCTCGGTCAGAAGCTCGTGAAGCGCGGGGTATCGCTCAAGAATCTAACCTACGGCAAGTTGGAACCGGCCGCCGGCCAGAGCGTCCGCCAGAAGATTAGTCTCCAGCAAGGCATTCCAGTCGAGAAGGCCAAGGAGATCGTCCGCATCGTCAAGGACTCAAAAAAGAAGGTGCAGGCCAGCATTCAAGGCGATACTGTGAGAATAGCCGGAAAAGACCGCGACGACCTGCAAGCCATCATGGCCACCCTGCGAGGCAAGGATCTTGGTGTGGAACTGACGTTCACCAACTACCGCACGAATTAAGAGATCTCCTGGCCCGCTGCGGCGCATCTTATCCGCGCCTCGACCTTCGAGCCTGCCCAGGAGACAGAAAGCGCGAGAACCGACAAGATTGAGCACCCTGGCCATAGCGACCGCACGAGAGGTCTTTGAGCTGCTGCGAGAAGACCTCGTAGCGATCGAGCAGGAGTTGGGCCGCGACGCTGCTTCCGGCGTCAGCACCATCACCGAAATTGCCGAGTACCTGCGTGAAGGCGGGGGCAAACGCATTCGCCCTTCCCTGCTGCTGCTCGCTGCACATCTGCTCGATTACTCCGGCCCCAGCGCCATCCGCCTCGGCGCTGTGGTCGAGATGGTCCACACCGCGACCCTGGTTCACGACGACATCATTGACGGCGCGCAAACCCGCCGCGGTCGCCCTTCCCCCAACACGACATGGGGAAATGAAAAATGCGTTTTGGCGGGCGACTGGCTCTACATGCAGGCCTTTCGTGTCGCGCTTGAAGAACAGAATCTTCGCGTCCTCGAGTTGCTCATCGGACTCACCCAGCAAATGGTCGAAGGCGAGCTGCTGCAGATTCAGCGCCTGGGCAAAGCCGTATCCGAGGCCGAATACTATGACCTCATCTTCCGCAAAACCGCCTGCCTTTTCTCCGTTTCCATGAAGCTCGGCGCGGTCCTCGCCGGAGCTACTGAGATGCAGGAAGCCAACCTCGCGACCTATGGCCGCGCCGTGGGCCTGTCCTTCCAAATCGTAGATGATGTGCTCGACCTGACCGCTACCGAGGAAGTCCTCGGCAAGCCGGTCGCGAGCGACCTGCGCGAAGGCAAAGCCACTTTGCCCATCATCCACTCCATTGATCACGGCACTGCCCGTGATCGACAGATGATTCAGCGGGTTCTCGACGACCGCAGCTTCGAGCACATCAGCCGCGAGCGCATCCAAGAGATCCTGGTGCGCAACGGCTCAGTCGAATACGCCATGGCGGCCGCCGATCACTATGCGGAGCAATCGCGTCAGGCGCTCGCTTCCTTTCCCGAGTCCGACTTCAAGCGCGCGTTGCTCTGGGTTCCAGACTTCGTTGTAGCCCGCGAAAAATAGCTTCCCTTGCGATGACCAAAACCGCGCAAAAACTATGGGCCGAGGTCGACCACTACTTCGATCGGCTTATTCCGCCCGATCCCGCGTTTTATGCTGCGCTCGCCGCCAACCGCAAGGCGGAGTTGCCCGCCATTGATGTCACGCCGCTCCAGGGCAAGTTCCTCGAGCTGCTGGTGCGAGTCTCAGGAGCTCGCCTCGTGCTTGAAATCGGCACACTCGGCGGCTACAGCACTCTCTGGCTCGCCCGGGCGTTGCCGCAAGACGGCAAGGTCATCACGCTGGAACTTGAGCGGCGCCACGCCGAGATCGCCCGCGCAAACCTGCAAAACGCCGGCATATTGGATCGCGTAGACCTGCGCATCGGCCGCGCTGCCGATCTCCTTCAGGCCCTTGTCGCTGGCAAGGCCGCACCCTTCGATCTCATCTTCATCGACGCCGACAAGGCCAGCTATCCTGAATACCTCGACTGGTCCTTGAAGCTCTCGCGCCCTGGAACTGTTATCGTCGCCGATAACGTGGTACGCGATGGCAAGGTAATCGAGCCAGACAATCTCGACCCCAATATCCAGGGTGTCCGTCGCTTCACCGACCTCGTCGCCGCTGAACCCCGCCTAAGCGCGACAGTGCTTCAGACGGTTGGCAGCAAAGGATACGACGGCTTCGCGCTCGCCGTCGTCATACGCTGACCGCTTTACGCAGCGATCGATTCGGTTTTCACCGTTGCTGTAATCCCGGGTCTTGTTGGCGCTGTTCCGTGATGCGGACCGAATGCTCGAGACGAAACGTGAGCAAGGTCTCCGCAGGCAGAACAATCTGCTTGTTGCCTGTGAAGGCGGTCCCCGCCGTGCCTGCTCCTCCGCCGGCCAGCGCGCCGATGGCCACCCCTTTGCCCCCGCCCGCGAGTCCGCCAATTAAGGCTCCGAATCCGGCGCCCCCTCCGATAAAGCCTGCCGAGCGTTTGCCCTTGCCCTTTTCCGCGCGATCAATCGAACTGGTCGCTACCGGATAACTTCCCCAGCGCGTGTGGACTTGTTCCAGTCGAACCGAAAGCAGGGCCCCGCCCTTGAAATGGCTCAGGGACTTCGCGTCCACCACGGTGCCTTCCGCGCGCGCACTGCGTGGAATGATCGTTTGCCCGTTCACGACTACGTCGTCTGCAACCGTCGCGGTAAACGAGTCGCCTGGATGCGAGGTGCCGGAGCTCAGATCTGAATCAAGTCGGACGCGCAGTTGCGTGCCGGCGGGCAATTGGATGACAGCCGGAGGAGGCGGAGCTTGTGGAGCAGGCGCGACCGCTTGGCCGTTCGTTTGAGCTGGCTGGTTCGCAGCAGGAGCGGAAGCCGATGACTGGTCTGCAGCAGGAGCAGCGGGCTGCCCCGACGCCGAGGGCTGCTGATCGCTCTGCGCGGTTTGCGCTGGTTGTGTGTTCTGGCTCGTAGCGGGTGCGCTGTTATTCGCCTTGCATCCTCCCAATGAGAGCGTGACGACGAAACCGAAGATGGCAAGGAGAGCAAATCGGAAACGAAAATTCATTGTGTTCATTCCTTGTGGGGTTTTCCCGAACACGAGAACCGGCAACGAATGGAGTTCATCAGGAAGGTGTCGATCAAAATAAATAAGGAAAAACGAGCCTTCTGTTCTCTTCGGACAGATTGCCGATCGCTTCTCCGCACGGTCTGAAGCTTGCCCCATTCGCGAGCACCGGCGGATGCAGCCTGAGGCAAGGCCACCCATTGGGTGCCTCTCCATCTTAAGAGACCGGTCCGCCAGCGTCCGAGGTACGCCGGTAACCGTCAGCGGAGACGCGCAGGCCTGGCAACGGTCCAAACTCCAATCCTTGCGACAGCACGCTCTTCGCCGGTTCTACCCTGCTGCCGGCGCACCTTTCAGGCCAGAATTCGAAATCGAACGACTCCGAAACCGCCGACAAATCAGAGATTCGAAACTACCGTCGCTCGATGGAAAAGATTGAACGATCGCCGGCCACGCACAATGCGGATCCGAGATAACCGGATGACCGCCTCAAGAGTCGCCTGCATTGCGCCGAAGCGTGGCGTAGAATTCTCTGCAATGAATGAGCGCATCGAGAAGATACGCCAGCTTCTGAGCGAGATCGAAGCACGAGCCGAAGTGGCTCCCGCCGGCGATCGCGGCTTCTCCGCTCTTGAGCTCCCTTTCGTCATTCAGGAGATTGTTGACAACCTGCAGCCATTGCTTACCCCCTACGATGCCGCTTTCTATTGGTTTCTCTTCCGCCACTCCATCGCCAACGACGGTAGTCCTTACATCCGCGTGAGCACACGTTTCCTGCAGCGCGCCGTTGTCCGTTCGTCCTACTCGCAGGCGGTCGAGAATTCTGTTTCCCTTGGAAAGGTACAGGAAACGCTGCGTGCGCTCGAGAACGTCGGAGCAATCCGCAAGGAAGGCGAACCCAACCGGCAGGGCACACTCTACCGCGTTCTGATTCCCGAAGAGATTGAAGCGTGTCGAAAGTTCCGCGCCGAGAGGATGACTGAAGAACCGGCGCTGATGTTCCCTGCATCCGGCGTCGAAGAAGACCAGGCGGCCAAGACCCGCATGCGCGTCTTTGAGCGCGACGACTACAAATGCCGCCACTGTCAGAAGCAACTCACCCGCTTCACCGCCACGCTCGACTACGTTAAGCCGATCGCGGAAGGCGGCGACGACAGCGAAGAGAACCTGGTCACGGCGTGCGTCGATTGCAATTCAGGAAAGAAAGGCCAGACGGCCGGGATGCAATTCGCTCAGAGATAACAAGCCTTTGAGCCTTGCTCGCCGGCGAATGACCCTGGCTCGTGGCTTCAGTTCGCCGCCATCAACTCGCGCAGCGCCGCCGCATAGTGTTCCGGTAGCGGCTTCTTGTTGAGCTGGTCATCGCAGACCACGTGTACTGTTTCTCCCTCGGCCAATAGAGTCGGCTCCGCTCCATCCGCACCCTTGCGCAAAATCCGATACGCAAACTTCAGCACTGAACCACGCAGCATAGCCGGGCGCGTCTCAATCAAGATTTCGTCGTCGTAGCGCGCAGGCGCGCGATAGCGGCAAGTCGCCTCAACCACCGGCAAGATGCATTCGTGCTCTTTCTCTAATTGGCTGTATGCGAGTCCAAGCGAGCGCAGCAGTTCGACGCGGCCAATTTCAAACCAGACCAGGTAATTGGCGTAGTACACAATGCCCATCTGGTCTGTCTCGGCGTAGCGCACGCGCACTTGGTGCGTGACGGTTGGCATCTTTGCTCTCTCTTGGATGAGATGCTCTGCGGAATCAGGGTTTCAGATGGCTGAAGACCGACAGCTTGGCGACGTCGTTGAAGCTGACATAGACGAAAAACATGATCAGCACTACGAACGCCGCCTGATAGATGCGCTCTTTCACGACCATGCTGATGTCGTGACGCATCAGGCTTTCGATCAACAGCAGCATAATGAGACCGCCATCGAGAATCGGGAACGGCAGCAGGTTCAGAATGCCGAGGTTGAGGCTGATGCCCGCGGCGAGTCCGAATTTCGGTGCCCAATATTTTGTTTCCGCAGCCTGCCCCGCCGCATGCGCTATGCCCACCGGGCCGGCAAGCTGCTTGACCGAGGCCTGCCGTGTGATCAGCTTGCGCAGCACATCGACGATCAGCAAAGAATTCTCGGCACAGAAATCGGTCGACTCGTTCAAAGCTTCAGCAAAAGGCAGCGGCCTTTGATGCATCGGCGGATCGGCTGGCAGAACAGGCATAAAGCCAAGCCGCCACTGCGAATCCTGAATAGAAGGATGAACCACCGTGGGCGGTAGAATCGTGCCGTTGCGTTCGACGGTCAGTGCGACGGGCTTTCCCTGTCCCTGTTGGAGGTAGTCAAGCAACGGATCAACGGTGTGGAAAGCGTGGCCATCGACCGCCACAATCGAATCGCCACCCTTGAGGCCGGCTTTATCCGCTGGCGAATTGGGCACCGTCTGGTCCACCCCGATTGGGCCATGCACGAATTGCAGGAACATTCCGGTCTGGCTCATCTCAAATCCGTTTTTCGAGCCTTTATCCGGCACTTGCAACGTAGTCTGCACGATCTTTCCATTGCGCTCGACGGCAATCGGCACAGTCTGGTTTGCATCGCTTCGGGCAAGATCGACGACGGTCTCCAAGTCCGGGTTTTTCACATTGCCGAACTGGCGAAATACATCGCCGGGTTGCAAACCGGCCCTGTCCGCAGCGGAGCCGGGCGTGACCCATTCCAGGGTCGCACTCTTGATGTCGGGAACCTCGTTGATCCAGCCGAAGTAGATCACCATCAGAACGAAGGCGAGGATGAAATTCGAAGCCGGTCCGGCTACGCCGATCAGCATGCGCTGCCAACGAGGATGGGAACTGAACGCACCGGGATCGTAAGACAGAGACTGATCGGCAACGTCCTGATTGGACGAAGCGGTACCGAGCATCTTATCGAGTTTGTAACCTCCCGACGGGTTTGGAAGTGTTACGGCTTCGCCCGGCATCTCGCCGGTCATTTTCACGTAGCCGCCAAGAGGCAAAAGACAAACTTTGTAATCGGTGTCGCCGTACTTGATGCCGAAGAGGCGGGGACCAAAGCCCACGGAGAAAGATTCGACGCGGACGCGACACAACTTGGCCACGGCGAAATGGCCAAACTCGTGGACCACGACCATGATGCCAATCAAAACGATGAAGGCTAGTGCAGCTACTAAAAATTCATGCATAAATCTGGGGTCAATCCTTAAGGCTGCATCCGTTGCGACGCCGGTTCGGCTTCCGAAACAGAAGTGAGCACACGTGCCATTTGACGCGCTTCCCGGTCGGCCGCGAGCACCCCGGAAATTGTCGTTGGGTGAGCCTCAGGGGTGGATGCAAGCACTTTTTCAATTGTACGCGGGATTCCGCTAAATGGAATTCGGCGGTCCAGGAATGCTTCCACAGCGACCTCATCGGCTGCATTCAGGGCGATGCAGTGTGCCCCGCCTTTCTCTGCCGCCTCATACGCCAAACGCAAGCAAGGAAAGCGCTTAAAGTCAGGCGGCTCAAAGTCAAGGTGGCTTAGAGCGGCAAGGTCGAAGGTCAGGTTGGAGGCCGGGCGCTCTGGGTACGCAAGTGCATAAAGGATCGGCAGCCGCATGTCCGTAACCGAGATCTGGGCAAGGATCGAACCGTCCACGTATTCCACAAGCGAATGAACCGTCGACTGCGGATGAACCGTGACCCGGACCTGGCTGGGCAGCACCTCGAAAAGCCGGCAGGCTTCGATGATCTCCAGGCCCTTGTTGAGCATGGTGGCCGAGTCGATGGTGATGCGGCGGCCCATGACCCAGGTGGGATGTTTGAGAGCCTGTTCCGGTGTGATGGACTCAAATTGCTCCGGCGGGAGGCGGCGAAACGGTCCGCCCGAAGCTGTCAGCCAGATGCTTTTCACTTCAGAGTGTTCGCCTACACGAAGACACTGATGGACTGCGTTGTGCTCGCTGTCGATGGGCAGGATCGGCACTTTGCGCTCGCGCGCGGCGGCGGTGAGGATTTCGCCCGCCGCGACCATGCATTCCTTGTTCGCGAGGCCTACGGGCTTGCCGGCGAGGATTGCAGCATGCGTGGCTTCGAGTCCGGCGACACCAACGATGGCGGAGACGACGAAATCAGCTTCAGCGAAGGTGGAGCATGCGACGGTGCCTTCGGTGCCATGCACGACTTCCACACCGGTGATGCCTGCCTGGCGAAGTCGCTTGATAAGCATGGCGGCCAACTCTTCACCTGCCAGCGAGACGATTTTCGGCCGCCAGCGGGAGACTTGGGCAAAGGCTTCGTCGACGTTGCGTCCGGCTGCCAACGCGGCTACAGAATAGCGCTCAGGAAATTGTTCGACGATGGAGAGTGTGCTTTGCCCGATGGAGCCGGTCGAGCCGAGAATGGCGAGTCGCTTCAATGCTGTGCCGATTGCCTCAGCCCTATTATCGCCGACACAGCACTGCGGCTGCAGTGACACGGACAGCTTGTTTTCCTAGCCCCGGGATGACTAGCGAATCACCTGCGCGTACCAAAGCACAGGCGCCGCGAGCAGCAGTGCATCGATGCGGTCGAGCACGCCGCCGTGGCCCGGCAACAAGCTTCCGGAATCCTTAACGCCGGCCGAGCGCTTGAGCGCCGATTCGGCCAGATCGCCCACCTGCGCGGCCGCATTCACCACGACGGCCATCACTAGCCAGTACCACCAGACTTCGTCGAAAGAGAGCCTGGTGAAGTTCCACTGGGCGAGCTCGATCGAAAGCCAGTACAGCCCGCCGGTGACGAGGACACTGCCAAGAACCGAGCCAATCGCCCCGGCCCAGGTTTTGTTGGGGCTGATGGCAGGCGCGAACTTTCGCTTGCCCCACATGCGGCCAACATAGAGGGCAACAATATCGCCCGCCCAAACGGTAAGCAACAGGAAGACGACCAGCGTTGGCCCATTGGACTGATCGCGCAGCGTGGGAATGGCGAGGAGCGTGAGGCCGACGTAGCACAACGCGAAGACGGAGGACATGGAGTCGATCATTGCGCGTTCGACGGGCTTGCGGAAGGTGCAGCAAGCGAAGAGGCTGAGGCTGAGTCCACTGAAGATGATCAGCGTTTGATCAGGCCATTGATAGTTGCCAGCAAAGAGGGCCACGAGCGCAGCCATGACGGCGAGGCGCGGCGGCTTGGCGCCACAGCGCTCTGCCAGTCCGAGGAACTCCCACCCTGCCAGCATGGCGATGGCGGCAGCCACGATAGTGATGAGACCTTTCGGCCCAAGAAAGACCAGGGCCAGCGCCAGGGGCGCCAGAACCAGAGCGGTCAGGATGCGTCGCATTCAGGGATGAGAATACACCGTGGGTCCCGCGAGGGCACGTTACGAAAGCGCGCCAGCACCGAACGTGTTAGGCGGAGTCGTTCCAGTGGGAGCACCAAGATCGCGTAGCGAGCGGTAGCCGGAGATCGCGAGCGTTTCGATCATGGACGAAGGATAACCCGCGCAGTAAGACACGGAAGATGCTGCCGCGTCACGTTCAGCTGTGATGAGAACAATTCGCAGATCGGAAAGAACTATACTTCCCTCGTCTCAAAAGCAGGAGCGCGCGATGAAAGCCATGGTCTATCACACCTATGGTTCCCCCGATGTTCTCCAATGCGAAGAGGTCGCCAAGCCGGTCCCGACCGACAATCAAGTTCTCATCCGAGTCCACGCAGCGGCCCTCAACGCGCTCGATGTGGGATTGATGAAAGGCCGGCCGTACGTCGCTCGCTTCTTCTTCGGTTTTCCCAATCCAAAGGTCACGCGGCCCGGGCGCGATGTCGCTGGCGAGGTTGAAGCAGTCGGCAGCAGCGTGACGCGGTTCAAACCCGGTGACGCGGTATTCGGCGCATGTACCGGGAACAGCTGGATGGACATTGCCGACGGAGCCTTCGCCGACTATGCGTGTACGGTCGAAAAGGCATTGGCCAAAAAACCGTCGAATATCACTTTCGAACAAGCCGCTTCTGTAGCTGTGGCAGGATTGACCGCGTTGCAGGGACTCCGCGACAAGGGTAGGCTTCAGCCCGGACAGAAAGTCCTGATTAACGGCGCGGGAGGAGGCGTGGGAACCTTCGCGGTGCAGATTGCCAAGGCACTCGGCGGAGAAGTGACCGCCGTTTCCAACTCAAAGAACGTTGATCTCATGCGTGCAATAGGCGCCGATCATGTCATCGATTACACACACGAGGATTTCACCACGAACAGGCAACACTACGACATCATCTTCGACTGCCATCCGAACCACTCGCCGCTGGCATGCAGGCGCGTTCTCAATTCCGACGGAATCTATGTCGCTGTCGGCGGTCCGACCGGTCACCTGGCCGGCGCAATCGTTCGAATGCTCACTACGGTTTTTATCGCGTTTGTGGTGTCGAGGTTCGCGAGCCGGAAGCTGGTCATGTTTGTCGCCAAGGTGAACAAAGAGGACCTGATCACCTTAGGCGAACTGATGGCGAGCGGAAAAGTGACACCGGTGATTGACAAGTGCTACCCGTTGAACGAGACCGCTGAGGCCATGCGGGATCTCGACCAAGGGCGCGCACGGGGAAAGCTAGTCGTAAGTCTTGGGATAGGACAATAGACCGAGTCGCGTGATTGGGATTCGCGCGGCGATTGGGAACCGAAACTCAGCCAGCGGCAAGCTTGATGCGCTCGGGATCTTCTTCCACTTCGCCGCAGCTTTCGCCGATGCCGCCAAAGCGGCGTTCACGCTGCTGGAAGGCAGCGATGGCTTCGAGCAGATGAATGCCGCGGAAGTCGGGCCACAGCCGGTCGGTCACAAAGATTTCCGCGTAGGCGATTTGCCACAGAAGATAATTCGACACGCGCATCTCACCCGAGGTGCGGATGAGCAAGTCGGGATCGGGCATATGAGCCGTGTAGAGATGGCGGTGAATGTCTTCTTCTGTGATGCGCTCGGGAGCGATGTGTTTGAGCCGCATCTCTGTCGCCAGGCCGCGAAAAGCATCAACCATCTCGGAGCGTGCGCCGTAGTTGAGCGCTAGGGTGAGGGTGGTGCCGGTGTTGCGGGCAGTCGTTTCCTCCGCCCAGTGCATCTTGTCCTGCACTTCTGACGGAAGATCGTGGGTGCGGCCGATGTAGCGGATGCGAACGTTGTTGTCCATCATGCGCTGCACGTTCGACTCGAGGTAGCTCTTGAGCAGCCTCATCAGGAAGTTGACTTCAGCGCGCGGGCGGCGCAGGTTGTTTTCCAATGAAAACGCGTAAAGGGTGAGCCAGGGCAGGCCGATGCGCGAGGCAGTTTCTGTCACCAACTGAACACTCTTCGCGCCCTGCTGATGGCCGAGGAAGCGCTTCAGCGAGCGGCGGCCGGCCCAGCGTCCATTTCCATCCATGATGATGGCGACGTGGTCGGGAAGACGTTCGGGCTTGAGGGTTGCGTAGATCGCGCGCTCATCCGAGGTGAGCTCGTCGATACGCAGCGTGCCAGACAGTTGCAACGGAGTTGCCTCTTTACCGCACTTTTGGCTTCCGGGCCGGCGCTCAGGAGCATCGACAATTAAGGACCGGCGTTTGGCGACCAGTCCGGACGGAGGGCCAGTTAATTTAACAGCACGGAGACACGATGGACTCCGTTTGCCGGAAAAGTCTCGGCACCATCGAACCTAGCACATGCGCGGACGTGCCGCAAACGCTGCGGAACGCAGCGCGACACCGAAGTGATGAAAGACACAGTATGCCGCGCCGACGCGAAGGCATAGGCCGGACGAACGGCGCCAGATGATTCCAGAGTGCTGTACACCGGAGCCGCCAATCTCCAGTCGACGCAACCCTCAGGGCCGGGGCCCCCGGGCGACAGCCCTTCGTCGCCGGCGTAGAGAGAGCCGGCGACCTGGTGCGAGCCCAGAAAGTGCACACACCTACTCTGGAATCGTCTTAAGCCGTGCGTCGCCGGCCCGTCGCCATGTCGCGCACGGAGCCGTAAACCAGGGTGCGATGAAGCGAGTCGAGATGCGGAAGCAACGAGGCGATCTCAGCCAGGAACGGATCTCCGAGAATCGCGGCCACTTCTTCTTCGCGACGGCTGCGCGAGTCGCGGACAAGCGCACTCACTTCCACTTCGAGCGCGTTGGCAATACGCTCCAGCGATCCGAGTGTGGGGATAGCCTTGCCGTTCTCGATTTTCGAGATGTAGGTGCGAGGCACCTGCATGCGACTCGCCAACTGGCGCTGGCTCAGATGACGCGCGCGACGAATCTCGCGCACCTGACCGGCCACCTGCAGACCCGCTTCGGCACAAGCCGGCACGGGCTGGGTGGTCACCAATTGTGGGGCTAGAGGCGCTGGCTCCTCGATATCAAGGGGCCGCCGGCATTTTCTGCAGAGAGAGTTGCTGGGGCGGTATTGCACTAACTTGCAATGTTCGCAACGCAGCACTTCTCTCGTTTCCACGCTCACAAGTGTGGTGGCCATCGTTTGGTTGCGGAGTGCCAGAGCTTGGCTTCCGCGGTGCACATTTGCACCGTGATAGGTGATACTTTCGGGGGAATGAACCATAATTGTCAAGTAGAAACTTAGGGTCAACCCTAAGATTTCCCTATCATATTCTTAAAACCCCGAAGAATCACGAACCAAATGAATAAACTGGAGGCAAAAATTCATGGAATCCAGCACCCACAGCGCAGCGAAATATGGCCGCGAGCAGGCCTGGCAATTGTTGGCGGAGTGGACCCAGAGTGACAGCCTGCGCAAGCATGCGCGTGCGGTAGAAATCTGCGTCTCGGCGTGCGGTGTGGCGGAGGCCGATCGGCAGGGTCTGGGCGGCGAGGAACGGGAAAAGTTTTTGGAACTCTATGCCACAACCGCGCTGTTGCATGACTTCGACTACGAGCGACACCCGACACAGGAGGAGCATCCCTTTGTCGGTGTGCGCGAGCTAGAGCGCCAGGGCTGGCCCGCAGAGCTGCGGACGGCGATCCTGGGTCATGCGCAATACTCGGGCGTGCCGCGGGTGACGCATCTGGACAAGGCGCTGTTTGCATGCGATGAGCTGGCGGGCTTTTTGACGGCGTGTGCGCTGGTGAAGCCGACCAAGGCGATCGCCGATGTGGAGGTGGCGAGCGTGCGCAAAAAGATGAAGGACAAGGCGTTCGCGCGTGGCGTGAACCGCGAGGATGTGATTCAAGGTGCGGCCGAGCTGGGCGTCGATCTGGACGCGCACATCGGGTTCTGTCTGGAGGCGATGAAAGACCGGGCTGGTGAGATTGGATTGTGAGCGAATGCAGGCAGCTTGAATCACCAACATTGCGGTGCTCGCTGTCACCTGCCTGTCCTCTTGGTTTTGCGCTACGATAAGCTTCGCCGCCAATACTGGCCAGCTCATTCGCGGAAAGAGGCGCTTATGTCCCGCTTTCAATACATTCTTGCTGAGACCGCCAATGGGGTGCGGACGCTGACACTGAACCGGCCTGAAAAGCGCAACGCCCTGAGCCCTGAGTTGATTGAGGAGCTGACCGGCGCGCTCGCCGACGCGGCGGAGTGCAGTTGCGGGGTGGTGATTCTGACAGGTGCGGGCGCGGCCTTTTGTTCGGGACTCGATCTCGATCACCTGGCGACGATTTCTGCGCGCACGCCGGAGGAGAATCGCCGCGACTCGGAGAATGTGGCGCGCGTATTGCGTGCGCTCTATGACTTTCCCAAGCCGGTGATTGCGGCCGTAAACGGGCCGGCGATTGCGGGCGGCATGGGACTCGCGACGATTCCCGATTTCACGCTGGCCGTGCCGGAGGCGAAGTTCGGCTATACCGAGGTACGCATCGGTTTCGTGCCCGCGATCGTGGCCTCGTTCCTGCTGCGCCAGGTGGGAGAGAAGCACACGCGCGACCTGCTGCTGACCGGACGTCTGATCAAGGCACAGGAGGCGCTGTCGCTGGGGCTGGTGACGCAGATTGTGACGGCAGATCAATTGATGTGCACGGCCAGGGCGCTGGCGCAGTCACTGTTGCAGAACAGTCCGCAGGCGATGCAGTGCGTGAAAAAGCTGCTAGCCAAGCACGCCAGGCGCCGTCTCGACGAAGAGCTTGCGGACGCGATTGACGCGAACGCCCAGCAGCGCTCGACCGAGGACTTCAAGGAAGGCGTACAGGCGTTTCTGCATAAACGCCGCGCCGATTGGCCGAGCCTGAAGGAAAAGGTGTAGCGCCGGAGATTAAGGTCTGCGCGGGTTCGTCCAGCGGCCGCTTTCAACAAAGCACTCCTCGCCGGGCTTGCCTTTGTAGTCATAGGCCCAGCAGGAGAGCACTCCACCCGCGACCAGGGTCACCACCTGCTCGGTTCTTGCAAACTCGTCGCCTTCGTAGGCGTCCAGCTGGCGCAGGATCTCCGCATTCTGCGGAAATTCAAATACAACCCCGTAAATGCACCACGCCGATGCAGGATCGAAGACCGCGGCCGGATACGAACCAAGATCATAGAGCCGTCCAAGCGTGAATCCTTCGCCCATTGGGCGCAGTTTCTCAACCACTGGCGCGATCTCTCCCGGCGCGAGCCGCGGCTGCAAAGTTCCGTAGGCGAACAGATATTGGCTCATGGCGAATCGAGGCTGTGCGCAGCAAAAGTGAAAATCCGCTTACAGCGGGTTCTTCGCCCGTAGCTCGGCAACGATCTCTGCGGCCGCTGCGCGGGCCTTATCGGCCTGGTCGGGCGGGAAGCTGATGGCGCCCACGCGCGCGTGCCCGCCGCCGCCGTACCGCTCGCAGACCTGCGCCAGGTTCACCATCTTCGCTGGGTCGGCCTTGGTCCAGGGATTGGAACCGACGGCAACCTTGGTACGGAAGCTCGACTTCGACAGGCCGATGGAATAGGTGGCCTGCGGGTGCAGGTAGTAGGGGATGAACTTGTTGAACCCCTCCATCGGCTGATCCGTGATGTCGAAGAAGATGGTGCCATCTTTCTCTTCACTGCGCGAGCGGATAAGCTCGATGGCCTGCCGATGACTTTCCAGCAACGGAGACAGCAAGCTGGCGACAAACGGCTGGGCCAGCACCTCGGCCAGCGGCATCTCTGTGAGAAGCGGAATGAGGCGCGGAATGAATGCCGGATCCTGCGTGGACTCGATGATGAGGGTGAGCTTCATGGCCGGCGCGGCCATTTCCACTGCTGATTCCGGGCTCTCGTACTGCGCGCCGTCGACGATGTTGGCCCAGTGAATCATCTCGGCCATCGGCTCCGTGTTGAAACCGAACTGCGTCGATCCGATGTGCGCGAGAAACTTGGTGCATGAAGTGTAGGTGGGATCAAAGAACTTCCGCGCCCCGCAGGCCGGATCGCGCTGGCAGGCGCGGAAATGCTCCTGGTCCTGCGGGGTCAGAAATGCGGAAAGATGATGATCGAACCACCAGGTAATTTTCGGCGAGGCAGAGTATTTGAAATCAACGATTGCGTTCTCATCGCCCGTGAACTCGCTCCCGTCGAAGAGGGCTCCGGCGCGATGAACCAGGCCGTGATACGAATACGCAGCGCCGCTGGTGATGCACTCGCGATGAAACCGCGTAAACAGCGAGGCCGAGCAAGCTCCGTCGAAACACTTATCGTGGTAGAACACGCGAACTTGCAAAACGCACCGCTCCGTAGGACAAATTCCGTAGAAACCGGAATGTTAAGAATCGTGTGCGGGGCTCATTCTGTCAAGGCACGGCGGTTTTGATTTGGACCAAATCAACCACCAAAGAAGACAAATCAATATCTTGCTGCAATCGGTCTTCAGTAGAATTCTCTTTTCAGGACAATCTCCGCGGGGGTCGAGGAGCGCCAATGGAACCGCATTTGGATTCCCGCACACCGGAAGCGTCTCCGGATGAAAGCCACGGGAATGGATTCGACGGTGGGGAACGCGAAGTTACCGTTCCCGAATTCAAGCAGGAGCACGGCCTCTCCTGGATCCTGATGGGCGACCAGGGCCTGCGCGCCGGGTGGTCGGCTTTGCTGGCCATCGCGCTCTATTCGCTTGTGACGCCGGTGCTGGATACGATTGCGGTCACCGCCTATCCTCGCCTGGCGAACGGAGTATTTTCGCCATTCAACGTCCTGATCTCCGAGTTGATCCCAGTGGTTGCCATTCTCGCGATCGGCTTGGTGATGGCGCACATCGAGCATCGGCGATTCGAGAACTATAACCTGGCCGATTCGCGGCGGGTGCGGCACTTCGCCGGCGGGATTGCAGCGGGGTTTGCAGCGCTTTCCGTGCTGCTTGCCGCGCTGGCTGGGGGTGGCTGGATTCACTTTGGGCATGTGGCGCTCAGCGCCGGTCAGGCGCTCGAATACGGCGGGGTATGGGCATGCGCGTTTCTTCTGGTTGGGCTGTTTGAGGAGGGAAGCTTCCGCTGTTACCTGCTGTTCACACTCACACGAGGTATTAATTTCTGGTGGGCGGTTGCGACGGTGAGCAGTCTGTGTCTGCTGTTATTGGAGAGCCACAATCCAAAGGGGTCCGCAGGTGTTTTCGCGATCGCGCTGCTGGGAGTGCTTCCCTGCTGGCTTGTGCATCGCGCAGGCGCAAGAGATTCGAGCTTCTGGCAGGCATCGTGGGCTACCTCGACGGCGTTCGGCTACTTTCACACCGGCAATAACGATGAAAATGCAATCGGAATTTTTGCCGCGGCGTTCATCGGGTTCGTGTTTTGCGTCAGCGTGCGGGTGACAGGCTCGGCGTGGTGGGCGATCGGGTGCCACGCGGCGTGGGACTGGGCCGAAACGTATTTCTATGGCACGCCGGACAGTGGCTTCGTGGCGCAGGGTCATTTTCTCACAACTGCCCCCGTCGGCAACACCCTTTGGTCCGGTGGCACGGATGGTCCGGAAGGCAGTTTGTTAGTGGCGCCGGTGATTTTGCTGCTGCTCGGGATTCTGCTCGTCGTTTACGGACGCAAACGAGAGGCGGCAGTGGCAGTCCTTCGATAGGCGGCGCGTGGTTGAGTTTGCGTTATTTTCGTCGAAGACTTTGATTCGGGCGACCATCCGGTCAACGCGGACGGCAGTACGGCGGTATCCTGTTCGTGACCGATGCCCTATCCCGAGAGCTCCACAACCGACAAATCAAGCGCTTCGCTGGTTCGCAGTCGAGCGCGCCGCTGGCTGCGGATTCTGCAGTGGTCGGCGGTCAGCCTGCTTTTGGTTCTACTCCTGGCAGGTGGAGCAGGCGTGCTCTGGCTGCGCTCCGTCACCAAGGCACCCCTGCCGGTTCTTGATGGGGATCTTCATCTGGCTGGGCTTTCTGCGCCTGTTATCGTTCGGCGCGATGCGCATGGCGTCCCGCATATCGATGCTGCAACGCAGGAAGACTTGTTTTTCGCGCAAGGGTATGTGACCGCGCAGGATCGCTTGTGGCAGATGGACGTATTGCGGCGGAGTGCCAACGGCGATCTGGCCGAAGTGATGGGCAGGTCGCTGGTAAGGCACGACACCGTACAACGGGTCTTCCAATTTCGCAATACGGCGCAGCGGATTTACGCGAACCTCGCCGGGGCCGACCGCACGCGGTTGGATGCGTACGCGCGCGGGGTGAACCAGTTCATCGTGCAGCACCCGGATGCGCTTCCTCCGGAATTCGTGCTGCTCCACTATCGTCCCAAGCCATGGAGCGGAGCGGATTCGCTGAGCATTGGCGTGGCCATGATGGCGCAGACACTGGACGACCATTGGGATGCGAAGCTGGCGCGCGAGCAGATTGCCGCGAGGCTGCACAACTCGAAACTCGAAGCGGATTTGTATCCGGTTGGTTCGTGGCGCGATCATCCGCCGACCGGGTTGGTAGTGGACCTGACTCAGCCGCATCCGATTCCTCCCAGCCACGATGACGATGAAGATGACGACCGCACCCAAACGCGCGTCACGCCGCACGAAGACATGCGCATGCTACACACGCTGCTTCGTGAGACCGCGTGCGCTGATTGTGTTCCTGGATCGAACCAGTGGGTGATTGCCGGACGCTACACTGCCAGCGGAAAGCCCCTCCTCTCGAATGACATGCACCTTGCACTGACGGTGCCGAACATCTGGTACATGGCCGATCTGCGCGCGCCGGGATTTCATGCCGCGGGAGTGGCGCTCGCAGGTGTTCCTTTCGTGGCGGCCGGACACAACGATCATTTGGCGTGGGGCTATACGGCGCTCTATGCAGATGTGCAGGATCTTTACGTGGAGAAGCTCGACGGCAAGGGCAACTACAAGGCGATTGATGGCAGTTGGAAACCGCTGTCGGTGGACCACGAAACGATTTACGTGCGCGGCGCCAAGGACGTGATCGTCAATGTGCAATCGACGGCACATGGGCCGCTGTTGAATCCGCTGTTCACGAAGGAGACGCGGCCGTTGGCGTTGAAGTGGACGCTTTACGATGCGACGCTGAACACGCTGCCAATCTTCCAGCTCGACACGGCAGCGAGTTGCGCCGAAGCGACGGCGGCACTGAGCACTTGGAGTTCGCCCACGCTGAACGTCATCTACGCCGACGACCAGGGACACATCGCGTATCACGCGGTGGGCCGCGTTCCGCTCCGCCCCTCGGGGCTTTCAGGAGTGCCTATCCAGGATGCGGCGCATGAGTGGCAGGGGTACATTCCGTTTGAGAGCTTACCGAATGCATTCGATCCGCCGTCAGGATTTCTAGCCACAGCCAACTCACGGGTGACGACCGATAATTCGCCCCATGTGCTGACGCTGGAGTGGGCAGACCCGTATCGCGCCGAGCGCATTTACAAAATGCTGCAGGGGCGCGACCAACTGCGTCCGCAGGACATGCTCACGGCGCAGACGGATATCTACAGCGAAGTGGACCAGGAACTGGCGCATCGCTTTGCGTACGCCATTGACCACACCGCAGGCGTCGACGATCGCCTCCGCAAAGCGGCAGACCTCATGCGGAGCTGGGATGGACGATTGAGCACGGACTCCGCCGCGGCTTCCGTAGTGACGCGGGCGCGCGAAGCGCTGAAGCCGATGATCCTGCAGCCGAAGCTCGGAGATCTGGCCAGTCAGTATCTCTGGTCCGAGTCGAACTTTGCCATGGAAGAGATTGTGATGCATGGCAACGTGGACTGGCTTCCCCCGGGCTACAAGGATTGGGATGCGGCGCTGACTGACGCGGTTCGCAGAGGAATGGATCAAGGAAAAGCCCCGGCCGATGTGAGCCGCTGGAATTATGGCAACTGGCACGTGATCGACCTCGAACACCCATTGGCTGGCTTTCTGCCTTTCGTCGGCGGAATCGCAGGCACCGGACCGCAGCCGCTGAGCGGGGACACGGTGACAGTGAAGCAGGCAGGCCGTGCCTTCGGCCCCTCGCAGCGGTTCACAATGGACTGGAGCGACATCGACGGGTCGACAGAGAACATCGTGCTCGGCGAGAGCGGCAACCCGCTCAGTCCGTATTTCCGCGACCAGTGGAACGACTACATGAGCGGCACGACGTTCGCGTTACCATTCAGCCCCGCCGCAGTTGCCGAACAAACGCAACACACGCTGCGTCTGCTGCCATGATGGACCGGGGAATAGGGAATAGGGATCAGGGATCAGGATTCGCCGGAAGACTCTGGGAGCAGGAGAATCGGCGCCGGCTCATCGGTCTTGCGGTGATCATGGTTGCTGCATTGGTGGCCACCGCTCCGCAATTACTCCTAGGCAATTCGTGCGGACACGATTTCGACTTCCATCTGGTCTCGTGGCTCGATGCACAACAAAGTTGGCGCGAAGGGATTGTGTACCCGCACTGGTCGCCGAGCGCGAACTTTGGCGCGGGTGAACCGCGATTCATCTTCTATCCGCCGCTTACGTGGATGCTGGGAGCCGCACTGGGATTTGTGATGGGATGGAAAGCGGTTCCCATTGCCATCACCTATCTGTGCCTCGCAGGAACCGGCCTGGCGACACGTGCACTGGCGCGGCAACAATTGAGCGAAGGCCCGGCAACGCTGGCCGGAAGCGCGGCACTCTTTTCCGGCTATGCATTGTTCACCGCCTATGAGCGGTCAGATTTCGGCGAGTTGGCAGGCGGCTTTTGGATTCCCCTGCTGCTGCTGTTCATTCTGCGTGACCGCATGCCGAAGGCGCCGGGGTGGCGACGGGCCTTTGACGGCTCAACTGCACGGCTCGCGCTGGTGGTGGCGGGCGCGTGGCTCTCGAATGCGCCGTTGGGCGTGATGGCCTGCTATCTTCTCGCAGCGGTGGCGTTGGTTGTTGCAGTGTTGCGGCGATCTGGCGCGCCGATTGTCCGCGCTACGGCAGCAGCCGCGATTGGAATGGGCCTCGCGGCGTTCTACATGGTGCCGGCCGCGATAGAACAACACTGGGTCGACATTCGCCAGGCCATCGATGACCCGGGGTACCAGGTGGAAAACAGCTGGCTCTTCGCGCGCCACGCCAATCCCGCGCTGGAGCTGCACGACCTGGAACTGCTGAAAGCGTCGGGCATTGCCACAACCATGCTGGCGGTCGCTGTTTCAGGCATGCTGGTTTGCTGGGCGCGTCATCAATTGCGCGGCAAGACGCGCTGGTGGATTCCACTGGCACTCATTCCCCTGGCTGTACTTTTTTTGCAGTTCCCGGTTTCCGATCCGATGTGGAACCTGCTACCCAAACTGCGATTCCTGCAATTCCCGTGGCGCTGGCTCGCAGTGGCCGAGGCTCCGATGGGCATCGTCTTCGCATCGGCGATCTGGACTTCGCGCAGGGGATGGCGCATCGCAGTGCTGACCGTTTGCGCCGTGGCATTTCTGGCGGCGACGGGTCTGGCCGGGTTCAGTTTTTTTCAGGAGTGCGACGAGGAAGACGCTGTCGCGGGCATGCTGAGCGTCTATCGCGCGGGCACAGGGTTTGAAGGCGTCGACGAATATGCCCCCACGCATGCGGACAATTCCCTGCTCGCGATGGGGCTTCCCATAGCCTGCCTGAGCCCAACGGCGACGACGTCGTTGGGACAAGCCTCGGCGGGGGGCGAACTCGAATGGTCTCCCGATCAGGGTGGCTGCGAAAAGACATTTCCCGCAGCGGCCGATCGCCTCGAGTCGGCAGAGCATCTGAGCGTGGATGCCGATGTCCCTTACGATGGGTATCTGATTTTGCGGCTGCGCAGATATCCAGCGTGGCAAGTACGTGTGAACGGGCAACGAGCTGCGCCCCAGCCCGAACGTGCCGATGGCCTGATCGCGGTGCCCATTCCGCAAGGCAAGGACCACGTAACGGTGGATTGGACGGCGACCGAGGACACGTGGATTGGGCGCTGGCTGAGCGCGTTGGCGCTTGTGCTGCTGCTTTGTACGGGTTGGATGGAGAGGAGGCTTTCGCCCGCTCGGTTATCATGAAATGAATGCCGAGCGACGTCAAATCTCTGATTCAGGAAGGCGCAGAGCTGACCGACAAGGCACTGGAAGCGCTGATTCCCGGCACCGATGTCGTGCCCGCATCGATTCACGGTGCAATGCGCCACTCGACATTTGCTGGCGGAAAACGGCTGCGACCAGTGCTGGCCATGCAGGCCGCTGCCACCATTGCCGGTGAAGTCCCCAAGGGCATCGAGCGTCTCGGTGCAGCCATCGAAATGCTTCACACCTACTCGTTGATCCACGACGACCTGCCGGCCCTCGACAACGACGATCTGCGCCGTGGCAAGCCGACCTGCCACAAAGCCTTTGGCGAAGCCATCGCTATTCTCGCGGGAGACGCGCTGCAGACGCGGGCGTTTGAAGTGTTGGCAGGACTGGACGCGCCGCCCTCAGCTGTTGTCCAGATGATCGGGTTAATCGCGAACGCAGTCGGCACAGTCGACGGCATGATCGGCGGCCAGGTATTGGATCTCGAAAGCGAGCACTTGAAGCCGACGCCGGAATTGGTCGAGGCGATTCATCGCGCCAAGACGGGCGCGTTGATTCGCGTCAGCGTGGTGGCGGGCGGTGTGTACGCCGGCGCGAATGCCCACGACGTTACGCGTCTCGATCTGTTTGGGCGCAAGGCTGGGCTCGCTTTTCAGATCGTGGATGACGTGCTCGATAGGACCGTGGACTCGGCGCACCTGGGCAAGACCGCGGGCAAGGACCAAGCAACCGAGAAAGCCACATGGCCTGCGGTGTTTGGCATCGAGCAGAGCCGCCGCGATGCCGCGAGCCTGATTGAAGAGGGCTTTGCCGCGCTGGCGCCCTACGGCGGCCGCGCCGATGGGCTCAAGTCGGTGGCACGATACCTGGTCGAGCGAAGAAACTAGAAATGCTCGCCGAAGCTGACATCCTGCATGCTTTGCGCGATTGCTTCGACCCCGAGGTCAAGCTGAACCTCGTCGACCTCGGCCTCATCTACAAAATCGCGACGGGACCCGATCCGAACTCTACGCCCGCATGGCCGCGCCAATGGGTGAAAGTGACGATGACTTTGACCACGCCGCAATGCCCCGCCAGCGGACTGATCTTCGAGCAGGTCAACAACCGGTTGGCCGGCATACAGGAGATCAGCAAAGTAGAGGTCGACCTGGTGTGGGAGCCGAAATGGACGCCGCACCGCATCAGCGAAGCGGGACGACGCCAGTTGGGCATCTAGAAAAAGATCAGGCGCGGTTCGAGGCTATCGACCTGTGCCGGTGATTGCCTGGTGCAGATTCTCGCGCGTGACCGTAAGCTCCTCCATCGAACTCTGCACGCGGCCAATCATGTTCTGTACCTGATCGATATAAGTGGGGATTTGGTCCCACCAGTCGCGTACGATCTCCTGCTCCCCGAGCAGCGTGAGTGCCGAGCCCGCCACGGCCATGACGATGCCGGCGCGGCGTTGGCCAGTGAGCAGAAGCAGGCCTCCCGCCAGTAGCGTTCCACCGGCAGCGATGTTGACCCAATTGGGAGAATCCGCCTCAGGGGCGCTCACCTGTTCGCGTTCACTCGCCTTGCGTCTCGGGATTGACACGATGCCCATTCATTTCTCCTTCGTTGCAGCGATGCAGGTTCATTATGCTGCATGGGAAGTACGATGCAACCGCTGATGTCCTGAGGAAAAACAGGCCGAAATTATTTGAGCGGGAGTCTCGCAATCAATCCAAGTCGAAATCGCGCAGTGGCTTGCCCTCGGGCGCGTCCTTGGCTTTGCGCAGTGCCTCGGCAAATTTCTTGTCGAACAGGTCTTCCTTATTCCGCTCCGCGTCGACGGATTGACGAAAGATGGACTCCTTGCGCTCCTCCTGCTCGCGCATCGCTTTGGCGGCGGTTTCGAGATCTTCAAACATGCGCTTGCGCGGCGCGGAGGTATGGCTCACCACCAGGCCGGTGCCGGCATCGATCTTGATCATCGCACCGCAATCGGGGCACGCAACTTCGAACATTTGTTCCTTCGCTTTGGCCATGACACTTTGCATTGTAGGCGCTTGCTACGCCGGTTGCCCACCCCAGGCGGCTAGGGCGTCGCGGCTGCCGGATGCACGTGCAGAATGACCCGCCGGTAGGAAGTCAGCCGCGGCGCGCCGTTGTCAGTCACTGCAAGAATGATGTGAGCCGTACCCCCACCCTTGCAGGGAATGAGCGGAAGCCAGAGCGGACGGCAGGGCGCATCGGCATGCACAGTGAGGCGCGGCGTGTCTGCACCGGTCAGCGTCAATGCGGCGAGGTTGCCGTCGGCACTACCCGCTTCAGCGTAGTGGAACCAGTGAAAGGTGAGAGGCTGTGCGTCCGGGTCGGAGCTTTGGCTCGCATCGAGCGTGACGGATCGGCCTGCGTTGAAGTCCATCTCGATGGGAGCCGTGCGGGTCTGTCCATCCACCACCGCAATAGGGTTGTGGTTGGCGTGGGCGAAGTCGGCGATGGTCCACGTCATCCGCGCGGCGAAATCGTTCTGGAAAGCTTCGCGCCATCGCCAGATGGTCGCCTGATCGGAAACGTGGTCGGTGCCGTCGGCGCCGGTCACGGTGTCCTGGGAGGTGACCCGCGCAAATTCGTCGCCGCCCTGCGTCCAGATTGGATGAGTTTCTCCGTACGGTTGGCGATAAACATAGCGGCCGCCCCAGCCGCCCCAGTCGGGTCGCCGCCAAGCGGCCAGGCCATTGTCAATGAGTCCGAGGAAGGACGGCGTGTCGCCTTCCATGATGAACATGAATTTCGGGTAAGCCTTGCCCAGAGGACCTTTGCTGCGGATGTTCGCATCGAGCCATTCGTTGGTGACGGTGGAGGAGTCAGCGCCCGCGCCGTTGCGGTAGTAGCGGTCGCCGCTGATCCCGGTCCACGTGGCGAAATAGTATTCCCCGCTGGTCGGCGTGGAGGGCGACACGATGTAGAAGAGGTCAGGAAATTCGCGGCGAATCCACGGGCCCGCGTCGTCCTGGTCGGAGATGGAATAGACGCGAAGTTTGGCGATGAGCTTGGCGAGTTGGTCGGGCGTGCGTGAAGCGCGTGCATCCATCAGGGCCTGCGCGAGAGTGTTGGCGCCGCCCCAGATGCAGATCCAGAGCGGACGCGGGTCGTCTCGTTCGGCAGCGCTGAGGATCGCGCGGGCGCCGTCGGATGTTTTGCCGGGACCGGTGGCCGCCATGCCGTAGGCTGTTTGGCCGGCGTAGACGCGGCTGTCCAGATCGGTAGCTTCGGGCCAGCCCTTCGCATTGAGCAGGAGGTTGGGCCGCACTTGCCCGTAGGCATCGATGAGCTGGTGCATCGTCTCAGGATGCGTTGCCTTCTTCTGCCAAGTCGACGTCGTCGCAATCATGGCCTCGATGTCGAGTTCGTTGGAGTAGAGCAGCAGACGGACAAAGGACATCTGATCGTCAGGCTCGTTGCCGATGTCGCTGATGATGACGACGCGTGGATGGCCGGTGAAATCATCGACGTGCATGAGCGGAAGAGATTGGGCAATAAGAACGCTGGTTGCGACAAAGCTCAGCACCGCAAAGAATCGGAGTTTCCCAACGTGTCTCATCTAGGCTCGCTTTCAATTGCGCACTGCAGGAAGAAGAAACATTGTCTGGCACAGGGCCCACATCGCGCCAATTATCTCGCGAGGTCTTCCATTGCAAGAAGGCCCTGCTCGTGGAGCAGGGCCTTTTGCGTTACGAGCCTTGTACTACGAGTCTTGTCTTGATCCGGCGCGATCAGTGCTTGGGGGTTGCCGAAGCAATCTTGGCTTCGGCTTCCGCGATCACACGCAGCGCTTCGGTATAGGCGTCTTCGCTGTCGCCCGCGTCTTTCCATTCCTGCAGTCCGCGGTCAAGCTGTTTTTCTGCACGCGGCACATCGATCTCTTCGGGCTTGAGCGCGTCGTTGGCCAGGATCGTCACTCGATCCGGCAGGACTTCCACGAAACCCCAGTTCACGTTGTAGCGTTGCCCGTCCTGCTCGCCCCCGTGCACAATCACGTCCCCCGCACCCAGCAACGACACCAGGGGGGCATGCCCGTAAAGCGGCTCAAAATAGCCGGTCTTCCCCGGCAAATCGACTGAATCGGCCAGCGACTCGAAGAGGATGCGCTCCGGAGTGACCAGCCGGACACGGAGTTGATTTGTGGTTGCGTCAGCCATTTTTTTAGTTCTCAGTTCTTAGTTCGTAGTTCTTAGTTCGCCGTTCCGCTCTGAGCATGCCCCTTGCATCGCATGGAATCAACTAAGAACTCAGAACTACGAACTAAGAACTTCCTTTACGCCGTTGCCCTCAGCTCTTCTGCCTTCTTGAGCACGTCTTCAATTGCACCCTGCATGTAAAAAGCCTGCTCGGGCACGTCGTCGTATTTCCCTTCGATGATGCCCTTGAAGCTGCGTACAGTGTCGGCAATCTTGACGTACTTGCCTGCGATGCCGGTGAACTGCTCGGCAACATGGAAGGGTTGCGAAAGGAACTTCTGCACCTTGCGCGCGCGGGCTACGGTGAGCTTGTCTTCCTCAGACAATTCGTCGATGCCGAGAATCGCAATGATGTCCTGCAAATCCTTGTAGCGCTGCAAAATTCGTTTCACGCCCTGCGCCACATCGTAGTGTTCATCGCCCACGATGCGCGCGGTGAGAATGCGCGATGTCGACGCGAGCGGGTCAACGGCCGGATAGATGCCGAGTTCTGAGAGCGGGCGGCTCAACACCGTAGTCGCGTCGAGGTGAGCGAAGGTCGTTGCCGGCGCGGGGTCGGTGAGATCGTCGGCAGGCACGTAGACAGCCTGCACCGATGTGACCGATCCCTTGCTAGTGGAAGTGATGCGCTCCTGCAGCTCGCCCATTTCTGTTGCCAGGTTGGGCTGGTAGCCCACAGCCGAAGGCATACGGCCAAGCAGCGTCGATACTTCAGATCCCGCCTGCGTGAAGCGGAAGATGTTGTCGATGAAGAGCAGCGTGTCGGAGCCTTCGACGTCGCGGAAATACTCGGCGACGGTGAGTGCACTAAGGGCCACGCGCAGACGGGCTCCGGGTGGCTCGGTCATCTGGCCGTAGACGAGAGCGCACTTGGAATTGGCGAAGTCGCCCGGCTTGATCACGCCCGACTCGGTCATCTCAGTCCAAAGATCATTGCCCTCGCGGGTGCGCTCGCCGACGCCGGCAAAGACCGAGAAGCCGCCGTGGTTTTTGGCGACGTTGTTGATCAGTTCCATGATGACGACGGTCTTACCGACGCCGGCGCCGCCGAAGAGGCCGATCTTGCCGCCCTTCAAAAAGGGCTGAATCAGATCGATGACCTTGATGCCGGTCTCGAACATCTCCTCGTGCGTCGATTGCTCATCGAACAGCGGCGCGGGACGGTGAATGGGCATGCGGGTTTTTTCGCCGATGGGTCCGAGTTCGTCGACCGGTTCACCGATAACGTTCAGCACGCGGCCCAGCGTTTCTTTGCCCACAGGCACGCGAATGGGACCGCCGAGATCGAGTGCCTTCATGCCCCGCACCATGCCGTCAGTGGCTTCCATCGCGACTGTGCGCACGCGCCCCTCGCCCAGGTGCTGCTGCACCTCGAGAATCACGTTGATGGGCGTAGGCACTTTGAAGCCCTCGCTGGTGACGCGCAGTGCCTGATAGATGGGCGGCATGGTCGCTTCTTCAAACTGTACGTCGACCGCTGGCCCCGAGATCTGAATTACCTTGCCGATGTTGTCTGCCATATCTGCCTTCTTGAAGAGCTAGACAGCGGCGGCGCCGCTGACAATTTCAATGATTTCCTTGGTGATGGCGGCCTGCCGCACACGATTCATCTGCAGCGTGTACGCGTCGATCATGTCGGACGCGTTGTTGGTCGCCGAATCCATCGCGGTCATACGGGCAGCCTGCTCCGCTGCCACCGACTCTGCCATGGCGTGAAACAGCATTGCGAAAACGTATTGCGGAATCAGGCCCGCGAACAGTTCTTCCGCCGGCTGCTCATAGATGTAGTCCACCTCGGCGGTGCCGAATTTTTTCGATTCCTCTTCAGCCTCGTGCGTATCCGCCGGCTCGAGTTCAATGCCTGCGCTGCGCGCGGCCTCGGCGAAACGTTCGCGTTCTTCGAGCGTCGGTTCGACGACGCCAGCAACGAGCGGACTGCCGATCTTGATCAGCGGGAGCAGTTGCTCGACCACAAGCCGCTGCGAGATGACCGACTTGAATTCGTTGTAGACGATGTAGCACGCGTCAATCTCTTCGTGCACGTAGCGCGCAATGATGTCCTTGGCCAGTTCGAAGACTCGTCCGGTCTCGAGCTTTTCGAGCATGCCTGGATGATCGCCGGTCACTTCGATGGGCGCCTTGCGCTCGCGGGTCTTATGGGCGTGGCCTTCGGCGTCTGTGTTCTCCGTATAGACGGCGGCGGGATAGCGGCGGCGCATCTGGTCGCGGCCCTTGCGGCCAACAGCTTCTACATCGATCTGCTTGTCAGTGTTTCCGCCAATGAACTGGTATGCGGTCTTGAGGATGTTGGCGTTGAATGCGCCGGCAAAACCCTTGTCGCCGCTGACGATGACGAGAAGAACTCGCTTTTCGGGGCGAGTGATGAACAACGGATGGCGCAGGTTGCCGGTTTCCGGATCGAAGATCTCGATGCGCCGGGTGAGCGACTCGAGCACGCTGGTGATCATTCTGGCGTAGGGCCGCGCAGCCACGGCGCGCTCCTGCGCGCGGCGTAACTTGGCCGCGGCCACCATTTTCATGGCCTTGGTGATCTGGCGCGTATTTTTCACGCTGCGAATGCGGCGGCGAAGATCGAGGACGTTAGCCATAAATTCAGTTCACAGTTCTTAGTTCGTTGTTCACAGTTTGTAGTTCTTAGAAATGCCAAGCTCTGTTCTTTACTAAGAACTGAGAACTACGAACTGTTCTTAAGCTGTTACCGCTTCGGGCTGTTGTTGCGCTTTGAAGTTTTCTTTGTATTCCTTGAGCGCCGCGTGGAGGCGGTTGCGAATGTCGTCGTCGAGCTGTTTCTTCTTTGTCAGGTCGGCAACCAGCGCGGATTGCGCAGTCTCGAAATACTTGTACAAGCCATCTTCAAAGGCGCGGATATCGGAGACCTTGAGATCATCCAGGTAGCCTTGCGTGCCACTGAAGAGAATCAGCACCTGCTGTTGCCAGGTGAGCGGGTGAAACTGCGGTTGCTTCAACAATTCCGTCAGGCGTTGCCCGCGATTCAATTGCTTCTGCGTCAGCGGATCGAGGTCCGAACCGAACTGGGCGAATGCGGCCAACTCGCGATACTGGGCGAGATCGAGTTTGAGCGTGGAGCCAACCTGCTTGACCGCCTTGATGGCCGCCGAGAAGCCTACGCGCGAAACAGAGAGGCCCACGTTGACTGCCGGACGCACCCCGGAGTTAAACAGGTCAGTTTCCAAAAAGATCTGACCGTCGGTAATCGAAATTACGTTCGTCGGAATGTACGCCGAGACGTCGCCCGCCTGGGTCTCGATCACGGGCAAAGCGGTCAACGATCCGCCGCCCCGCTTGTCGCTCATCTTGGACGAGCGCTCGAGCAGCCGGGAGTGCAGATAGAACACGTCGCCCGGATAAGCTTCGCGGCCCGGAGGACGTCGCAGCAACAGCGAGATCTCGCGGTACGCCATGGCGTGCTTCGACAGATCGTCGTACATCACCAGGGCGTGACGTCCCGAGTCGCGGAAAAACTCGCCGATCGCCGTCGCTGCATAGGGCGCGATGTAGAGCATCGGAGCGGGCTCTGAGGCTGAGGCGGCCACCACGATGGTGTGACCCATGGCGCCGGCTTCGGTCAGAGTCTGCACCACCTGGGCAATCGAGGACCGCTTCTGGCCGATAGCGCAGTAGATGCAAATCAGATCGTTTTTGGCGTTGTTGATGATGGTGTCGAGCAGTACGGCAGTTTTGCCCGTCTGACGGTCGCCGATGATCAATTCGCGCTGGCCACGGCCGATGGGAATCATGGCATCGATGGCCTTGAGGCCGGTCGCCATCGGCTCCCGAACTCCCTGGCGGTCAATGATGCCCGGCGCCAGACGCTCGATTGGCAGCCTCTCCTTGGACGCGACGGGGCCCCTGTCGTCGATCGGCTGGCCAAGAGCATCGACCACGCGGCCGATCATGCCCTCGCCCACAGGGACACTGAGAATCGTGCCGGTGCGCTTCACTTCGTTGCCTTCGCTGAGCTCGGTGTAGTCGCCAAGAATCACGGCGCCCACCTGATCTTCTTCGAGGCTCAGGGCCAATCCGGAAATGCCATGCGGAAAGCTGAGCAGTTCGCCGGCCATGACCTTATCGAGACCGTGGAGGCGCGCAATGCCGTCGCCAAGCGAAGTGATCGTCCCGACCTCGTCGACTTGCACCTTGGAGTCGTAGTTCGCGATCTGCTCGCGAAGAAGTTGTGTTATTTCGTCTGCCTTGATCTGAGCCATTGTTGCGTTCCTTACAGTTCGCGGTTCTTAGTTCGTAGTTCGAGTTTGTTAGTTCGAGTTTGTTAGTTCGAAGTTCTTAGCTCGCCGTTTTCCTACTTCCTGAGTCAAATTGATGCCCTCGAATCTGTGAACTAAGAACAGCGAACTGTGAACTTTGTTTTCAACCGGCAACCAATACTTCTCTCAGTCGCTCAAGCCGCCCGCGAACCGAACCATCGTAAATCGTGGAACCGATGCGCACCACGGCGCCGCCGAGGATGGAGCGATCCAGTTTGAATATCGCTTCGACGCGCGCTCCTGCCAGCTTGCCCACGCCGGCGATGAGTGTGTTGCGTTCGTCATCGCCGAGTTCGCGTGCAGTAACAATTTCAGCCTCACGAATGCCGAGCCGCGCCCGCAATTCGGCGCGATAGGCTGCGGCCACTTCGTGCACTTGGCCGATGCGGTCATTGTTGATGAGCACGGCGAGCAGGTTACGCAATTCTCTTTGCAGGCCGAGCTTTGCATTGAGCTTGTCGAGAATCGCAACCTTTTGCACGGCGGCGACGGCCGGATTCCGAAAGAACGTTTGCAACTCCGGACTGCCGTCCCAGGTGGCCTCAAAGTCGGCCAGCTGTTTGTCGATCGCAGCGGTATCGAGCCGGGCAGAAGTGACCACGTCAAGAAAGGCGCGCGCGTAGCGGGAGACGAATGCTGCCATTCAGTTCTGCTCTCCTTTGGCCACGTCGCCCACAAACTCGGCGATGAGAGCGCGATCGGACTCCGGTGTCAGGACCAGCTGCTTGACGGCCTGTTCAATGGCCAGGTCGGCGGCGAAAAGGCGCAGCCCGCGCTTGGCCTGTGCTCCAGCCAACGCGATTTCCTGTTCGGCCGACGCGACGATGCGGCCGCTCTCTTCCTGAATCGTCGCCTTGATGCGCACTTCATCGTTCTTGCTTTCTTCTTCAACCTGTACGCGAATTCCGGCAATTTCTTGGTCGAGTTTGGCCAGCTTGGCTTCTACCGCGTTCAGGCGCGCGTTGGCGTCCTGGGTCAGTTTGCGCGCCGACTCCAGATCGTGCTTCAACGTCTCAGATCGGAA
>OBLW0100000188.1_pt1 | contig 51593 bp, 53 predicted proteins | sample 1520161 | NCBI WGS metagenome assembly OBLW01 (sample SAMEA3539309, study PRJEB22396) | soil metagenome | biome: tundra; feature: field; material: soil | place: USA | collected 2010-05 | depth 0.15 m
TTGGGCTGACTTGGGCTGACTTGGGCTGACTTGGGCTGACTTGGGCTGACTTGGGTATGTCAACGACGGAAGGGGCGCCAGTGATCGTGCGGAAGTCTCTCTGGGCCGTCGGTGCCACGCTAACGCTTGGGGCAGCCAGCGCCGCCCTCGGGGCGTGTTCGTCGTCGTCCGCGCAGCCGGCTGCCGCGGACGCCTCGATCCCGATCCCCACGTCGTCGTGCAAGAACGGCGGCCTCACGGTCTCGTTCAGCCCGATGTACTCGGCGTTTGACGGAAAACACATGTTCCAGGTTCCCGCGGTCGTCCGGGGGTCGAACGGGAACGTCGTGTGGAGCGCGGACGCGACGATGGTCAAGATGCAGTCCGACCCCGAGCGCCCCAACGAAGTGCTCATCACGATGAGCAAGCCGGGCGCCGTGATCATCAATGTTCAGACGGTCGACGATCCCGACGCCGCCGTCCCGACGCCTCCCAAGTGCGGCTCGTCGCTCTTGACCATCACCCAGGCCGCCGAGTCCGACTGGGAGATCGGGAGCGCCCGATACAACAACGGCAAGTCGGTTCACCTCGCGGGGAGCACCACCGCGACTACCGGCAGCCCCCTCGAGCAGGGCAACGGCGGGCCGGCCTGCACGAACTGCCACGGCGAGGCGGCGACGAACAGCGTGTTCACCGACGTGTCGCATACCCCCGAGCAGACGGGCGGGTTCAGCGACGACGACCTCCTGGGCATCATCCTCCGCGGTACATTCCCCGACGGCGGCTTCTTCGATCCAACCATCGTGCCGTACGCCTCGTGGATGGGCTTCCACCGGTGGACCGACATCACGTCGGACCAGCAGAAGGGCATCATCGTCTACCTGCGCTCGCTCACGCCAGCGCCTCAGAAGGGCGAGCCCAACTTCGGCGCGTACGACAACATCGATTCGGGTCCCGACCAGACCCCGATGGACGCCACGGTCGACGGCGCGATGGACTCGCCGATGGACACAGGCCCGCTGGGCGACGAGAGCCCTGCCGACGCGGGCCCGCCGGACGTCACGGTCCCCGTCCCCGATGCCGGCCCCGACGCCGATAGCCTCGAAGCCGCCGCGGTCGTCGACGGGGGGGATTCGAGCTCGTCGGACTAGATGAGTTCGAGGGGAGCCGACGTCGCGAGCGGCGCGCGGGTGCCACGGATTGCCGCGGCCGACGCGGCGCGCGCCCATCCCGTCGACGTCGAGCCGCGCATCGCTGCGGCCGACTGGGCGTCACTGTCGCAAGAGCTCGACGCGCATGGAGCGGCGGTGCTCGAAGGCCTTCTCGAGCCCGCCGCGTGCGAAGCTCTCGTCGAGCTCTATGGACGCGACGCGATCTTTCGCAGTCGGGTCGTCATGGCACAGCATGGATTCGGTCGCGGAGAGTACAGATACTTCGCTTATCCGTTGCCGGAGCTCGTGGCCACGATGCGCGCCCGCCTCTATCCCCACCTCGTGCCCATCGCCAATCGGTGGAACGAGGCCATGGGAATCGAAGTGCGCTATCCCGACGACCATTCGGCGTTCGTCGAGCGATGCCACGCCGCGGGCCAGACCTTGCCGACACCGCTCTTGCTCCAGTACGGCGCCGGCGACTTCAATTGCCTCCATCAGGATCTCTACGGAGAGCACGTCTTTCCCCTTCAGGTCGCGGTGCTCCTGTCGGCCCCCGAGCGCGACTTCACGGGCGGCGAGTTCGTGATGACCGAGCAGCGCCCGCGGATGCAATCGCGACCGATGGTGCTGCCCTTGAGGCAGGGCGACAGCGCGATCTTCGCGGTCCAGCGCCGCCCCGTTCAGGGGGTTCGCGGGACGTCACGCGTCAACCTCCGACATGGCGTGAGCCGCGTGCGCTCCGGCTCTCGCCACACGATGGGCATCATCTTCCACGACGCGAGCTAGAGTCAGCGCCGAGGCGCCGCCCCGACCCGGCGTGATCGCTTCTTCGAGACACGCCAGGCCGATGGCGGAGCCGGCGAGTTGGGCGGAAGAACGGGGGGCGATCTATCTTCGGCGGATGCGAACCAAAGCCGCCGTTGCTTACGAAGCGGGCAAGCCGCTGGTCATCGAAGACGTCGAGCTCGACGGCCCGCGCCCGGGCGAGGTTCTGGTCGAGATCCGGGCCACGGGGGTCTGTCACACCGACGAGTTCACGCGGAGCGGAGCCGACCCCGAGGGGCTCTTCCCGGCCATCTTCGGGCACGAGGGCGCGGGCGTCGTGGTCGACGTGGGACCCGGCGTCACCACGTTGAAGAAGGGCGACCACGTCATCCCGCTCTATACGCCCGAGTGCCGCGCCTGCAAATCGTGCCTCAGTCGCAAGACCAACCTGTGCACGGCGATTCGCGCGACGCAGGGCAAGGGCGTCATGCCCGACGGTACGAGCCGCTTCTCGATCGGCAAGACGAAGCTCCACCATTACATGGGGTGCTCGACCTTCGCTCACCACACGGTGCTGCCGGAGATCGCGCTCGCGAAGGTGCGCGACGACGCGCCGTTCGACAAGATCTGTTACATCGGGTGCGGGGTCACGACCGGCATCGGCGCCGTGATCTACACGGCGAAGGTCGAGCCGGGCGCCCATGTCGTCGTCTTCGGGCTCGGCGGCATCGGCCTCAACGTCATTCAGGGGGCGCGGATCGCCGGCGCCGATCGCATCGTCGGCGTGGACGTCAATCCTGCCCGCGAGGCGCTGGGCCGTCGATTCGGCATGACGCACTTCGTGAACCCGAAAGACGTCGACGATCTGGTCCCGCACCTGGTCGAGCTGACGGGCGGCGGCGCCGACTACAGCTTCGAGTGCGTGGGCAACGTGAAGTTGATGCGGCAGGCGCTCGAGTGCTGCCATCGCGGGTGGGGCGTGAGCGTCGTCATCGGCGTGGCCGGATCGGGGCAGGAGATCGCGACGCGCCCGTTTCAGCTCGTCACGGGCCGGGTCTGGAAGGGCTCGGCCTTCGGTGGGGCGCGTGGCCGCACCGACGTGCCGAAGATCGTCGACTGGTACATGGAGAAGAAGATCGAGATCGATGCGTTGATCACCCACAAGCTCCCTCTCGAGCGCATCAACGAGGCGTTCGACCTGATGCACCAGGGCAAGTCGATCCGGACCGTGGTCGAGTTCGCGTGAGTGGCTCGCTCGCTTGGCGGCCAATCTCGTCGCGAATTTGACGGCCCGGGAGGCCACCTGCATGTCGTCGGGCATCGGGAGCGCGCGAGAGCCCATGCCGGTACGACGCCGCTCCCAGCGAAACGATCTAACTCTACTGAAGGATGCCCAGCGAGTCTCCCGCGCGATTCATGGGAAGGAAGCCGGAGCTCGAGGGGACGTCGCCGGTCCCCCCCGGAGCTCGATCACGCCGTCTTCTGGTCTTCCTTCTCCTGGAGCCCGCGCCAGAAGATCTTACCGGACCCCGTCTTCGGGAGCGAATCGACGAACTCGACGCTCCGGGGCACCTTGTAAGCCGCCATGTGCGTCTGGCACCACGCGATGAGCGAGGTCTCGTCGAGCGCGTCGGGCGACCCCGTCTTGCGCACGACCACCGCCTTCACGCTCTCGCCGCGCCGCGGGTCTCGCGTCCGGATGATCGCGGCTTCTTTGACGGCCGGGTGAGCGTAGAGCATCGTCTCGACCTCGGCGGGCCACACCTTGAACCCGGAGGCGTTGATCATTCGCTTCAGGCGGTCGACCAGAAAGAAGTACCCATCTTCGTCGGTGCGCCCGAGGTCGCCCGTGCGAAAGAAGCGCTTGCCCTCGATCTCCACGAAGCACTCGGCGTTGGCGTCGGGCTTGTTCCAGTACCCGAGGAAGACCTGCGGCCCATGAGTGATGATCTCGCCCACTTCGTTCGGCGGCAGCTCGACGAGAGTCTGGGGGTCGACCACGCGCGAATCGACGCCGAAGATCGGGATCCCCAGGCATTGCTTCTTCGGCTTCTGCACGGGGTTGATGTGCGACGGCGCCATCGTCTCGGAGAGACCGTAGCCCTCGAGGTACGTGAGGCCGCAGAGCTCCTTGAGCTTCTGTGCGATCGCCTCGGGCATCGCGGCGCCGCCGCCGCCCATCGCGCGAATGCTAGAGAGATCGTACTTCTCGAGGTCGGGGCTCGACAGCAGATCGACGACCATCGTCGGAACGGCGGTCCACCCCGTAACGTGGAATCGCTCCACGAGCTGCGCCGCCACGTTCCGGTCCCAGCGCGGCATGATCACGATGGTCGCCCCCTGGTGGATCGGTCCGTTCATGCTGTTCTGCATGCCGGTCACATGAAAAAAAGGCAGCACGGCGAGGATGCACTCGCCCCCGTCGACGACCTCGTGCCAAGCAGACCAGGCGATCGTCGTGTGCATGACCGTGCGGTGCGGGTGCATGCACCCCTTCGGAAGCCCCGTCGTGCCCGAGGTGTATGGGAGCACCGCGAGGTCGTCCGGGCCCGCCGTGTGCGACGTCGGCGCCAGATCGCGCGCGACGGCCTGGCTCCAAAGGGTAACCCCTGGGACATCGAACGAGGCACGAGGCGCTCGAACGAAGTCGGGAATTGCGAGATCCGTTGGCGCCGTGAGGTAATCCGAATAGGCCGCGACAATGAGGTGTTTGAGCGCGCTGCCCAGGAGCGGTAGGGCATTGGCCGCGACCTCTTGTGCGGCGAACATGACATTTGCCTCGCTGTCGCGAAGCATGTGCTCGATCTCGCCGGTGAGGTTCATCGGGTTGATCGGAACGACGACCGCGTCGGCTCGAAGAATCGCGTAAAAGGCGAGCACGAATTGGGGGCTATTCTGCATGTAAAGGCCGACCCGATCGCCGCGTTTGACCCCGCATTCGTGCTGAAGGAAGCCGGCCAGGCGCTCGGCTTCGGCCTCGACCTGCGCGTACGTGAGCACGCTCTCGTAGAAGACGAGGCACCCGCGGTTCGGGTCGCGGGCGGCCGACGCCTCGAGATTGGACCAGAGCGACGTTGGCGGCAGCGCGATCTCGCGCGGTGACGCGGGCGGCCAAGACGAAAGATGACGAGTGCTCATGCTGCTTCGACGCTCCTCGAGATTCGCGTGACTTCGTACCCTGGCTTCCTATCAGAAAAAGCCGCACGGGGCCCGTCAGCGTCCAGCGCGTTGCGCTCAAATCGCTGCCTTCGGCGCTCACAGTGATGCTTTCCGCCGACGGCGGTCCGAAACGAATGCTGGTTGGCAACGAGCCTCGATGCTCCCCCACGTCTCCAGCTGCTCGTTGTATTTCATCATGTCCGCCAGCACCTTCTCGTCCGGCATCTTGCCCGCTTCGGAGTTCGCATCGGCGGGGACCATGACCGTGAAGCGCATTGGGGGTGCCTCTTTCTTTCTCTTGGGGTGGGAGCCGGGCCATGCCGGCCGCCATCGACCGGGTTCGGCGCCTGCTCTACCCGGGCGACGAACGAGGGGGCGCCCGATCGACACGGCCGAGCAGTATTTTTTCGACCGAGGGCCGGCCCGCGTAGATCACGGCGGCGGCGCTCAACGGGCAGGCGGGGCAGGCGGGGCAGCCGGGGCGAGCGGTCCCGGAGCGACCATCTGATAGAGCCGCAGGGTCTTGTAAGCCTGGGAGAGGGGGACGCTCGTCTCGGCTGCCTGGATCAGCGCGTCGAGCGTCTCGGCAGGAACGTGCGCGTCGAGGCCGACCTGGCTCGCGAGCGGGTCGCTCTTGATCGTCGCGTCGTGAGCGACCTTGCCCAGGAGCGTGGCGAGCCCGACACCGGTCGTCCCCTGCAGAGATTCGGCGAGGCCAGCGCGCTTCTCGTCGAGGAGGCGGCCGAGCTCGTCGGCCGCATTCGCGCTCCCGGTCTCGACAATCGCGTGCACGTCGACGCCGCCGGCGGCCTCGCCTTTCGCACCGCCGCTGCGAAGGCCGATCGAGATCGCGTGCGGACCGGTCGAGCCGGTGATCATCGACCGGAGGCTGGGCCGCTCGCCGCCGAGGGCGACCGTCGCTACGAGCGGCTGCTTGTATCCCATGCGCGCGAGGCGCTGCACCACGAGGTCGTTCTTGGCCAGCGACGCGCCGCCCTCGGCGTCGATCGCGGCCTTGATCGACGCCTCGTCGCCGTAGAGGAGGTGGCTGTCGTCGGCTGCCATCACAGCGTCTTCGCCGGGGCGCACGAGGTACGAACGGCCGCCGTGCTCGGCCCTCGCGTATTTGTAGTCGGCGAGCTTGGCGGCGAGCTTCTCGCCGTCGAAGCGGCCGCTCATGACGACGAGCGACGGCGTGATCGCCAGCTTGTCGACGTCGAACGCGAGGTCGACGCCGGCCGCGTTCTTCACGTCGCTTCGCACCCGTTCGAGCCACTCGCGCGCGGCGCCCTTGTCGGATCCGAGCGCCTTTGGATGAATCTGGTGCGGATCGACGATGGCCACCGCCTGCGCGTCACCCGGGATCCACGCGAGCAAGCCGTCGTTGCCGGGGTAAAGGCGCGACTTGAGGTCCGCCCACCCGAAGCCGGCCCAACCGGTCTTGACCGCGAGGAACGCGGCGATGCCGAGCCCCAGGAGAAAGACCCACGACTTGCGCGACTTCGTCTTCTTCGCGACCGTTCCCTCCGGCATCGTAACGAGTCTCCCATTGCCGACCGCCGCCGATCCCTTGCGGGCCGACCCGCACACGGTCCCTGGCGGGCCGAACCCGCACATAGGCTTCAACCATAGCAGCTGACCGTCGCGATCCGGTCTACGCTGGAACCCCCACGGGGAGGCGGCCCATCGAATGAAGAACGACGCAAAGAATCAGCTGAAGAAGATCCTCGGCACCTACGACGACCGCCTCGCCGCCGACGAGCGCAAGATCATCGCCAAGCGCGCGGCCGACGCAGCCTTCCCCGAGCGCTTCGCCACGCTCCGGGCAGACACGCTTCGCCCTGCCATCCAGGAGTTCGTGGACATGCTCACCGGGCACGGGCACGAGGCCACGGCCCGCGAGCAAGAAGAGTCATCGAGCACGACCGGCGGCATCTCGTTCGCCGCGATCTCGCTCCGGATGAACCCCAAACCGTTTGCCTTCAAGTCGGCGGAGACGAACCGGAGCTTCATCGAGATCACCTTCTCGGCGAACCGCAACGAGCGAAAGGTGACCGTGTCGTCGACCAACACGATCGTCAACTCGAACGGGAGCCTGGGGAAACGCGGCGAATACGAGCTCGACGCCATGACCGCCGACGTGGTCGCGGAGCACGTGCTCCGCTCGCTGCAAGAGGCCTTGCAGTAGGGGCTTCAGCGGCGGACGGGGGAGAACCGCAAAGGCGCGAAGTTATTTGGGGGCACGCGTCACGCCTCCGCGACGGCCGTGCCGACGGACGTCAACGGTGTCCGCCGTGACCGCCGCCACCGTGACCGCCACCTCCGTGGAACCCGCCCCCGCCGTGGAACCCGCCCCCGCCGTGGAACCCGCCCCGATAGCCGCCGTGGAACCCGCCCCGATAGCCGCCGTGGTAGTAGCCCGGCCGTCCCCAACCCCAGCCGCGCGCGTAGTACGGCCGGCCCCAGTATCCTCGCGGATAGCCTCCCCCGTAGAAGCCGATGAACGTCGGGTTGTAATAGAACGGCGCGTCCCAGTAGTCGTACCCGTAGACCTCCGGGTCGTATTCGGCTTGGGGCGCGCTGTCGTCGGCCGCCACCGCAGAGTCGCCGTCGGTCTCGATGCGATCGAACGGCGTGGTCTCGGAGACGGGGCCGGCGTCGGTGTGAACCGTCGACGTGAACCGGAAGGCCGGCACGGCGGAGGCACTCTGCATGTCTTCGGGAAGGGGGAAAAAGACGTCGACGAGGCGCGTGGAGTTCGGCGCGATCGTCACGATCGGCGGCGAGCCCACGCCGGGGCTCGCGGACGCAAACGCGGGCGTGCTCGTGGCGCGGCCCTCGAGCGCGGCCTGCTGCTCGCGCGTGTCGAGCGTCCAGGGTTGATCGCTCTTGTTCGCGATGGAGAGGCGAATGTGGAGCGCGCCCACCGATTCGTCGTCGGCGCCCTCGGGCGACAGCGGCTCGATGCCGTATGACGCGACGCGAAGATCGCCCCGGGGGGCCTGGGGCGGAATGGCGTAGTCGGCGGCGGCGTGGCCATACAGCGTTGTCAGGGGCGCGTTGGTCGCCGGCACGTAAGCGTAGGTGGCGCTGCAGCCTGCTGTAGTAAGCGCGACAAGGATGAGACCCGTGAAGGAATGCATGACGAGGGACCTCGCTTGCGTGATGCAATGGCCGTGCGCGCCAGTCAGCTCGAGCGCACCAGTCGCGACGACCCAGGCCGGCGAGACGGCACGCCGATCCAACGAAAGACCGCGATGCCGGCCAGCATCGACCCGAGAAAGAGCAGCGCCGGGACGGACCCTCCGGATGCCGCCACGACCGCGGGTCCCGGGCAGTAGCCCGCCGCGCCCCACCCGAGCCCGAAGATCGCGGCACCCGTGACGAGCGGCGCGCCGATCGTGGTCTTTGTGGCCAGAAAGAAGGCCGGCGCCCAGGCGGGCTTCTTCGCTCGCAGCGCCCATTGCGCGAACCCGAAGTGAACCGCGACGGCGCCTATCATCACGAAGGCCAGGCTCGGGTCCCACGCGCCCGCGACGTTCAAGAAGGCGATGATCTTGCGCGGATCCGTCATCCCCGAAATCCCGAGACCCAGCGCGAAGACGACGCCGAGCAAGAACGGGACGAATCGCCCCTTCATGGCGGTCACGTCGACGCCCCGAACAGGCGCTGCACGGCGTAGGCCGACAGCGCGCCCGTGAGCATGAAGATGAGGGTCGCGGCGAGCGATCGCACCGACAGGCGGCTGATGCCGCACACGCCGTGACCGCTCGTGCAGCCATTGCCGAGCTGCGTGCCGAACCCCACGAGCAAGCCCGCAACGACGATCAGAGGCCATGGAACGCCCGGCGAGACCGACGGCACGAGCTCCGGACGGAGCCAGGCCAGGAGCGCGCCTCCCACGGCCAGGCCTCCGACAAACGCGAGGCGCCAGCTCCATTCGCCCCGTTCGGGCCGAACGAGCCCGCCGAGCATGCCGCTGATCCCGGCGACGCGACCGTTAAGGACGAGGAGCGCGGACGCGCTGGCACCGATGAGAGCGCCGCCCACGAGCGACGCGACGACAGTGAACGCCATGGGTACCCGGCCCACCTTAGCGCTCCTGGCCGCGCACGCTCGGGCGGGGAGGCGGGCACGTAGCACGGCCGTTGCAGAGGACCGCGACATGACCACGAAGAAGCGTAACCAGAGCCAGAGTGGAGCAACGAAGACCAAGACCCTCGAGCATGAGCTCGAAGGGGGAGTCTCGGGGGCCGTGGCGGGCGCCGTCTTCGGCGCAGCCGCGGGACCGCCCGGAATCGCCGCCGGAGCCGTCATTGGCGCCGTGGCCGGCGCCCTCGCCGGGGGCGCGCTCGACGAAGAGGCTGCCGCCGATACGCAGCGCACGAGCCAGCTCGACAAGGCGATCGGGGTGGCGGGCGGCGACCTGGGCGCGCCGAACCTGCGCCATCCACCCGCGAAGGTGGGCGCCTATTCGGGCGCGTCGGTTCTGGGCGGCGCGTCAGAGAGCGACAGCGTGACGCCCGCCGAAGGCGGAATCGAGCCGCCGACCGATTGAAGCTGCGCTTGCCGCTCGCGGGTCGCGATAGACCGCGGCGACCGCCGTTCGGGGGTGCAAGCGAAAGTGGCGACCGACGTGATCGCGCGGACCGAGCCCCGATTGCCCGAGGATGCAAGGCGACTGCACCGCGCTGGCGGCCACGACCACGCCACGGCGCGCTTCGATGCGAAAGGACGTGCCGTCCGAACGGCGGCCCGAGACGCCGGTCGGCATCGAGCCGGTGACGTCAATGGTGCGCACCTCGTGCTCCGGCAGGAGGCGCGCGCCGTGGCGGGCCGCGCGCGGGAGGTACGTCACGTCCATGCTCTGCTTGCGCTGCGTGGGGCACGCCTCGAGGCATCGGCCGCTGCCCTGACACCGGCGGGCTCGCCGAAGACGTCGGCGAGCACTACCGCGATGCGCCGCTGAGGGCCCGGCCCGAGGCTCACGTCGCTCTCGCGTTGGGCTTGGGTGCCGTCGGCGCCCCCGGCGTCAGGGGTGTCGCTGTCCTCGCCGCCATCTTGCGGTCGCTCCTCGGGTCCGCCTTCTTCGCGGTCTTCGCGCCCGCCTTTCGCCGCCCCGGCTTCACGGGGGACGCGAGCACGAGGCGCTGCCGCAGGCCGGCGCTCTGACGCCGGAGGGCAAGGAGCAACCCGTCGCGGATGGCCGTCTCGCCCGGCCGCGTGGCCACCGCGACGCGCAGCATCTGCTTCATCTCGCCGAGCGAGGCGCGCATGTCCATCGTCTCCGGCAAGAGGCTCATAATCCGGCGTCGCACGGGTCGGGTCGAGTTGCTCAGCATGCGGAACATCACGTTTCCGCTGAGGCGCGCGAGCGAGTCCTGGATCTCGAGCTGCGCGTCGAGGAACGCGTCGACGTCGCCCAGGGCCGCCACCGACCGATCGAGCAAGAGCTCGAGGCTGCGGAGCTCGTCGACCGTCATCCGCGCGATGGCCTTGGCGGCGGTCATGCTGAAGCCCTCTTCCCAGAAATCGAGGGCCTCGAAGATGAGGCTCGGGTCGAGCGGCACGTCGTCGAGCGCGAAGAGCGCGGCGAGCACGTCGAGCCCGCCGACGGCGCGGTAGTCGTTCACTTCGATGCCCGACCCGTGGCGCGCTACCAGGAGGTTCATGCGCTGCAGCTGCTTGAGCGCCATGCGCAACGTGGTGCGATCGACCTCGAGCTGCACGGCGAGCTGACGCTCGGGCGGCAGGCGCGTCCCCGGAGGGAACTCGCCGCGGAAGATCTTCGCCATGAGGGCGTCGGCCAGCACCTCGGGCGAGCCGCGCTTCTCGTGGGCCCCCGCGTCCGACCGTGCGCTCACGTGGTGATTCCCTCCGGCCGGCTTGGCTTGACCTCTTCAATAGATTGGATTATCCACTTTGGCAACCACCATGACGATCGAAGCGTTCTTCGCAGGGGGCCGGGTCGATGTTCCGGGCCTGTCCCGCCACCTCGACGGGCTCGACGACGCGGCGCGCGCTGCCGCCACGAGCGCGATGACGCCCGGCCAGCAGGCCCGCCTCTACGAGGCGGCCCGGGGCTTTCGCGCGCTGGCGCTCGAGCACTTCGTGCCCGCGTCGGTCGCCCCGCTGACGCCGGTGATCCACACGGGCAAGAACTCGATCCCGATCGTGTCGCACTTCGAGAAGCGCTTCTGCCGGGCCGCGCCCGCGCTCGCGTCCACGCCGGAGCGGCTGTGGGGATACAACCAGAACCCGCCTGCCGTTCAGGTCGTGTCCGGGCCCGGCTACTTCGTCTGTTACGCGATCAAGGCGGGCGAAGTGCTCATCGACTACTGCGAATTGCCGCCCGGCAAGCCCGACGCGTGGCCGCCGATACGGCCGAACTCCGCGGGCCTCAGCCGGTTCATCTACAACCGCACGAAAGACACGATGCGCGGCGTCTCATCGCATGTGAGCATCGGGCGTGCGGCCCGGGACGGCAAGGTGATGGACAACTGGTTCGTGCTCTGTCGCCGCGACGCGACCTAGGGCGAACGCATGCTCTCGAAGAACAAGATTATCGCGTTCCTGGCCACCACCGACGCCCCGCGATCTCGCGCCTTCTACGAGGGCATCCTCGGTCTTCCGGTCGCGAGCGACGATCCGTTCGCGCTCGTCGTCGACGCCGGAGGCACGATGCTGCGCGTTCAGAAGGTGCAGGACATGAAGCCCGCGCCGTACACCGCCCTCGGCTGGGAAGTGAACGACATCCGCGCGACCGCCGCGGAGCTCGTGAAGAGGAACGTCGCGTTCAACCGCTACGGCCACTTCGAGCAAGACGACCTCGGGATATGGACTGCGCCGAGCGGCGCGCGCGTCGCGTGGTTTCAAGATCCCGACGGGAATGTGCTCTCGCTGACTCAGGTCCGAGGGTCGAAGGCGTAGCGGCTCGATCAAGAGCTCGGCAAGCTCGTGCCAAACATGCTCAGCAAGCCTGCGGCCTCGTCCGTCGTCGGCCACGCGGCACGGGCTGCTGCGGTCACGCGGACCGGAGGCCAGGAGAACGGGTCGAGCGCGTCGTGAACAGCGTCGAGGAACGACTGCGGGTCATCGTGATGGAGGTAGTGGCCGCACCCGCTGAGAACGGTGAGCTTGACGCCATCCATGCCCCGCGCGAGCGCCCTGCCGTGCGCGATCGGAAGGACCGAATCTCGATCTCCCCACAGGACCGCGATCGGCGGAAGATCGGCGATCTCGTGCGCATGACGAAAGAACGAGTGGCGCTGACCCCGCCAATCCATGAGACCACGCACGGTCCTCGCAAACGCTCTTGCGGTCCCGGGCCTCGAGTTCATCGCGCTGAGTTCGGCGACGTGACCGACCTGGAGTTTATCGCCCCATCGTCGGAGCGCCATACGTGTTCCGAGGGCCATGAACGGCTGCCCAAAACGTTCGACCAGGCCGGGAATGGACGCCAGGCGAAGCAAGAAGAATATCTCTTTGCCCAATCCGCCAGGAGCGGCGAGGACGAGCCGGCGAATGCGCGGGCGGCAGACGTCGAGGAGCATCAGCGCAATTCCGCCCCCCAGTGAGTGACCGACGATGTCCACCTGTTCGAGCGGCTGCAGGCCGAGCCCTTCGATCCAGCGCGCCACGATCCGTCCGTACCACGCGAGTTCGTACCCTGCGTCCGGTCGATCCGATAGGCCGTGGCCCGGCAGGTCCAGGGCGAGCACCCGACGGTCGAGCGCCAGGTCCGCGGCAATTTGCCGCCACGTCCCGTGCGAATCGTTGAGCCCGTGCAGAAGGACCACGGGCGCTCTCCCGAGCCACCGACCGGTGCCAGCACCGAACTCGACCCAGTGGAGCAGAACACCTTCGACCGTCGAACGAAGGTGCAGCGGCTCCGCCGAGGACCCCTCTCGCAAAGGTGAGGTCGCCGCAACGGTCTCCGATGGCATTACCATGCCAGTGGACATCAGCATGAAACGCGCCGCCTGCTGACGCTCGTCTCGGGAGTCGGACGCCCGAGGCGAGCGGATGCATCACGCGGATGCGGGCGCACGCCGTTCGACGAGCACGCGCTCGAGCATCTCGAGGAGAAGGTCGCCGTAGTTGCCGTTTCCTTTCGCAACGAAGTACGGCGTGCCCATGCGGGCGGCGACCGCGGGAAGGTCGTTGCGACCCGAAACGAGTAGAATCGGAACCTCCTCCTCGCCTGCGTCGTGCACGAGCATTTGATGCGCCATGCCCTGACCGTTCAGCACCGGCATGTCGAGATCGAGCAAGACGCAATCTGGAAGCGGAGCCGCAGACAGAGCCGCCAGCCCCTCTTCGCCGTTGCGACCGATGGAGATCTGGTGACCAACCGACTCCAGAAGTTCCCTGGAGGCGTCCGCGATGTCGAGATCGTCGTCGACGATGAGGATATGGGCCATTTTCGGCGCGTTCAGCAGGCCGCCGAACGCATCGAACGGGGCTCGGACACGGCCTCTACGGTCGCGGCGATCCTCATCGGCGAGAGCGCATCCGTCATCGGAGCATCGGCTCGAACCTTCAAGTGCATGGCGAGATCGGCGATCGAGAGCATGCCAATCACCATGCCGTGAGCGTCACACACGGGAAGGCGACGAACTCGTCGCTCGCGCATAAGTGCCTCGGCGGCGTAGAGGGTCGTATCGGGACCGACCTGATACACAGTCCGCGTGCACACGCTGCCGACATGGATGTCATCGAGCCGACGGCCCTGCGTGTAGGCGCCCATGCACACGTCCCGATCGGTGACGATGCCGACGAGTTGAGTCGCTTCGTCGACCACGGGAACGCATCCGAGATCCCGTTCCCACATGAGGCGCGCGGCTCGATTGAGCGTTTCCCAGTGGCGGACCACGCAGACGTCCGTGCTCATGATTTCCTTCACTGTCTTCTTCATCGTGACCTCCATATCCAAGCGAGTCGGGAGGCCAACGCATCGCTCGTGCCACGCGGATACTTGACCCTCGAGCCGCACTGGCGAGCGCGGCGGAGCCAGCGTCGAGCGGCGAAGCGGACGCGCACGCGAAGTGCGCGCGGCCGGGAAGCGCCCTGGCTTCGCCTGTGGCTCTCTGGCTCGACGAGAAGGCGGACTGGCAAATCGAGAAATGCCAGGCGTGCGCCGACGCGCACGGACTGCGCGGCGTGAGCAGGGAGCAGCGCGCGAGATCTTCCGGACCGGGATCAAAGTGATCGATCTCCTCGCTCCCCTCGTGCGAGGCGGCAAGGCAGGAATGTTCGGCGGAGCCGGGGTCGGCAAGACTGTACTGATCACGTGCGGATGCAGATGACGACGCCCTGATTCGTGCCACCCGACCGACCCTTGCGCCGCGGCGCACTTCCGCGGCGCGAGGGCCCATCTCCGTTCACCGACGTCGTTGTCGGCGGCAATCAGGCCTTCGTCGCATTCCGCGTCGCGGCCAGCCCCTGGTGCCAGCGCCAGTTCCTCACTTCGGGCAGGTCCTGCCCATATTTGTCGATGTACTGCTTGTGCTCGACCAGCTTGTCTCGGAGGTGCTGTTTCAGATAGACGCCCTTGTCCCCGGCGCACGGCACGCGGTCGATGGTGTCCATCACGAGGTGAAAACGGTCGAGATCGTTCAGCACGGTCATGTCGAACGGGGTCGTGATCGTCCCCTCTTCCTTGTAGCCGCGGACATGAATGTTGCGGTGGTTGGTGCGGCGGTAGGTCAGCCGGTGGATCAGCCAGGGATACGCGTGAAACGCGAAGATGACCGGCTTGTCGGCCGTGAAGAGGTCGTCGAACTCGTTGTCACTCAACCCGTGCGGATGCTCGGTCTCGGGCTGGAGCCTCATGAGATCGACGACGTTGATCACCCGGACCTTCAGCTCCGGAAGGTGCTCGCGCAGGATCGAGACCGCCGCGAGAGTCTCGAGCGTGGGCACATCGCCGCAGCAGGCCATCACCACGTCCGGCGCTGCGCCCTGATCGTTGCTCGCCCACTGCCAGATCCCGATGCCCTCCGTGCAGTGCTTCACGGCGGCGTCCATCGTCAGCCACTGCGGCGCCGGATGTTTGCCCGCGATGACGACGTTGACGTAGTGCCGGCTGCGAAGGCAATGGTCCATCACCGACAGAAGGCAGTTGGCGTCCGGTGGCAGATAGACGCGCACGATCTCTGCCTTCTTGTTCACGACGTGGTCGATGAAGCCGGGGTCTTGGTGGGTGAAGCCGTTGTGATCCTGCCGCCACACGTGCGACGCCAGCAGGTAGTTCAGCGAGGCGATCCGTCGCCGCCAGGGCAACCGGGCCGTGACCTTCAACCACTTGGCATGCTGGTTGAACATCGAATCGACGATGTGAATGAACGCTTCATAGCAATTGAAGACGCCGTGCCGCCCGGTGAGCAGGTAACCCTCGAGCCACCCTTCGCATTGATGCTCGCTCAGCACCTCCATCACGCGGCCGCTCGGCGCCAGAAACTCGTCGTTCGCGGCCGTCGCCGCGTCCCACTGGCGCGCTGTCACTTCGAAGAGCGCCTCCAGGCCGTTCGAGAGCGTCTCGTCCGGGCCGAAGACACGAAAGTTCCGCGACGCGTCGTTGGCCTTCGCCACGTCGCGAAGGAACGGCCCGAGCACGTGCGTGTCGCCAATGCCGCTCGCCCCAGGCGAGGGTACGGCGGCCGCGTATTCGCGAAAATCTGGCATGCGTAGATCGCGGAGGAGCATCCCGCCGTTGGCGTGGGGGTTCGCGCCCATACGTCGGTCGCCTTCGGGCGCCAGTGCGGCGAGCTCCGGCATCAGCCGACCATGGTCGTCGAAGAGCTCCGCCGGCCGGTAGCTGCGCAGCCAGCGTTCGAGGAGCTGCAGGTGCTCCGGATGGGTCGCGGGATCGGATATCGGCACCTGGTGCGAGCGAAAGGTGCCTTCGACCTCGCGCCCGTCGACCACCTTCGGCCCTGTCCACCCTTTGGGCGAGCGAAGAACGATCATCGGCCAGCGCGGTCGCACGGCCTCGCGCGACGCCGGCGAGGCCCGGGCGCTTCGCTGGGCCGTCTTGATCTGCTCCACCGCCGCATCGAGCGTGGTTGCCATGGCCTCGTGCATCCGCGCCGGGTCGTGGCCCTCCACGAAGTACGGCGTCCACCCGTAGCCGCGAAGCAGCTGGTCGAGCTCATCGTGGGTGATCCGCGCGAGGACGGTCGGGTTGGAGATCTTGTACCCATTGAGGTGCAGGATCGGCAACACCGCGCCGTCGGTCACCGGATCGAGGAATTTGTTGGAGTGCCAGGCCGTCGCCAGCGGGCCCGTCTCTGCCTCGCCATCGCCCACGACGCAGGCGACGATGAGACCCGGATTGTCGAACACCGCTCCGAAGGCGTGGCTGAGCGAGTAACCCAGCTCGCCTCCCTCGTGGATCGAGCCCGGGCATTCGGGCGACGCGTGGCTCGGAATCCCGCCCGGAAACGAGAACTGGACGAAGAGCTTCCGGATGCCAGCCTCGTCGCGGCCGATGTCGGGATAGACCTCGCTATACGTCCCCTCGAGGTACGTGTTGCCGACGACGGCAGGTCCGCCGTGCCCGGGGCCGGAGACGTAGATCATGTCGAGGTCGTACTTCTTGATCACCCGGTTCAAGTGCACGTAGATGAAGTTCTGGCCGGGCGTCGTTCCCCAGTGACCGAGGAGCATGTGCTTGACGTCGGTCAGCGCCAGAGGTCGCTTGAGGAGCGGATTGTCGTAGAGGTAAATCTGCCCCACGGAGAGGTAGTTGGCGGCGCGCCAGTACGCGTCCATCGCCTGGAGCAGGTCCGGCGTGAGCGTGGTCGCTGTCAAGAGTCCGCCCTCGCAACGGGAGCCTCGGTCACGACGGGGGGACTGCCGTTGGGCGCGACCGCCACGGGCATCGGCACCGGCGCGGCCAGGAGCGGGCGGATCAGCTCGATGGGGATCGGAAAGACGATCGTCGAGTTCTGGTTCGACCCCATGTCGAGCAACGTTTGCATGTAACGGAGGGCCAGAGCGGCCGGCTGTGTCGAGATGATCTGGGCGGCGTTGGCGAGCACCTGCGCCGCCTGGAACTCGCCCTCGGTGGCGATGATCTTCGCGCGCTTCTCGCGCTCGGCTTCGGCCTGGCGCGCGAGCGCGCGGACCATCGATTCGGCCAGCTGGGCGTCTTTGAGCTCGACGGCCACGACCTTGATGCCCCACGGCTCAGTCTGACGGTCGATGATCGCCTGCAAGCGCTCGTTGATTTTGTCGCGGGCGCCGAGGAGCTCGTCGAGGCTCGACTGCCCGAGCACCGCGCGCAGCGTCGTCTGCGCGATCTGCGATGTGGCCTCCATGAAGTTGTAGACGCGCACGATCGCCGCCTGAGCGTCCACCACCTGGAAGAAGATGACCGCGTTGACCTTCACCGTCACGTTGTCGGACGTGATGACCTCCTGCTGGGGCACCTCGAGAGTGATGACGCGCAAGTCGATCTTCCTCGCGTGATCGATGCCGAACGGGAAGATGAAGAAGGGCCCTGGGCCTTTGAGCGCGATGAGCCGGCCCAGGCGAAAGACCACCCCTCGCTCGTACTCCTTCGCGATCTTGATCGTCGAAGCTGCCACCATGAGCAGTAAAAAGACAGCGATGCCAAACGCGGCGACTCCGGTCATCGGACTGGTCTCCTCTTGATTGCTGAGCGGGGGCGGGGCTTGCGCCTTCCCCAACCGAAAACCCCATGAACTCGGGGCGTCCCGATTCGCCGTGCCGCGGTGACGGAGCTGACTGTGCGCACTATCGCGCAGCGCGGCCACTTGAATCGTTCCGCGCGCGGTCATTCGGCGGTGCCACGAGCGAGCGGGCGAAGACGATCGCGCGAATTCGCACTCTCCCAACGACTGGCGGCGAGATAGCAAGTGCCTTTCGCTTAGCATCCCGACTTCGTTCGCCGCTGCGAGGCTCGTTGATGGGTTCGGTCGCGATCGCCACCCGGAATGGGCAAGCGCTCGCGACCGGCACATGGCGTGCACCGCGCCTCGCGACGCCGCGATGATGAGGCAAAAGATTGTTTCCGAATGGGTTTCCGACGACGAGCGCCTCCAGCGCTTTGCCGACGCATGCGCTAGATCGGCGAGAAATACGGTGCCCGGTACAAGCAAGACGGGACCGTGGGAGCCTACGTTGTGGAGCGCTCTGCGTATGTCGCGCGGTTGTCGAACGACGGGGGGCTGGGTGACGCTCTCATCTAGGGTATTACGTAGTCGCAGTCTGCCTTTGCAAAACGCCGACGCGATCGCTCGTCACGGCGCCGCGTCGCGGCCGCCCGGCATGGAATGCCGGACTCTTGGGTCGGAACGATCCATGCAGCGGGGGCCCCATGCGTCTCGAGCGTGATGTTCCGTGGGCCGATTGCATCCGAGTACTGCGTCGCGCCGGTTTCGTGTGCGCGGCCGAGTCGCCCGAGGCCGTGGTGCTGGTGAACGCCGGACGGACCGTGCATCTCGAGCGCGTGATCTCGTTCGACGAGCCCTCGTTGCTCGCCGCCCTCCGAGCTGCTCGCGTGCGTGGAGAAGATTTCCTAGCGCTCCTTTGCGAGCGCGAAGACCGTGAGGGCGAAGGCCCTCGTGTCTACGGTGGCGAGCTCTAGGGTCGCCAATGCTTCGCGAGTTCATCGAGAAAAATCGCGGAGAGATCCTCGCCCGCGCACGCTTGCGGGTCGCCCAGAGGAATGCTCCCGTCCCGACGGAAGCGGAGCTGTCTGACGGCCTTCCGGTCTTCTTGAACCAGCTGCGCGAAGCCTTGCGGCGCGCGACGCGCCGCGATTCGGTCGACCACGCGGAGATCGACAAGAGCGCCAGGACGCACGGGGAACAGCTCTTTCGGCACGGGCTCACGGTGGCGCAGGTCGTCCACGACTACGGCGACCTCTGTCAGGTCATCACGCTGCTCGCCGTCGAGCAGAAGGCCTCGATCGAGGCGGAGGACTTCCAGACGCTCAACCTCTGCCTCGACGACGCCATCGCGGGCGCCGTGACCACTTACGGGTCTCGACGTGAACGCGCCATTCTCGACGAGGGCACCGAGCGGCTGGGCATGCTCGCGCACGAGATGCGTAACGTGCTCAACGGGGCACTCATGTCGTTCGCGAGCATCAAGAGCGGGGTCGTGGCGCCCGGGGGCAGCACCAGCGCCATCCACCAGCGGAGTTTGATGCGGCTGCAGACGCTCATCGACCGCTCGCTGGCCGATGTGCGCCTCGATGCCGGGATCCAGAACCTCGAGCTCGTCCCCGTGTGGGAGATCCTCGAAGAGGTCGAGGTCGGCGCCTCCATCGTCGCACAGACGCGCGGGCTCCAGCTGGTCGTCGTCTCGGTCCCCCCCACGGTCGTCGTCGCGGCGGACCGGCAGACGCTTGCCGCCGCAGTCGCCAATCTCTTGCAGAACGCGCTCAAGTTCACGCGTCCGAAAGGCATCGTGACCCTCCGCGCGAGCACCACGTCGACGCGCGTCTTCATCGAAGTCGAAGACCAGTGCGGCGGGCTCCCCCCAGGGAACGCGAATCTTCTCTTGCGCCCGTTCGCGCAACAAGGACGCGATCGCACGGGCCTCGGGCTCGGGCTCTCGATTTGCGTGAAAGTCGTGAACGCCATCGCCGGTGAGCTCAGGATTCGCGACATCCCCGGCAAGGGATGCGTCTTCACGATCGACCTTCCGAAACCGTTGCCCCCGCCGGCGCCGATCCGGTGATCGATCGAGGGTTCACATGGCGAACTTCTGAACGAGCTTCCTCAACACCTCGGAATCGAACGGCTTGTCGATCCGCTGGTTGTCGACGCGATCGAGAAATGCGTTGGCCTCGGGTGTGAAGGCCCCTCCTGTGAGAAACACGACTTTACGCGCCATCTCGGGGTGGAGCCTGCCAATCGCCTCGTAGAGTTGCATGCCCGACATGCCGGGCATCATGAGGTCGGACAGCACCACGTCGAACCTTCTTCCCGCCGCGAGGAGGGCCAGCGCGTCCTTCGCCGTGAGGACCGCCGTCACGTCGTGATGGCGAAGGGCCCGGCGGATCGACGAGCCAAGCGCCGGCTCGTCGTCCACGACGAGGACTGACGCGCGCCGCGCCGGGGCCGGTTCCAGCTGGACAACCGGGGGCGGCAACGAGCTCCTGGAGGCGGTCGACCCCGGCAGGACCACGCGGAAGGTCGTTCCGTGATTCATCTCGCTCTCGACGGAGAGCTCTCCGCCCGCGCTCGTCACGATGTTGTGACTGATCGCCAGCCCGAGCCCCGTTCCGACGCCTACCGGTTTCGTGGTGAAGAAGGGATCGAAGACGCGGCCGAGGAGGTCGGGAGGAATGCCCGGACCCGTGTCGCTTATCTCGATGACGGCACGACCCTGGGCGTCGGTGGAGGTGACGACGCGGATCTCGTTGGCGTCGACGTTTTCGTTCTGAAACGCTTGCGCGGCGTTCACGAGCAAGTTGACGAGCACCTGCCCCAGTCGAGCGTCGTCGGCCTCGACGAGCGGCACCTTCCCGTAGTCCTTGACGATCCTGGCGTGGAGACGGATCTCGTTGTAGGCCATCGCCACGGAGAGCTCGATCACCGGCACGAGGTCGATGACCCTGGGCCGCTCCTCTTCGATTCGCGAAAACGTCTTGAGGCCGCGGACGATCTTCGTGACGCGCGCGATGCCTTCGCGAGCCTCGCGCAGCATGGCTTCCAGCTCCTTCATTCGCCGCGAAGGGGAGTCGCCACCGATCGAGACGATTTCCTCGATGGCCATGTCGACGTTCGACGACACGTAGGTCAAGGGATTGTTGATTTCGTGGGCGACGCCGGCGGCGAGGGTGCCGACCGAGGCCATTCGATCGGCGAAGACGAGCTGCTTTTGCAGCCGTTCCTCGGTGGCTCTCGCGGCACATTGAGCCGTGAGGTCACGGAACACGAGCACGGCGCCGTTCGTCGCCCCGTCGCCAGCTCTTATCGGCGCGCAGCTGTCCGCGATCGGGATCTCCGTCCCGTCTCGTCGCGTAAGGAGAGTTTGGCTGGGGAGCTTGACGACAGCGCCCTCTCGGACGGCCCGGGCGATGGGGTTCTCGACCGCGGCACGGCTCTCGCTGTTGATTATGGGGAGAACGTCGACTGGCGACCTTCCTTTCGCCTCATGGAAGGTCCATCCGGTGAAACGTTCTGCGGCCGGGTTCATGCGAACGATCGCGCCCGTGACGTCCGTGGCGATGACGCCGTCGCCGATGCTGTTGAGAGTGGTTGCGAGGCTCTCGGAGAGATCCCGAAGCGCTGCAGTCGTCGCTCTGGCCTCGGTGACGTCGCGAACGGCAGAATAGACGACCCCGCGTTCGACGACCGAGTCGGAGTGCCACTCGAGCGAGCGGTACGCGCCATCCTTGCCTCGGTACCTGTTGATGAACCCGATGACGGGGTGCCCCCTTTCCAATCGCGTCGCGGCCGCCACCGTGCGCTCACAGTCGGCGGGGTGCACGAGCTCGAGGCAAGGCTTGGACAAGAGCTCGTCGGACGACCACCCGAGCGCCTCGGTCCAGCCGAGATTGACCATCTTGAAGTACCCGTCGAATCCCGTGATGCACACCAGTTGAATGGCCAGCCTGAACAGTCTCTCGCGGTCGTGTTCCGCCACCCGCCGCAACGCGACGCCCATCGCCGTACGTTGCGCGACGAGGAGCCGACTCCTGAGCGCGTCTTCGCCCGAGGCCTCGAGGAAAAAATCGTCTGCACCTGCCTCGATGAGGTCGCGGACATTGTCCGGCCGCTCGCTGCCCAGCGCGACGATGACGGCGTCGGAGCAGGTTTCGGCGGCGCGAAGCAGCCGGCAAGAGGCTGCCAGGGCTTGCTTCGACTCCCCGCCGAGAATCACGAGAGACGGGCGCTGGTCGCCCATCACGGTCAGCGCCTCGGACGCATCCGCAGCTCGGAAGAGCGCAGGATCTCCCTCGGCGAATGCCCTGGTTGCGGCCGCTGCCGTCCCATCGGCCAAGGCGCAGAGCAGAATGTTCATGGCGTCCGGTCTGCGGGCTGCTGTTGCGCTCAAGTGGGGAGAACCATCAAGCAACCGCCATGCCGTATGCGAATAGACGAACTCCTGGAAATTACACGCTCTTGGAGTAGTTTGTGAGCGCATCCCGCGAACTCGAATGGCATCTTGCCAAAGTCGAGCTCTCCGACCTCCGAAGGTCGCGGCCGCTCAGGCGACGTCGCGAGGGGGTGCGGCGGAATGGACATCCACTAGGTCCGGCGGGGGCGGCGGCCTCGCGCTGAGCATCACCGCGATTGCGTCCCGTGTGCTTCGACGCATACATCGCCGTATCCGCGGCCTCCACGAGGGAGCGAGGCATCGGCATCTCTGCGATGAACTCCCCGACGCCGAAGGACGCGGTGATGCCGGCCGCTCCGCCGGACGCGAAGCGCGTCTCGATGCGCCTGCGGGCGCGCTCGGCGAACCTCATCGCGTCGGCGCCGGTCGTCTCGCGCAAGACGACGCAGAGAGCGTGAATGCCCTGCTGAGCTGCTGGGCGAGCGTACGATCTTCCCGGGTGGCCGCCGGGCGATCGTCCGTTCGGCGATCTAGCAGCGTGCTTTGCACCCCCCTCCCGCCGTCGTCGTTCTTCGGTTCCGAGGGCGGCCGCGCGAACAGCGGCGAATTGCTCTCGGGGTCGAGAGGCAGGGTGAACCGGAAGGTCGCCCCTTTGCCGACCTGGCTCTCGGCGCCGATGCGCCCCCCGTGGGCCTCGACGATCTGGCGGCAGATGTAGAGCCCGAGGCCGAGCCCGCGTCGCGACTCGTGGTCGATCTGCCAGAAGCGCTCGAACACGTGCGGCAACGACGTCGCGTCGATGCCCCGACCGCTGTCGTGCACGACGAACTCGACCTCCTGACCGCGCCGCGCCACATGAAGGTCGACCGAGCCCTGGGCGGGGGTGAACTTCATGGCGTTACCGAGCAAGTTCGAGAGCACCTGCACGACGCGATCGTGATCGAACGATGCGATGAGGGAAGGAACAGGAATCTCGACGTCGAACTTCACCCCTCGAGCCGCGAACAGGGGCTGATATGATCGGAGCACTTCGGTCACGAACTCGCCCACGTCGTATTGGGCGTGCGCGATGCGCAAAGTCTTGGATTCGATGCGCGCGACGTCGAGGAGATCCATCAGCAGCCGCTCCATGCGCGACGCCGCGCGCGTCACTTCGAGGGCATCTTCGCGTATCGAGGGATCGGCCGTCTCTTCGGCGATGACTTGCGCGTTGAGAACGATGACCGACAGCGGGTTCCGGAGGTCGTGCGTCACCATTCCAAGCACGTCCAGCCGGCGATCTTGCTCGCTCTGCGCGTCTGCAAGCGCGTGCTGCGTCTCGTCGAGTGCGCTCACGGCCGCGTCGGCCCGGTTCCGCTCCAGCGATAGCTGGTCGTCGGTCTCCTGCCGACGCGACTCCTGTCGTTCGCGATCGGCTTCACGATCCTGTCGTTCGCGTTCGACCACCGCGTCCGCGCGAAGGCGTTCCCGCTTGAACTGGGCGTCCACCAGGTCTCGCTCGGCTTTCTTGCTCGCGTCGACGGCCTGGCGCTCGAGCGCCAGGCTCCCGGCGACCGCCGGCGACCCGGTGCGTTCGTTCACACGGACGCGATCGGCGCCCTCACGGAGGGTCTTCAGGCGTTCATCGGCGGCGAGTCGATCGCGCTCGATGAGATCGTCGAGTGCGCGGCGCGCTCTGGCCGCGGCCAGCAGCCTGACAGAGTCGGTGTCGGCGCGCTCCGCGCCTAGGCTCGCGTCCGTTTGCGCACGCGTCTCGGCGATGTCTTTTCGAACTGATTCCATGTTCGGCGCCCCCCATGCTCTGCCGAATCCCCCCGCCCGTAGTGCCGCCGTCGTCGCGGATCTCGCCTGCCATTGGCCCATTCGTTCGGCCGACGGTAGCAAGCGGCGCCCGAAACGGTCGGATTGCACCTCCTGCCCTTGTAATCATCTTGCGGCGGACCGGCCCGATTCTTTGGCGGGCAGCGCGTGGGTTGTCGCCGGCGGACCGCGACGGCCGTGCCCGCTCGGCTAGCTCGGCTCGCAGGCAAGCGCGGCGGCGGACGCTCCTCGACCACCCGCGGCAGGCTAGACCGGCCGACTCAAGCGAACGCGCACCGTGCACGTCTTCGGCGGCAAGCGCGCGCGCCGAGCCGGCGAGCCCGTAGAGAGTGAGCCGGCCGAGGGCGGAGGAGAGGCGACCCCGATGTTCTCTACGCTTTGCCCGTCGCCTTCTTCCAGCTCGGGAGCTCGCTGATCTTGGTCCACCAGGCGCTGACGTGCGGATACTTCGCGAACGTCGCCTTGACCGGCGTGGCCATCGCGTACTCGATGTACGGCATGTAACAGACGTCGGCGAGCGACAGCTGCGCGCCGGCGAGGAACGGGCTCTTGGTGAGGCCCGCTTCGAGCACCCCGAGCGCCGTCTCGAGGCCCTTTCCGGCCGCTTCGAGCACGGCGGGCTCCTGCGGGCGCTGAAAGACGTGGTGGTAGATGAACTTCATCACGTGCGGCGTGAAGTTCGAGGTCTCGACGCTGATCCACTGCTCCATGAGAGCGCGGCCCTTGAGGTCGACCGGGATGAGGCTCCCGCCGACCTTCTCGTTGATGTAGCGACAGATCGCGCGCGACTCGTAGAAAGCGAACCCGTCGTCTTCGATCGCGGGGATCTGGCCGAAGGGCTGGCGGCTCAAATGCGGCTGCTTCTTGTGCTCGCCGGTCGCGAAGTCGACGACGGTCAGCTCGAACGGCGTCTTCGTCTCGGCGAGCGTCATGAGGACCTTGCGCGTACAGGTGCTCGCGGGGTGTCCGAAGATCTTGATCATGGGCGTGTAGCTCCTTCAGGGGTTTCGGCTGCGAAGCTATCACGCCCGTCCGGCCCCCGCGTTTGCCCGCGCGTCGCACCAGCCCGTCAGGACCGTCCTTTGCGCGCCGCTTGCCCGGGCCGCCTTGCGGGAGCGCGCGGGCGGCCTCATGTTCGCGCGATGGCAGCCTCACGCGTCGCGGTTGTCACCGGCGCCAATCGCGGCATCGGAGAAGAGATCGCCAGGCAGCTCGCGGCTCGTGGGCTCCATGTCGTCGCGACCAGCCGCGAGCCCGGCCGCCGCTTCGCGGTGCTCGACGTCGAAGACCGCGCGTCGATCGACGCGTTCGCGCGGTCGCACGCGGCCGCGGGGGTCGAGGTCCTCGTCAACAACGCCGGCGCTTCGTTCGACGGCTTCGACGCGAAGGTCGTGGCCCGGACGCTCGCGGTGAACTTCTTCGGCCCGATGCACCTGACCGACGCGCTCTTGCCTTCGATGCGCCCGGGCGCGCGCGTCGTGATGGTCTCGAGCGGAATGGGCAAGCTCGCACGCCTCGGGGCCGCGCTGCGCGCTCGCTTCGCAGATCCGTCGCTCGCGCGGGCGGGGCTGCTCGATCTCGTGAACGGCTTCGTCCGTGACGTCGGGGCAGGCACCCACGAGCGACACGGGTGGCCGTCGAACGCGTACAGCGTCTCGAAGATCGCGCTGAACGCGCTCGTCCGGGTGATGGCGCGCGAGCTCGCGGGCGACGCTCGCGGCATCCTGGTCAACTCCGCCGATCCCGGCTGGGTGCGAACGCGCATGGGGGGCCGGAGCGCGCCGTCGTCGGTCGAAGACGGCGCCAAGACGCCCGTCTACCTCGCGCTCCTGCCCCCCGGCGGTCCGACCGGTGAATTCTTCGCAAGCGAGCGCAAGACGGCGTTCTGAACTGAAGAGTCACGGAGGACGTGTCCCCCCTCGTTGCGATTTGCGCGCCCGCCCGCGCGCCGAACGAGTGCGCTTGGTCGGCGTGGGTCCAGTCGCCGCGCGATGAGTCGAACGCCGAAGCATGTGACGGCCTCTGGCGTGAATCGCTTCTTCCGGACCTTCAGGAGATCGACCGGGCGGTACCCGGCGCCCGGCCCCGGCGCGCATCGTCAACGCATTGACGATGCGTCACCCGGGCGTGGAAGAACGGGAGCAGGCGCAGACGGTTCCGAAGAGCGATTTGGCGCTCAAGGGTTCCCGCTTTCGGCCTTTCTCCGTCGCGTCCGAATCCCTGGCTATGCCTTCGATGCGAAGCTCTATGAGGGGTCATCGACGATCGTGTACGCCGGTTGGATTGCTACGGCGTCAATGCTCTGACGGCGCCGACACTCGTGGAGAGGTCGTGGGCGGCGGAATCGCCTCCACGCGAGGCGGGCTGGTACGCGGTACACAAATCGCAGGAGAGCCAGGACATGGTGGCGTGGGCCATCCGCGCCGTGCGGGTCGTTCGATGAACGCGCCTCCTGTTCGTTCGGCTTCTTCGTTGTTGTCTCGAGTCGATGCAGCCGCTTCGAACCAAAGCAACGAAGGGGACTCGTGACGAACGGTAAGATTCTCGTGGTCGACGACTCTCGCATGGTGCGTCAGCACGTCCAGCGCACCCTGACGGCTGCCGGCTTCTTGGTCTCGGAGGCCGCCGATGGCGTCGAAGCCCTGGAAAAGCTGGAGAGCGAGCCCGATACGAAGCTCGTCGTGTGCGACGTCAACATGCCGAAGATGAACGGCCTCGAGTTCCTCGAGCGACTGCGCTCGATGAACTCGTCGATACCGGTCGTCATGTTGACGACCGAAGGCGAGCCCGGCCTCATTCGTCGGGCGAAAGCGCTCGGCGCGAAGGGATGGATCGTCAAACCGTTCAAAGCCGAGCTTCTCGTCGCGGCTGCCGAGAAGGCTACCGCCTAGTCGACGGAAAGGGCGTGGGGGGGGGAACCGTCATGCGTGTCGTACTTCTGAACGATGGGGCCATCGAGCGCAGGACGATGGTCTCGGCGCTCGAGAGAGCCTCTCACGTGGTCGAGGCCGTGGCGGACCCGAAGGCCGCTCTCGAGGCGATCGCGCGCCTGTCGCCGCAGGTCGTGGTGGTCGGTGTTCCCGAGCAGGGAGGGGCCGCGCTCGTCCGGATGATCCGCGGCGCGGCCGCGGGGCAGGCGTACATCGTGGCCGTTCTCGACGGCACCGGCGGCGGTCGCGATATCTCCCCTATCCTCGCTGCGGGCGCGACGGACTTCTTGCGCCGCCCCGTCATGGACGCGGAGCTCGTCGAGCGCGTTCTGGCTCCGAAACGGCTCATCAGGTGGGCCAACGCGGTCACGCGTTCGGCCGTCTTCGATCTGTCGAGCCGTGTCGATATCATCCGGCTCCAGGTGTGGCGTTCGATTGGCTCCATCGTCGCGACCACCTTGTCCGAGATGTTCGGGCAGTCGCTCGCCGCGCGCGACGGCTGGCCGCCATGGCCGGATGGAGCCCTGCACACCGCGACGATTCCCATGGCGCTCGCGAGCGACGAGGTCGAGCTCCGCCTGTCGCTCGTCGCCGACCATGCGACGCTCGCGTGGATCTCGGAAGTCCTGCTCGGCGCTTCGCCCGCCGAGGCGGCGATGGTCGGCGACACCTTGCGCGAGCTGACGAATGTAGCGGGCGGCGCGCTGAAGCGCGCGGCCCTGCCGGAGAACGTGATGTTCACCACGGGCCTTCCGATCACCGACGGGCCCCCTGTTCTCTTCGCCGGCGAAGGGATCCAGAGTTTGACGGTGGCGAGCGAAGACGACAAGATCTGCTTCGGCATCGTCGCCCAGATCCGCCAACGCAAGAACGAGCAAGTCCCCTGTTCGGCCCTTCGCGAGGGAATGGTTGTAGTGAACGATCTCCGGAACGAGAGCGGGGCGCTGCTCGTGGCGGCCGGCTCTCGCTTGACCAGCTCGACGGCCGCACGTCTCGCGCAGATGCTCGGCCGGCGTCGCCACTTGATCGAGGTCCAAGGCGCGTGACCGTGGCGGCGGCGATCCCCGAGAGTTAGCCTTCTCTTAGCCCTGGTTTTGGCCTGGTCTCAGCCCGGTCTAGCGTGCCCCGCGCAGCACACGGGCGCCCCGGACCCCTCCCGCACGCGGGCCCACGCCCGCCCCGTGTGAAGGACCTGCACGAGGCCGAACGCGACGATCGCGATCCCCGCCGTCATCCGGACGGGCCTCACGCGCGCGGCGCGCGCCACGAACGCCGCCGCGGAGCCCATCGCGAGGAGGGTCGGAAGCGTGCCGAGACCGAAAGCGGCCATCGTGGCCGCGCCTCCGATCGCGGAGCCGCTGGTCACCGCGGAGGCGAGCGCGGCGTAGACGAGTCCGCAGGGCAGCCAACCCCAGAGCAGACCCAGGGCAAACGCGCCCGACGGCGATCGCACGGGGACGAGGCGTCGCGCGATCGGCAGTACGTGTTTCCACATCGGTTCGCCGATGCGCTCGATCCAGCGGAGCGCACCGCCGACGCCCGTCACGTAGAGGCCGACCGCGATCATCAGGGTGCCCGCGACGAACCGGAGACCGAGCTGGGCTCGTTCTACGAGGCCGAGCGAGGCGAGCGCAGCGCCGAGGGCGCCGGCGATGGCCCCGGCCGTGGCGTAAGAAGCGATCCGACCCGCGTTGTAAGCGAGGGTATAGGGGAGCTGCGCCCGCGGGCTCAGTCGCTTCGCGAGGGGGAGCGCCGAGCAACTCATGGCGACCACGCCACCGCACATGACGACGCAGTGGGTGCTCCCGAGGAAGCCCATGACCCACGCCGAGGCGAGCAAGAGGGGACTCATCGCGAAGGCCCGAGGAAGGTCGCGCTCACGACCTTCGCGTCACCGGGAGCGCTCGTGCGCCCGACCCGTACCCGTACCGGGAACTCGGACCTGAAGTGCCCGCTCGCCACCGTCAAGAACATGGGAACGCGAACGTCTCCCAGCGGCGGAACGATGACGGTCGGCATCGGCACGAGCGCGGTCATGCCCTCGGCGGGGTCGACGTCGATGCGGTACTCGACCGCCTCTGCCCGCTTGTTCACGAGGTGCACCTCGAGGCCGTTTCGCACGCCGTCCCCGTCGGTGGTGTACGGCTCGCCGGGGAGCCGGAGAAGCGCCGCCTCGAAGTCGCTACGGCCTCGCGTCGCGACGAAGGCGACCACCGCGCCGATGACCAGGAGCCCGGTGTAGAGCAGCACGCGCGGCCGCACGATGCGGCGAGGCTTGCCCGCGAGGCCGTCCATCGAGTCGTAGCGAATGAGCCCGCGAGGGCGATCGAGCTTGTCCATGACCTCGTCGCACGCGTCGATGCACGCCGTGCAGGCGAGGCACTCCATCTGGACGCCGTTGCGGATGTCGATGCCCGTGGGGCAAACGACGACGCAGCGCTTGCAGTCGACGCAGTCCCCCGCGCCCTCGGCTCCCTTCTTGCCCCTCGGTTCGCCGCGGCGCGCGTCGTACCCGACGACCAGCGAGTGCTCGTCGAGAAGCGACGACTGGAGCCTGCCGTACGGGCATAAGACGACGCAGACCTGCTCGCGGAACCAGGCGAAATCGAGATAGAGCACCGACGAGATGACGACCACCCACGCGAACGCCTCCGGGTGGGCACCGGGGCTCTGGCGGACCATCGCGAACGTCTTCGGGAGAGACACGAAGTAACTGAGGACGATGTGCGCGATGAGGAGGGACGCGACGCCGAAGGCGGCGTGGGACGCGACCTTGCGGGCGACCCTCTCGGCCGTCATGGGGCCGGCGTCGCGGCGCATCCGCTTCTCTCGCGGACCCTCGGTCCACCGCTCGATGCGGCGGTAGACGCCCTCGAGGAAGACCGTCTGGGGGCAGCTCCAGCCGCACCAGACCCGACCGGCGAGCGCAGTCGCGTAGACGAGCCCGAAGCCGATGCCCGAGAGCAGGAAGAAGAGCAGCCAGGTGTCCTGGGGGTTGAACGTGAGCCCGAAGAGAAAGAGCTCGTGCGACTCGACGTCGACGAAGAGCGCGGGGTGGCCGCCGACCCGCACCCAGGGCAGCGCCGCCCAGAGCCCGATGAGGAATGCGAACCCGACGCCGCGCGCGCGCTGGAAGCGGCCGCGCACGTCGGCGGGCTGGATCTTCTCTCGCCTTCCGTCGGTCGGAAGCGAGGCCGACGAGAACTCGGAAACGATAGGAAGGCGCACGGTCATGGCCGCCTCCTCACTCTTCGAGGGCGCCCTGAGGCGCCTTGCCACCGGCCACGTTCGCGTCGCGGATCGACAGCACGTAAGCGACGACGGTCTCGACGCGGTCCTCGCCGAGCTGCGGACCCCATGTGGGCATTCCCTTGGCGGGGACTCCATCGTGAACGGTGTGAAAGATATCGACGGGCTTGCTGCCGTGGAGCCAGTACGGATCTGTGAGGTTCGGCCCGATGTTGCCGCCCGCGTCGGCGCGGTGGCACGGAGCGCACGTGGCGGTGAAGACTGCCTTGCCTTGCGCGATGGTCGCCGGATCCTTCCCCAGGGTCGCCAGCATGGCGTCGTCGATCGTGCCGCGCTTGCGCGCCTCTTCGGCGTCGGCGGCGCGCTGCACCGCGACCTCGCGGGTGTAGGCCTGGAGCGGCGTCTCGATGGCGTCGAGCCGTCGCCCGAACCAGTAGACCATCGCGAAGACGATCGCCCCGTAGAGCGTCAGCTGCCACCAGAGAGGGAGCTTGTTGTCGTGCTCGATGATCCCGTCGTAGGCGTGGGCGTCGTGGTCGGCCGCGACCGGCTCCGGGCCGCGGGAGGAGCCGTGACTATCGGTGGTCATGGTCGTCTCCGAGGGGCAGGCGGGCCGCCATCTCCATGTCTTCTCGCGAGCGGGTCGCGGCGCGGATGGCCACCGCCACGAACACCGCCAGGAACAGGAACATCGCCGCGATCGGCAATACGAGCAGCGGAGACTGGACGAGCAGATCCTTGTACATGCGTCTTTACTTTCGTTCGGTGGGCCGAGGGTGCGTCATGGGGTCAGCGCGACGTCGGGGCCGCGCGCGGGCGGGGGGTGCTTGCCGAGGCGCTGCAGGTACGCGATGAGCGCGACGATCTCCGACTGCGCGTCGACTTCGGCGACGCCGTCGTCGCGCAGGTTCTTTGCGATCTCGGCGCCCTGGGCCTCGGCGTCGCTGCGCGCCGCGGCGATCTGGCGATCGTCGTAGGGAACGCCGATCGACTGGAGCGCGTGCATCTTCGTGGCGGTGCGCGCGAGGTTCACCGTGTCGGTCACGAGGCGCGGGAAGGGCGGCATGTTCGAGCCCGGAGAGACCGATCGCGCGTCGACGAGGTGGCGGTAGTGCCAGACGTTCGGGTACTTGTCGCCCTCGCGCGCGAGATCGGGGCCGGTGCGCTTGGAGCCCCACTGGAAGGGGTGGTCGTAGATCGACTCGGCCAGCGTCGATGGGTCGCCGTAGCGCTTCGTCTCGAAGGCGAAGGGCCGGATCATCTGCGAGTGGCAGTTGTAACAACCCTCGCGCACGTAGATGTCGCGACCCTCGAGCTCGAGCGCGCGGTACGGCCGGGCCTCGGCGAGGATCTGAGGGTCGTTCGGGGTCACGAGCAGCGTGGGCACGAGCTCGGCGACGCCGCCGGCCAGGACGGCGATGATCGTGAGCGACGAGAAGAGGAGCGCGCGGCCCTCGAGGAGCCGGTGCCAGCGCGGCCGCGACCGGTCGACGGCGAGGTGCAGGGCCGTCGTTCCGAGGACGGCCACGACGATCACGATGCTCGACAAGACGAGGCTCGCCTCGTTGTTCACGACGGCCATGGTCGCGATGAGGATCGTGACGGTCGTCACGAGGATGACGGGCTTTCCGAACAGGATCTCCGCCCACGGAGTCTCCCGAGCCACCACCCGCTCGACCACCACCGTGGCCTCTCCGTCGACGGCCTTTCCCGCGAGCGCGGTGCGCGCCAGGTTGTAGGCCATCATGAACATGCCGATGAGGTACATCGACCCGCCGATGAGGCGCATCCAGTACATCGGCCTTATGGCGTTGAGGGTCTCGACGAAATTGGGATACTCGAGCGCGCCGTGCGCGTCGGTCGCGCGCCACATCAGCCCCTGCGTGATGCCGCTCGTCCACATCGAGATGACGTAGAGCAGGATGCCGAACGTCCCGATCCAGAAGTGGGCGTCGGCGAGCTTCTTCGACCAGAGGTCGCGCCCGTAGAGGCGGGGGACCATCCAGTAGAACATCCCGGCGGCCATCAGCCCGTTCCAGCCGAGCGCGCCGGCGTGGACGTGGGCGATGATCCAGTCGGTGTAGTGCGCGAGACCGTTGACGCTCTTGAAGCTGAGGAGCGGCCCCTCGAACGTCGCCATTCCGTAGAACGTGAGCGCCGCGACGAAGAACTTGAGGACCGGGTCGGTGCGAACCTTTCCCCAGGCGCCCTTCAGCGTCAGGAGGCCGTTGAGCATCCCGCCCCAGCTCGGCGCCCAGAGCATGACGCTGAAGGCCGTTCCCAGCGTCTGCGCCCAATCGGGCAGCGCCGTGTTGAGGAGGTGGTGCGGCCCCGCCCAGATGTAGACGAAGATGAGCGACCAGAAATGGACGACGCTGAGCCGATAAGAATAGACGGGCCGGTCCGCCGCCTTCGGCAAGAAGTAATACATGATGCCGAGGATCGGCGTCGTCAGGACGAACGCGACCGCGTTGTGCCCGTACCACCACTGCACAAGAGCGTCTTTCGCCCCACCGAAGAGCGAATAGCTCTTGAACCCGAAGACAGGAATCGCGAGCGAATTGACGACGTGGAGCACCGCGACGGTCAAGATCGTCGCGATATAGAACCAGATGGCGACGTAGAGGTGCTTCTCGGTCCGGCGCGCGAGCGTCCAGAAGAACTGCACCGCGAAGACGATCCAGATGGCCGTGATCGCCAGGTCGATCGGCCACTCGAGCTCCGCGTATTCCTTGCCTTGCGTGATGCCGAGCGGGAGCGTGATGGCGGCGGAGACGATGATCGCTTGCCAGCCCCAGAAGTGGATCTTGGCGAGCAGGTCACTGGGGAGGCGCGCCTTCACGAGGCGCTGCGTCGAGTAGTAGATGCCCGCGAACATCATGTTCCCCACGAACGCGAAGATCACCGCGTTCGTGTGCAAGGGTCGGAGCCGCCCGTAGGTGAAGTAAGGGGGGAGATTGGCGTGCCACCACGCGAGCTGCAGAGCGACGAGCGCTCCGACGAGCATCCCGACGAGGCCCCAGACGACCGACGCGCCCACGAACCAGCGAGAGATCGAGTCGTTGTAGACGATGCGTCGAGTCTCGAAGTCTCCCGGGGCCGCAGCGAGCGATCCGGGAAAATCGGCGGCGGCGGTCATTTCTCTTGATCCTTCTCGAGCGGCAGGAGTGCGAGGCGATCGGCATGATCGAAGTCGCGCTGGCGGCAGGTGAACGCGAAGAGCAGCACCGACCCCACGACGAGGAAGAGGCTGACAAAGACCTGCAAGGTCACGATCTCCACAGGCGACTCCTCGGGGAAAGCGCCGCGACGGTCACGGCGATGGTGGTGAGTGAGCTCGCTGGCATGAGCACCGCGCATGCCAGCGGCGACATCCGGCCGGCCAGCGCCAGCGCCACGGTGATCGCGTTGTATGCGAGCGCGATCGTCAGATCGAAGTGCACGACCTGCGCGAGCACGCGAGCGCTGCGCAGCGCGAGGCGAATCGGAGCGAGCCCCGGAGTGACGAAGAAGAAGTCGGCGCGCGCCGGGACGAAGGGCCGGTCGACCGCGGGCGTTCCCGAGACCAGTGCGTGATCGAGCGCGAGCGCGTCGTTGACCCCGTCGCCCACGAAGAGCGTGTGCGCGGCGTCGTGCTGGTCGAGGAATCGCGCCTTCGCGCGGGGGTCGCGCGCGCCGAAGGCTCGCCCGCTCGGGAGACCGCAGGCCGCGGCCGCCGCGTCGACGCGCGGCTGGGCGTCGCCGCTGAGGAGCGAGACGTCGTAGCCATCGCTCGTCAGGGCGTCGACCTCTCGCCGCGCGTCGGAGCGGAGGCGCTCGGTCGTATGGAATCCCGCGACCAGGACGCTGTCGGCCGAGAGCACCACGTCGAACGAAGACGCGGCCTCTTCGGGGTTCGAGCAGGCCCATCGCGCGTCACCCACTCGCCAGATGCGGCCGTCGCGTTCGAGCTCGAGGCCGAGCCCGGCGCGCTCGACGACGCGCGCGGTCGCGTCGAGCGCCGCATGGCTGTCGAAGACGTCGCGGAGCGCCGCGCTCTTGGGGTGGGAGCTCCGGGCGACCATGTCGTAGAGCGCGCGCCGCGGAGCGATGGGCAAGAGGTCGATAGCCCGGGGGTTGCTCACGGCGAGCGCGCCGGTGGTCAGCGTCCCGGTCTTGTCGAAGACGATGTGGCGCACTTCGCGCGCGCGATCGAGGAAGCTCGACCGGCGCACGAAGAGACCGCGCCGCCGCAGGGCCGCCTGCACCATCTCGTAGGCCAGCGGGGTCGCGATGCCGAACGCGCACGGGCAGGTCACGATGAGGACGGCGGTCGCGACCGAGACGGCCCGCGAGACGTCGTGCGTCGCGGTCCACCACGCGACGAAGCCGCCAGCGGCCACCAGCAGGACGGACGCGATGTACACCCGCGCCAGGCGCTGCCACCACGAGGTCGCCCGCGCGCGGTCGTTCGCGTTCTCGATCGGCGCGCGCAGCAGCTCGCGGAGCGACGACGCCTCGAAGTCCGTGTTCGCGTCGAGCAGGACGGCCTCGGCCCCGACCGAGAAGGCCCCGGCGGGCACGACGTCTCCTGCGCCGTACGAACGCGGACGGCTCTCGCCGTTGATCCAGTCGAGCGAGAAGACGGCCGGCGAGCGCCCCTCGACGCGCGCGTCGACCGGGACCAGATCCCCGGGCGCGATGAGGAGCGCGTCGCCCTCGCGCAGCTCCTTGCAGGCCACGAGCTCGACGAGGTCGCCGCGCATGCGGCGCGCGAGGAGCCCTTCGGTCCCGTCGCTGGCGAGGAGCCACGCGCGGTTGCGCTCGATGACGCGCTCCTGGAGCCAGCGCCCGAGCAGCATGAGAGCGATGAACACGTCGAGCGTGTCGAAGTACGCGGCCTGCGAGCGATGCGCGACGTACGACTGCACGGACCCCGCGAAGGCGAGCGCGATCCCGAGCGCGATCGGCAGGTCGAGATGGAGGACTCCGGCCGCAGTCGCCCGCCACGCCGAACGAAAGAAGACCGTGCCTCCGACGAGCACGGCCACAGCGCCGAGCCCCAGGTTGAGGGTGGTGAACAGGGTGAAGAGCGGCCCGCGATCGAGCCCGGCGTACATCGCGATCGCGAAGATCATCGAGTTCATCGCGATGGCGACGCACACACCCATGCGCCAGAGCAGATCGGCCGAGGCCGGCGCCGCGCTCTTCACCGGCGGACCGAACAGGTACCCGAACCGCTCGACCCCGGCGATGAAGGCGCGGAGATCGAAGTCCGACCGCGCGAAGAGGTCGACCCGTCCGAGCGAGGGGTTCACGACGATGCGCTCCCCACCGCGCGCGCGCCCGAAGAGCTCATCGATGAGCCAGACGCATCCGACGCAGTGCAGGCCCTGAACGTCCAGGGTCACGCGAGCGTGGCCACCCCCGGCGCGCAGGCGGGCCTCGACGGCCTCCAGCCACTTGGTGTCGCGACGCTCGACGTGCCGGTCGGTGATGGGGACGCCGCGCGCCCCGCGAAAGCCGTAGTAGGCGTCCAGGTGCTCTGAATGGAGCAGGCCGTAGACGGCCTGGCAGCCCGAGCAGCAGAAGCCGGCGCGTCGGGCTCCGTCGACCGGGAGACCGCAGTGAAGGCAGGACCGGCCCGCGAACGCGGAAGAGGATTGGGCTGTGGCGACCATCGACGGCTGTCCTGCGCAACGGCCGTGCCGCGAAATTTTTCAGGCCGGCTCCGCGGTCTCCCGGCGGATCTGCTCGATGACGTCGTTCACGAACCGGTGTACGGAGGCCTCGGCGAATCGATGACCGATCGCGCTGTCGAGGACGCGTCCAACGGCGCCCAGAGGCGGCTGGTAGATCCCTTCGAACTCGACCCGCGTCTCGGCGAACGTCATGGGCGAGACCGAGAGCCTCGCCGACATCGATGGGAAGATCGCCGCGCGCTCCGCGGCCTTCCACGACAGGGCGACCTGGGTCACGGGGGGGAGGCCGCCGGCCCCAGGATCGTCCGGCTCTTTCGCGACATCGATCCGGATGTCGACGCCAACTTCGAGGCCCGCCGCTTGCGCGTGCAGCTCTGCGACGAGATCGCGCGCGCTCTCGCTTGCGGTCGTGGTGGCCCGCTGGAACAGCTCGTCGGCGCGGCTCAGCACGAGGCGGCGCACCGCTTCGTAGGGGCGATCGACGTATCCGTAGTAGCTCAATCGGCGAGGGGTGCTCATGGCGCCTGCCTCAAAGCAGATCCGGTGCCGAGCGACGGTTCGCCGCCGCTGCGACTTTCGCGCTTCGCGGCGGCGCAAGGCTTGCGCCGGCGCGCAAAAGCGGTCGCTGGAGTCGAGCGGTACGCCAGCGCGAACGCCACGGGAAGGCGAGGGCAAGCAAATTGCTGATGCAGCGGGCATGACCGCATCCCATCATCGCGTCGCCGTCTGGCTCGATCACCACGAAGCGCACTTCTTTCGAATCGAGTCCGATGCGTCCGAGGCGTCGACTCTCCCCGCCTCGCACCACCACGTCCGTCGCCACCCCGATCGGAACGCGGCCCACCCGGATCACCCGGACGACATGAAGCGCTTCTTTCGGGAGGTGGCCGCCGCCGTCGACTCGGCCGACGAGATCCTCGTGGTGGGCCCGTCGACGGCGAAGCTGCAGTTCGTCCGGTACGTGAACGCGCATGCCCCGAAGCTCGAGCCGAGGATCGTGGGCGTCGAGACCGTCGACCACCCGACCGACGCGCAGTTCGCAGCGCTCGCGCGCCGCTACTTCTGCGTCCCCGACCGGATGACCGGCCTCGTGCGGTAGGGAATATTGCGGTCCGACTCCCACGGCGGCCAGCTTTCCTCCCTCTGGCCCGGTCCCTGCTGAAGGGTCGGCCATGGTGGACACATGGCGACGAATCCTTTGAATCACGACGGCGCCCTTGTGCATCGCCTGCGCAAGAGTGCAGATTCTGCACCGGAGGTACGTATGGCAAGCGAGGCCGTGAGGCAGCGGGACGAGAGCCGAGGTCGAATCCTCATCGCCGAAGACGACGCGAGCACCCGCGAGGGCCTGGCGACGCTCCTCCGGGGGGAGGGGTTCGAGATCGACCTCGCTGAAGACGGCGAACAAGCGCTCGCGCGGCTCCAGGAGACGGCTCCGGACGTCCTGGTGACCGACCTGCACATGCCGGGTCTCGACGGGTTGCAGCTGCTCGAGCGTTCGCGAGAGGTCCTCCCCGACCTCGTCGTCGTTCTGGTCACCGCCTTCGCCGACGTCGACACGGCCGTCCAGGCCATGCAGAAGGGGGCGGAGCACTACCTCACCAAGCCCGTCCAGCTCGACGAGCTCCTGGTCGTCATCGATCGCGCCCTCGAGCGACGGCGCCTGCAGCAAGAGGCCACCGAGCTTCGCGCGCGCCTCAAGGACCGGCTCAGCTTCGACAACATCGTCGGGACGAGCCCCGCGATGCAAGCCGTCTTCGACGTCATCGAGCAGGTCGCGCCGACGAAGGCGAGCGTCCTCATCACCGGCGAGAGCGGAACGGGAAAGGAGCTCGCGGCCCAGGCGATTCACCAGAACAGCCCGCGCGCGAAGGCCCCCTTCGTGAAGCTCCACTGCGCCGCGCTCGCGGAGACGATCCTCGAGAGTGAGCTCTTCGGGCATGAAAAGGGCGCGTTCACCGGTGCCGTCGGCCGCCGCGAGGGCCGCTTCAAGCAGGCCGACGGCGGGACGTTGTTTCTCGACGAGATCGGGGAGATCTCGCCGAGCATCCAGGTCAAGTTGCTCAGGTTCCTGCAGGAGCGCACGTTCGAGCGCGTCGGCGGCAACGAGACGGTGAAGGTCGACGTGCGGATCATCGCAGCGACGAACCGCAACCTCGAGGCCGAGGTGGCGTCGGGCAAATTCCGCGAGGACCTCTTCTACCGTCTGAACGTGGTCAACATCGAGATGCCGCCGCTACGAGCCCGGCCGAGCGACCTCTTGCCCCTGGCGACGCATTTCGTGCAGCGGTTCGCCAAGGAGAACGGCAAGCACATCGACGGGTTCGCCGAGGACGCGATCGAGCGCATCGGCGCCTATCGCTGGCCGGGCAACGTCCGCGAGCTCGAGAACATCATGGAGCGCGCGGTCGTGCTCTGCGACGGTCGCTTGCTCACGGCCAAGCACCTGCCCGCGGGCGTGGGCGCCGCCACGCGAGCGGGAGTGCGGATCCCGGGCTCGACGATGGACGAGATCGAGCGCCACGTCATACTCTCGACGCTCGAAGCGTGCGGGGGCCGCACCGGTCAAGCGGCGCAGATGCTCGATATCAGCGTTCGCAAAATTCAATACAAGCTGCACGAATACGGGATCGTCTTCCAGCGGACGACGGTGAGCAAGCCGCCGGAGTCCTGAACTGGAGGAAAGACGCCGATGGCGCCGCGCCCGGACCAAGTGAAGACCGACCTGCTTCGCCCCGGGGCGTTCGCCGCCATCGCGCCGGCGTGCAGCGTCTCGCTGATCGAGACGCACATCTCCTGGGTATTCGTTCTCGACCGCGACGTCTTGAAGGTCAAGAGGCCCGTCGACCTGGGCTTCCTCGATTTTCGCTCCTGCGAGCAGCGGCGCCTCGCCTGCGAAGAGGAGGTCCGGCTCAATGCCCGCCTCGCGCCCGGCGTCTACCGCGGCGTCGTCCCCGTCACGCTCGAGCTCGACGGACGCTGCGTCGTCGGCGGGCTCGGCCTCGTGGTGGACTGGGCCGTCCACATGGAACGTATGTCCGACGCGCGACGCGCGGACCACTTGCTCGGCGAAGGGCAACTCACGCCGCGGCGCATCGACGCCATCGCCGCGACGATCGCCGAGTTTCATCGGGACGCGCGCTCCGACGCGGAGGTCACGCGTCTTGGCGACCCCGCCGCGATCGCGCGCAACGTCGAGGAGAACTTCGACCAGACGCGCAGCTCTCTCGGGCGCTACCTGAGCCCCCAGGAGAGCGAAGAGATCGTTCGATGGCAGACCCGCTTCGTGCGCGACGAGCGCGAGCGCTTCATGAAACGGATCGCCCAGCGGCGCATCGTCGAGGGTCACGGAGATCTGCGACTCGAGCACGTGTACCTCGAGGAGAGCGGCACGATTCGCGTGCTCGACTGCATCGAGTTCAACGAGCGCTTTCGCTACGCGGACGCATGCGCCGACATCGCGTTCCTTTCGATGGACCTCGCGCGGGCCGGGCGCGTCGATCTCGCCGAGCGCCTGCTCGCGGCGTACGCGCGGGAGGCCGACGACTACGAGCTCTACTCGGTCGTGGATTTCTACGAGAGCTACCGGGCGTTCGTGCGCGGGAAGATCGCCGCCATGCTCGAGAACGACGGCGGCGTCGAGCCGGCCGCGCGAGAGCGCGCGGCGAAGGAGGCGCGCCGCTATTTTCTCCTGGCGCTCTCGCGTGGCCGCCCGTCGCTCGTCAACCCGATCGTGATCGCCGTTGGCGGCGTGATCGCGTCGGGCAAGAGCGCCGTGGCGAACCGCCTAAGCGGCGAGCTCGGCGCGCCCGTCATCGAGGCCGATCGCACACGCAAGGCGATGCTCGGTGTACCCCCCCTTCGACGGCTCGAGGGTCCGGCGTGGAGCGGGGCTTACGACGAGCCCATCAGCGACCAGGTGTATGCCGAGCTCCTTCGTCGCGCGGCGATCGTCGTGGAATCGAGGCGCCCGGTAATCCTCGACGCGTCGTTCCGGTCCGCGGCCCTTCGCCGCGCCGCCCGCGACCTCGCCGCGTCGCGCGGCGTCCCGTTCCGGTTGATCGAGTGCCGCGCGACCCCCGAAGTGTGCCGCGAGCGGCTCGTCGCGCGCGAGCGCGAGCCCAGCGTCAGCGACGGGCGCCTGGCCATCTTCGACGCGTTCTGCGCCCGGTTCGAGCCCATCGTCGAGCTGCCCCCTGGCGAACACATCGTTCTCGACACGACCGCGGCACTCGACGACACCGTCGACGAGCTGCGCCGGCGCCTCTTCGACTGAACGGTCAGCGGGCAGAACCGACGCGCAAGTCGTGCGCGGCCGCGCAAGTCTGTCGCAAGCCTGCCGTGCGATTGCCGCTTCGATGCGGCGATGAGCGCCCTGTGCGGTCCGGCACGAGATCTGCTGACGTCATGCGAGACAGCGACAGGAGGCTCGCCATGACGCATCCCGCCCTCACCCAGGCCACTGAGGACGTCAAAACCGAACTGGAAAAGAGCGCCAAGGCGCTTTGCGAACTGCGCGACGAAGTGCGATTGCAAGTGCATCTCGGGGGCCTCGAAGCGATGTACGAATGGCACCGGCTCGAGCGGCGCCTTCAGGCCACGCTCGAGCAAGCCACGAAGGACTTCTCCGACGCCACGCGGACGGCCGTCAGCGAGGTGACCGACGCCATTCGCCGCCTGCGCGAAACACTGGACTGATGCGCGACAAGCGCGAGCAGGGCGCGCTCGAGCTTCCCGCCGACACTCGGGCACGAAACAATGCATCTTTGATGGAGCACCTCATGAACAACGCCAATGCCACGGACCGTCGTCCGTTCGTCATCGTCTTGGGTCTCGACCTCATCGACACCAAGTCGAGCGGATACGCCCTCGACCAGGCGGCGCGTGTCGCTTCGCGAATCGAGCCGAGCCAGGTGCACGCCGTCTACGCTATGCCCAAGGACGCATCGGACGCGGTCGTGCGCGAGGCCGTCGGGCTCTCGCACATGTACGTCAACGAGAAGGTCGCGGCCCTCGGAATCGCGGGTCCCGTCTTCAGCGTCCACGTTCGCCGCGGCCTCGCCCCCGGCGAGATCGTGCAGGTCGCCGCCGACCTGGCCGCCGACCTCATCATCGTCGGGACGCACAAGGCCCCGCATCTCAAGTCCCTCTTCGTGGGTTCGACTGCCGAGCGCGTGATGGCGAACGCAGTTTGCCCCGTCCTCGTTGCCGGCCCGCGACCCCCGCCGGAAGCTCCCCACGTCATCGTGATCGAAGCGCCTTGCCCGGACTGCGTCCGGCGCCGCAACGAGACGGGCAATCGCGAGTTCTGGTGTGAGCAACACACGGCGACCCAGTTTCTGCGCCGTCACGTCTACTCGTACTCGAGCGACACGCCCTTCGCGTCGGCCGACATGTCGGTCGGCGCGGGCGGCGACGGAGCGTGAACGCCGCCCGGGCGGTGAGGTCCCCGCTCCTTCTGGCGGCCTTGGCCGCGCGCTCCTGGTCGACGACGACGGCTTCCTGGTCACGATGGTCAGCGATCGCAGCGCTTGCCTCTGCGCGTATACGCAGGGCAAGCCCCTCGCGGACATCGCCGTGACCTCTGTGGCCCCGAGGTCGTTTCGGGTGGCGAGAGCCTCCAGATGATGAATCAAGGCCACGGCTGTTCGATCATGGAGGCGACGAACTGACGGCGGAGCGGACGTTCGAGGCCGCTTGCCATCGAACCGGTCAGCCGGCCTCGAACAGCTTTCCGATACCCCACGCGATGAACGCGCTGACCAGGCCTATCGTCATCAGCTCCAGCGCAGATCGCAGGACCGGGCTCGTGGTCTGTCTCGCCTTGTAGGCACCCACGGCGAACAGCGACGTTGCCGCGATCCCCACCGAGGCCGGAGCCGCGACGGCCACTGTCGCGAAGAGGAACGGCGCAACCGGAACGAGCGAGCCGACGAGCGCGGCGACACCGACGACAAGCGCGGAACGCAGCGCACGCCGCCGGCTGACCGGAGCGAGGTGGTGCTCCTCGCTCATCATCACGGCGACCCAGACGTCGGGATCCGCCGTGATCGTCGCCACGATGCGATCGAGCATCGCCCCCGTGAAGCCCTTGCTTTCGTAGATCGCGCGGACCTCGGCGCGCTCGAGGGCGGGGACCTGGCGAACGTGCCGGTACTCCCGGTCTCGCTCGCTCCGGAACACGTCCGCCGCCGCCAGAGCGGACGTGTAGGCGACGGCCGCCATCGAGAGCGCCTCGGCAGACGCCGTCGCGAGGCCCGCGGCGACGACGATGCGCGATCCGCCGCCCGCGGCCGCAACCCCGAGCAAGACCCCGAGCACGTTCACAATCCCGTCTTGCCCGCCGAGGATGATGTCCGACAGCGACGCATTTTGGAGGTGCGGGTCGACCTGGCTGTGAAACGTTCGCTGTGACTCCGAAACGAATTCGCCCGGTTCCATCGTCCTTTTCCTCCGCGTTGGTTCCGTTGCACGTCCCGTGCGCTCGGACGCCGGTGACGAGCGTCCGGCTGTCACGGTGCCCGCGCTCCGGCGTTCCACCCGCAAATACGCCGACACGCAGCTTATGCCGCGGGCCCTACGAAGTTGCGTCGTAGACGTAAGAATCCATCCGGCGGCGAAGATGCCTCGCCCTGCCTGATTGCACCTCGGTCGAGGCACGATCCGCCCGGCCGCTCCGCGGCCGGCGTCCGAGGGAGAACGGGCCCAGGCTAGGGAGTTCGCGCAGGGAGTTCATGCAAGGTGCGTCGACTGCCGAGAGACCGAAGACCCCCCAGGCGGTCTTTGATCGCGTCGCGCCCTACTACGACGCCCTCAATTCCGTGTTGAGCTTCGGAATGGACCGGCGATGGCGCCGCGAGACTGTCGCCGCGCTGGGCCTCGTTCCCGGAGCCCGCGTCCTCGACGTCGCCACGGGCACGGGGGCGCTCGCCGTCGAGATCGCGCGCGCGACGTCCGGGGCGGTGCCGGTGACGGCCTGCGATACGAACGAGCGAATGCTCTCGGTCGCGCGGGCCCGCACGGACCCGGCCATGCGGTCGGTGAGCCTCGTCCGTTGCGACGCCGCGAGCCTCCCTTTCGACGACGACAGCTTCGACGCCGCGACGCTCGCCTTCGCCATCGACGACATGCCCGATCGGGCCGCTTGCATCGGCGAGATCCGCAGGGTGCTCCGGGCGGGCGGTCGTCTCGCCTTGCTCGAGCTGAGTCAGCCCGACCACGGCGTGCTGCGGACCGGGTACCGGGCCTACCTTCGCGTGTTCCGCGCGATCGGGCGGCTGGGATACGAGCACCTCGAACAGGAGATCTTGAAGTATCGCGGCGCGGCAGCCATCGAAGCCCTCCTCGCCGAAGGAGGCTTCGTCGCCTACCAGACGCGCAGCCTGTCCGGCGGGATCGCGCGTCTCCACACGGCCGACAAGGGTCGCGGGCCGTCGTGAGCTCGCGCCGGCTCCGCCTCTACGCGAAGGGCTTCTATCACTTCGTCCGCCACCCGACGTCGCGCGAGACCTTCACCGCGCTGTCGGAGGCGCTCGTCGACTTTCGCGCGAATCGCGACTCCGTCGATCACATGATGCGCGACCCCGCGGTCGTCGCCCTCTGCCGCGAGCGGTACGTGGGCCGCCCTTACACGGTCGAAGACCTGCTGGGATATCCGCGCGGCTCGCTGGGATACGAGCTCGGCGTCGCGATGAAGAAGCAGGGCTACGACCCCCACTTCTACCGAGACTTTTACGGGAGCGACACCCCGTCGTTCGCGAGCGACGAAGAGTACCTTCGCTTTCGCGTCCGCCAGACGCACGACATCGCGCACGTGCTCACGGGTTTCGACATGGCCGAGTTTCCCGGGGAGCTTGGCATGCAAGCCTTCAGCGCCGCCCAGACGCGGCGCCCCTTCAGCGTCGCGCTGGTCGGTCTGGGCATGCTCCGGATCGTGCTCCAGCCCGACGAGTTGCCGCGGACCCTCCACCAGGTCGCCAAGGGGTTCGCCATGGGGTTTGCGGCCAGGTCGTTGCTCGGCGAGCGGTTCGAAGACGACTGGGCCAGGCCCGTGGAGCGCTGGCGGCAGGAGCTGAAGCTCGTGGCGGAGCCGTCGATCGAGCTTCGCCCAGACGTCCAGGTGCGACCGTGACGCCCGGCACGGGCCCGCTCGCGGCCGCGCGCGACGACGCCGGCAGCGACGTCTCTACGGCCCTGGTCCAGGCCCCGGATCTCATGACATTCGTCCGGCGAGGCGGACGGCTCCCGGCAACCCGCGGCGATCGGATACGGACGCTGATCATGCTGGGCCGGCCGCGGACGTGCGTGCCGGGGCTCCTCGCGTTTGCCCTGGGCTTCAGCTACACGGGCGCGGCGCCTTCGGCGCGGATGGCGCTCGGGGCGTGTCTTGCGCTGTCGATCGGCTTCTCGGCGAATCTTCATAACGTCGCGACCGATCTTCACGAGGACAGCCGCAACTTGCCCGGCCGCGTCACGCTCCTGGGCAAGGTCGGTTCGCGGTGGCTCGTCGTCGCCTGCCGGGCGCTAGGCGTCGCCATGATGGCGGGCGCTGTCGCGCTTGGCGCATATTTCACCCTGTTCATGGGGCTCGCCGTCGTCGGGCTGCATCAGTACTCGTCGCCGCCCGTGCGCAGCAAGGGGCGGCCGATCCTGGGGCTGTGGGTCTTCGCGCAGGCCGTCGTGTTCCCGTTCCTCTTCGGGTGGACCACAGCGCCGGGCCGGATGCTCGAGACGCTCCTCGCCGCGATGACCGCGCCTCTTCGCAGCGTGCCGCCTCCGCCCGCGGAGGTGGCGTGGCCGAGCTGGCGATACCTGGCGATGTGGTTTTTCCTGACGCTGTGGTTCATGGCAAAGGGCACGTTCAAGAACGTCCCGGACTACGACGGCGATCTCGCGGCCGGGGTCCGGACGTCAGCCACCGAATGCCGCGACCGTCGCTCGGCGGCGCGACTCGCGGCGGGTCTCACGGTCGCGGCCTATCTGTCCCTCGTCCCGCTCGTGGTCTTCGGCCTCGAGCGGCCTCGTATTCTCTTCGCGCTGGTGTGGCTGGTCCCGGTGATCGCCAACTGCGTTCGCCTCGTGCGCGCCGGCGACGGCGCGTCGAGCAACGCCGTCCTCACGACGGACATGCGGATCTCGAGCGGCTTCATCGCGACGCTCCTCCTCCTCGAGGCCCCGCGCCCGGAGAACCTCGCGTTCGTCGTCATCGGCGCGGCGATCCTCTTCGGGAGCGATCTCCTGGAGCTCGACTCGCGTCGAGAGGCCGACGTCTGCCGCGGGATCATCCCCGAGTCGGGGGTCCAGCTCCGCGGTTCTCGTGGTAAGTGAAACGCGATGGAGCTTCGCGCCGACGCCCGCATCCCCTTTCCGCCCGCGCTCGTCTTCGCCGCGTGCCGCGACGAGATGCCGAAGCTCCTGCCCTACCTCCCGAGCATCCGGAGCATCGAGGTCACGGCGCGCACCGAGCGGGGGACGATCGTCGAGAACGTCGTCGACTGGTGCAGCGGGGGTGATCTGCCGGTGTTCTTGCGGGCGGTCATCGGGCCGTCGCTCATGTCCTGGACGGACTACGCGACGTGGTACGGAGACCAGCTCGCCTGCGACTGGCGCACCGAGGCGCACGCGTTCACGGCCGCCGTGAGGTGCGTCGCGCGCGATCGTTTCCTCGAAGACGGGCCAGGCAAGACGCTGCTCGAGATCCGGGGCGTCCTCGAGGTCGATGCGCGCAAGATCGTCGCCGTGCCGGGGTTCCTCGCCGGCACCGTCGGCCGGTCGATGGAGAGCTACCTCGTCGGAAAGATCCAGTCGGACCTCGTGAAGACGGCCGAGGGGCTGGCGCACTACCTGGGCGAGAAGCGGTCGTCCGCGGGCGTCGCCCCGGCGCCCTGACGACGGCGCGTCACGGCGCGGGGAAGAGCGTCGCCGCCTGCGTCATCAGCGCCTGGCACGTGAGCGGCGCGGAGAGCCGCACCAGGCGAACCGTGTTGTCTGCCGTGTTCGTGTCGTCGGCGGACGTGATGGGCGCCCCGGCGAGCCCGTTGCTGATGATTTTCTGCTCCGTGGCGTCGACCGTTGTCCCCACGAGAGCGCCGTTCGACGCGACGCTCCCGGAGAGCGTGTCGCGTTCGGTCTGCACGAACGCCACCGGCGTCGTCGTCCCTTGCCAGAGGACGTTCATCGTGACGCCGGGCTGCCCGTCGCCGTCTTGATCGATCACGCGGGGATCGCTGGCGCTCGTCGGGATGAGATCGTCGGGCGAGGTCCACTTCCAGCCGATGGGGCCGTGCAGCTCGCTCGTGCTCCACGTCTGCGACGCGCCGGCGCCGGCCGCCGAGAAGGCGACGGGATCGAGGTGTGTGGACGTCATGACGACGTCGGGGATCTGGAGGGTCGAGGCCGCGAGGACGCCCGTTCCCGTCCCCGTCGAGTCCACGTGGCAAGCGGTCGCCGAGAGCGCCACCGCGCCGTTCGCGTCGTCGGCAATGGTCATCGTTGCGTAAATTGCCACGAGGACTGGCATGGATCCGAGCGACCCGACGGAGAGGACCCTGCGGAATCGTATGAGCCCGGCGTACGCGCCGACGAAGGCCTCCTCCACGGCGTGCGATCCGGGCATCGCCGGGGCGCTGGCCTCGCCAGTCTCTTTCGCCGCGTCGCGCGCGAGGACCGGGGCCGCATCACTGCCCGCGTCGCCGCCGGTCGAGGCAGGGGGAGGGGGAGGGGCCCCTGCGTCCACGGTCGCCTTCGGCGTCGCCGAGCATCCGGCGGACAGCGCGACCAGGAGGGCCAGACCGCGGCTCTTCATGGAGCCGGCGAAGCCGGAATAAGTCCACACGCGTCTCGACTCTTAGCACTCTGCGCCCGCGACGCCAGGATCATGCGACACGCCGCACGGCGTCGACGACGCGGAGCCTCGAGGCGCGCCAGGCCGGGATGGCTCCGGCGACGCCGCCCGCCGCCCCGGCCAGGGCGACCCCGAGCGCCGCGGTGCTCGTCGCGAGCTGGAAGTAAGGTAAGAGGGCGCCCATCGTCTCTTCGACGATCCGGCCGATGAAGAGGTTGATGAACGGCCAGCCGAGCACGGCGCCGAGCGCGCCGCCGAGCGCGCCCATCGCGAACGACTCGATGACGACCCAGAGCACGATGTGCCGCGGCAGGAACCCGATCGCGCGAAGAACGCCGTACTCGTTCGTGCGCTCGCGCGTCCCCATCGCGATGGTGTTGCCGAGCACGAGGGTCAGTATGAGCAGGATGACCGCGGAGATGACGTCGATGGCCTTCAATACGGCGCTGAACATCCCGAGCATCGACGCGTTGAAGCTGTGCTCGTCTTGCGACAGCGTCTGTGTGTCGCGGTCGTCGAACAGCTGGTCGATCTCCAGGCCGAGCGCCGCCGCGCGTGAGGGGTCGTCGACGCGACTCACGATCCAGCCGACGGTGTCGCGGCGAACCGCCGGGACGCCGTCGTTCATGTACTCCCAGTGGAATACGAGCGTCGACCGGTCGACCGACTTGGCGGTGGCCGTGTAGATCCCGTCGATTCGCAGCTCGAGGTCGCCCGGGACCGAGCCGCTGCGGAGCGTCATCTTGTCGCCCACGTTCCACCCGAGCTTGCGGGCCAGGACGTCGCCCACGATCGCACCCTGCCGGTCGTGCTGGAATCGTTCGAGCGCGTCAGGCGCGACGTGCATCTCGTCGAAGACGGCGAAATAGGTCGCCGGGTCGACCGCGAGCGTGTTGAAGAACTCCGAGTCGTGCCTCGGGTCCTTGCCTCCGAACCAGTCGGCCCACGTCACCGCTCGGACGTGCGGCGCGCGGCGCACCTCCTCGACGTAGCGCTTGGGTAGCGACATCACGAACGTCACCTTGTGGCGCGTGACCACCCGATCGCGGGCGGCGTACTCGGACGCCGAGGTCCAGGCCCAGACGACGGTCCGTAGAAGGAGAAACGCCACGATCGCGATCGCCACCGCGACGACCGTGAGCGCGGCGCGGAACCGGTTGCGCGCCAGGTTTCGGAGAGCAAGCCCGGCGAGCGTCATGGCGGTAGGATGGGAGCGTGAAATCTCCGATTCGTCGATGGGCATTCGAGGCCCTCGAATTCGTTTCCGGCCTCGTGCCCGCCGGCCCGTTCGACACCCAGGGCGGCCTCGCGCGGGATCTCGCCACCCTGGCGCGCGCCTACGGCGTCGACGCGATGACCCCGGCGACGTTCGACGACCTCCGTGCCGCCCGTACCGGATATTTCGCGACCCCCCGGGACTACTACACGTCGACGGAGGCGCAGTTCAGCGGGCTTCACTCGCCCGAGGGCTCCGTCCATTTCGGCCTCGCCTGGGACGGCCGCTTTCACGCGGATGGATTCCTCGAGCAAGCCCACCTGGTCGAGGCGCTGGTGAGGCGCACGGGTGCGCGACACGTCCTCGAGATCGGTTCGGGCAAGGGCCTCAACGGGATCGAGCTCGCGCGGCGCAACCCGGACGTCTCGTTCGCGGGCGTCGACATCACGCCGCTCCATGTTCGCATTGCGTCCGAGCGAGGGGCCGGGCTCGCGAACCTCCGGTTCGTCGAGTGCGACTTCCACCGCCTGACCCCATGGAAGGACCAGAGCCTCGATCTCGTCTTCGACGTCGAGGCCGGGTGCTACGCCGACACGCCCGAGAAGCTCCACGCCTCGTTCGCCGAGCTGCGCCGCGTGCTCCGACCGGGGGGCCTCTTCGTGACCTTCGGCTGGTGCCGGACGAACGCGTTCGGCAGCCTCGATCGCCAGGCGCAGCTCGCCGCCGAACTCGTCGAGCGAGCGTGGGTGGTGCACCAGTTTCCCATCGAGCGCTCGTGGGACCGGGCCGCCGGCGAGGTCGGGTTCGCCGCCGGCGAGCGGCGCGACCTCCGCGAGGCGTCGATGCCGAGCGTCGTGCGCCTGTACCGCCAGGCGCGGATCTTCTACGCGTCGCTCGCGAGCCCGGCGAGGCCCCTGGTGCGAAGGCTGATGCGTCGCTCGACGCACAACGCCGTCTCGGCGCTCATGCTGCCTCACACCTATGGTCTCGGGGCCCTCGAATACCGGATGGCCACTCTCACGGCGCCGCGCGCGTCATGATGGCCCGGCTCTCATCCGCATCCGCCGCGGGCTCAGGGTTTGATCGCCACCTTGAGGACGCCATCCCGGTGGTTGGCGAACAGATCGTACGCTTTCTCGATGTCCGCGAGCGCAAACGAGTGCGTCACGAGGTCGCCGAAGGGGAAGCGCTTCGCCTTGACGATGCTCATCAGACGCCGCATGCGCTCCTTGCCGCCCGGGCACAAGGTCGTCCGGATCGTGTGATCGCCGAGGCCGGACGCGATGAGCTCTCGCGGGATCGAGAGATGGCCCGAGTAGACCCCGAGGCTCGAGAGCGTCCCCCCGGGGCGGACGCTCGTCAGGCAGCTTTCGAACGTCGATGGCAGGCCCAGCGCTTCGATGGCCACGTCGACGCCGCCACCGGTGAGTCGCTTGATCTCGAAGGCCGCGTCCTGACTGAACGGGTCGATCACGACGTCGGCGCCCATGCGACGCGCCATGGCCTGCCGCTCGGGCACCGACTCGACGGCGATGACGAGCGAGGCGCCGCACAGGCGAGCGCCCGCGGTCGCGCACAGGCCGATGGGGCCCTGCGCGAAGACCGCCACGGCATCCCCGACGCGTACGCGGCCGGTCTCGGCGGCGGAGATGCCCGTCGACATGATGTCCGGGCACATGAGGACCTCGGCGTCCGTAAGATCCCCTGGGATGCGGGCGAGGTTCGCCTGCGCGTCGGGAACGAGGACGTACTCGGCCTGGCACCCGTCGATGGTGTTGCCGAATCGCCACCCGCCCGCCGCCTCGAAGCTCTCCGCTCCGTGACTGCACTGGGCGCCGTCGTTCGAGAGGCAGGCACGGCACTGCCCGCACGGCGTGATCGCGCCGACGAGGACGCGTTCGCCCTGGGTGAACCCCTTCACGCCGACGCCGAGCTCCTCGATCGAGCCCACGGGCTCGTGGCCGACGATCAAGCCGGGCTTGACGGGATACTCGCCCTTCAAGATGTGGACGTCCGTTCCACAGATCGTGGTCAGCGAGACTTTAACGAGCGCCTCGCCGGGCCCAGCCACGGGGCGAGGAACCTCGCGAATCTCGATCTTGCCTTTGCCCAGGAACACCGCGGCTCTCATCGTCTTCATCGCGCACCTCCGTGGTCTGGGCCACAGCACGATGCGGGCCGACGCCGCCGCGTGCGATGCGCGACAAAACGCGGGCCCATTCGCCGGCGAGACGCATTTTCTGCGTCGGTGTGCGATTCGTTCGCTCGGGTCGCAGGCGTTCGCGAGGGCGTGGGAGGTGCGACGCGCCGGCATCATCCATGCTTGGTGACGCCGTATGACCGAACCTCACAAGGTCCATTGTTACGGCCGGGTCCACCGGTCGTACGAGTCCGTGCGCGGCTCCCTCCACAAGCTGGTCACCGCCGGCGACGCGGCGCCCGTCAGCGTCCACTCGATCCGCGATGAGCACGGCATTGCCGGGTTGCCGGACCTCACGCGAGCCACGCTCGGCGTGAAAGACGCGGCGCCCGTCGACTCGAATCGCCTTGCCTCCGCGGAGATCTATGCGTCGGCAGTGTCTCCCTCCGAGACCCAGATCGAGATCGAGGGCCATTGCATCGATCAAGTCCGCGGCTGGGTCGACCCGAGGGCTCGGGAGGTTGCCGAGATGCATGTTCACACGCTGCTCGAAGGCGTCATCGAACGGATTCGACTCGACGTCGACGAACCCCTGCCGAGCGCCGCGAGTGTCACGCCGCTCCGTCGTTGAGGCGAGGCTCGGATCGGGTCCGGGATTGAAGCGCCCTCGACCGTGTCGGCAGGGGGCCAGTTTTTCGAATTTCCTTAGCGGCTCGTGGTCAGGTTGTTCGCCGTTCATGTTGCTCGCCGCGGGCGGCGCGATGGCCGCGTTCCTGCTCGATCTCGGGCTGCCCGACCTCGACGGCGTCGACGTCACGCGGCGCCTCCGCGAGTGGACCCAGACGCCCATCATCATCCTGGAAGCTCGAGTGAGAGGCTAACCGAGCTCCTCCTGGGTGAGGCCGAGGGCCATCTGACAGTGAATCAGGAGAGCGGCTCCCCCTGGCACCTTGTGCTCACGTGGGGGGCATTCCGTCCGGGCGTCGCGACTCATACAGAAGACTGGATCGGGAGCCCGGCTTTTCGCTGGAAACACCACCACAAGAGCAAGAACAGTCCGACCAGCAGCGCGATGGGGGTGACGCCCGTGACCGCGATGAAGCGCATCAATCGCAGGCGCTTGCGCCCGGCCGTGACCTCGACCAGATGCCCGGCGAGCCCGGAGATCCTGACCTGCGACGGACGGTCGAGATCCGCCTTGAACGCGGCGGCCGTCGCGTAGCGTTCCGCCGGGTCGCGGCGCAAGGCGCGAAGGACGATCTCTTCGGCCTGCTCGGAGATGTTCGAGCACAGCTCGCGCGGCGCCTTCGGGTCGCCGATCTGTCGGGCGCTCGCGACCACGAACGGGTCGTCGCCTTCGAACGGGGGATGCCCCGTGAGCATCTCGTACAGCATGGCGCCCAGCGCGTAGATATCGACGCTCGGCTGCCCGCGGCGGCGACGGAGCTGCTCAGGCGCGACGTAGTCCGCGGTGGCGATGAGCGGCGCGGATCCGAACGCGAAGCGACCCCTCGCGATCTCGTGCGCCATGCCGAGGTCGATCACGCGAACGGACCCGTCGTCGCAGAGGAGCACGTTGCCCGGCTTGAGGTCGTAGTGCACGATGCCATGGC
>OBLW0100000189.1_pt1 | contig 51557 bp, 52 predicted proteins | sample 1520161 | NCBI WGS metagenome assembly OBLW01 (sample SAMEA3539309, study PRJEB22396) | soil metagenome | biome: tundra; feature: field; material: soil | place: USA | collected 2010-05 | depth 0.15 m
CGAGGGGACGCCGAAGGTTCACAACTTTGACGTTGTCAATTCGACCTTCCACAAGATCGCTGCTCGCGAACTCGTAACCGCTTAAGAACTGAGAGTCTTCGCCCGAGAAGGCGTTTGAACCGCCTTCTCGGCTTTCAAGATCGCTTCAGAACCGGGGACAGGCGGGATGTTCCCCAGTTTCCTAGCGGCCAAAATTAGGTGAACGTTCCGTCGGTCCTCATGTTTGTCTCGTCTGTCCCCATGTTTGTCTGTCCCCTAGAGTATGAGGGCCAAGCCAGCGACTGCTCCGCGGGACCGCGCCTTCGTCGTCTTAATCTCAGTGCGCAGCCCCAGTTTTTCGGCGTAGATCACTAGCATCTCCAGACTGAACTTCGACATCTTGCCGCGCAAGAGATCGCTGACCCTGGGCTGCGACTCATCCAGGAGGGCTTGCAGTTGCTTTTGCGAGTAGCGGGCCGCGGACTTCACGATCTTGGTGTGTAGATCGGTCTTGAGTTTGAGCGCCGCAGCTTCCTCGGGCGAGAATCCCAGATCCTCGAACACATTCTTGGTCATACGTTCTTTCCTATTCAGAATTCGTTCTATTTCTTCTGCTTTGCCAGCCTTGCCTTCAAATCGCTCAGGCGCTTGCGCCCAATCTCGATGTCGCCCTTGGGGGTCTGATTGGTCTTCTTCGTGAAGCAATGGAGCACCTAAACCACACCGCCCATCTTGCCGTAGAGCACACGATACCAGGTGGCCTTGTCTTGATCCCGCAACTCAAAGACACCCGTGGAGAGCGGGAGCCATGGAACCGGAATCCAGTGGCCGCCCTCCGTTCTGCAATCGCCTCAGATCGGCCCTAACATTCTCGCGGACCTCCCTCGGAAAGCCTCTGATCACGCTTAAGGAGTTGCCCTCGAAAACGACATCGGGCGGGGAGGGTTCAGCCACGACAAACAACATATCAGAGGCCGGATTATTTGTATATAAGTATTTATATACCAATCGGCCGGGTGCCCGACCCTTGGCGGTGGCCCATCCTTTGCGCTTTTTGTCTAGTCCCACGACATTTGCAAAGGTCGGGCATACCACCAACCAACTCGCCTGTCACTGAATGCGCTCGTGCGTGAAGCGGTCGCGGCCGGCCCAATAAAGGACACTGCGGACAGGAGGTTCCGTCTGGATAGTCAGTGCCTTCTTCGTGGGGACAGCCGATGATCCGGTCGGCAACCACGGTAGAGCGGGGAGCGTGAGCCTTGAGGAAGGCCATGACCTGCTCGCCGATGGCAGCATCATTGCGCACATCCATCTCGCCCTCGGAGAACCAGCGCTCGAGAAAATCCGGTTGGTTATTTTCGGTGAGAATGATGCTCACGGCGACCTTCGTAGCCAGTTTGTTGGTCGGCCCATAGAAGGCCACGGTTGCAATGGGGTAGCCCTGGAACCCCGGACGGGGTGTGTTCCGTAACCAGGAGCGGGAGTGCGCCTTTCCCTGTGTCGATAGCGTTTTCTTTCTCTTCACCAGCGAAATGATACTCCCATTTTCCCGGTGGCATTGTACGGAGCATACCGTACGCGAGCATCGTAAACTGCTGCCGGAAAAGAACAGCATGTTCCTGCCTTTCCGCGGCGGGTCCCGATGCCCATGTGGGAACAGCCGCCCCCGACTGTCCGGCGGCCCGGAAGTACCGGGCCGCAGCCGTGCCCCGAATGCTTGGTAGCCGAGTCGCGCCTACCCGTGAAAATCGCGCATGGTGGGCAGCCCGGTCGCTGCGCTAGTCCCCGTTCATGGGATCGTAATCGCGGTCGCGTCTCCGAAGATTGGGTCGGGCGACTGAAAATCGATCGTGCATGCACCATTGCCAGCGCCACCGATCAAATCGCAACCCGCTCCATCGCGCGCGAAGAATTCCAGTTCATAGGTGCCCGAGGCAATCGGACCGATGACGACCGTGAAGGACCCATTGCCATAAATGTCGGTTGTAACAACACCCACTTCTATCGCGGCATACCCTTCAGTCACACCCTGTGCTGTGTACAGGGGACAGTCACTGCCGCCAACCTCGTTCGGAAACTGGCCAAACGTGGCAGGAAACGTGGTGCAGAAGAAGTTTAGCCCGACCTGGTAGAGCTTGCTGGGCGTCGCGCCTTTCAAAGCAAACGTCACCGCCAATTCGCTCTTCGTCGGATTCACGGACCAGGCGACATAGCTTGTCTTGTAATTCAGTGGTTCACTGAAGTTGCCCCAGCCTCTTGTCCACTTCTGCTTCGTTGGCCCTGCGAAAGCAACGCTGGCCGAAAGCAGCAAGACCAACATCATCAAGCATGTCCTTTTCATCTTCATATCATTAGCCTCTCAATCTCATAGAACCACTCTGGCAGGAGGGCTTGACCCGATGGAATTGTGTTCGCGTGGAAGCGATTCGTCAGTGACGGCGATCACCCACCGAAACGCCGTACGCATCCCGCCTCCTTCGCGGGGCTCCCACAGTCGTTTTCCACAGCCTTCCACAAACAACAATCCCAATTCCTGTGACGAACAACCTTTACTGAGGATTCCGGAAGGAGCAAGCTTGCTACATGCGCGCGGGCTCTCCCAACCAGTTCTGCACCATCCATCCCCTGAGGGGCTCTCAGCCTGAATGTAAGTCCTTATTCCGCAATATTTTAGCCGCAAGTCCTTTCGGCTCAAGATTTTGCCGAGATCGCACCCTATCCGCGACCCACAAGTTCTTAAGAATGAGCATTTTAGGGAATCATGAAGAAAAAATAGTGAGGGGTATATCCAGTCAAAATCAGTCCCGCCAAAGAACGGAGGACCAGTGACGGGGCTGTCTGCTGGAGACAGGTTAGCGGTGAGGATCGAACTCGAGCTTCACGGTGAGGGTCTCTTCGGACGAAGCTGGGGCGTACCTCCACTGCTTCAGGGCCTTCATGGTGGACTGGCCGAGAATCGGGCTTCCGCCCAGCAGTCTCGTGCTCTTCACCACCCCGTTCGCGGCGACGAGAACTTCAACTCGGACCACTCCGCCGATGTAGAGACGCTTCAGGGCGTCGGGATATTCCGGCTCGACCCGGGTAATCACTTTTCGGTCGGAGGAGTCCTGCTCGGAAGACTGCGCCGCCAAGGGCAGTGAAAGGAGAGACACGGACGTCATGAGCAGGACGAACGCAACCAGAAGCCTGCTCTCATTTTGTGTCCGGCGGTTGACCACTTCGCGTTTCAACATGTTTCGGGGCCCTCGCAATTCGGTTACGGCAGTTCCAAGCTCAACTGGTACACCTCTTGCGTGCTGCGATCACGAACGAACATCCACGAACCGTCCGCAGCGCGGCCGCTCCATGTGCCTAACGCACCCGGGTAGCGGTCGAGCGCCGCCAGCACAAAGGCGAGTTCGGGCTGACTGTCTCCTACTTTTATCCGGCGAATCGACTCGTCACCGTTGACCAGATCGTCGAAGTACAGATACTTGTTGTCGGCGGACCACACCGGATAGCTCACCGTGCCGGCCGACTCGAGCAGCCAGTTCGACCAGGTCTGGGTCTGGAAATCGTAGCGCTTCAGCGTGGTGTTATCGGGCGAGATCGCCGCGATGTATCGTCCATTGGGCGACCAGCGCGGGCTGAACAGACCCTCCGAACCGGGAACCTTTTCGATCTGATGGGTCTTCAAATCCAGAATGCGAATGCTCAGGCCTCCCTGATCGTGGTTGAAATCTCCAAACATGAGCCGGGAACCGTCGGCCGACCAGTTGGCATCGATCTGGCTGCCGGCCTCAGTCAGGACTTCCTGCGGCGTTCCACCCGCCGTGGGAACCAGATAGAGTTTCCAGGATTGTCCGGGCTTCAAGCTGACGAACGCGATCTGCTTTCCGTCGGGCGACCAGACCGGCAGAGCGGCTTGTTCGGGCGCCGAGGTCAGTTGCAGACGGTCCGAGCCGTTCGCACGGCTGCGCCAAAGAGTCCCTTCTGGGATGGCTACGTACGTAACCCACTTGCCATCGGAGGAAAACGCAAGGTCGGTCGCCGAAACTCCGGCAATCACGGGAATGAACTTCTTGCTGCCGCGGTCGTACTTGACGACTTCGCCGGCAGGCTGAACGCCGATCGCCCACATCTTCGTGTTGTCCCGGGCGAGCGAAGCGTTTCCGAAGGACATGGGACCGCTGGTCAACCGGACGATCCCCGTGCTGTTGTCGGCGGCCGGTGCGGACTCGGGCAGGGCCCAGAGCGCGGTCAGAGTGGTGCTGGTGTTCGGCAGATTTTGTGAGGCCTGGAAAATGTAGTAGCGGCCGTCGGCGGTCCAATTGCCGCAGCACGCGGTGGACGCATACTGCCAGTTGGCCAGCAATGCGTGCGGGTTGGAGCCGTCGTGAGCGACCTCCCAGAGCGCGGTCGTGTTGGAGGCGGCGTCGCTGACGGTGAAGCGGATGCGCTTGCCGTCGGGAGAAAAGTGAGGACCGAAGACGGATCCGGTTGCCGTATAGAGTTCGTGTACCTGGGTTCCGTTGGCGGCAGCTAGGCAGAGAACCGACCCTTTGCTGAACACCAGATGCTGTCCATCCGCAGACCACGCAGCGTCGCGTCCGGCCAGCTTGCCGATTCGCTCGGGAGATCCGGCGGCTACAGGGAGCGTCCAGAACTCGTCGTCACTGGATCCGGCCTGGATGGGCGCGACCAACAGCTTGGTGTGATCGGGCGAGAGATCGAGCGCCTGCAGGTTCGAGAACGGACTCGCCACCAGCGAGCGGTTCGATTCGGGCAACGATACTTTGGCAATGACACGCTGCGCGGCCGGGACTTCGGTGACATAGAGCTGCGAGTCGGAGGCGAGCAGGTGCGTCTTGCGGAATCCATCGTGCGTGATCTGAGTGATGGAAGTGACTTTCGCTGCGGGCACCGACGCCGCTCCGCGGGCGCGGACGGAAAGCACGCCAGCCACGACTACAAATCCGATGACTGCCACCAGCGCCAGAAACAGCGCAATCCTGCGGGCTACGATTTTCTCAGTCGGAGTGCTCATGTGCGCATGTTAGCAACAAGATATTGCTGTCAAGCCCAGGAATTGCAAACAGGGATTACGACGGTAACCTCCGGTTCGCATGGCCGTGATCCTAGTCATGACTCAAGGCTGAAACGCCCACCACGAAGGGCACAAAGGTTCACGAAGGCAGGCCACAGAGCCACTTCCGAACCCGGGACGATTGCACAACGGGAATCGCGCGTGTTATTGTGCGGCGACTCATCGCAGCGGAGGCACACTTGGCCCACAAGCCGCACCATCACCACCACCCGCATATTCACGCGGCAAGTAATTTGCCCACGCGCCGCGACTTTGTTTCATCGCTGATCTCGGCCGCCGTTCTCGCCCCGTGGGCCCTGGGGCAGACGCAGACTCGGACGCCCACCGACGTGGCTGAGCGCTTTCGGCAAATGTCGGAGGACTATGAACAGAAAGGACTGGCGGAGCCCTTTCGGGGAATCACCACTGACGGGAAGGTCGTTCCTGGCCTGTTTGAAATCAGCCCGAGCGGCGTATCGACCGAGCCGGTGCGGAACGCTGCCGAGCGATTCATCGCGACCCTGACGAGCGTACAGCTGGTCCGAACGATGTTCCCCGTTGAGGACGCGCAATGGCGGAAGTGGATGAATCAACATTTCTATCCTCGCCAGGGCATCAGCTTTCAGGAGATGACCGACGCGCAGCGCGATGCAGCCTTCGGCCTGATGCACGCGTCGCTGAGCGCGAAGGGCTTTGAGCTCACGCGGAACATCATGCGCCTGAACGAGACGCTCGCGGAACTGGCCGACGACCATACCTTCCTCGGCGAATGGCTGTACTTCATCACCATCCTGGGCAGGCCCTCGGCGATTGAACCCTGGGGATGGCAACTGCAGGGACATCACGCCATCATCAACTATTTCGTCCTGGGCGATCAGGTCGTCATGACGCCGCTGTTTGTGGGTTCGGAACCCGTCAAGGCGACTTCGGGCAAGTACAAAGGGGTGTCGATCCTGCAGCAGGAACAGAACGACGGTTTGGCGATGCTGCAGGCGCTTCCGGAAGCTCAGCGCAAGCAGGCGGTGCTTACATTCTCCAAGTCAGGTCACAACAACTTGACCGAAGCCTTCAAAGACAACGTCGTACTCGACTATTCCGGCTTGCGGGCCAATTCTCTGGTTGCTTCGGAACGTCAACGGCTGCGCGATCTGGTCCACCTCTACATCAGCAACATGGACGACGGACACACCCGCGTGAAAATGGACGAAGTGGACCGCCGCATCGACAATACGTGGTTCAGCTGGATCGGCGGCGCGCAGCCCGATAGCGCGTTCTACTACCGCGTGCAGAGTCCCGTGATTCTGATTGAATTTGACCACCAGCAACCGGCAAATCTGGCGAAATTTGCGGCCAATCCCAACCTGCCCACACAGCAGCACATTCACTGTGTGGTGCGAACGCCCAACGGGAATGACTATGGGAAGGATCTATTGAGGCAGCATTACCTCGCGCACCCGCACACGACCTGAAAGGGGCGCAAAGACGGGACTGGCAGCTAATACGTGGCCAAAAGACACCGCCGAATTAAGCGGCGGTTCATCAAATAGGGCGTATGATCAAGGGGATGCCCTATATCTCGGAACGTCTCTCCAGCCTTCGCCAGGAAATCGCTGATTTGCGCAATCTGAACGCCCGTTTTACGGAAAAGGGTGGACACAATGCGCTCGATCAGACAGCTCTCGAACTGCGTACCGTTCGCCTGCGCGAGATCAAGCAAGAATTGTCGAAGATCCTCAACCGTCCCGACGATCCCAAGGTCTGGTGGGAAAGGTCCCGAAGGCCGCAGCAACCCGCCTAACAATATCCGGAAGAATCAGGCCCTCCGAATTCCAGAGGGCGCCCCTGTCCAAGCCCCGCTTGGGCGGGGATTTTTATGCGCATTCATCCCAAGAGCAAAGTTCAGGAGCAGGACTGGGCTGTCTTCGACCCGGTGGTGTGCAGTTTAATCTTCGACACTCTCGCTTCCCAGGGCGTCACCCTAACCGGAGCTGTTTCTCAGGCGGAGGGAAGGCTCTTGCGTGCGTACGGGTAGTGCGTCCGCGAGATCCACGCGAGATCCCTCGCCCGGCTGAACTGCGCCGGGCTCGGGATGACGCCATCAGAGAGACTAGGATCTTCGGCTCCCCAAACTCAGGACGTCAGGGTTGCGGCTACGGCTTTCAGCGCGTCCTCGATTCCGTCTGCATTGGGAATGCCGCCTTGCGCCATGTCCTTGCTGCCGCCGCCGCGTCCACCTAGTTTCGTCATCGTCTCTTTCATCAGCGCGCCCATATCGAAGGGCTGACCCGCAGACTGCGCGAACACCAGCGACGGTTGCGGAGAAGCGGTCGCTACAAGGGCGACGGCGTTAGGAGCGAGGCGCGTCAGCTTTTGAGCCAGTAATTTGATGAAGTTCAGTTCGCGATCGGCGAGTGTGCAGACGACGAGCTTGCGGCCGTTTGCTTCCGGCGTCTCGGCAAGCAGAGCGGCGGCGTGGGCTGCGGCGAGTTCGTCCAGGGACTGCTCGCGTTGCTTGCGAAGCGATTTGATCTCATCCAGCGACTTGCGGGCTTGCTGCGGCAAATCATAAAGATGGGCCGAGAAAAGCGCCGCCGTTTCGGTAAGCGTGGTGAAATCGCGGCGGGCCGTCGAGACAGCGAGCTGTCCAGCAACGAATTCGATGCGCCATCCCTGGCGGACTTTTTCCACCTTTCTAAGTAAGACGCTGGCGATCTGTCCAGTCTGCGAGACATGCGTGCCGCCGCAGGCGCAAAGGTCGAAGTCGCGAATCTCGATCAGGCGTAGTTCGTCGCGTTCGGTGGGTGGCAGCTTGCGCAGACCAAGCTTCCCGGCCTCATCGCGGGTCACGAAGCGCGTGTCCACGGCACGGTTCTCGAGGATGATCTCGTTCGCCAGGCGCTCCGCAGATTCGATCTGCTCTTTTGTCAGCGCGGGCGTGTCCAGATCAATGGAGCAGTAGTCGTCGGCCATGTGGAAGGAAACCGTCGGAATGTTGTAGAGACGAATGAACGCGGCCGAAAGCACGTGCTGCCCGGAGTGCTGCTGCATGTGATCGCGGCGGCGGGTGGGGTCAACCTGGCCACGAACACGCACTCCCGGCTTCAAGTCGTTGGACAGCGCTTCGAGATAGTGGACGACTTTGCCGTCCTCGGCGTCGGCGACTTCGGTGACTCTGAACTTGGCGTCCGCGTCGGAAGTGATCCAGCCCGTATCGAAGACCTGTCCGCCGCTGGTGGGATAGAAGGCGGTGCGGTCCAGGATGAGTGCGGGGCGCGGGGAGTCGAGGACCTCGCGGATCTCAGCGTCGAAGTCGTAGAGGAAAGAGTCCTGATAATAGAGGCGCGTGGTCATGTGGAGAAACTATTTAACCACAGAGGACACGGAGGACCTCGGATCTACTCGCTAATCTAGTACGGTCCGATGATTCCACCGATCTGGCGTGCGGCCGGCTTCGGTTGCGCTGGCTTAGCGGACAAGAGTGTCCGCTCTACACGAGTATCGAGCACATCCAGATATTTCAGGCCGCTGCCGGTGTTGAAGAGCACTACGGTATCTTCCGGCTTGAAGAATCCGTTGGCGCGGAGTTTGCGGTACGCGACCAGAGAGGCCGCGCCTTCTGGGGCGGCGAAGATGCCTTCGACCTTGGCCCAGTGCCGCGTGGCTTCGAGAATCTCTTCGTCCGTGGCGCTGATGGCGGTCCCGTGACTCTTTTTTAATATGTCGAGGATCAGATAGTCGCCATACGGCTTGGGAACCCGCAGACCCGAAGCCATAGTCGCAGCGTTGGGCCACATCTCAGAAGCCGGCTTCCCTTCTTCCCACGCCTTCACGATGGGCGCGCAACCGGACGCCTGCACCGTAATCATTTTCGGGCGCTCCGGGCCGATCCAGCCGAGCGCTTCCATCTCTTCAAACGCCTTCCACATCCCCAGTAGGCCGACGCCACCACCGGTGGGGTAGATGATGCCTTGCGGCATTCTCCAGCCCAGTTGCTCGGCGACTTCGTATCCCATCGTCTTCTTGCCTTCGACGCGATACGGTTCTTTGGTGGTGCTGACGTCGAACCATCCGTCTTTCTCCCACGCCTCGGAACTCTTCAGCTCGGCGACCTTGCGGGCGCAATCGCTGATCAGGCCGTCGACCAGCGTGACGTGCGCGCCATAGTAGTCGCACTCGATCCGGTTGGCCATCGGGACATCTTTTGGCATGAAGATATGCGCTTCAAGTCCGGCGGCGGCCGCATAGGCGGCAAGCGCTCCCGCGGCATTGCCGGCTGACGGAATGGCAAGCCTCTTTAAACCAAAGTGGCGAGCCATGGTCACACAGGCGGAGAGGCCCCGCGCCTTGAACGATCCGGTAGGGTTCAGGCCTTCATCCTTTATATACACGCTGGAATTCTCGCGACTAAGCAGCATGGGGGTGAAGCCTTCGCCCAGCGAGACTGGATTGGCATCCGGAAGCACCGCATCATAACGCCACATGGTCGGCGCGCGCCCCACCAGACGCGCAGCCGAGAAAGTGCGCTTGATCGTGGCGAGATCATAGCGTGCATAAAGAATGCCCGCATCTTTCGGGCAGACCGACTGCGGTCGGTCAGCGGGATAGTGTTCGCCGCAGCGAGTGCATTCCAGATGAGTCAGCATACCGATGCTGAGTTTAGCATCGAGGAGGAGATCAGTTCTCAGTTCTCAGTTCTCAGTTCTCAGTTCTCAGTTCTCAGTTCTCAGTTCTCAGTGGCGGATTCCGAATGGTTGAATCAATTTTCGGGGCGTCGGGCTTCCCTTCTTCTTTCGCCGCCATGGCAGACTTGAATCCGCGGATACCTTCGCCCAGACCTTTCCCGAGCTCAGGTAGTTTCTTGGGACCGAACACGATCAGTGCGATTCCCGCAATCATTATCAGATGCATCGGTTGAAACAATCCTTCAAACATGGAGCCTCTCCTGACAACGGCCGAAAGATTGAAAAAACGCGCTGTGTCCCGGATGTTTTCGAAGCACAGCGCAAGAGGAAAAGGAACAAGACGACAACCCTCGACTAGCGATCGCCGCGCTGAGCTTTGTCCGCATCGCTGGCCAGATCTTGCAGCAGTTGCATGAACTGGCTTGACTGGCCAATGAAAAGACCGTCGCCTGTCAACGCATTCACAGCTCCCATAGCTATGCCCGTCGTCTCGGTAGGACGAATGATCGAGCAGGGCGGGAATTGTCGGCTGAGAAACGATGTCGGCTCGGGCATGATCAGGTTCGTCTGGAAATTCTCTCCTCCAAAGGGCGGAGAATTCAGATCAGGGAAGGTAACCGAGACACCCGTGACCGGATCGATGACTTTCGCCACGGGAAGCACGTTGCCTGCTTTGTCGTGCCAGGTCTGGAAGTGGCAGATCTCCGTTCCGCCGATGCTGAGCAGGATGCGAAGAACTTCGGCGTTCGCGGCTCTTTGTGCCAAGGAAGGATAGAGGCTGCTGCCGCCTTGCTCGATCCATGCAAAGTGAAATCCCGCGGTGTTCGCGACGGCCTGCAGGAAACCTGCATCGTTCACGTCAGAGTCGGTTCTGGGAATTGCGGTGTGCTGCCCAACTGCCAGCGTCGGGATGGCATTCGGGAACGTATCCCCCAGGTCCGGGTTTCCGCGCCGGCTGCGATACCGTGTCCACCAATCCGTGTGGACGGTGAGCTGAGTCAGATTGGTGAGCCGGCCGAACGTCTTGTTCGATCCGCTTGCCTGGCTGGCGGGCAGTGTGCGAAAGGCATCGAGGTCAACGGTATCCGCACCCTTGGACTTGAGGTAAGCGTTGAGGAAGACTTCGTGGCTCAGTTCGTCTTCGGTGTTGTCCGAAATGTACTGGTCCATGTCGCCATCGAGTTGCTTGACGTCTGAGGTGTAGGCGGCATTCCCCCCGGTAGCCTGCGAGGGATAGCCGGGAATCAGCTGGCTCGCCAACCGCGAGACTTCTCCGTCCTGGACGCCTGCGAGTTCGTTGTACTGAAGCCAGATGTCGCTCTCAATAATTTCTGCGGCGGCGACAAAGCGAAGAATGGCCGCGTCACCATTGCTGATCGAGCCGCTGCGGTCTCTGGCTTCCGCGCCGACGCGCAGCAATGGGGCGGCGGAGAGGGCTGCCCCAGCAACTCCCAGGCCTTTGAGGAACGAGCGCCGCTTCATGTCGCGCGACGGTTGAGGGTTGGGCTGGCCGCTGGCGGTGGGCTGATTCGTTTCCGATGTCAGACCCGTAGAGAGAGGTTTTCCGTTGCTCATGATCGTACACTCCAGACATTTGAGAATTGCGTTGCGGGTACAGCAGGGTGTCCCGAGTGTCAACGTGAGCCGAGAATAGTGCGTGGGCCGGGCGACGATGTCATGAAGAAGTTATCGTGCGGTAAAAGGCTTGTCTCGTTTGTGCAGCGAGTTCGGACGCACTCTCCAGGGGTTTTGGGTTAGTATCAATGTCCGAGTAACTTCACAGGGAGAACGTGCATGCGCAAATTCCTCGTTGGTCTCATCCTAGGATTGATCGCGGTTCCGCTGGGTGTCTATCTATATTTCTCTACAGGCAGTGCGCCGGTAGCTACCGCGGCGCCGCCGATGCCGTTTGAAAAGACGCTGGCTGGTATGGCGCTGCACGCGCGCATGGACAAGGAGATGCCAAAGTCTGTTCCCATCCAAGCAGACGAAGCGGGATATGTCGCCGGGGCGCAGATCTACAAAGACAACTGCGCCGTCTGTCATGGCCTTCCGGGACAAAAGGAGACTGCGATCGCCGAGGGAATGTTTCCCAAACCGCCCAAGCTCATGGAAGGGACCGGCGTGACCGACGATCCTCCGGCGGAATCGTATTGGAAAGTTGCGGGCGGGATTCGAATGACGGGAATGCCCGGATTCGACAAGGCCCTCTCCACCACGCAGATGTGGCAGGTCAGCCTGCTGCTGGCCAACGCGGACAAGCTGCCGAACGCGGCGAAGAATGTCCTGACCGCAGTGCCAGCGCCCATTGTGTCCATTGTGCCCGACATGAAGACGATGCCGGACATGAAGAAATAAAACCCGGAGAGCCTAATTCACAAGCGTGAAGTTGATCTGGACCTGGCTCTCAACCTCGACAGGCGTGCCGTTCAATTGGTAAGGCTTGTACTTCCATTGCTTGACGGCTTCGATGGCCGCGGGAGCCAGTTGCGGGTGTCCGCTGACCAACTCGGCCTGGTATACGTTTCCTTCCTTGTCGGTGTTGATCTTGAGCACGACAACACCATGTATGTGCTGGTCCTTGGCATCTTGAGGGTATTGCGGAGGCACCTTCTTGACCAGCAGGGCTTGCATCACGCCTGAGGAAACGCGAACGCGTTGGGGCGCGTGGTTTTCGTCTCCCGGAGTGCTCGGACTCACGCTGCCGATCACGCCGGATTGCACGCTGCCCGGCAGTCCCACCGGATCAGTGCCGACGACGCCCTCTGCCTGTGGATTCTCGGAGAGCGTGAAGTTCACTGGAACCGTGGTCTCCGCATCCACTGCACGGCCGCTGAACAAGTAAGGCTTGTACTTCCACTGCTTCACGGCGTCGATTGCCGCTGGAGCGAGCCTCGGGCTTCCGCTGACAAGAACCACGTCATAGACGTCCCCATCCTGGTCGATGACCACTCGCAACATCACCTCTCCTTCGATGTTCTGACTCTTCGCTTCGGGTGGATACTGCGGATTCACCTTGGTCACCAAAAGGCTTTGCGATAGTGCAGAGAAAATCCGGATGGGGTGAGGCAGCGGACCCTTTAGTGGGCCGCTCGGAGCCGATGAGATGACACCCGTGATCGCCCCCTCGCGTGGGATACCGGGGGATTTCGACCGGGCCGGCGGACTGCCGGGCGATCGCCTGCCCCTGCGCCGTGGTTCCGTACTGATCTTCGAGTCCCTGGATCACGAGGATCGGGCAAGTAATGCGCGCAAGATATTCTTCAATATTCCAGCGGCGGAAATCGGGATGGAGCCAGATGTTATTCCATCCCCAGAATGTGCGGGCGGGGTCGCGATGATGGCGGCCAAGTTTCCCGGGAAGATTCGTCGTCTCGAAACTTGTTTTAGCCTCGGCGATGCTGGCCACGCTCAGGTCCTCGACAAAGACGTGTGGAGCGAGCAGCACGAGACCGCGGACGCGGTCGTGGGCTCCGGCATGGATAAGCGCGATTGAAGCGCCGTCACTATGACCGATGAGGATTGGATTCTCGATGTGCAGTTGAGCTAGAAGATCCGGCAGCGAGAGCAGCGCTTCGTCGTGCATGTAGGTCACGGCGCGAGGCTCGCGGAGAAGATCGGAGTTGCCGGAACCATAGCGCGAGTAGACGGTCACCCGACATCCCGTGGCCCCGGCGACGCGCCCGGGGAAAGCTTTCCACTGCGAGACCGAACCCAGGCCTTCATGAAGAAAGACGAGTTCCGGTGCATCCGGGATGCGGCCCGGAATGCGCTGCACTTCGAGGCTCCGACCTTGCACCGTTACGTGGAAAATATCTTTCTTTTGAGGGACTCCGTGCTTCATTTTGACGACATCGGAAGGTTGCATGATTTTTTTTGTTCAAAAAGAGTGCCGGTACTTTTCGGTCACTCCGGCAGTGTTCGTTCTGCATCGAACCTCCAAGATATCGTAAGCTATAGGCTGATCAGGAGGCTTTGTGCGCTGCGTACGCTGCGGCAATGAGAACTCGGACGAAAACCGCTTTTGCGGAATGTGCGGCGCAACGCTGTTGGCGGCCCCCACGCCGGTTGTTTCCGCGCCGACGCCAATCGCCGCGCCCCGATCGCCCGCGCCGCCTACAACGGTCCCGGCCGCTCCCATTCGTCCGCAGGCTTCCCCGGCGCCTCGAACATCCGCGCCGGTGTCCGATGGCGGGCCTTTCATCAGCGGTCCGTCGTTTTTGGGATTGAATGACCCTGGTCCCGGCAAGCGTGCGAGTTTGAGCTCCGATCCGCATGCCAGTTCGAGCAGTCTCGATTACTTGCTGGAAGATGAGGAAGAACACAAGCGCGGCGGCGCGGGAAAATTCATTCTGATTTTGCTGGCGTTGCTATTGGCCGTGGGCCTGGGATACCTACGCTGGAAGAACCACGGGTTCGGATGGTTGGGATCGGCCACAAACAAGCCGGCTGCGGCCGTGCAGAATTCTGACGCGAGCGATACGCCCCCGGCTTCGTCCCCGGCTGCTAGCGATACCAGCACGACTACGGCTGCGGCGCAGCCGGCGCCAGATCCCACTTCTTCTGCCGCGAACCCGGCTGGCAACGGCCCCGCGACGACTCCGGCAACCGGATCCGCGCCGCCTTCTGCGCCTCCCTCCAAATCGGACGCCCCTGCGACGGGTGAGGCAGACAATCAGGCCGCCGACTCTGCGCCTGCACCGGATGCGACCAAAGAACCGCCGCCGGACGATCCCAATGTTCAACCGACGGAGAATCCGAAGCCCAAGAAATTCGCGGATGCTCCCCCCGCCAAGCCTCCGGCTGCATTGAAGCCGGCAAGAACCGCCGACCCGGTGACGGAGGCGCAAAAGTATCTCTATGGCAACGGCACAGCGCAGGATTGTGATCGCGGCCTCCGCCTGTTGAAACCGGCCGCCAACCAGGCGAATCCGAAGGCCATGATCGAGATGGGCGCGCTATACTCGGCAGGCTTGTGTACTCCCCACGACCTCCCGACGGCGTATCGCTGGTTCGCCTTGGCGCTGCGAAAGGATCCCGAGAATCAAGCGGCGCAAACCGACTTGCAGAAGCTGTGGGGCGAAATGACGCAACCGGAGCGCCAACTGGCGATCAAGCTGACCCAGTGAGACACCAGGGTGGCCTGTTTCTCGCGTGTTTGTAGGGATGACGCCCCCCCGAGCGAGGCCGAACGGTCGGGATTGATTTCCCTGGGTAACTTGATCGATAGGTTACCTGAGTTGCTAACGAACGAGATGAGTTGCCAATCCAGCAGGGCGTGTGCGCACGTATTCTTAAGTAAGGAAGAGATTTAGCGTTTTGTCGAGTCCGGAAAGACAAGGGATATCGCCGGATCTGGCCACGGTAACGGCCATGAAGTCGGGCGACCAGAGCGCGATGGCGGAGCTCTACGACCGCTATTCTTCGGTGGTGTATGCCGTCGCATTGCGCGTGCTGGGCGATACCGGTGCGGCCGAAGACGTGCTGCAGGAAGTGTTTTTGCAGCTCTGGCGCAATCCCGGAGCGTTCGATTCCGCGCGCGGAAGTTTGGGGGCATGGCTGGCGGTGATTACCCGCAACCGCGCCATTGATTCGCTGCGACGGCGACGCCCGGAAACCGATATCGAAGATGTGATCTTGTCCGTGGCTCCAGATCTGGCGGTCGAAGCCGACCGGTCGCGGGCAGCGGAGAAAGTGCGTGGCGTTCTGGGCACGATGCCGCCGCGGCAGCGCAGCGCCCTGGAGATGGCATACTTCGAAGGCATGAGTCATTCCGAAATCGCGACCAAGACCGGCGAACCGCTGGGCACGATCAAGACTAGAATTCGCACGGGATTGATCGCGTTGCGAAAGGCGTTTCAGAGTTCTGGATGAGCACCGTGTGCCCCATTTCTCGCGGGTTCTTGATTTGAGGGTGAAGGTAGAAGCGTCGAACCAATGACCGAACACGAACAATTCGCCGAAGATCTCGCCCTGCACGCGCTGAACGCGCTCGAGGGTGAAGATCGCGCGAACCTGGAAAAGCATCTAGCGACCTGCAGCGCTTGCCGTATTGAACTGGAGCAATTGCGCGGCGACGGGGCGCTGCTGGCGCTTTCGACCCTGGGACCGAAGCCCCCGCTGCGGTCTCGTCAGCGATTGCTGGACGCAGTGGCCAAAGAATCGGCTACCGAGCTCGCGTCGCGCGCAAGGAGTGCGCCAGACACGCGGCGATCCTGGTGGGGCGTGTTGGGATGGGCTGCGACTGCGGCAGTCATCGTGTTCGCCGCATCCTTGTGGAAGGAAAACTCCGCGCTGAAGCAAGGTCTCGCATCGGCAAGCGCCCAGGCGGCACAGACCACGCGTGAACTCGACGATCTGCGCAGAATCGCCGCACCCATCATCGCACCAGAGGCCCAGCGCGTCACGCTGGTGGCGGTGAAGACTCCGCCGCAGCCGCAAGGCAAAGCCTTCTATTTGCGCAATCGCAGCAATCTGGTATTCGTAGCGAACAACATGCCAGCTCTTCCGCCGCAGAAAGCGTATGAGTTGTGGCTGATTCCGACCCAGGGCGCCCCGATTCCCGCAGGCGTATTCAAGCCCGATGCCCACGGCAGCGCAACCCTAGTCAATCCGCCGCTCCCCGCCGGGATGGAAGCCAAAGCCTTCGCCATCACTGTGGAGAATGAGGCCGGTTCTCCCACGCCGACGTCTCCGGTCGTGATGATTGGAACGGGAGAGTAACCGTGACGGCGTCTGCACATCTGTGTACTCGCCGAAGGCATCTAAGTCGCTAGTGATATCCAAACTTCGGATCCTTTCATCTGCCGTGATCGTGCTGGTTCTTTCGACCGCTCTATGCGGGAGCGCCGACCCTCAGTCGGCTGCCGCGGCGTCATCTCGTTCCCAACACGCAATTGCCACGCGCCGCAAGGGCACCGGGATTCCAAATTTTGCCGAGGTCACCCCCCACCTGTATCGCGGGGGCCAGCCCGGTATTAAGGGAATCGCCGCTCTAAAGAGGATGAATGTGGACATCGTCGTGGACATGCGCGGAGGTCGTAACGAGAAAGAAGAAGCTGCGGCCAGGAAACTTGGAATGAGCTACGTTCCCATCTCGTGGCATTGCCCTTTTCCAACCGACAAACCGTTCGCCCGCTTTTTGAAGTTGGTCGAGCAAAATTCCGGGAAGAAGATTTTCGTGCATTGCCGCCTGGGCGACGACCGCACCGGAATGGCAGTGGCCGCCTATCGCATGGCCGAAGAAGGATGGTCCGCAGATGAAGCCATGAACGAAATGAGGTTGCTGGGATTCACCCGCGCGCATCACGCGATCTGTCCCACGCTGGCGCACTACGAAAAAGACTTTCCGCACCAGTTGAGAACGAGCAGCGCGTTCAAAGACCTGCACTTGAATCGCTCATCCCCAAAATGAGAACCGCACCAGGTGCCCGTTCTCGCGCGTTGCGCGAGCGGAACGCGGGCCAGCGTCCCGGGGAAGAAATCGGTCAGGCGCAGAAATGCTCCGACGACCTGATCGCGGTCGAACTCCATAAATAGGTGTAGAGGTTTCCGCGAATTTAGCTGTACGCCAGTTCCTTTGCGCGCTGGGCCGCCTTCACCACCGCCTTGATCAATGTGACTCGCAACTTTCCTTCTTCAAGCTCCATGATCGCGTCGATCGTGCAACCCGCCGGGGTAGTCACCGCGTCCTTGAGCAGTGCCGGATGATCGCCAGTCTCCAGCACGACCCGCGCCGCCCCCATCGTGGTCTGCGCCGCCAGCAGCGTCGCGATATCCCGCGGCAAGCCCACCTTCACCCCCGCCTCCGCCAGCGATTCGAGAATGATGTAGATGTATGCCGGACCGCTGGCCGAAAGCGCCGTCACTGCGTCCATGTGTTTCTCGTCGACCACGACCGTTCGCCCGACGACATCAAACATGTGGCAGGTCATCGCCACGTCTTCGGCGCTGGCATGCTTGCCTTTGCAGATCGCGGTCATGCCTGCTCCGAGCAGGCACGGCGTATTCGGCATGGCACGGATCACTGGAACATTCGGCGGCAGGTTCTTCTCGATCATGGAAGTCGGCACCGACGCGGCCACCGATACAATCACCTGCTTCGGGGTAATGTGACCACTGATCTCGCGGATGACGTCCTCGACGACCTGCGGCTTCACTCCGATCACAATAATGTCGGCGCCCTTGGCGGCTTCAACGTTGTTGGTCCCGACCTTCACCTTCAGCTTTGCGGCCAGAGCCTTCGCGCGTTCCGGATGTGCCACGGTCGCGCGGGTCGACTTGGTCGAGAGCTTGCCGCTCTTCAGCAAAGCCTGCAGAATAATGCCGCCCATCTTGCCCGCACCCAGGAACGCCACTTTCTTCCCTGCCAGATCATTTCCCATATGTTTCCTCTGCCCCGCATAGTTCCAGTAGCTTCACTCTTCAAATCCGTGGTCATTCCAGCCCAAACAGCTTGTCATCCCGAGGAGCGGAGCGACGAGGAACCTGCTTTTTGCCGCTCCATCCAATTCCATGCGGTCGCCACCACGTCGCGCAGTCCGCGTGTCGCCTTCCACTGCAGCAACTCCTGCGCTTTTGCCGGATTCGCCACCAGTGTAGGAGGATCACCCGGCCGCCGCGGAACTTTCTTGTGCGGCACTCGCTTCCCGGTTACTTCCTCAACCGCCAACATCACTTCCTGCACAGACGCTCCGGTCCCGGTCCCCACGTTAACGGCAAAGCTTTCCTTCCCCGCAGCCAGATGGTCCAAAGCCTTCAAGTGCGCGCTCGCCAGGTCGTTCACGTGGATGTAGTCGCGCACGCAGGTTCCGTCGGGCGTCGGATAATCTGTCCCAAACACCTGCAACTCGGCGCCGGTACCGGCGGCCGCGCGCAACGCCAGAGGAATCAAGTGCGTCTCTGGTTCGTGCAACTCGCCGATCTCCCCGCTATCGTCGGCGCCCGCAGCGTTGAAATAGCGCAGGCTGGCGAAGCGAAAACCGTAGGCCCGGTCATACGCCTCCAGCGCCTGCTCAAAGAACAATTTCGTCACCCCGTAAGGATTCACGGGTTGCCGCGGCGTGTTCTCCTCAATCGGAACCTTCGCCGGCTCGCCATACACGGCGCAAGTCGAAGAAAAGATAATCTTCTTCACTCCGGCATCGAGCGCCGCATTGAGCAGAGACAATCCGCCCTCCACGTTGTTATGAAAATATTTTCTCGGGTTGGTCACCGACTCGCCCACGTAGGCGTGCGCCGCGAAGTGCATGATGGCGTCCGCCCGCGGTAGCACTCTCGCCAGGGCCCCGGCATCCAGCATGTCGCCCCTGACCAGTTCAAAACCCGCAGCCAGTAATTCGTATCCCGTGCTTAGATTGTCGAAAATGATGACTTCATGCCCTGCCCGCTTCAACGCCCGGGCGGCATGACTGCCGATGTATCCCGCACCACCAATGACTAGAACGACCACGTGTTTCCTTTCGCCCGGCCTGTTCGCCACGGCCTGAAACTCAGCACCGTGGGCACGTTCACCACCAGCGTCCACGGTATTTTCTATGGCTCATGGTTGCCGGAGTAAAAGTCGGACCGGGAGGGGAGCAGGACAACATTGTACACAGAACGGAGTGATCGGGCTTTCTGTTGGCGCGCGGGGCTCACCACCCTCTATATCTTCGCGCCACGGACTGGTGAGTCGCCAAGAGCATTGCCTTCGCAGGTTGGCTGAGGGCTCCTTCACTAGTAGAATGATGTGCATCCGCTCCGCAACCTTGAGGATTCCATGACCGAACATCTTGCCGACAAGAAATGCTTGCCCTGCCGCGGAGGCGTCCCGGCACTCAGGGGTGCGGAACTGGAGAGACTTCATCAGGTCGTTCCCCGCTGGACCGTCGTGAAGGACCACCACATTCACCGCGAATTTAAGTTCCCCGACTTCAAGCAGTCTCTCGAGTTCGTCAACCGCGTCGGAGCGGTGGCCGAAGAGCAAGGACATCATCCCGACATACTGCTGGCGTGGGGCAAGGCGGGGATCACGCTCTGGACCCACAAGATCGACGGCCTCACCGAAAGCGATTTCATCATGGCAGCAAAGGTTGACCGGCTGAGCGAAGCGTAGATTGAACTTTCGGCCACAGTCCTGATCGAATTTCAGGAACTACTGTTTGGCCGTAGCGGTTGAAGCGTCTCGCATTCCTTGCGCAGTGCCTCGAAAAATCCCTTCGTGGCCTTCATGATGGCTGGCTCCAGAGCGAAGCCCAGAGACCGCGACGTTCTTCCGATCAACTGCATCACGACATTAATCGCGGTCTGACAATCGGAAACGGGCGTAAAGGTCACGCGAGTCTCACAGGTGATTCCAAAGACGTGACTGATGTAGGACACGCTTTCGTTCGGAGTAAAGTGCTGGACGACCTGATCGATCGTGCTCCGGATGCGCACTCGGGTCTCAATGCGCAGGCGGCTTCCTTCTTCCCAGGGCTTGCCCTGGACCCACTGGATGTCGCCGAACAAGTTGCGATTGCGCCACCGGTTGACATCGACATAAATGGAAAAAACAGTTTCCAGGGGACAGTTCAGGACGACTTTAAAATCAAACGACTGCATAGCGCATGCAACGGAAGAACCGGCAGGCGCGATGTCGCGCACGCCCCCCAGCAGTCGAAAGTGTAGGGGAAAACCGGACCGGCGGCAATCAAGAAACGGTGCGAGCTTTGCTCCACCGTCCGTCATGCAGCACCCATGCGAGGATGGCGGCCGGTAGCAACATCAGCAGCCCCGTGCTGATTGCGAGGGCGCGCGCCGAGATTCCCGCATCCAAGAAATGACCCGCCAGGTACGCGGTGACGGCGAAGGTTAGACTGCCCAGGCCAAGATCGGCGGCGAACACGCGCCCGCGAAAGCGGTCTTCCGTGTGAAGTTGCAATAGCGTAGTCGAGAAGACCCAGACCGTCGAGCCTCCCATGTGCGCCAGCATGGCACAGGCCGCGGCCATCCAGACATTGCGGCTCAAGCCCAGCGTTCCGTAACCGACTGCGACCGTGAGATAGCCGAACAAGATTCCGAGGCGAAGACGATGGTCGCGCTCGCCCGCCCATCGCGCCGCCACCAGCGGGCCCACCATCGCTCCCAAACCGCGCCCTCCGAGCAGAATGCTCATACCGAGCATGGCTCCGCCAGCCGCGTCGATGCCGTGCCCGTGTACGGCAAACTCGCGCGCCCCCATCACCGTGAAGATGACCCAGCTTGGTCCGACCATGAATTCTCCGGCTTTGGCAAAGACGGCTGGCAATAGCGTCGGATGACTGCGGATGTAGCGGATGCCTTCCAGCACCGGAGAGAAGTCGACAAGATCGCGCGGGCGCAGCGGCGCAGCGGCTTCGGCATGGGGCTCGGCGAAACGCATTCTGCTAATCAGGAACGCCGAGGTAAGAAACGACAACGCATTGAGGATGAACACCGTGTCGCGCCCGAAGAACGCGGCAACGACTCCGCCAACGGATGCTCCGATCAGCAGGTTCACCGACCACGTCGCCGCCGACAGAGTGTTCGCGACCAGAACTTCACCCTCAGCGGCAATGTTGGGAATCACCGAACTGCGCGCCGGCTCGAAGAACGCGGCCATCGTGGTTTCCGCCAACAGCAAGGGATAGATCAGCCATACCATCGACCGGGACCGCACGAACAACATCGCCAGCACCACCCCGAAGCGGACAAGGTCGGCGGCGATCATGACGTGCTTGCGCTTCAGCCGGTCGTTGACCACTCCCGCCATCGGTCCAACAAACGTCTGCGGCAATACTTGCAACACCAAGGCCAGCGCCACGGAACCAGCGTGCCCCGTCAACTGCAGGAGCAGCGTGTAGATCGATAGCGTGTAGAACCAGTCCCCGATCTCACTGACGATTTGAGCCAGCCACAGACGGCGGAAATTGCGGTTTCCGCGCAGTAGACGCACGTAGGACCCGAGCGAAATCGTGGACGCGACGTGCTCCGGTTCGGGTTCCATGCGAGTGCTTAATCTACAGGCTGGAACCGCTCAGGGCAAAATGAACGTGGAAAACGCAGGATGTTTTGTGGATGCGGCGCTACGAGCGCAGCTTGCGTTTCAGGTCGTCGGCGATTTGTTTGCCGTGGAAACGCCCGTTTTCGATGAAGATCTCATTGGTGCGCGATCCTGCCACAATCACGCCCGCAACATGAATCCCCGGCACGTTGCTCTCGAGCGAGACCGGATCGCAAACTGGACGGCACTGTTGTTCCGACAGTTCAATCCCCATACTGCGGAGGAAATCGTAATCAGGATGGTAGCCAATCAGCGCGAGCACGAAGTCGTTCTTGAGCCGCATCGGCCCACCCGGTGTGTTCAGCACCACGTGATCGACACCGATTTCCTGCACCGAACTGCTGAAGTAGGCCTCGATCTCCCCGTTCTTGATGCGGTTCTCGATGTCGGGCTTAATCCAGTACTTCACGTGATGGTGCAACTGGGCGTCGCGGTGCACGAGCGTGACGCGGGCACCATGGCGCCACAAATCCAGAGAAGCGATCGCGGCGGAATTCTTTCCGCCGATGACCAGAACGTCCGTGTCGTAATAAGGATGTGGTTCACCGTAATAATGCGACACCTTAGGAAGATCCTCGCCCGGAATGCTCAACTGATTCGCCAGATCGTAATAGCCCGTCGAAACGATGACCTTCTTCGTGCTGTAGTCGTGCGGCCGCCCCGCGCGGTCGGTCGCCGTGATGCTGAACTTCCCGTCCTCGCCCATCACGGTCTTGACCCATTCGTACTGGCGGAGATCGAGGTGGTAGTGCTCGGCCACTTTGCGGTAGTACTCAAGCGCCTCTTCGCGTGTCGGCTTCTGCTGGGCGGTAGTGAACGGAATGTCCCCGATCTCGAGCAACTCCGGCGTCGTGAAAAACGACATGTTCGCCGGATAGTGAAATAGCGAGTTCACCAGGCATCCCTTGTCAAGGACAATGACCTTCAGCCCCACCTTCTGCGCTTCAATCGCGCAGGCCAAGCCCGTAGGTCCCGCTCCGATCACAAGCACATCGCTGCGCATGTCAGCCTGAGGCTTGACCTTTGCTTTCGCCAGCGTCTCGAGATTTTCGGCAGTGAGGAAATCAGGCATGGGGCTGAGTGCAGAGTCGGTCGAGGCAACGAGGGTTCGAACGCAACTCGGAAACGGATGATTCTAGCACGTACGAATTGCGGAGAAACCCACGGCGTCATTCCCCCGTAGCGCCGGCATCCTGCGGGCTGTCCCGAGAGCCTGCCCTGAGCTTGCCGAAGGGGCGTCTCGCCCTCGGACGCGGGATCCAATTTTGTTGTGCGGATATATAATCCAACGTTGTCTTCATCCTTCCGCTCGAAGCAGGAGTCGTCATGTCTACCCTTACCGAACCCACCACGCAGACTCGCACCGAATCCGACAGCATGGGAAAGATCGAAGTCCCCGCGAATGTGTACTGGGGCGCGCAAACGCAGCGTTCGCTGCTGCACTTCAACATCGGGCGCGACACCATGCCGCCGGAACTGATCCGCGCCTTCGGCACTCTGAAGAAAGCGTGCGCGCTGGTGAATCAGGACCTGGGCAAACTCCCTGTGGACAAGGCGAACCTGATCGCGCAGGCCGCCGACGAAGTCATTGCCGGCAAGCTCAACGACCAGTTCCCATTGCGCATCTGGCAGACCGGCAGCGGCACGCAGACCAACATGAACGTGAACGAGGTCATCTCGAACCGCGCCATCGAAATAGCTGGTGGAGAAATGGGATCGAAGAAGCCGGTCCATCCCAACGATCACGTCAACATGTCGCAGTCGTCGAACGACACGTTTCCCGCGGCCATGCACATCGCGGCGGCGGAGCGCGTGAAGAATGCGCTGATCCCTGCTATTAAGACCGTCCGCGACGCAATCGCTGCCAAGGCGAAGGAATTCGACAACGTGGTGAAAATTGGCCGCACCCACTTGCAGGACGCTGTGCCTTTGACCGTTGGCCAGGAGTTCGGCGGCTGGGCCAGCCTGCTCGATCGCGATATCAGACGTCTGGAGCAAGTTCTTGAGGGCCTCTATGACCTCGCCATTGGCGGAACTGCGGTCGGCACAGGACTCAACACCCATCCCGAATTTGCCGAACGCGCGGCGAAGAAAATCGCCGAACTGACGAGTCTTCCCTTCCGCTCTCATGGCAACAAGTTCGCAGCTCTTTCGGCGCATGATGAAATTGTGTTTGCGCAAGGCGCGATGGAAACTCTTGCCGCCTCGCTGATGAAGATCTCCAACGACATCCGCTGGCTGGCATCCGGACCACGTTGCGGCCTCGGTGAACTGTCGATTCCCGAGAACGAGCCTGGCTCATCCATCATGCCGGGCAAGGTTAACCCTACGCAGTGCGAGGCGATGACCATGGTCTGCGTGCAGGTGCACGGCGCGACCGCCGCCGTAGGCTTCGCCGGATCGCAGGGCAACTTCGAACTCAACGTCTACAAGCCCGTCATCATCTACAACTTCCTGCACTCGGTCACGCTCATCACCGACGCCTGCCACGGCTACGTTGAATATATGCTTAAGGGCATCGAGGTCGACCGCGCCAAGGTGGACTGGTACGTCAAGAATTCTCTGATGCTAGTAACAGCTCTCGCCCCGAAAGTCGGATACGACAAGGCAGCGCAGATTGCACACACAGCCCACGTTGAGCACTCCAGCCTGCGCGAGGCCGCGCTGAAACTGGGCTATCTTACGGGCGAGGAGTTCGATCAGTTGGTAAAGCCGGAGAAGATGACCCACCCATAGTCCCACCGACGCCCTCCGAGACCCTCCTGACGGCGTCATCCCGAAGCCCCGCGCTTTCTCCAGCGGGGCGAGGGATCCCGCGCGCACGGTCAACCATCTATCCACAGGGTGCTGTTCATCCGTCACAGACGTGAGTTGCCGCCGAATGGTAAAAGAGACTCGGCCCGGAGTACGCCAACGAGAATAATCGTGCGACAACCAAAACAATTCTATGTTTACATCATGACGAACCGGTCCCGTTCTCACGTCTTATACACTGGCGTCACGGGTGATCTGAGCCGCCGTGTCTTTGAGCACAAAAACAAACTGGTTCCCGGTTTCACCAGCCGCTATAATCTGACGCGACTCGCTTACTTCGAGCGCTTTTTCTATCCCGATGCGGCGATCGATCGCGAGAAAGAAATCAAGGGATCGCGGCGCAGCAAGAAGATAAGACTCATCGAGTCGATGAACCCTCATTGGGACGACCTGGCGGAGCGATGGAGCGAAGTCTATCGACCGACGGTCCCCGGCGATCGGCGCGAGATCCCTCGCCCCGCTCGTGAAAACGCGGGACTTCGGGATGACGCCGTTCAAAAGACGAACTCGTGAAACGTAGAGGCTCATTCTGGAATGAGTTATCTCCAATTCTCCCGGGGCGTCATCCTGTGTGGAGCCGCTTTTCAGGCGGAGCGAAGGATCTCGCACGGCAAGGAACGCAAACTTAGCCTCTACCAACTGAAATGCAAGCAGGCCTAAACCCCTGAAGCCTTCGCGCTTTCAGCGACATCATTCGTTATCAGGGCGAAGTAATCTCGGATGTTGCACACAGAGTTCAGAGCCTGATTCGCTCGCTAACGGTTTCGGTTCCCGCTTCACCTTCGGCGTAGTCGTGATCACGACTACGCTCACCAGCACCAGCAGAGTCCCCACGATGGTGCGCGGCCCAATCGCCTCTCCCCCCAGAAAATATCCGACGAGGACGGCGACCACCGGATTCACATATGCGTACGTCCCCACTTTGGTCGGCGACTCGTGATGAATCAGCCAGACATACGCCGTGAATCCCACGATTGATCCGGCAACGATCAAATAGGCCAGGGCAAGCCATGCCCCACGCGAGACCGCCTGTGCATGGACGCCGCGGAATTCTCCCAGAAGCGCGGCTGTCAGCGTAAGCAACACTCCTCCGGCCAGCATTTGCGCTCCAGAACTCATGGCTTTGGCGGCAGGCAGGGGCATCTTGCGGCTGAGAGTCGCAGCCACCGACCAACTGATGGCGGCGACGATTAATGCGAAGGCGCCGGCAGTGTCGATCGGAGCTTCTCCCATGCTCATCGAGCGCCCAACGAGAATCACGACACCACCGATGCCCACCAAAAGCGCAACCCCCAGTCGCAACGTCAGCCGCTGCGTGCGAAGAAAGACAATTTCGGCCAGCGCCATGAACACAGGGATCGTCGCCATCATGACCGCCGTGATCCCCGAGGGCACTCGACGCTCCGCCCAAAAGAGTAACCCGTAGTCGAGAACAAAAATCAGGACCGCAAGAAACGACGCCGCGCCCCACTCGCGCGGCTCGGAGAGGGTGTGCCCCGGGCGCGCATCCAGCCATAGAGTACGATTCCCGCAACCAGGAAGCGCATTCCAGCCAAAAGAAATGGCGGAACCTCGCGCACCCCCACTCGGATCGCCAGGAACGTTGACCCCCAGACAAAATAGATAATCGCGAAGGCAAGCAGAACCTTCCATGCGCGAGGTTGAGGAGCAGCATCCATGCGGAGGTTTCCTGCGCGAGATATTGACGCAATCCCGCGCTAGATTAGATCACCGGCGGCCCGCTGCGGGCGCGGATTTCCGTATAAAAAGAATTTATGAGGTGATCGTCGGGACAGGCTGGCGGAAACGGGATCGTTGCACGAGGATTTACTTCTTCAGCAGGCTGGTATGGCTGGCAACGCACTGCCACTTCCCGGAGTCCATGACCCAGGTATCCGTGAAGCGTCCGACGTGGTCATAGGACTTGCCCTGGTACGAGCCTTGGGTGTGATAGATACCGGTCACGACAGCGGCATCGCCAAAAAAATTCATCTTCACGTCCTGGATGTTGAGGACCGTAGGTTTGAAGCGCGGGTCTTTGATATCGGCAAGAAATCTCTGCTTGTCGCTGAGTTCGCCGTCCCACTCGGTGTTTACAAACCGGCTCGATACCAGGGCATCGAGCGCGGACGAATCCCGGTTCACCTGAGCCTCATTCCACAGGCGCTCCAGAACCAGCAGTTTGCTTTCGCGAGGATCGGCCTGCTGGGCGGCCAGTCCAACCGAGCCCAGCGCCAGCAGCAGACAGCAGCAGAGATTGCGAATCATGGTCTTACACGCTCGCCGGCATCCCAACGTGGGGCAAACGTGTCAAAACGATAGCAGCGCCAACTGCGGTCAAGCCATCGAATTGCACGCCGGAGAGGTTACGAACGTCACGGGCAGGGTCGTTTCGGGACGTAGATCTCAGTACGCCCAGCGTAGCAAAGTCGCGCCGACCGTAAACCCGGCGCCCACCGATGCCAGCATCACCAGACTTCCCTTCTTCAGCTTGCCTTGCTCCAGCGCCGTATTCATCGCCAGCGGGATTGTTCCGGCTGTTGTGTTGCCGTAGCGCTCAATGTTGACGACGATGGCCTCCGGACGCAGACCCAGCCGATCGGCCGTCGCATTAATGATGCGCAGGTTGGCCTGATGAGGAATAAACGCATCAATGTCCGAGCCTTTCAGGCCGTTGCGTTCCAACAGTTTCTGGCAGAGTTCGGTCTGTTTGCGCACCGCAAACTTGAACACCTGCTGCCCATCCTGGTGAACGTAGTGCATCCTCTTCTCGATCGTCTCTTTGCTCGTCGGATTCAGACTGCCTCCGCCCGGCATGTACAGAAACTGCGATCCCGAACCATCGACTTCGTGAATAAAGTCGACCAGCCCGACCGACTCATCCTCAGCGGGTTCCAGAATCGCCGCGCCCGCACCATCCCCGAAAATCACGCAAGTAGCTCGGTCCGCGTAGTCGATGATCGACGACATTACGTCGGCCCCAATCACCAGCACCCGCTTGTGCGCGCCGCTGGCAATGAATTGCGCTCCCACCTGCACCGAATAGAGAAAGGCCGAGCAGGCCGCGGAAAGATCGAATCCCCAGGCTCCTTTTGCCCCCAGCTTGTCTTGCACCAGACACGCGGTCGAGGGGAAAAACATGTCGGGCGTAACCGTGCCAACAATGATGGCTTCGATGTCAGTGGGAGCCATGCCGCGCTGAGCCAAAGCCTTCTTGGCGGCTTCCACCGCGAGCTCGCTGGTAGCGACGCCTTTCTCCGCGATGTGGCGCTCGCGAATGCCCACGCGGGCCATGATCCACTCGTCGTTGGTGTCGACCATTTTCTCGAGGTCGGCATTGGTAAGCAGCCGCGGCGGCACATACGTGCCGAGGGCGCTGATCTTGGCGCGGATCGGTTTCGTCAACAGATGCTCCTGTGGATGAAGGCTTAAGTATTCTGAAGGATTATGGGAAGAATGTCTAACTTGTCATCCTGAGCGACGCGAAGGCCCCATGAACTCTGCTGGCGACAGCAAATTGCATAGGTCCTTCGCTTCGCTCAGGATGACAAGACAGCAACCTCAGAACGCCCACCGCAGCAGCGACGCACCCGACGTAAATCCCGCGCCCACCGCAGCAATCAGCAACAGGTCTCCCTTTTTCAATCTTCCCTCTTCCAGCGCAGTCTGCATGGCGATAGGAATCGTCCCCGCGGTCGTGTTGCCAAAGCGATCGATATTGATCACGACTTTCTCCATCGGCATCCCCAGGCGATCGGCAGTCGCCGTGATAATACGACGGTTCGCCTGATGGGCGATAAAGCAATCGATGTCTTTCCCCGTCAGCTTATTCTTCTCCAGAATGCGTTCGGTCATCTCCGCCATCTTCTTCACCGCATACTTGAAGACATTCTTGCCATCCTGATGGATATAGTGCATCTTCTGGTCGACCGTTTCGTGCGAGGCAGGGTGCAAACTTCCCCCTCCCGGCATGAAGAGATACTGGCCGCCTATGCCTTCAATCTGAGCCACATGATCGATGATGCCAACCTCTCCATCCTCCGAGGGTTCCAGCAGGACCGCGCCCGCCCCGTCGCCAAAAATGATGCAAACCGCTCGATCAGTGTAATCGGTCATCGACGAATTCACGTCGGCTCCAATCACCAGCACTTTCTTATACTGCCCGGACTCGACGAACTTTACGCCAGTATTCAATGCGTACAAGAATCCCGAACAGCCGGCGGAAACATCGAAGCCCCAGGTGTTCTCGATCCCGAGCTTATGCTGCACCAGGCAAGCCGTCGACGGATACATCATGTCGGGCGTCACCGTACCCACCACGATCAGATCCACTTCCTGCAAATCAAAGGGATGCGATTCCAACAACTTCTTCACCGCTGCCACTGCCAGGTCGCTGGCGGCTACACCCTTGTCCACGAGATGGCGCTCGCGGATCCCGACGCGTTCCATAATCCATTCATTGTTTGTGTCGACCATCTTCTCCAGGTCGGCGTTGGTAAGAACTCGTGGCGGCAAATAAGTGCCGAGAGCGCTTATTTTGGCGCGAATCGGTTTCGTCAATGAGGGCTCCCTGAAATACGAAACTGAGTATTCTCAAGGATTGGGAGCCGAATGTCGAACCCGAACAGCTCCTGCGGAATCGGCAGCACTTCAAGCTGCGGCGCTGCCCCTCTCCTGCTCGATCCCCTCTCGGATGAAACTTGGACACGAGTCGATGCCAAAAGCGTGATTTTCTCCGTCGATCAGGTAGAGGAGTGCAGCGCGGTCCAGTTCCTCCAAAAGCGACAAATTCAGCAGCGGCCACAGTTGGCACTCGCCCGCCGACTGAACTAGCTGCTGCAAATACGGCAGATGTCCCTGAAATAACTTTCCAGATACGCGAATGGTGACGTGGGGAGCGTGTTTGGGGGAAATACCACGACCGTTCATTATTTCTCCTCGAGGCCGGGGCAAGGAGTTCGTCCAGCCTACTTCTACTGGATGCTCAAGGAGACGTTTCTTGCGCAAAGAGTCGTAAAGGAGGTGTAAATCTTGGTAATCAGGAGGGCAGGAACCACTCATCCAAAAAACAATAAGCCAGGCACCGGGACCTCACTGCACACGCAAGAGCCCGTTACCGTTGCTTCCTTCCGGACCTGGCGGGGTTGGCGAGAGTACGTCGCGTGAGACCGATGCCTGACCTGAAACATTCTAGCATTCTGCCGTCGCCGCTTTTCCTTCCGCGCGCACGGCACCGCCGTCAGCCTAGCTCGGACGTCCCGAGTAGCGCCGGCGTCCCGCCGGCTGTCGCGAGGGCATCCTGCCCTCACACTCTCCCTCGCCCAACTCTTGCCGCCAAACGACATGTGACTTTCGGTGCAAGAAACTTCCGGCAAACCCTTCCCTTCTGTTGACGGTTGTCGAACAATGGGTTGTTCGCTAATCTCAACCAGGAAGTACTGCAGGGATTCGCCTGCTTAATCGAGAATGGCCCCTGAGCCCTCACAATCCGGCGTAATCCCCCTGACTCGGGCCATCGACCATTACTTCGAACTGGCCTTGTATCTGCTCGTTCTAACGGGCTTTGCCACGCTAGCCAGCACCGGTGGACTCGACCTTCCATCGATTATCTTGGTGGGAGCAGCCTTGGCTGTCCGCGGCTATCTCCTGGCCAAGCGTTGGCAGTTCGTAATTTCTGAGCGCTGGACCACCCCGCTCTCAATCCTCTATTTCGTTTTCTTCGCTGCCGACTACTTCCTGTTTTCACGAAATTTCTTGCCTGCCACCATCCACCTGGCATTGTTCGGCGTAGTCATTCGGATGTTCTCGCTCCGCCGCGAACGCGACCACATTACGCTGGCGATCCTCGCATTTCTCATGGTATTGGCATCGGCGGTGCTCACCGTGGACAGCATTTTCCTGCTCTCGTTCGCCGTATTCATGATGATGGCGGTGGGCACGTTCGTTTTGATGGAAATGCGGCGCTCCGGGCACGCCGCCAGCATTCAGGCGAGGCATTCCAACGATCCTTGGGAACACCGGCACCTGGCCTTTTCTCTGGCGCGCGTTGTTCCTGCCTTGATGTTGATGATTCTGATCTGTGGCACGGCTGTGTTTTTCCTGATGCCCCGCATGTCCGCCGGATACATGGGTGGCTATTCTTTCGGCACCAACCTTTCGTCCGGGTTTAGCGATCGCGTTCAGTTGGGCCAGATTGGCGAGATCCAGCAGTCGAATGCCGCCGTCATGCACATTCAAATCGACGGCGACAGGGTTGGCGGGTCTGACCTGCACTGGCGCGGCGTTGCCCTGGCCGATTTCGACGGCCGCACCTGGTCGAATCCTAAAGAGCAGTTCTTTCTGCGGCGGCAACCCGACAACAGCTTTCTGGTGCCACGCAACAACCCAGCCCTGCGGTCTTACGCGACAGCGAATCTGGAACGCGAGCACCTGATCCACTACCGCGTCCTGATGGAGCCGATCGGCACCAACGTCTTTTTCCTGGCCCCCTGGGCCCGCAGCGTCAGTGGAGATTATCGCCTGGTTGCCGGTGACTCCAGCGGAGCAGTGTACGACTTCGATTCGCAGCACGCCATCACCCGTTACGAGGCGGACTCCAATATCGCGGCCCCGGCTCCCGCGGAGTTGCGTGCCGCGGGACGGGATTACCCCGAACGGATCGCCGCCACTTACCTTCGGCTGCCAGCGGTCGATCCCCGAGTGGCACGATTGGCGGCCCAAGTCACAAATTCCGCCAGTAACGATTTCGACAAAGCCGCCGCCATCGAAAACAATCTCAGGACTCACTTCGGTTACACGCTGGAGTTGCCGCGCGCGCCCGTGAAAGATCCCATCGCGAATTTTCTTTTCGAGCGCAAGCAAGGGCACTGCGAGTACTTCGCTTCGGCCATGGCCATCATGCTGCGAACCCTCGGAATTCCGTCGCGGGTGGTCAACGGCTTTCGCAGCGACGAGTTCAACGACCTCACTGGAAACTATGTAATCCGCGCGAAAAACGCCCACTCCTGGGTAGAAGCCTATTTTCCCGGCTACGGTTGGCAGACTTTCGATCCCACTCCGGCAGGCGCCAGTGGAACCCCGCAAGGCTGGCAGCGTCTCGCGCTTTACATCGACGCTATGTCGTCCTTCTGGCGCGACTGGGTGGTCAGCTACGACAGTTCGCATCAGTACTCTCTGGGTCAAGCGGCAATCGGCGGTACGCGCGGCCTCTGGGAGGGCGCTCGCATCTGGGCTGGCAACAAATATGCCTCCATGCTGCGGTGGGCCCGGCACAGTCAGAATCGCGTGGAACACTCCCCCGGCCGATGGGCCATCCTCGGGCTGGCACTCGCGGTCGGACTATTCCTGCTGGGGAACCTCGGGCGAATTGCGCATCTGCTGCATGAAAGATGGTTACAGGCGCATCCCGAGCGGTCTCCGGAACAGGCGGCGTCCATGTGGTACGGACGCATGGCGCGCGCCCTTGCCCGGCGTGGCGTGGAAAAACCAGCGGCCCAGACCCCTCAGGAGTTTGTGAAGAGAATCGAGGACGACCGGCTCCGGGAGCCAGTCGCGCGCTTTACCGAAGCTTACGAAGCTGCCCGGTTCGGCGATTCCGCCGAGGATGTGAGGCGTTTACCTGAATTATATGAAGAGGTCGAGTCCGCTACGCGGACTCGCTAGGACACATTTCTTGAACTGCTCTCTTGTGCCATTTCCCAGAAAATAAGCGACGGGTGGATTGCTTTGTCATCCTGAGCGAAGCGAAGGACCTATGCAACCGCCTGCAGTATGGAAAGGGCCGAGGATTGCACAGGTCCTTCGCTTCGCTCAGGATGACAAGGCAGATTTATGTCGCGATCGGCGCGGAACGTCCAAGACTAAGTGAACTCAGCATCAAGGGCGGGCAACCCCGCCTAGAACCGCCAGAAGGCTCCGGCGCCCACAAAATAATTGTGCTGCCGAGTTTTCCCGGTCGGGGCGAGCGGAAAGTCAGGCGCACCGGACCAGAAGTCACGAACTTCTCCGCGTATGCTCAGCCTTTTCCAGACCTTCACATCGAGACCGATTCCACCCTGGATCGCAGCTGAGGTTGTGCTCTTCCCCGGGTTCGTCCCCCCATAGATCAGTTGCGAGCTTTCACTGATGTGGCCAAAACCTGCTCCCAGACTGACCCAGGGAGACACTGCCGTCGTCGGAAAGAGGTTCACGCGGGCCCCCGGCGTCACGAATAGCTCACTCAGGTGGTTCGGCACAACCGCAGCCAGATACGCGCCGCCATTGATGTCCTCATCGCGGTTGTACATCACCACCGCTTCTGCCGAAATCGCATACACCGGAGTAACCAGGAATCGCCGCGCATATTCCCCCTCGACACTCAGGCCGTTGCCGAAAGCGATGACGGTATTCGAGGCCAGCCCACTCTTAATCCCCTGGTTGCTGATGAAAGTGCGCCCCAGGATGCCGCCGATTTCGTTCTTCTCATCCTGCGCGAACGCCGACGCCGCCAACATGGTCACCACAGTCAGGACCGCAATCCCAAGACGTTTGCCTAGCATTTCCCCTCCGCGAGGTGGTTCATAAATTGTTACGGCGGTAAGACATAGCCTAGCACGACCCCGGCTGTTTTGGACCCGACCATACTATCTTTTGTGGTGCCGAAGCCGTTTGCTGTCTTCACCCACGCCGTGGCCGAACGCCACCGCACTCGATGCTAAAATAGAAAGATCGCATGCCCGTAAAAGACCTCACTGTTGACGCTCGCCCAGATCTCAGGCCTGATCGCAAGCCAGATCTGGAGGCTGAGAAATCGCCGGAGAATCCGCGCGCCGAACGCGCGCAGCCCGTACCTGCGCAGAAGGTGGGCTTCGTCAGCCTGGGCTGCCCGAAAAACCTGGTGGATAGCGAAGTCATGATGGGCCTGCTGGCACGCGCCGGGGCCGAACTGACCCGTCGCGCAGAAGACGCCGATGTGATTGTCGTCAATACCTGCTCGTTTATCGAAAGCGCGCAGCAGGAGTCGATCAACACGATCCTTGAGATGGCCGCCCACAAAACCGGCGGCAAGGCCAAGAAACTCATCGTCGCCGGATGCCTGGTCGAGCGCTTCCGCGACCAGATTCGCAAAGACATTCCTGAGGTCGATGCGGTCGTGGGAACGGGCGAGTTGGAAATGATCCTCGCCGCAACCGGTGTGGCGCCCGCGCCCGCACCCGCACCCAGCAATTCTCCCTTCGTGGTCCTGCCGTCGCGGCCCGAAGGCGATGCCCGCGTCGCCCAAGGCCGCTTCTCGCGCGAGTCCTGGGACGGTGCCCTCGTTGACCTCCCCAACTATCTCTACGACGACGCCACACCGCGCATTCTCGCGACGCCCGGGCACATGGCGTATATCAAGATTGCCGAGGGCTGCGACCATCCTTGCACGTTCTGCATCATTCCCCAGTTGCGCGGCCAGTTCCGTTCGCGGCGCTTCGAATCCGTCATCGCCGAAGCCGAGCGCCTGGCCCAGTCCGGCGTCCGCGAGATTACCCTGATCGGCCAGGACACAACCTGCTACGGCGAAGACTTCGGCCTGAAGGATGGCTTGGCATTGCTGCTCGAAAAACTCGCCGCCATCGAAGACCTGCGCTGGGTCCGTTTTCTCTACGCCTATCCCAATAAAATCACCGGCAAACTGCTGGACACCATCGCGCAGCACGAAAAGATCTGCTCCTATATGGACGTGCCGCTTCAACATGCGTCGGCGTCAGTGCTGAAGCGCATGAAGCGGGGTGGTGGAGCCGAGGTCTTCCTCCGCTCGATCGCGAAAATGCGACGCACCATTCCCGACCTCACCCTGCGCACCTCGTTCATCGTGGGATTTCCTGGAGAGACCGAAAAAGAATTCGAAGAGCTCTGCGACTTCGTGCGGGAGGCGCAACTCGATTGGATGGGCGCGTTCGGCTACTCCGATCAGGACGGGGCCGGAGCCTACGCTCTCGACCAGAAGCTTTCGCCGCGCGAGATCGAGCGCCGCCGCAAGCACCTCATGGGAATCCAGCGTCAAATCAGTAAGAAGAAAAAGAAGGCACTCGTTGGGCGGGAGTACGATCTGTTGCTCGAAGGCGAATCCGAAGAGACCGAGTTACTGCTCGAAGGCCGCACCCCGATGCACGCTCCGGAAATCGACGGCAAAGTCTTCGTCAACGATTTCCCCGAAGAATTGGATCCGCAGCCCGGCCACTTCTATCGCTGCCAGATCACCGAAGCGCACGACTACGATCTCGTCGCAAGAATTCTGTAGCGAACATTTCACTGCAAATCGTTCCTCTAGCGTCTGCCGCTACAATACGAAGTATGCCGCGCCAGCGCACCGTCAAACTCCGCTGCCCCATCTGCAAGAAGTCCGTCAAAAGCACGGACGCCGACTTCCCTTTCTGCAGCGACCGCTGCCGCCTGATCGATCTAGGCAAGTGGGCCAGCGACGGATACGTGATCTCGTCCCCCACCGCGGACGCCGACGAACCGATCCGCGAGAGCAACCCCGAAGATCAAGAGGACGAATCGTGAAGTTCGATCGCATCCCTGCTGCCGACAGGGCCGCGGCGCCCGACCGTAGCGCCGGCGTCCCTCCGGCTGTCGCGGGAGCCTGCCCTGAGCCTGCCGAAGGGGCGTCCCGCCCGCGCGCCCCGCTGTGGGCAACGCTGACCGCAACCTTCTTCGGCATCGGCCGCCTGCACCCCGGCCCCGGCACCTGGGGATCGGTAGCCACAGTCGCAATCTGGGCCGCAATCGCGTATGAGTTATCCCCCTCGCTGCGAACACCCGCCGCCATTGCACTGGCGCTGCTGGTCACGCTAATCGGCATCCCCGCCGCCACTCGCGTCGCCCGGGCGTCGGGCCGGAAAGACCCTCAGTTCGTCGTAATCGACGAGGTCGCCGGGCAACTCATCGCTCTGATCGCCGTCCCCCTCGCGTGGAAAACTTTCCTCGCGGGTCTTATACTTTTTAGAGCCTTCGATATCGTCAAGCCCCCTCCGGTGCGGCGACTGGAGCGACTTCCAGAAGGCACCGGAATCGTGCTCGACGATGTGGCGGCAGGAATCTTCGCCTGCATTGTCATGCATCTCTTGCTGCACTTTGGGATACTAAGCTAGCACCGGGTTGGTTCGGGTTTTTCTCTCGGTACTCGCTACACGCAACTCGGCACTTTTATCTTCATGGGAATTTCCGACCGCATCCTCGGCAAGAAAACCGTCAATGGCGGACCGCGCATTGAAATGGTTACTCCATCCTGCGCCCTGGCCGGCGGCGAACTCCGCATCACCGGCTCAGGCCTGCGCCCGCAGGAACTCCAGCGTCCGAAAGTAAAATTCGGCGAGTTCGAAGGATCCGTCATCGTCAGTTCCGACGGTTTTCTGGTGACGCGCGTCCCCGAAGGCGCTACCACCGGGCCCGTCGTGGTGGCGACAAACGGTCACGTCAGCAATCCGCACACTGTGAAAGTGGCCGTGCCCATCGCCGAAAACCTTCACCCTGTGACCAGCCCCGCGCTCGATCCGGAGGGCAATATCTACGTGACTTTCTCCGGTTCGCGCGGCCAGAAAGTCCCGGTCGCCATCTTCAAGATTGACACCAACTACAACGTCAAGCCCTTCGTGGCCGAAATGATGAATCCCACCGCCATCGCGTTCGACCGCCAGGGACAGATGTATGTCTCTTCCCGCTTCGACGGTGCCGTCCATAAGATGGCTCCCAACGGAACCATGACGACTTATGCGGAAGGCATGGGCGTCGCCACAGGGATCGCGTTTGACCGCGCGCAGTGTCTCTACGTCGGCGATCGCAACGGCACCATCTTCAAGATCGCGCCCGACCAGCAAGTCTTCGTTTTCGCCACGCTCGAAACCAGCGTCTCCGCCTATCACCTTGCCTTCGGTCCGCACGGCGACCTGTTCGTCACCGGTCCCACCGACCGCGTTTACAAGATCGATCCCAACGGAACCGTGACCACTTTCTATAAGGGGCTGGGACGGCCGCAGGGTCTGGCCTTCGACGTGGACGGCAATCTCTACGTCGCAGCCTCCCTCTCCGGCACGCGCGGCATCGTGAAGATCGCACCCGACGGCCTAGCCAATCTCGAAGTCGCTGGCCAGGGCTTGGTGGGCCTCGCTTTCGCTCCAGGACGCTCCGTAGTCCTCGCCACCACCAGCGCAGTGCAACATCTCTCCTGGAACATTCGAGGCCTGCCGCTAATTCCCGAATAACGCACTCCTTGTCAGCCCGCCCCCCACTTTGTCATTCCGAACGAAGTGAGGAATCTGCTTTTCGCCGCCCCTACACCCTCCGCGTCCCGCACCGTTTTCATTTAAACTTCTAACGCGTGAACGCTGAAATCATTGCGGTGGGTTCCGAAATGCTCACACCCTTCCGCATGGACACCAACTCGCTCTACCTTACCGAGCAACTCAACCTGCTGGGCGTCGACGTAATTTTCAAAAGCATCGTGGGTGACGATCTGCGCCGGCTGGTCGCGGCGGCACAGCACGGCCTTTTCCGCTCCGATATACTCATTTTCAGCGGCGGCCTCGGCCCTACCGAAGATGATCTGACGAGAGAAGCCGTGGCCGAAGCCCTCGGACTCACTCTGCGCCGCGATCCCGAAATCCTCACGCGTTTGGAGCAGCGCTTTGCCGACCGCGGCTGGAAGATGTCAGCCAACAACGTGAAGCAGGCCGACGTTCTGGACGGCGCAACTATCCTTCCCAATCCCAACGGCACCGCCCCGGGACAGTGGCTCAGCGGAGAATTCGACGGCCGCGAACACATCATCGTGCTGCTCCCCGGCCCTCCGCACGAAATGAAAGCCATGTTCGAGGCTGAAGTGCGCGAGCGCCTGCGCGCGAAAGTTCCCCCGGCGTTTCTCGCCGTACGGACGCTCAAGATCGCCATGCTTGGCGAATCAGCCGTAGATGCCCGAGTCGCACCCATCTACAAGCGCTACACCGACGTCGAAACCACCATCCTCGCCGGAGCCGGAGAAATCGAACTCCACTTCAAAACGCGCGCCGCCACCATGGACGCAGCCCAACACCGTGTCGATGAAGTAGCAGGCGTGGTGGAGGACGAACTGGACGACGCGGTCTACTCCCGCAACGGCGAATCACTGGAGCAGATCGTCGGCTACTGGCTCCAGATGCGCAACGCCACGGTCGCCGTAGCGGAATCCTGCACCGGAGGTCTGCTGGCGGAGCGCCTGACTTCCATCAGCGGAAGCTCGCGCTATTTTCTGGGAGGCGCGGTTGTGTACTCCAACGCGTTGAAAACGGAACTCGCCGGCGTCCCCGCGGAAATGATTGACCGCCACGGCGCCGTCAGCCGCGAGGTCGCCGCCGCCCTGGCCGAAGGCATTCGCTACCGCTGTGAATCCACGCTGGGTGTAGGCATCACGGGCATAGCCGGCCCCAACGGAGGCACACCGGAAAAACCGGTAGGACTGGTGTTCCACGCCGTATCGGGCAGCACGGGAACCGAAGTGGTGCAACGCACCTTCCCCGGTGACCGCAAACGCATCCGCCGCTTCGCCTCCACCATGGCGCTGGATATGGTGAGAAAGAAGTTGATGTAAAAATCAAAGTTTCAAGGTTTCAGAGTTTCAAAGTCTCAGAGTCGCCAGGTCGTGGAAACTATGAAACTTTGAAACCTCCAAGCTTGAAGCTGCTAGCGGCAACTGGACACGCCCATGCGCCTCTTCATCGCTCTCGACATCGACGACGCCATCCGCGATCGCATCACCCGCTTCGTGGAAGGCGTCACCGGCTTCGCCCCCGACGCGCGCTGGGCGAAGCCGGAATCACTGCACGTGACTCTGAAGTTCGTCGGCGAACAACCCGACCCCGCAGTTGAGCAGATCAAACAGTCATTGTCCGCCATCCAGTCCAGCGCCGCCGAAATTCACTTCCGCGGCTACGGATTCTTCCCTACTGCAAAATCGCCACGCGTATTCTGGATTGGAATGGAAGCCGGCCCTCAACTGGCAGCTCTGGCGGCATCAATCGACGACAAAATGTCATCGCTCGGCATTCCCAAAGAAGATCGTGCCTTCAGTCCGCATCTGACCTTGGCGCGTCGTGCGGGCGGTTCAGGTTCCCCGCGCCCGAGCAAGTCAGACGCCCCGAATCGCATCTTTCACCGTCTGCAGGAAAAACTGGCAGCCCGGCCAACTCCAGAGTTTGGTACCATGACCGCCCGCGAGTTCTTTTTGTACCAAAGCCAGCTCTCCCCGAAAGGATCAAAATACACCAAGCTGGCAAGATTTGTTTTAGAGTAGCGCCGGCGTCTCGCCGGCTGTCGCGGGGGCGTCCCGCCCGCGCAGTCGAGAGAACCGCGAAAGCCGACCCCTTTTTAATCCATGCCGAGACTCCTCCTCATCGCCGTCGCAAGCTACCTGCTGGGCTCCATCCCTTTCGGCTATCTCCTCGTCCGTATCTTCCGTGGAGAAGACGTCCGCCGCACCGGCAGCGGCAACATCGGCGCCACCAACGTAGCCCGCAAGTCTCCCGCACTCGGTGTACTGACCCTGCTGCTGGACGCGCTCAAAGGATCTGCCGCGGTTGCCGTCGGAATCCTCCTGAGTCCACCGATCTTCGAGCGCATCTCGATCCCGCACATTCCATTGCGCATGATCCTTCCGGCGTCATCGCCCGACTTCGCCATCTGGGCCGCTGTAGCCGCCCTGTTCGCCGTCGTAGGCCACATCTTTCCGGTATGGCTCAAATTTCGCGGTGGCAAAGGCGTCGCCACAGGCCTGGGCGCTTTCGTCATGATCTCCCCCAAAGCCGTGCTGTTTTCCGCAGCGGTCTTCCTGGTTCTCGTGCTCGTCTTCCGCTACGTCTCTCTGGGATCGGTCGCCGCGGTCGCGGCCTTCCCAAACATCGCATTGGCTCTGCACGAATACGGCAACGCTCCTTTGGCGCTTGCCCTGATGTCGCTGGCGTCGGTGCTCATCGTGGTCAAACACCACGCCAACATCCGCCGCCTGCTCGCCGGAACGGAAAACCGTTTAGGATCAAAACACACATGAGCGATATCGCAGTCATCGGCGGAGGCGCATGGGGCACTGGCCTCGCCATCGTCCTCGGGCGCAAAGGCACCCACCGCGTCCGTCTGTGGGCACATGAGAAGGACGTCTGCGAATCGATCGCGCAGAACCGCGTCAACGAGAAATTTCTTTCGGGCCGCCATATCCCGGACTCCGTCACCGCCAGCAACGATCTGGCTGCGACTCTCCGCGATGCGCAGATCGTCGTCAGCGTCATGCCTTCGCAACATTGCCGCATCCTTTTCGAACGCATGCGCCCGATGATGCATCCTCAAACCTTGATTGTCAGCGCGACCAAGGGCCTGGAAGAAGGCTCGCTGCAGCGCATGACCGAAGTGATCACACAAGTACTGCGGCGTGACGACCAAAGCATTCCCGCTGTCGGTGCCCTCAGTGGCCCTTCCTTCGCCCAGGAAGTCGCGCGCGGTGACCCCACGGCTATCACGATTGCCTCGCCCGACACCGCGCTCTTGCGCACCGTGCAACAGGAATTCAGCGACGCCAACTTCCGCATCTACACCAACAGCGATGTGGTCGGCGTGGAGTTGGGAGGAGCCTTGAAGAACATCGTCGCCATCGCCGCCGGCATCTGCGACGGGCTCGGCCTCGGTCACAACTCGGTCGCAGCCCTGATCACGCGCGGTCTCGCGGAAATGACTCGCCTCGTTGTAGCCTGCGGCGGCCGCGCCGAAACCATGGCAGGCCTCGCCGGACTCGGCGACCTGGTCCTCACCTGCACCGGAGGCTTATCGCGCAATCGCAGCGTCGGCGTCGAACTCGGCCGCGGTAAAACACTGCCCGAGATTATCGCCGGCATGCATGGCATGGTCGCCGAAGGGGTCTTCACTACCTCCGCCGCCGTCGGACTCGCTCAAGCCCGCAGTGTGGAAATGCCCATCACCGAGCAGATGCACGCCATCCTGCATCAGGGAAAATCTCCGCGCGAAGCGATCCAGCTATTAATGTCCCGCACCGGCAAGAGTGAAACGGGTGTATCGTAGTTTTCCTTCGTGTACCTTAGTGTCCTTAGTGGTTGAAGATTTGCGGTTTCGATCTCTGGAGCCTCCGATGCGCAGATTCAATCTCGCCGTAGCAATTCTCCTGATTGCATCGCCCTTAAGCAGTTCATTCGCACAGACCAAGACCATCGCCGAGCGCCTCGGCTACCCACGCGATTCGAAACTGCTCATCATCCACGCCGACGATCTCGCCGTAGCGCACTCCGAAGACGCCGCCAGTTTCGACGCTCTCGACCAACATGCCGTCACCTCCGCTAGCATCATGGTCCCCTGTCCCTGGTTGACTGAGGTTGCGGCCTACGCGAAAGCCCATCCCGACGCAGACCTGGGTTTGCACCTGACTCTCACCGCCGAATGGAAATCCTATCGCTGGGGCCCGGTCGAATCCAAAGACAAAGTCCCGAGCCTCCTTGATCCCTCTGGGAATCTCTGGCCGGAAGTCGAACCCGCGTACGCAATCTGAAAACGGACGAAGTCGAGCGCGAGATTCGCTCCCAGATCGAGCACGCGGCATCCGTGGGAATCCATCCCACCCACCTCGACAGCCACATGGGCGTGCTGTTCGCCCGGCCCGATCTTTTCGCCGTCTACGTAAAAATAGCTCGTGAGTACAAGCTCCCGTTCCTGGCGGTGCACACGCCGGACGCGCCTCCGGCACTGCTCTCCATGCTCTCTGACAGAGATGTCGTCCTCGATGCGCTGGTCATCGCCGATCCGTCCGTCGGCGCTGACAACTGGAAGACCTTCTACTCAACCGCGATCAAGAACCTCAAACCCGGCGTCACCGAGATCATCGTTCACCTCGGCCACGACGACGCCGAACTGCAAGCCATCGCGGTCGATCACCCCGACTACGGAGCCGCCTGGCGCCAGCGCGACTACGACGCCATAACCAGCCCCGATTTCAAGAAGGCGGTGGAAGACAATCACGTGATCCTCATCCACTGGAAGGACTTAAAGAAGCTCCTGAACTAGCCCCGCGAAACCATAGAGTTATGAGGTCCAAGGTCTGACGTCTGACGCCTGCCTTCCTTTGCCAAACCCGCGCCAAACGTGCCTTCCGGCGAGTACTTTGGTAACGCCAATCCCTCCAGCTTTTCCTCCCGTCCACCACATTCCCCGTTAGAATTTTAAGGATACCTTTGAATCCCGCCGCCACTTCGTCTTCGGCGTCTGCGATAAGTGAAGGGAGAGACTTGTCCGACAGCGCTCCGAATCACGCGCGCATTCCGATTCTGTACGTCATTCTCGGCGTGCTTCTGGTGATCAGCATCGTCCCCATGTATTTCTACTCGGCGCAAGTCGAGGCCATCAACCGGGACCGCCTGAAGACCAACGAGATGCTGCTGCAGAACACCGTGACGCGCTCCCTCGCGGATGATCTCGGCCAGCACGAACAATCTCTGCACATGATGCTCGCCAACTTGTCATCTGCAATCCAGGTCGCCAGCGGCGGAGACATTGGCGAAACCAATATTCAGGCCCCGGAACTGCGGGCCCTGCTGGAAAATTTCGTATCTTCCTCCGACGAGATCGCCTACGCGACTCTTTTGAACTCCGACGCCAAAGGCATTTCCGCCGGACGCATCGCCCCTGACGCCTTCCTGAACCGCGAGCTGGAACGCGCTTACTCCGCCGCCCGCGACGGCCGCGTTTACAACGGCCAGGCCTTGGTCGTGGGCGAAGGCAAGACCGCACACACCGTCTTTCTTGTCAGTTATCCCGTGAAATACGGACAGCGCTTCCTCGGAATGATTGCGTCCGTAGTCGATCTGCAATTCCTGATCCGACGCCTGCAGGAAGTCGCCGGCGGAGGCCTCACGCCCTACGTCGTCGATGCCCAGGGACGCCTCGTCGCCGCGGCCACGCCCGGCTTCGCCACCGGCCAGGACATGAAGAATCTCGACATCGTGCGCAACTTTGTCGAGGGCGGCAACAAAGCGCAATTGGCCGAGACCCGGGAATTCACCGTCGACACCGGCTCCGAGCATGTGCAAATGCTGGGCACTTACAGTCCGGTCATGTCGCTAAACTGGGCCGTCGTCGTGCAAAAGCCGCGCAACGAGGCCTATCGCGGAGTCATCGAGATGCAGCGCACTGCCCGCCTGCTGGCTCTTCTGGCGGTGCTGTTAAGCATCGGCGTCAGCATTTTCGCCGCGCGCCGCATTACCAATCCCTTGCAAGTGCTTACGCAGTCCAGCCGCGCCCTGGCGCGGGGCGACTTCTCGCAGCGCGTGAACCTCTGGAGCCGCACCGAAATTGGCGAACTCGCCCACACCTTCAACACCATGTCCGATGAACTCGAGCATTTCGTCGAAGACTTAAAGCGCGCCGCCGAAGAGAATCGCGAATTATTCATGGGCTCTATCCAGATGCTCGCCGGAGCCGTCGACGAAAAGGATCCCTATACCCGCGGCCACTCCGACCGCGTCACGCGCTATTCCCTGCTCATCGCCAAGGAGATGAACCAGCCCGAATCTTTCCTGGAGACGCTGCGCATTTCCGCGCAACTGCACGACGTCGGCAAGATCGGCATCGAAGATCACATTCTCAAGAAACCCGGCGCGCTGACCGAAGAAGAATTCGAAGTGATGAAGACGCACACGACAAAAGGCGCCAACATTTTGCGCCCGGTCACACAACTGGCGGAAATGCTGCCCGGCATTGAGTTGCACCACGAGGCGCTCGACGGCCGCGGATATCCCTACGGCCTGCAGGGTGATCAGATTCCTCTGCTGGCCCGCGTGATCGCCGTAGGTGACACCTTCGACGCGCTGACCACGAATCGACCATACCAGCAAGCGCACACGCCCGAGCAGGCGTTGCAGATCATCAAGAATCTTGCTGGAAAGCGCCTCGACCCGGAGGCGGTCGCGGCTCTGCTCGCGGTCTGCGCCCGCGGCGACATCAAGATTCAGCGCTTCACCATCAAGCGCCCCATTGCGCCTCCGCCAACAGAAGCACCCGCGGTCGCAACCGCAGCAGTCGCAACCGCAGCGCCGTCGGCGCCCGCCGCAAGCGCGCCCCTGGAACGAACTCCAGTGTAGCGCCGCGCGTCGCGAGGGTGTCTCGCCCGCGCCCCCGACCACATCGAAAACTCCAGCCCAACCCGTTAACTGTCATCCTGATCGGAGTCGAAAGGTCCCCTACAGCGCCGCCACTCTCCGCTGCACTACTAGAAAGTACACAGCCACCAGCACCAGCACCATTCCATTCACGCCCAACACGATTGGCGCGGTAAACATTGGAACCAGCCAGCCTGACAGCAGATTCCCCATCGGCATCCCTCCGCGGAAGGCGCAGTTGTAGACGCTCATCACCCGGCCGCGCATTTCGTTGGTGGTGATCAACTGCACGAGCGACGTGACCGTGGCGAATACCGCCATCATCGATGCGCCCACCAGCACGAGCATGGCGTAGCTCAACGGCAGGATTTTCGAAAGCGAAAATCCCGCAATCCCCGCACCCAGGGCGATAAGCATCGTCAACGCAAACCGTCCTTTGTTGCGGATGTTGCCAATGCCTGCGACCGCCAGCGATCCGCAGATCGATCCCACTCCCATCAGCGACAGCAGGTTCCCGTACGTCTCTGGGCCGCGATGGAAAATGTCTTTCACGAACACCGGAATATAGGTGCGCATCGGCATGCTCAGCGCGGTCATGCAGAAGGCCAGCACAATCAGCGCCTCCATGGAACCCTGTTTTCGGACGAACTGGATTCCCTGCTTCAGGCTGCCGAAGATTGACTCGCTCGACTTCTGTGGCAAGAATCGCGCGGTGATCATTGACAGCGTAACGATCGGAGCGAGAAACGAAAGCGCGTTCAGCCCGAAGCACCACTTCTCCCCGAATCTCGCGAGCGTGATCCCGGCCAGCGCCGGACCGACCGTCACTGCCAGATTGAACTGAATCGAATTCAGCGCAATCGCATTGGGCATGTCCTCGGGCTCGACCAGCGTTGGAATCAGCGCCGAATATGCCGGCCCGCCAAACGCCTGCGCAAAACCAGACACAAAGGACAGGCACAGAATTGGCCACACGTGCTGGAGTCCCAGGACGACCAGAATGGTCAAAGTACCGGCGCTCGCCATCTGTATATATTGCGAAACCAGCAGAATCTTGCGCCGCTCCATCCGGTCCGCTACCACGCCGCCGATCAGCGAGAACAGAAAAATCGGAATTCCCGCGAGAAACTGATCCAGAGCCAGCAGGAACGCCGAATGGCTCAGCCGGTAGATGAGCCAGCCCTGCGCCACAATCTGCATCCAGGTACCAATACTCGAGGTACAGGCACCGATCCACATCAGGCGAAAATCGCGGTATTGAAATGCCTTGAAGACTCTGCGAAGCGTCGAAGTTTGCATGTGCTCGAAGCGGCCCTTGCGTCAGGCATCTATCTTCGCACGCCAGTGACCCCGCAGGCTTGCGTCGATAGAACGCGTGACTCGCGTGCTTTGATTCCTCCCGCGTCGCAGAGGACTCGCAAAGTCATGAGCCTCGCTACGGGTGCACCAAAAGAACGTCAACCACGATCAGCGTGATGTCGTCCTGCTGGCTAACCGCTGCCGCCTGCCACTTGCGGAGCCCGACTAGCAGTTGCTCCAGCAACTCAGAAGCTGGCCGCGAACGGTTTTCGCGCAGAACTTTCTCAACCTGCTGATCCCCGAAGGCTTCGCCGCGAGCATTCTCGGGCTCAACCAGTCCGTCGGTATAAAGCAGGAAGCGGTCGCCCGCCTCAACCGCAAGACTGCGCACTGGGTACTGCGCGTCAGACTGGATCCCGAACAGCAGTCCATTGCTTTCAATCCGCTCCATTTTGCCGGTCGCATGCCGCCAGCGCAGCAGCGGCGGATGTCCCGCCGCCGAGTACAGCGCCTTGCCGTTCTTCGTATCGATCCAAAGGTACGCCGCCGAGGCCAGCTGGCCATATGCTTCATTCGACAGGATGCGATTCAAGCCGCCCAGCAGTTGCGCCGGATCGGCGGCAAGGCTGGCCACGGACTGCATCGCCACCTTGATCATCGAAGAAATGAGCGCGGCCGGAATGCCATGCCCGGAAACGTCTGCCACGAGTTATCCCCAGATGGTTGTCGTCGCGCCGGACGAATTGATAGAAGTCGCCCGCAACAGCGGCCATGGGATTGTAGGAGGCAGCAAGGCGGACGTTCTCCAGCTGAGGCACGCTCGCCGGAAGAATGGAAGACTGTATCTGCCGCGCCGTTTCCAATTCCGTTTCGATAGAAAGCAGACGGCGCTCGTTGCTCGACACGATCTCCAAAGCCACGTATCCCAACGAAAAAAGGAGGGCCGCAAAGCCCAACGAGTCCACCAGTGGCAGGGTGCGGTAGTGGAACACGCTTGACAAGTTGGTGTACAGCGCCTCCACGGCAAAAATCAATGTGCCGGCGGAGAGAATGCGGTGATGCGGTATCACGAGGAAAGTCGAGAATCTTGGAACCAGCACGACCATCAACAGGACCAGTACCGCAACAACCGCGAGCAGGTTGTTGTAGAACATCCATCGGTCTTCTGCGCCTGCGACGATGAACGTGCCAATGCCGACAACCGCGATCGCCAGTCCCGCCCCGATTTCCCACTGGATGAAGGTCCTGAGTTTGCCGAGGGTCATCTCTCGCCAGGCGAACAAGGCAGAAACCAGGAGGAGGTACATGATCGCCGTTCTCGCGTAGAGCGCAGCAGATTTGAGAACGTGCGGCAGAACTGCCAAAACGGCGGGGGTTCGTATTAGATCCTGGAGGCCGTACATGGCGCTCCAGATTCCCCACCAAACCAGGATGTTCACGCCCCTGCGCCAACGGATCGCCGCGATCGCACAGGCGGTTGCTCCAACCGACAAGAAGACTGTTCCCAGGACGATATCGATCACTTCGCCGCGGAGCGTGGCCAGAGCTGCCTCCGTAGCGCTTATGCCGTCCATCTAAAGGCTCCGTTTCGTTTTCTTTGCCACGGCAGGGATGAAGTAGGCCTCAAGCGGAAGTCTCGATATCGGAAGCGCCTGGAATACTCTGGGAGGTGTCGAAGTTTGCATGTGCTCGAAGCGGCCCTTTGCGTCAGGCACTATCTTCGCACGAAGCACGCTTCTGCCGGTTACTGGTGTATCGTCCCCGGTCGCGAAAGGAGGGGATCGAGCCTTAGAGAGTGTTACTTGTTAACCGGGGAGCCTTTCCGCAATGGTAGCGACGATTGCCCGAAAATACTCCCCCATACGCTCTCTATATATCCTGACCGAATACACCGAATTTCACCAAGACCGTCTATCCTGAGCGTCGCGAACTCATGCCGATGCACACAATGTCCTCTGGTCCGCCATAGCCCCGATGATGCGCCTGGTTGTTGACGACATATAGCTTCAACTCGTCCCAGTTCCATCGACTGGAATGAGGCGGCACGCCACATGAGCAATACAGGATCCATTCTTCCCAGTACCCCTTGGCAATCGGCACCAAGTACGATCCGTTGCGGTAGGGACTGAAACCAGCCAGATATCGAGTGCAGCACTTCGGACACTCGACGCAATGGCGAACTCGAGATCCCATGGCAAAGATCCATCCAAATGTCTGGCACGAGTTGAAGATACGAGTCGTCAACAACCCGCGATTCCGGCGAGATACCTCGACGCAGCATGCTTCCGTTGCGATCTCACAGCCGCCAACAAAGCCGCCCGCGTTTCCCGACCATAGCCAAATGTGCGGCAAAGCGCTGGACGTTCGCGGACTCTGATCCCGCGACGCCGGACATCTTCGGACCTCGTCCCCTTCTGCCATTGGAGCCTTTTGATCGCGGTCCGAAAACATCCAGCATGCTCGGCAAGGTCGGCTATCATGGGCGGGAGATCGCCGGCCTTGCGAAAGTCATTCCGCATCGGCCTTCCATAAGGGATTCGCGAAACTATGAATTTGGACTGGCAGGTCTGTTCGCGAGCGCGACTGTCGCGTGATTCACGCTTTGACGGCAAATTCTTCATCGGAGTGATCGGCAGCAGAGTTTATTGCCGCCCGATTTGTCCTGCCCCGACCGCGAAGGAAAAAAACGTCCGCTATTTTCCCAGCGCGGCCGCAGCCGCGGAAGCTGGCTTTCGCCCCTGCCTTCGTTGCCGCCCAGAGAGTTCTCCCGGAACTCCAGCATGGCTGGGAACCTCCAACACGGTTTCCCGAGCCCTGCGTCTGATCGGTGAGAGCGGTCTCGAGGACGGCGGAGTCGAAGTTCTTGCCGAACGCCTGGGAGTGGGATCGCGCCACCTGCGGCGCTTATTCTTGCGGCATCTGGGCGCGACTCCGATTGCAGTCGCCCAGACTCGCCGTTTGCATTTCGCCAAGAAACTGATCGACGAGACCCGTCTGCCCATGACCCAGATCGCTATCGCGGCCGGATTCGGTTGTGTTCGGCGCTTCAACGCCGGCATTCGCAAAACTTACGATCGAACACCTACGCAGATCCGGCGTCTGGCGCGGAAGACAGCCGTCCAAGCAGGAAACCAATATCTCTTCCGCCTGCATTTCCGCCCGCCGTACCACTGGCAAGGCATGTTAGATTTTCTCGCGGCACGCGCCACGCCCGGAGTCGAGGTCGTGGAAGGCGGCACCTATCGCCGCACGATTTCCTGGCAAGGCCGGGCCGGCTATTTCGAGGTTTCTCTCGACGACAGCCGCAACGCACTTGTGGTGCGGATCGAATTTGGCGATCCTCATTCGCTCTTCTTCATCGTCGAACACGTTCGCGCCATGTTTGACGTAAGCGCGGAGTGGGCGGCCATCGTGCAAAGTCTCAAGAGCGACCCCGTGTTGGCGCGAAGGGTCGAGGCCGATCCCGGCCTTCGCGTCCCCGGCTGCTGGAACGGCTTCGAACTCGCCACGCGCGCGATTCTGGGCCAGCAGATTACCGTGAAGGGCGCGACCGCCATGGCCGGACGGATGGTCAGCGCTTTCGGCAGGCCCTTTAGCGGAGCGAGCAGCCTCACCCATCTCTTTCCTTCCCCGGAAGCGCTGGCGGACGCGAACCTCGGCAGCATTGGACTCACCGGAGCGCGCGCGGAAACCATTCGCGCTCTGGCCCGCGCCGTGTGCGCCGGCAAGATCAACTTTGAGGGAGTCGTTGACTCCGACGAGTTTCTGCACCGCCTGTGTGAGATCCGCGGCATCGGCAAATGGACCGCACAATACGTGGCCATGCGCGCCTTGGGCGAGCCCGATGCTTTCCCCTCCAGCGATCTCGGCCTGCTGCGCGCGCTCGGTGTGGAGAGTTCGCGTGACCTCGAACGCCGCGCCGAAGCCTGGCGCCCATGGCGCGCCTATGCGGCCATGTATCTCTGGAGAATGTTGAGCCCATCCGGATCGCGTGCGAACCAATCTGTTTCCCGCAAGGCTCACGAACCAACCTTTGGCAGCACCGAACCTTACCCGCGCGTTCCCGCGGTGGCTGTCCCTACAAAAACCCTGACGCTACGATCGGCGCCCGCGCGGGCGAGACGCCCCTTCGACAAGCTCAGGGCAGGCTCCCGCAACAGTCGGCGGGACGCCGGCGCTACGTTGCTGCCCGTATAATCAACGTTTGGGCTTTCTATGATTCAGACTCTATTCGGCAGCCCTGAGGAAGAAAAAAAGAAGACCGGCTTTTTTGACCGGATGAAGCAGGCGGTCACGCGCACGCGCGAGAATCTCGCCGAGCGCATCGAAGAGGTCGTCTCGTTCGGCAAGGAGATCGACGCCAACACACTCGACGATCTCGAGGCCACGCTCATCGGCGCCGATCTGGGCAGCACGACCACGCAAGAAGTCCTGGGTAAGCTTCGCGACAAGGCGGATCGCAAGCAGATCAAAGACGTGCAGGAACTCAAACGACTATTGAAAGAAGAGTTGCTCGCGATTCTGAGCACGGCGAACACGCGGCCGGTCAGCAAGGTTGAAGGCTCGCCGGAAGTGATTCTCGTGGTCGGCGTGAATGGCACCGGCAAGACCACCACCATCGGCAAACTGTCTCAGGTCTTCCGCTCGCAAGGGAAGAATGTGCTGCTTTGCGCGGCCGACACGTTCCGCGCGGCCGCCATCGACCAACTCGAAATCTGGGGACAACGCACTGGCACCGAAGTCATCAAGACCAAGCCGGGAGGCGATCCTTCGGCAGTATTGTTCGACGCCTTGCAAGCGGCTGTGGCGCGCAAAGTCGACTACGTCGTCGTCGATACCGCTGGCCGACTTCACACCAAGACGAGCCTGATGTCGGAACTCGACAAAATGCGGCGGACGGCGCAGCGCATCATCCCCGGAGCGCCCCACGAAACTCTGCTGGTAATGGACGCGACCACGGGGCAAAATGGTTTGCAGCAGGCGCGCATGTTCACCGAGTCCGCCGGAGTGACGGGGATTGTCCTGACCAAACTGGACGGCACGGCAAAAGGTGGCGTGGTGGTCGCGATTTCGCGCGAACTCGGATTACCGGTGCGTTATGTCGGCGTGGGCGAAAAGGCTGGCGATTTGCTGCCGTTCGATCCGAAAGAGTTTGTGGATTCGCTGTTCGAATAGGAGTGCTTATGCAGGATGCTGGCGAAAGACCTTCGCGATTCCGAGTTGTCCTTGACTTTCTGAAGCGTCTGCTAGGCAAGAAATCCTCGCCTCCTGGTGATCCGTATGCCTACGCGATGGCGCCGTTGCGTCGCGGCCCGACAGGACGCAGCGGCGCTGCCGTGGCCGAGGTCGAAGACGATTCGTACCAGAGCTTTCCACCGCGCCGCTGAGGCGCTGCAAATCAGATAACGTTATCGATTTGTCCTCCTGAGCGAAGCGAAGGACCTGTGCAGTTTGCCGACAGCATCCCGGTGCCAGCAAGTTACACGGGTCCTTCGCTTCGCTCAGGATGACAAGTCCATATCGGTCCTGCGTGGTAGATTCTTCCTGCATGCCCGCTCACTCCGCAGACGAACGGTTTCTCCACCACGCGCTCGAACTCGCGCGCGAAGGCATCGGTCTGGCCTCGCCCAATCCCTATGTAGGCGCGGTGATCGCAGACGCGCACGGCACTGTGGTTGGCACGGGAACCTACACCTACGCAGGCGTGAAGCACGCTGAGGCGCTCGCCCTGGAAGCGGCCAGCACCAGGGCTCACGGCGGAACGCTTTACATTAACCTCGAACCACATGCGCACCAAGGCCGAACGCCTCCGTGTACGGACGCGCTGATTGCTGCGGGAATTCATCGCGTGGTCGCTTCCATGGCCGATCCGAATCCAAAAGTGAGCGGGCTCGGATTCGAGAAGCTGCGAGCCGCAGGCATTCATGTCGAAGTGGGCCGACTGGAAGAGCAGGCTCGAACCCTGAACGAGGGCTTCGCCCGTTACATTCGCCACGGCACGCCGCTGGTGACGCTGAAAGCCGCGATGACGCTCGACGGCAAGATCGCGCCGCCGCCCGCCGAAGAACGGGTTCGGCGCGATGGTACTCCCGCCGGAGGATGGGTGACCAGTGAGGTTGCGCGCGCGCACGTGCAGGAGTTGCGGCACCAGAACGACGCGCTGATGGTGGGTGCGGGAACGATTCTTTCGGACAATCCACTACTGACCGACCGCAGCGGCCGCGCGCGGCGGCGTCCGTTGCTGCGAGTGATTCTCGATTCGCGGCTGCGTTTGCCGCTGGAATCGCGATTGGTGCGGAGTGTCGCAGCGGATCGAAAGAACGACGTGATTGTTTTCTGCGCCTCGGCAGACGAGCTGAAGAAAACTCAGCTCGAACAGCTGGGAATTCGGATTGAGACAATCCCTGCGGTCGAGCCCGACGGAAGGCCTGACCTGCCTTCTATTCTGAGGCGCCTCGGACAACTCGAAATCACATCGGTGATGATCGAAGGCGGAGCGACCGTGAACTGGACCGCGCTCGCCGCGAACGTCG